>Ga0209521_10000664_pt1 | contig 27104 bp, 27 predicted proteins | sample Rifsed19ft4_FD_184016 | JGI IMG/M metagenome (GOLD analysis project Ga0209521, IMG submission 184016) | Soil microbial communities from Rifle, Colorado, USA - sediment 19ft 4 (version 2) | ecosystem: Environmental > Terrestrial > Deep subsurface > Rock core/Sediment | place: Rifle, Colorado...
GCCGGGCGCCTGGTCGGCGCGCTCGGAGAGGAATAGGCTGGAAGGGTTCCCCACTGGTTCCAGACCGGAGCCGGTCATTTCGAAGACGCCGAGCTCACCCGTCGCTCCGTACCGGTTCTTGGTAGCGCGAACCAGACGATGCGCGTGATGACGCTCTCCTTCGAAATAAAGGACGGTGTCCACAATGTGCTCGAGCGCCTTGGGGCCGGCCAGGTTCCCTTCTTTGGTCACATGCCCGATGAGAAAGACCGGGGTTCCGGTGGATTTCGCGAAGTAGAGGAGCTCGGCAGCGGCTTCCCGCACCTGGCCGACGCTGCCCGGGGCGGAGGAGAACTTCGGAGAGTAGACTGTTTGAACGGAATCCAAGATCACCGCCGAGGGGTGTCCCTGTTTCAATTCGGAGATGATGTTGTCCAGGTTTGTCTCGCTGAAGAGGAGCAGGCGCTCGGCCTTCACACCCAGCCGCTCTCCCCGGAGCTTGATCTGCTGCTCCGACTCCTCCCCACTAATATAGAGGACGGGGCCGTCGCTTCTGGACGAGGACGCCAAGTGCGAAGCGACCTGCAACAACAGAGTCGACTTACCGATCCCGGGATCGCCCCCCAACAGAACCACGGACCCCGCCACCAAGCCTCCGCCCAGCACGCGATCGAACTCTTCGATTCCCGTGCTCAGTCGATGGGCGGCGTCCGAGCTCACTTCCCGGTAGGGGCGAGGACCGTCTCCCACCGACAAGCTTTGAAGTCGACTGTTCGATGGGGATTCGCTTCGTTCTTCGACGAGACTGTTCCATGCTCCGCAGTCCGGACAGCGGCCCAACCACTTCGCCGAGCTGATGCCGCATTCCTGGCAGACGAAAGCTATCTTGACTTTACCCATTGACCACGTCTTTTCCCGTCAAACCTGCTGGCCTGCCGAGTAGCTCGGTGTTGTCTCCCAAACGGGAATGGAGCCTCCGACCGTTTCCAGCATAAGGCACCAGAGAGGGCATTACGATCGGGCTCTCGTTTAGAGACTGGTTGAAACCGCCCAGCAAGAAATGAGTATAACACGCGCTGGGTGCCCGGTTCGGGACCAGAAGGCACTCGGGGAACGGACTCCCTGGGGGAAGGCGTCAGCTCGCCATGCATGGCGTGAGCTCAGATGGAGTCGTGCGGCCGCTCCCAGTTCTCGAACCGAGTGTATTCTCTGATGAACGCCAGCATGGCGCTGCCCGTCGGCCCGTTCCGTTGTTTGCCGATGATGAGCTCGGCCAAACCCCTGTTCTCGGGAGTCGGGCTGTACTCCTCTTCCCGGTAAATGAAGACGACAACATCCGCGTCTTGCTCGAGCGCACCGGACTCTCGAAGATCGGAGAGCTGAGGTCGATGCCCGCCCTGACCTCCTCGACTCTCGGGCGCTCGCGAGAGCTGGGAGAGGGCCACCACCGGTATGTTGAGCTCCTTCGCCAGCCCCTTGAGTGCCCGGCTGATGCTCGAGATCTCCTGGGTCCGATTCTCGAATCGACCGCGACCTTGCATCAATTGCAGGTAGTCCACCACCAGGAGGTCCAGACCATGCTCGAGCTTGAGCCGACGTGCCTTGGCCCGCATCTCGAGAACGCTCAGAGACGGCGAATCGTCGACGAAGATATGGGCAGAGGAGAGTCTGGAGACACCCTGGATGAGCTTGGTCCAATCCTTCTCCGAGGTAAATCCGGTGCGCAGCCGGTGCATATCCACACGTGCCTCGGAGCAGAGCATCCTCATCACCAGCTGCTCCTTGGACATCTCCAGGCTGAAGATTCCCACCGTGCGCGAACTGGATAGCGCCGCGTGCTGGGCGAGGTTCAAGCAAAAACTTGTCTTGCCCATCGCCGGCCGCGCCGCCACGATGATCAGGTCGGAAGCTTGGAGTCCGGAGGTCATCTCATCGAACTTCTCGAAACCGGTCGGGACGCCGGTCACCATCTCTCGCTGCCCGGACAGCTCGTCGATGGACTTGAAGGTGCTCCGAACGATCTTCGCCACCGGCTCGAACCCGGTTCGGATTGCCCCCTCGGCGATCTCGAAGATGGACCGCTCTGCCTGGTCTAGTACCGACTGGGTATCCTCGGGCTCATCGAAACAAGATTGGATGATGCGGTTGGCGGAGCTAATGAGGCTTCGCAGAACGGACTTCTCTTTGACGATCCTCGAGTAGTAGGGAACGTTGGTGGCGCGCGGAACACCGTCGACCAGGGACGTGAGATAGCCGATGCCCCCCGCCGACTCCAGCTCGCCGGCGCGCGCCAACTCCTCTTTGAGGGTGACGAGATCGATACCCTGTCCGCGCACCGACAGGCTCTCCATGCGAGCGAAGATCTTCTGGTGTGCCTGTCGGTAGAAATCGTCTTGTTTGAGGATCTCGGAGGCGTGGTGGAAACTCTCGTTCTCGATGAGAATGGCGCCCAGAACGGTCCTTTCCGCATCGAGACTGTGCGGAAGTGCCTTCTCGAGGGCGACCTCCTCGGCCAAGGTTTATTCTTCCTCCTTCTCCACAATCACCGTGAAAGTAGCAGTCACCTCGGGATGGAGCCTAGCCGAAACAGGGAATTCTCCCAGGCTCTTGATCGGCTCGTCGAGCAAGATCTTCCGCCTCTCCACCGGGTGCCCCTTGGCCGCGAGAGCCTCTGCAACGTCGGCGGCGGAGACCGACCCGTAGAGCTCCTCGCCATGAACCTTCCGGCGGAACAGAAGCTTCACGTTCGCAACCTGCGCCGCTAAGACTTCGCTTTCCTCTCTTTCTTCGCCATGCTTTACCGCCAGGACTTTCATTTCCTTTTCCATCCGCCGGAGGTTATTGTCATTGACCTCCATGGCGAGCTTTCGAGGTAAGAGAAAGTTGCGGGCATAGCCACGGCTGACATCGACGACCTCGCCCTTCTTGCCAAGTTTGTCTACACTCTCACACAAGATAATCTGCATATCTTTTGACCTCACTGCTTAATGCCGCGGGGCCCCACCCCCATCCCACTGCTCAGTGCTCCCTCGCTCTTCGCTCGGGAGCTTGCATGAGCTGAGGGCTCCGGCTTACGGCTTTCGTCGGGCCGTGCCTCAGTGCTCGCTCTCTCTTCGTTCGCTCGCTGTCCTCCGCTCGCAGGCTCGCTGCGGACGGCGGCGCGCAGGGTACGGAGGACTTGCTCCAGAACGCTGCTCCTAAAAAGTGAAGGGCAGCAGAGCGATGTTTCGAGCCCGCTGAATCGCGGTCTTCAGCTTTCGCTGGTGTGGGGCGCAGGTGCCCGAGATCCGCCGCGGCAAGATCTTCGCTCTTTCCGGGATGAAGGAAGAGAGGAGTTTCTCGTCCTTCCAGTCGATGTAATCGATCTTCTCGGCGCAAAACTTACACACTTTGCGCCGGCGGTAATAGAAGCGCTTTCCTTTCCGACCGGCGGCGGCGCTACCGCCGCTAGGTGCTCCCCTTCTTTTCGGTTGCATTATTCTTCATCTCCATCAGACTCGGCGACCCGGGACGATTCGGCCCCTTCCACGTCACCCGCGACCGAGGCCTGCCGGGGCGGACCGGTCGGTCCAGCCGCCGCCGCCTTGCGCCGCCGTTCGCGTCTCGCCTGCTCCCCAGCCGCCTTTCTCGCCCGCCGGCGCTCCAATTTCTCCTGCTCCTTGTCCGCTCGGACGGTGATGAATCTCAAGACACCATCGGTGACCCGCAGCCGGCGCTCTAGCTCCGAAACGATTTTCGCTTCCGCCTTCAAGCGGCTCAAGACATAGTAGCCTTCCAAGTGCTTGCCAATCCGGTAAGCCAACCTTCGCTTGCCCCAGGGATCGGTTGCCTCCACGGTGGCACCCTGCTTTCCCATGAATTCCTCGATCTGCCCGATGAGTGCCTTGGTGGCCTCCTCGTCGAGCGTGGGCTCGAGGATATACATCAACTCGTATCCTCTCATCTCGTCTCCTTATGGATATCAAGCCCTCCCAGCTTTGAGAGAGCAAGGAGTCGTTCCGCTGCCATCAGTCTTCGATTCCCGAGGCCTCGGGGACTCGGTTATGTAAAGACATCGCTCGCGCCATCCCATCGGTTAGGAGCGTTCGGGTCGCTTCCACGGCACGCTGCAGAAGCTCTTCCACGATGACGCGCTCGCCCGCAGTGAAGGGCTCCAAAACAAACTCGGCGAGATCGCCGTTTTCCTCACTTTCTGGCCCCTCTGCTCCATCCCGGTGGGGCCGGATCCCGAGTCTCACCCTAGGTACTTCCTCATCGCCGAGCGCCGCCAGGACTGAGGCCAGACCCCGATGCCCCCCAGCGCTTCCCCTTTCTCGAAGGCGAAGCGTTCCCAGAGGCAGCGCGACGTCATCGATGAAAACCAGGAGCTCTTGCGGGGCCAGACCTCTTTCCCAAGTCAACTCCAGCACCGCCCGGCCGCTCAGGTTCATGTAGGTCAGGGGCTTGGCGAGGAGGACCGGGTGGCCGGCGAAAGTACCCTCCGCTACCAGACTCCTCGGCGAGCTCTGCCTCCAAGCGGCTCCCGCTTCCCGGGCGATGCGATCCACCGCCTCGAACCCAAGGTTGTGTCTCGTCCCGACGTATCGGAGACCCGGATTACCCAATCCCACCAGAAGCCGCAACCTCGTGCCTCAGGTGAGCGACGCGCCAGCCGCTCCCTGAACCTATTCGGAAGATCCCGCCTTCGAGCCCTCGTCCACCTCGGCCTTTCCTTTCTTGATGACCTCGGGCTCCGCCGGCTGACCCTCTTCGGCCACTGCCTCGGCGGCCGGCTCCTCCTCGACCTTGGGCGCTTCTACGTGGGCGATGACCAGACCGGGATCGCTCACCAGAGTCACTCTTTCGGGAAGCTCCAATTCACCAGCGCGAACCAGGTGGCCTATGACCAGCCCGGAGACATCCACCTTGATCTTCTCCGGAATATCCGCCGGCAAACAAGATACCTCTATAGCCCGGCTAACGAAGTCCAGCAGTCCGCCTTCCAGTTTCACGCCCACCGGGATCCCGCTCAGCTCGATCTGGACCGACAGAGTGAGAGCATGATCCATGGCCACCCGAATGAGGTCGGCGTGGAGAAGCTCGTGCTCCACCGGCTCCAGCTGGTAATCCTTCACCATCACGTTGTCCGTGCCATCACTTCCTTTAACCTGAAGATCGAAAATCGTGTTGGCACCGGCATGGGAACGTAGAATCCGAATAAGCACCTTGGGATCGATCGCTACCGGAATGGAGTCCTTTTTCTGCCCGTAGACGACAGCCGGTATCATACCCTTGGCACGAAGCTTTCGATTTGCCCCCTTGCCAAACGAGACTCTCCTCTCCGCCTCGACGACCATCTTTTCCATGTGAGTGAGCCTTCTCCTTCCTGGCCAACGCCTGGCGTGCCCAACCGACCGTTCACGTCCCGTTCGGCCGGCCAGCCCCGAACCCACTACCATGCCACGAGCCGGTAGCCCCGTCAATCTGAATCAGTGCGCGCTCAGTCTTCTAATACTTGCTTGGGGTCCCCACCCCCAAGGCAAAATGCTTCGTCGACTAACGCGACTACGCATCGGCTCAAGGCTGCGTTCGCTTCCTTGCGCTCGCTGGCTCGCTGCGGATGGCGGCGGGCCGGGCTCGCTCCGCTCGCCTAATACCGCGCAATCAGTGCGCGCTCAGTCTTTATACAAAGAGTGAGCTGACCGAGGTCTCCTCGTGAACGCTACGGATCGCTTTGCCCAATAGATCGGCGACGGAAAGGACCTTGATCTTCGAATGGTTCTTCTTCTCCGGGGGTAAAGGAATCGAATCGGAAACGATGAGCTGCTCGATCTTCGACTCCGCCACCTTCTTCACCGCGTCTCCCGAGAGTACCGGGTGCGTGCAGCAGGCAAGCACACGAGCCGCCTTGGCCTCCAAGAGGGCGTCGGCAGCCTTCACCAACGTTCCCGCCGAGTCGACGATATCGTCTACGATGAGTGCCGTTGCTCCATCCACCGCGCCGATGACGTAGATCTTTTCTACTTCGTTCGACGACAGGTGACGCCTCTTGTCCATCACCGCCAGTGGGACCGTGAGTCGTTTGGCGTAGGCGCGAGCCCGTTCCACGCCCCCCGCATCCGGGGAAACGATGACCAGATCCTTCAGATCGAGCGCAGTCAGGTAATCCAACATTACCGGTGCCGCGAAGAGATGATCCACCGGCACATCGAAGAAACCCTGGATCTGGCCCACGTGAAGGTCCATGGTAATGACCCGGCTGGTCCCTGCCTTGGAGAGCAAGTCGGCCACCAACTTCGCCGAAATGGGCACCCGGGGCTTGTCTTTCCGGTCCTGCCGGCCGTACCCGTAGTAGGGCATGACCGCCGTGATCCGGTTGGCCGAGGATCTCTTGAAGGCATCAATCATGATGAGGAGCTCCATCAGATTCTCGTTAACCGGCGGCGCGGTGGGCTGGACCACGAAGACGTTGGCCCCCCGGATATTCTCCATGATCTGAAAGGAGACCTCGTTGTCCGCGAACCTCCCCAAGCTGGCCTTCCCCAGGGGTACGCCCAGGCTCTTGGCGATACTCGCGGCTAGCCGTGGATTGCAGCTGCCACTGAACACCTTGAGAGGTCTATCCATCTGGTATCCGTGCCCTCACTTCCGGGTCGGACGCGTCCAATCTCGGACAGGCTCAGACAGAGCGTCACCCATGACGAACGCAAACGGCTTGGGTGATGTGAGCGGCCCGGTGACCCGCTCGGGCCCACGCGAGCGACGAAGCTCCTCGCATACTGACTGGATTACCACCCGAGGTTTTCCGTAATGGCTGGGGCGGAAGGATTCGAACCTTCGAATGCCGGATTCAAAGTCCGGTGCCTTACCGCTTGGCCACGCCCCAACTCTTCACCCCAGGGCGCCAAACGTTCCGCCCTAAGTCTTGCTTGCCTCCGCCTCTGCTGCACCACCGCCAATGGCTTCACCCGATGACTCGACATCGGGAAGTACACGAGGTGGCAGGCCTGATGCTCCGGCAACTTCGGCTTGATAGCAGTTGAGTACTTTCTCTTCCATCATCCGACGTGTATCGCTGTTTAGCGGATGGGCTATGTCTCGGAAAGTACCGTCCTTCCGCTTCTTGCTGGGCATCGAGATAAAGAGACCCTTGGGGCCATGAATGATCTTGATGTCACTGATGACGAAACAATTATCTAGGATGATGGAGACAAAGGCCTTGAGCTTCTCATCCTCCACGGGGAAAACCCGCACCTCGGTGATCTCCATAGAAGCCTCCCTCTTTCAGGCACCGTCGTAGCGCCGTGGCTGTTGTTCCAGTCGTCTCTCCTGATAGGTCTTCGCGGTCAGCGTGCGGGTCGCGAGGGCACGGATGCCCCGCTCTTCCAAGGAGCGAGCCGCGGATTCACCCACCGCTCCGTCATCGAATATCCCAACCACAGCCGAGCCGCTGCCGGACATCAGAGAAGCGACAGCGCCTAGCTCGAGAAGGCTCTGTTTGTGTTCCTTAATAGAGGGGAGATGCTCCCTGATTGCGGCCTCCAGATCGTTCGTCAGGTCGGGAAGCCTGTTCTTCCCACCGAGACTGGACGACGCAAAGGACTGGAGTTTAAGACTCGACTCCCGCTTTGTCAATATCAAATTCCCATAGGCGGCTGCGGTTGAAATAGTGAAGTCGGGCAGAATCAACACGATCGGCAAGTCCACCTGGTGCGCCAGGGGATAGACCTCGTCACCGCGACCGATGGCCAGAGCGGTTCCCCCGTGGAGAAAGAAAGGAACGTCCATCCCGAGCTCGGCCGCCAACCGGACAAGATCGGTCAGGGAGAGCCCACCCTCCCACATCTCGTTGAGCGCCAACAGCGTTACCGCTGCGTCGGAGCTGCCCCCTCCCAACCCGCGGCCGGGCAGAATCTTCTTTTCCAGCTCGATGCGAGCTCCCACCGGGCGCCCGATGCGTTCCGCCAGAAGCCCGGCCGCCTGCACGACCAGGTTTTCTCGTCCGAAGGGAAGGGTGGGATCATCAACCTCGAGCTCGATCCCGTTCGCCTGCGGCGTGAAAGTGAGGCGATCGTAAAGATCCACGGTCTGAAGGATGGTGCGTAGCTCGTGGTAGCCGTCTTGCCGACGAAACAGGACCTCGAGACCCAAGTTGATCTTCGCGTAGGCGCGGGCTCTCACTGGCGCGGCCTCACGAATACCGCCTCGCCCTCAATCTGAGCCAAATCGAGCCGACTCGCTCCTTCCGGTAAGGAGATGACGAAGGCTTCCGGATCCAGCCGCACGTTGATGTCCAGGTCCTCCACGGTGAGCGAGGCCTCGATCTTGTCGCTGGCGACCTCGATCCGGTCGGGGGCACCTCTCCTCATCCGTTTCCATTCCGTCGGATAGACGACCCGATAGGCCGAGGTTCGGGCCTCTCGAACCTGCTCCCCCTCGATGTCGACCGTGCCCTGGGCCAGGTGGACGCGAACCCGGTCTCGTCGCTGTTCCCCCCGAACCGCGCCTTGCCCCCCTAAAGGTAGTCCGGTTCCCGACAGAATCGCCATGACCTCTTGAGGATTAAGACGTATCCCCAGCAGCGCGGCGACGACGTCTTCCACCGCCGACTCTTCCAGATACTCACGGCTCCTGGGGAAAAACACCGTAATCTCTCCCCCGCCGGTCACCGCGATGAAGCGGCTCGAGCCGAAGGTCGCCAGGAGCTCGACCCGGACACGATCTGGACGCTCGAAGAGGACCAGCTCGGTGGCGCTGAATCGACCCTCCGGCCCCTCCCCACGGACTCTCACCACCGCCTGGTATCGCTCGACGCTCTGCGCGTCTTGTTCCAGCTCGGCCACCAGTCGATTTGCCGCGTCGCTCTCGAGCGGCATGCCGGGTCCGCTGGTGACCGGTCGGCGGCTGCACCCGGTCCATAGCAAGAGACCGAAGAAGCTCGAAAAGCTGAGCGTTCTCAGGAGGGACGTGATAACCGCAGCTCGGCTAAAGGGGGCACCCTGGGACGACGTACACCTGGGTGGAACCGGGAGTCGAACCATCCCGTTGTCGACAGATGGCCAATGGGCAGATGGCCTATGGAAAGATATCCTGACCGGAGCGGGCCTTTTCTATTTTCTGCGCGACTTGCTCCCTTTCCAGCTCCTCGTCTTCCTGTTCGATGGCCTTTTGCCAGTAACCGAGTGCTTGGTCCCGATCACCTTTCTTATAATAGAGGTCACCGAGGTGATCGTACACCACCCCCGTCGTTCGCAGACGCTCGATGGCCTTCAGAAGGTTCTCTTCCGCTAGCTCGAGTCGACCCAGCCTGAAGTAAGCCCATCCCAGGCTGTCCAGATACGCACCGTTGTAGGGATCGAGAGCGACCGCCTGCTGAATATAGCCTAGCGATTCTTCGAGGCGCATCCCGCGATCGGCCAGCATGTAGCCCAGGTAATTCAATGTGCCGGCGCTCTCGGGATTCAAGGTCAGGACGCGGGTGAAAGCCATCTCCGCACCTTCCACCTTGCCCTGTCTTTCCAGCACCGCGCCGAGCTGGAACAACAACCCCTCGTCGTCCGGGATGTCGTCGATCGCCTTTCTCAGATGACTCTCCGCCTCTTCGAAACGGCCGGCGCTCAGCAGGTAGCTGGCTACCGCTTCGGCCAGCCTCTCGTCATGAGGAGCTTTCTCCGAGAGACCGAGGAGTGACTGCAAACCCTGCTCCTCCTCACCACGCTCGCGGAGAACCTCCGCCCGCAAGATGTGCAGCGGCACCTCGTCGGGATTTCGCGTAAGTGCCTCATCGCAGATCCGCCCAGCCTCGACGGGTCGATCGGCGGCGAGGTAGGCCTGCACCAAGTAGGCATCGAAACGAGCATCCTCCTCGGCGAGCTCGCGCCCCTTCTGGAAAGCTTCGATCCCACTCTCGAACTCGTCAAGATTCTGGTAGGCAAAACCGAGGTGGGCCAAGAACTCGGCGCGGCGATCCAGCGGATAGGAATCTTCCGGCAAGGATAGTAGATTCTGCAGCTCCTCCAAAGCGGAACGGTATTCCCGCTTGTCCTCATAGACGCCCACCAGAGCGAAGCGACCGGCAATGTGTCCTGAGTCGAGACGAAGCAGCTTGTCGAGGAGCGCCTCCGCTTCATCGAGCTCTTTCAGATCCCGCCGGACCAGAGCGAGTCCATAGAGAGCTTCCGGCCGATCGGGCTCGGCCGCCAGGACGTTCTCGAACTCGACCGCCGCTTCCTTCATGCGACCGGCTTGAGCCAGAGACGTGGCCAACTGTTGCTGCAGGTCCGGATCGCGGGGAGAGTGGTCGAGTGCCTCTCGGTAGACGGTCGCCGCATCCTCGAACTCGCCAAGCTCCTGGTAAAGCGTCGCCAGGAGCAGCCGAGCCCGCTGATGACGTGGTTCCACTTCTATGGATCGGCGGAGCAGTTCCGTGGCCTGCTGGACGTCGCCCTGCTCGCGCCGTACCTGAGCCAAAAGATAGAGAGCGTACGAAGAGTCGGGATCGCTCTCGATCTGCTGTTGGAGCTCGCGGGCGGCTTCTTCTATCTGCCCTCGCATGAGATAGAGCTGGGCCAGGCCGAGCCGACTCTCTCCATCCAGCGGTTCCAGGCGCAAGGTTTCCTGAAACTCCTTGATGGCCAGCTCGGTCAGTCCACCCCGATCTTCGTTTCGACTGAGCTGGGAATAGACGTTGGCCAGAAGGCGGTGGGCGGCGGCGAGCTCGGAGTCGAGCTGGGTGGCCCGGCTGGCACTCGAGATCGCCTTTTGTACCTGGTTTACCTTGGCGTAGACGCTGGCCAAAGCCAGATGAAGGTAGGCCGCGTTGGGATCCCGCTCGAGGGCCTGGCCGTAGTATTCCAAGGCCCCGCTGTTATCCATCTCCATCTCGTGCATCCGACCGAGACAATACAAGTAGTAGGCGTCGGCACGACCATCGACCTGGGCCTCTACCGGAAGGCCGGAGAGAAACCCGGGCACCGAGAGAATCGCGATCGATATCAAACGGCCCAAACGCATGCGGTCACACCCTCACCTAAAGTCATTATCGGGCCCGCGCCGAATGTTGTCAACGTGGGGCGAGTTATCAGGAGGTTGGCCACTCCATCGAGTCCTACCGGTAGCCGACATTGACACGTGCCTGAGCGGCCTGTTATAAGTTTTTCGGATCCGAGACTGCTTTCATGGCCATTCATCCCGAGCTCCTTTCGATCCTGGCTTGCCCGGTCTGCAAGACGCCGGTCGAGCTGGTCAAAGAGGGTACCGCCTTGAAATGCGGTAAGTGCTTCCGCGTGTACCCCATCCGGGACGACATCCCCATCATGCTGGTCGACGAAGCCACCATCGAGCGATCCGAAATGAAGTCGACTTCTTGAGCCCTACTTGAGCGACGTTCAAACCGGCGAGCTCCGCAAGATCCTTTGCCTTCGGCTGCGCTCCCTGGGCGACGCCGTTCTCATGACCCCGGCCTTGGCGGCCATGCGCACCGCGCTGCCCCAAACCCAGCTCTCAGTGGTTCTCAGCGAGGAGCTCGCGGATCTCTTCGAAGGCCACCCCCACGTCGACCGGGTGCTGATCCTCGGGGGCCGGCGCGGCGACAAGCTCTCGCTCGCCAGGAAGCTTCGCCAGGTAGGATTCGACGCGGTCCTCAACTTCCACGGGGGGCCGACCAGCGCTTGGTTGACGGCGGCCTGTGGAGCGCCCCTGCGGGTGGGTCGAGATACGTACCGTTTCCGGTTCCTCTACAACATTCGCGCCAAGCCGCCAGAAGACGTGTTCTCCGATCCCTCCGCCGTTCACACCGTCCACACCCAAGCCTCCTTGGTGGCCGCTCTCGGTGTAACAGTCTCCGACCTTCGCCTTCGACTGAAAGTCCCCGAACCAGCGCGCTCCCGCCTCAGGCGACGGCTCGAGGAGCTGGGTGGTTCGCCCCGGAACTACCTCGTCCTCCAGCCAACCGCCAGCTTCACCTCGAAGCAATGGCCGGCCACACGGTTCCAGAGCCTCATCCGACAATGGAAAGACCGAACGGGGTGGCCCGTTGTGGTGAGCCTCCCCGGCGGCTCGCGGTTTCGCTCTCTGGTGGAACTGTTCTCTCCCGAATCTTTGGTGCTCTCGGACTTGTCCTGTGGCGAGCTGATGGCCTTGTTGGAAGAAGCCCGGCTCTATGTGGGAAACGACAGCGGCCCCATGCACGTGGCGGCGGCGCTCGGCACTCCGGTGGTGGGCATTTTCGGCTCCTCCGATCCTCGCCGCTGGCATCCATGGGGCGTCGCCAACCGGGCGCTCTCGGCCGGACTCGACTGCAGCCCCTGTCACGGGAAATGGTGCGTCAATCCGGCCGAGTTCGCCTGTCTCACCGAGCTCTCGGTGGAGACGGTGCTGAACGCCGCCCTAGAGCTGCTGCCCGGCCACACCGTCGCCCGACCGGCGAACCACCACCAGAAGCGCGCCGAGTAAGGGAAGGACCCAGGTGAAAGCCGCCGCCTCGACTCGCTCCGGCACCGACCGACTGGCGGAGCTGGCGGGGCGAGACTCCACGCTCGTTTTGGCCATTGGCTTCTGGTTGGCTCTCATCCAGATTTCGATCGCCGCCTCCCAGATCGTCCTCACCTTCGTCTTGCTCCTCTGGCTGTACCAGCTCGCCACCGGCCGGGCGGAGCTGGTGCGGCTTCCCTTCGACTGGCCGCTCGGGCTGTTCGCCCTGCTCAGCGTGGTCTCGGCGGTCTTTTCCTTCGAGCCGGCGGAGAGCCTTAGAAGCGTCAGGAAGCTCACCCTGCTCATCGTCCCCTACCTCCTGGTGAGCGCCCTGCGGCGAAAACCGGTGCTCGCCCTGGAACAGTTGGTGCTCGTCCTCATCGTGGTCGCCGACGTGTGCGCACTGTTCGCGCTCTGGCAGTATTCCTTCGGGGAGCTGGGCGACATCAATCACCGGATCCGCGGCTTCATGAGTCATTACATGACCTTTTCCGGGCTTCTCATGGGCGTTAGCATGTTGGCCTTGGCGGAGCTGCTTTTCAGCCGACGGCGGCGAGCCTTCCTGGCCGCCAGCCTGATGGTCTTTCTGGTCACCCTGGCCCTTTCGCTGACACGCAGCGCCTGGATCGGAGTGTTCGTTTCGGCGAGCCTCCTCTGCTTCCTTCGCGACCGTCGCCTGCTGGTGGCAGTACCCCTTCTCCTCATCGGAGCTTTGGCTCTCCTGCCCAGCGCGGTTCAGACTCGCGTACGCTCCTTCATCGAGCCCGACCGATCCGGACGCGACCGGTTGTACATGGTTGAGAGCGGCCTGAGGATTTCGGCCAATCATCCATGGTTCGGCGTCGGCCCCAACATGGTGCAACCCGTTTATCCCATCTACCGACTGGAGGGGGCTCCAGAGCTGCAAAACGTTCACCTGCACAACAATGTCGTGCAGATCGCCGCCGAGAGGGGTCTACCCTGTCTGGCGGCCTGGTTGTGGCTCATCGCCCTGGGAATCACGGGAACCGTCAAGCGCTATCGTCGCTCGTCCGCGGGAACGAAGGAACGGGCGCTGGCGGCGGGTTCTCTGGCACTCTTGATGGCGGGCATGACGGCCGGGCTCTTCGAGTACAACTTCGGCGATTCGGAGTTCCTCATGCTGTTTCTTTTTGCGATGGCGATCCCTATCGTGCTGGATCGAAGTTCCTCGGAAAGCGGGCAGGAGGAAGGAAGGGTTTCTTGAGCAGCATCTCGGCGAAGCGCGCGTCGTCCATTCTGCAGGCGGCTAGAGGTAGAGAGATCGTGGTCGTCGGAGATCTCATGCTGGACGAGTTCGTGTGGGGGAGCGTGTCTCGCATCTCCCCGGAGGCGCCGGTGCCGGTCGTCGAGGTCTCCGGCTACAGCTTTCACCTCGGTGGCGCCGCCAACGTCGCCCACAACCTCCACAGCTTGGGCAGCGAGCCGAGGCTGGTCGGCATCTTGGGAGAAGACGACGCGGCGCGCCGACTGCGACAAGTCCTCGGCGAGGCCGGCATCTCCGCGGAAGGCTTGCTGACTGACCCGACGCGGCCCACCACGCTGAAGACTCGTATCATCGCGCACGGCCAGCAGGTGGTGCGAGCGGACCGCGAGTCGACGAAAGACATCTCCCGGTCGCTGGAGAAGCGGGCACTCGCGAGAGTGGCCGCCGCCCTCGATCGTGCCAGCGCCTTGGTTCTTTCTGACTACAGCAAGGGCACCTTGACCAGGGAGCTCATCACCGAGTGCACGCATCTGGCGCGGAGACGAAGGCTCCCCGTTCTCGTCGATCCCAAGATTACCCGCTTCGGTGCCTACCAGAGAGCGAGCCTGGTTACGCCGAACATCCACGAGGCGGAGCGCATCACCGGAGTACCCATCAGTGACCTGCCCGGGCTAGCCCGAGCGGCACGAGTCATTCTCGGCAAGCTGCGCTGCCAGGCCGTTCTGGTGACCCGTGGCGAGCAAGGCATGTCCTTGTTCGAGAAAGGAAAACCGCCGGTTCATATCGGCGCCACGGCGAGGGAGGTTTTCGATGTGACCGGTGCCGGCGACACGGTCATCGCCACCATCGCATTCGCATTGAGTGGCGGAGCATCCCTCGCCGAATCGGCGCGGCTGGCCAACCGAGCGGCGGGAATCGTGGTCGGTAAGCTGGGAACCGCGGCAGTCGATTCCCAGACGCTGCTGGATTCGCTCAGTGACGGAAGTGGCGGAGGCCGGTGAAGACCATCGCCAATCCCCGCTCGTTGGCACCCGTGATCACTTCCTCGTCACGGATCGAGCCTCCGGGCTGAATGATGGCCCGCACACCCGCATCGGCCAGCTGGTCGGGTCCGTCTCGAAAGGGAAAGAAAGCGTCGGATGCCGCCGCCGAGCCCTCAAGAGAGCTCTGCGCCTTGGTGACGGCCAGATGACAGGAGTCCACGCGGCTCATCTGCCCCGCCCCGATCCCGAGGGTGTTTCGATTCTTGGCGATCACGATGGCGTTCGACTTCACGTGCTTGGCGACCTTCCAGGCAAACTCTAGCGCCTCCATCTCCTCTTCCGTCGGCTTTCGCTCGGTGGGGATCTCCAAGCGCGAACGATCGAGCGGTGAGCTGTCCCAGTCTTGGACCAGTAGCCCCCCCACCACGCGGCAGAGATTGTATCCCTCCCATCCGAGCTCAGCGGGGTCATCGATCGCCAGCAGCCGCAGGTTCTTCTTTCCGCGGAGCTCCTCCAATGCTTCCGGGTCGAATCCGGGAGCGATCACCGCTTCCAAAAAGGTGGAGACCAGCTCTTTCGCGGTTTTCTTGTCCACCGTCCGGTTGAGTCCCACGATCCCTCCAAAGGCGGAGACCGGGTCGGTCTCCCGGGCCAGAACGTAGGCGCTCAAAAGCGTGTCGCCGAGAGCCACGCCACAGGGGTTGGTGTGTTTGATGACCACCGCGGCGGGCTGGTCGAACTCACAGAGGAGCCGCCAGGCGGCATCGAGGTCCAGAATATTGTTGTATGAGAGCTCTTTCCCTTGAAGCTTGCGGGCTCCCGCCACCGCCCGCGGCACACCTTCTGCTTCGCGATAGAAAGCCGCTGACTGGTGTGGGTTCTCGCCATAGCGGAGGTCTTGAACTTTCTCGAACGCGACGGATAACGTCCCGGGGAAGGACGGCTCGAGCTCGTTGACGGCCAGCTCGTCGCCCCGTGCCTCCAGCAGAGTCATGTACGAGGCAATAGCCGCTTCGTAGCGCGCGCTGGCGCGAAACGCCTTCACCGCCAGGTACAGCCGAGTGGCCATGTCCATTCCCTCGTCCAGCTTGCCCAGCACCAGGGAATAGTCCCGCGGATCGACCACCGGGATCACGTGGCGGAAGTTCTTGGCGGCCGCCCGCAACATGCTCGGCCCGCCGATGTCGATGTTCTCGATGATCTCCGCCACGCTTTTCTTCTCCGCCACTTTGGCCTCGAAGGGATAGAAATTCACCGCCACCATGTCGATGGGTATGATCTCGTTCCTTCGCAGCTCTTCCAGATCCGAGGCCAGCTCGCGCCGGGCCAGGATCCCGCCGTGGATGAGGGGGTGAAGCGTCTTGACTCGGCCCCCCAGTATCTCGGGGAACCCGGTCGCCTCCGATACCGGCGTTACCGAAATCGCCTCCTTGGAAAGGGCGGTGGCGGTGCCACCGCTCGCCAGGACCTGGTATCCTCTCTCCGTCAGGCCGCGGGCGAAGGAAACGATCCCCTCCTTGTTGGCAACGCTCAGCAAGGCGCGGCTCTTCACTTGATCTCGAGGCCTGGTCATGGTCTTCCCTTCTCCGTCTTGGAACGAGTCGATGAATCCGGTCCTTCGTTTCGGAAGAACCGGTAGCCGGTGAAGTCTCCATTGGCTTCTTCCCAGGCCGCCAACCAAAGGTAGGAAGCCGCGGTGACTCCCCTCGAGTAGCCGAGAGAGGCCGAGGCGTAGGGCACCGATCGATAATCGAAAGCGGTGGCCGGCACCAACTGCCCGTCTTTCCAAAAGGCAGACACCAGGACGGGCACCGAGCTTCTGCTCGCCGACGTGAGACGCTCGAGCAAGGCTGCCACCGAAGCTCCCTCCACCGTGGAGGGCAGACTCCAGTCGTACACCAAGGGAAACTCTTCGAGGTGGAGCGTCACAAAACGATGGAACTCCCCGCTGGCCCGCGCCAACTGCGGATCTCCGGCACCCACGACGGTCGGGTCGGCCAGATCGGCGGCGATGCGAAGAAGCTTTCCCAGCTCGACCGCCACTTCCTGGAAGGGTCGGCGCTGATTCACCTGTTCTGCCGTCCCCTGAACTCTCTGCTCGACGGCACGGGCGGTGTCGGGGGAGAGCGTCCCCGCCAAGCCGTCGCGAGCCAAAGCGGAGGCCATTTCCCCCTCGAGTCCGAAGACTCCCTTCAACAGATAGGCCTCGTTTCTCCACAACACGCGCTGGAGCGCCGGAGGCATGATGAGAAGCGTATCGTAAACCATGTTGCGATAAATCGGAGCGGGCCACGCCTGCAAAGAGCCCGGCGCTACGAGGGTTAGGAAAAAGGACAGCGCCTTAAGAAAAGGGACAGGGAGGAGCGGCAAAGGAACGCTGGATGGCCTGCTGGTAGCTCCAGGAAGGCTCGAAGCCCGGCCGATCACTTCTTGGGCCTAGCCACCACCGAGACTTTTCCGCCTTTCAAAGAGACACCGAAATCGACGTCTTTATAGCCGTCATTTCGCAGTTGTTGGGCTTGCTTATCCAAGGCGCGCCGGAAGCTCTCGTAGTTGAGGTTGCCCGTCGACTGACCCGCCTCTTGCCTGGCGGCGACGTACTTGTCGAACACCTGCCGGAACGGATCTCCCCCGCTGGCGGCCTGCCCGGCTACCGGCGGATGGGCAGAGGCGACCCGCTTGGGTCGCTCCTCGCGCCCCCCCGGAACGCGTCCCTCTTCCTTGAGCCGGACACGACGGTTCCACATTTCGTTGTAGGTAGAGTATTTGGCCTGGTGCATCTGGAAAACGGATTGCTCCGCCAGATTCTGAGGAGAGGTACGATTATAGCGCCGGATGATGTCCTCGACTTTCTTCTTCGTCTCACTAGGTGGCTGCCTGATAGCTCCCGAGAACCACTGCTCGTACTCGGTCTCCAGCTGCTTCATGCCCCGCTTGAGCCGCTCCATGTCCTCGTAGAAACCCACGGTCGCCTCCTAGGTCCGACCCTCTTCATCCTTCCGGAAGAACCAGAAGAAGGGTAACCAGAGCTCCCGCGCATAGGGCACTCTCTTGTTCTTGACTAGTATCTCGCAGGTCGGATAGTCGCCCACCAAACTGAACAACCGGTGAAGCTCCTGCACTTCGTTAACCGTGTAGGTCGCGTAGTGGCGCAACCAACGGTCTCGGCCTTCTCGTCGGTAACGCGGTGCTCGCTCGGCAAGGGTGATTGCCTCCGCATACTTGGGGTCCTCGGCGGGGCCAAAAACCACGGTGAGCGTGAAGTCGCGAGGCGCCTGGTCCGGGTAAAGAATCTCCACCATCTCGGGATCCAGGTGAGAGATGTCCTTCTCCCGACGCTCGATGATCTCGGGAAGCCGCTCGATGTAATTCTTCGCCCGCTCTTCCGCCATGATCCGGTGGCTATGCTAGAATGCTACCTGCAAACGCTAACTATTGTCAACGACAGCAGTTCTCTGATCTTTAGCCCCTCAAGCCATTGAGCATGGACGCCGCACCGGGCGATGTCGAGCAGTTGTTGAGACGGCTCCCGAGCGTCGAGCGCCTGCTCGATGGCGAAGGCTTTCGCGCGCTTCAGGCCAGGTTCGGCCGCCGGCAACTGTTGGCCGCCACCCGCTCCGCATTGGCCGAGCTGCGGGAAGCGGTACGCGAAGAGCGAGTCGACGGAAGGAGCCTGGAAGTCGCCCTCGCCGGCATGGAGGACTCGGTCGAGACCAAGCTCGTCAGGGCCACCGCTCCCTCCTTGGTATCGCTCATCAACGCCACCGGAATCATCGTCCACACCAATCTGGGTCGGGCGCCGCTATCCGCTTCCGCGATTGCCGCGGTCGCGCGCATCGCCGGCTCCTATAGCAACCTGGAATACGATCTAGAGAAAGGCGGCCGTGGCCGCCGCGAGCAGCACGCGGTGCGCCTACTGGAGCTACTCTTTCCCGGTCACGACGCTCTGGTGGTCAATAATAACGCGGCTGCCGTTCTTCTCACTCTCAACACTTTCGCCGCCTCCCGGGAGGTGTTGCTTTCCCGGGGCGAGCTGGTGGAGATCGGTGGATCATTCCGAGTTCCCGATATCCTGGAGCGAAGTGGGGCTCGCCTTCGCGAAGTGGGAACGACCAACAAGACTCGCATCGAAGACTACCAGGCAGCACTGGGGCCGGCGACCGCGCTCATCCTGCGGGTACATCCCTCCAACTTTCGAATCATCGGTTTCACAGAAAGAGCCTCGACCGAAGAGTTGGTGGCATTGGGCAAGGCCCACGGCGTTCCGGTCTTCGAGGACTTCGGAAGTGGCAATCTCCTCTCGCTCGCTCCCTACGGTCTACCGAACGAGCCTACCGTAGAGACTAGCCTGGCCGCCGGCGTCGACTTGGTCACCTTCTCCGGCGACAAGCTCTTGGGTGGTCCGCAAGCGGGAATCCTGGTGGGACGCCCGGAACGCGTGAAGGCCTGCCGGGAGAACCCTCTGGCGCGCGCTCTCAGAGTCGATAAGCTGACCTACGCGGCACTCGAGGCGACGCTCCGTGCCTTCGTCCAGGGCGAGGCCACCAAGGAGATTCCGGTGCTTCGAATGCTCTCCGCTCCGGTTAGCGAAGTCCAGTCTCGCTGCCGGCGTCTGGCGCAGTCCCTCGAGACGGTCGCGGGGCTCGAGCTTTCCTTACTCGACGGATTCTCGAAAGTCGGAGGAGGAGCAGCGCCGGAGGACGAAATCCCGACTTGCTTGATCTCGGTACGGGCCGGGAGTCTCTCCGCGCAGGCCATCCTGGACCGGCTGCGCGCTCACCGTCCCCCGGTCATCGCGCGCATCGCGGAGGACCGCGTGCTCTTGGATCTCCGAACGGTTCTCCCCGAAGAAGAGATTCTCCTCGCCTCGGCGCTCACCGCCCTGATGGCGGGCTGACGGCGAGCCGACCGTCGACGCTTCAGAAGAGCTCGAGCGCCGCGCGCCGGGCCAGGGCCATCACCGGACCAGGCAGGATTCCCAGGACGACCGTCGCCAAAGAGCTCACCAGCAATGGAAGCCTCAGGCCCAAGCCGAGTGGGTGCATTCCCGGATGGGGCACCGGTGCTCCCATGTAGAGCACCATGACCACCCGCAGATAGTAGTAAACACTCACCAGGGTATTGATGACCGCAATCAACACTAAGGCGATATAGCCTTCGCCCACGGCGGAACCGAACAAATAGAACTTTCCCACGAACCCGACGGTGGTAGGGATGCCTGCCAGAGAAAGCATTGAGAGACTCATCGCCACCCCCGGCAGGGGGTGAGTCCACCCCAGTCCTCCCCAGCTGCGGATCGACAGGTTCTCCTCACCACGCCTTCCGAGTGCAATCGCGGCGGCGAAGGCCCCAAAGGTCATGAACGAATAACCCAGGAGGTAGAAAAGAGCGGCCGTTCGCCCGGCCACTCCTCCCGCGATGACGCCTACCAAAAGGTACCCCACGTGAGCGACGCTCGAATAGGCGAGCAGACGTTTGATGTCATCCTGAACGATCGCCAGCAGGTTGCCGAGGGTCATGCTGAGGACCGCCACTACCCACAAGACTGCTCTCCACTCTTCGCCGAGCGTGAGCAGTGACCCGGTGGCTCGCAGCAGGGCGCCGAAGGCCGCCGTCTTCACCGCCACCGCCATGAAGGCGGTGACGACGGTGGGTGCTCCCTGGTAGGCATCGGGGGCCCACATGTGAAACGGCACCGCCGCGATCTTGTAGGCAAAGCCGACCAGCAGAAGTGCCAACGCCACCACCGGGAGCGCTCCCAGGTCATGGCCTCGCGCCAGGAGCGCCGCTTCGATCCCGGCGAGATCGGTACTGCCGGACACTACATAGAAGAAGGCGATCCCGTAAAGGAAGAAAGCCGAGGCGAAAGCGCCGTAGAAGAAATACTTCACGGAAGCTTCCAGCGAGGAAATCCGATCGCGGGCCCAGCCGGTGAGAGCGTAAACTCCCACCGACATCGTCTCCAAGGCCACGAAAATCACCACCAGGTGGCGGCTAGAGACGAGAAGCAGCATGCCCGCCGCGGAAAGGAGGAGCAGCGAATAAAAAGCCGGCTGCTCGAGCTTCTGGCGAGCCAGAGACTCCTTCGCCACCGGGACGGTGAGCAGCAGGGCGAAGAGCACCAGCAGACTCAGGAAGAGGCTGAAGGCGTCGGCATCGACCATCCCCAAGGCGCGGAGTCGATGCCCCCACATGCGCAGGCAGGCGAGGACTGAAACCAGGGCGCCGAGCCAAGCCAATCCCGCCGATGGAAAGCGGTCGCCGACGGCCCTGCCCGCGCCTCCCACCGCGATGACCACCGCAGTGGTGACCAAAATGAGAACGGGTACCAGCGCCGCTGCCCCCACGCCTACTCCTCGAGGGCCCCACTCGGGGTGCGAGAGACAAAGCGCTCCACCGTGCCATCCAGCGGGCGAAGGAACGTGCTGGGTGCCACGCCCATCCACAGGATCAGGATCACGATGGGGAGGAGGATCATGCCCTCCCGGCGACTCAGATCGGGAAGGTGGTCGTTCGCCGGGTTCTTGACCTCTCCCAGCATCACCCGTTTATACATCCAGAGTAGATAAATGGCGGCCAAGATGACGCCCAAGGCGGCGGCCACCGCGAAGGGCGGCGCGGTTTGAAACGCCCCGAGGAGAACCAAGAACTCCCCGACGAAACCGCTGAGGCCGGGAAGTCCCATCGAGGAAAGGAGCACGATCAAGAACACGCCGGCAAACCGAGGCATGCTCTTCTTGAGACCACCGAGATCCTCGATGGCGCGGGTGTGTCGGCGATCGTAGATCATCCCCACCATGATGAAGAGCGCGCCCGTCGATAGGCCATGACTCACCATCTGGAATAGGGCGCCCTCCACGCCGGCCACGTCGAACGAGAAGATTCCCAGCACCACGAATCCGAGGTGGCTCACGCTCGAGTAGGCCACCAGCCGCTTCAGGTCCGGCTGGACCATGGCCAGCAGAGCCCCGTAGAGAATGCCGATCACCGCCAGCGTCAGGATGGCCGGCGTGAAGGTGCGAGCACCCTCGGGGAACAATGGAACCGCGAATCGCAGGAGTCCGTAGGCGCCCATCTTGAGAAGGATTCCTGCCAGGATCACGCTCCCGGCGGTGGGCGCTTCCACGTGGGCGTCGGGGAGCCAAGTGTGCAGCGGGAAGATCGGGATCTTGATTGCGAAACCCGCGAAGAAAGCCAGGAAGAGCCACTGCTGCGTGTCCTGGCTCATCACCAGTCCTTGCCAAAGGCGAAGGTCGAAGCTCGGCGCCCCGGTCTGAACGTCCTGGAGGTGATAACAGAACAAGATCCCCACCAACATCAAGACGCTGCCTCCCATGGTGAAGAGGAAGAACTTGATGGCGGCGTAGATGCGACGCTCGCCGCCCCAGACTCCAATGAGCAGGTACATGGGAACCAGCACCGCCTCCCAGAACACGTAGAAAAGAAAGACATCCAGGGCGAGGAACACGCCCATCATCAGTGACTCCAGGACGAGAAGCAGGGCATAGTAGGCGGCCGTCTTCTCTTGGATCGACTCCCAGCTCGCCAGCACGGACAAGGGAGTGAGAAAAGCGGTGAGCAGCAGCAAGAACAGGCTCATGCCGTCCACGCCGACCAAGAAGGAAATCCCCAGGCTGGGCGCCCAGCGAAGGGACTCGACGAGCTGGTACTCGGCTTGCGCGGGGTCGAATCGAGCCCAGAGAAGTGCCGCCAATACCAGGACCACCAGGGAAAAACCGAGAGCGAGGCGACGAGGCCAGTGGGCCCATCGGCCGCTGATACCAACCATCACCGAGCCTGCCAGAGGAACGAGGATCAGGAAGGTCAGGAGGCCCATGTCGTCCCCAGAATCATCCACCCGAGCAAAGCCATCACGCCCGCGAAGAGGAAGAAGAGGTATAGCCTCAGGTTGCCGCTCTGAGAGAGCCTGAGCCCCTCACCGCCCACGCGGACCAGGCGAGCCCATCCGTTGATGGAGCCGTCCACCAAGGATCGGTCGACCGCCCGCCAGAGAACGACTCGGCTGAGGAGGAGAACCGGTCGCACGATCAAAACATCGTAGAGCGCGTCCACCCCATACCCCTCTCTTAGTAATCGATGGAGGCGGCCAGGCTCCTTCGCCATCGTTTCAGGGAGTCCCGGCTCGGCCGAATAGACGCGCCTGGCGAGGAGAAGTCCCCCCGCCGCGATCACGACGTTCAAGATCATCAGAGACGCTTCCACGTACATCGAGCTGGGCCGTGGGGTCCTGACCGCCAGAGAGGGCGCCAGGAACGTCTCGATCCAGCTGTGATGAGGGATCCCAATGAATCCAACCACCGCCGAGCCCGCGGCGAGTGCCCACAAGGGCCAGGTCATGGAAGGAGGCGACTCTGGGAGAGCCTGGGCCGTTTCGGAGCCACCGCGAAAGCGGCCCTCGAAGACCAAGATCCACAGACGTCCCATGTAGAGGGCGGTCAAGAAGGCACCGGCAAGGCCCGCCGCCCAGAGCAAGAAGTACCCTTCTCGGAAAGCGCTCCACAGGGCCTCGTCCTTGCTGAAGAAGCCGGCGAAGGGAGGGATACCGGCCAGTGCCAAGGTCCCCATCACGAAGGTTCGATAGGTGACGGGGAGTCTTTCTCTCAGGCCTCCCATTTTTCGAATGTTGGTTTCTCCCGCCAATGCATGCATGACGCTTCCCGCGCATAGGAACAGCAAGGCTTTGAAGAACGCATGGGTAACCAGATGAAAGATGGCGGCGCTGAACGCTCCCACCCCGCAGGCCAGGAACATGTATCCGAGCTGGGAAACGGTCGAATAGGCGAGGACTCTTTTCAGATCCTCCTGCGCCAGGGCGATGGTGGCGGCGAGAAGGGCCGTCACCGCCCCGATCGCTCCCACCAGCCCGAGAGCCATGGGTGCCTCCGCATACAAAGGGGCGGTGCGAGCCACCATATAGACTCCCGCAGTCACCATGGTAGCGGCGTGAATGAGTGCGGACACCGGAGTGGGGCCGACCATGGCGTCGGGCAACCACACGTGGAGAGGAATCTGGGCCGACTTCCCGATCGCTCCCACGAAGAGCAGGATTCCGATGGCGTTCAAGACCCTGGCATCCTGCGTGGGGACCAGAGGGAGAAACTCGGCGAAGCTCACGGTGCCGAACACTACGAAAGTCATCAGGATCCCGATGAGGAACCCGAAATCCCCGATGCGGTTCACGATGAAGGCCTTCATGCCGGCGGCGTTGGCCGTCTCTCTCTCGAACCAGAATCCGATCAACAGATAGGAGCAGAGCCCCACACCTTCCCACCCCACGAACATGAAGAGGAGGTTCTCCGCCAGGACCAATAACAGCATGAAGGCGATGAACAGATTGAGGTAGGAGAAGTAGCGGCCGATGTCCCGCTCCCCCACCATATAACCTTGAGAGTACACATGGATGACGAATCCCACGCCGGTAACGACCAGAGCCATGATCGATGACAGTGGGTCGAGCACCAAGGCCGCCCTCGCGTGGAACGAGCCGGCGGCGACCCATTCGAAGAGCTGCACGGTGATGGCGCGCTGGCCGGGGGCGGCTCCCGTCACATCCGCGAAGCCAATGGCCGCCAGTACCAGCGAGGCTCCCACCGCGCCCGACGCCAGTCTTCCCGCCCAGGCGCGGCCCATGGCACGTCCGAAGAGCGCCAGAACGAGCGACGAGATGCCGGGAATAAGGGGAATCAGGGGAAGGAGCCGGGAAGCATTGCCCACTCCGGTGCGCTCCTCAATACCTCAGCAGATTCTGGTCGTCGACGTTGATGGTCTCTCGCTTTCGGTGCAGGGCGATGAGGATGGCCAGGCCCACCGCGGCTTCGGCGGCCGCCACTACGATGACCAGAAGGGCGAGAGCCTGGCCCTCCAGATTGCCCACCGAGCGGGAGCCAGCCACCAGGGTGAGGTTGACGGCGTTGAGCATCAGCTCGACGCAGAGAAAGATGCTCACCAGATTGCGATGAAAGAAGACCCCGGTCGCTCCAATCAAGAACAGCAACGCGGAGACCACCAGATAATGTTGAACCGGGATCATGAGCGCCTCGCCAACCAGGTCGCTCCTACCAGCGCCGCCAGGATGAGGATGGCGGTGGCCTCGAAAGGCACCAGGTAGCGGGTGAGAAGAAAGTTGCCCATGGCGGCGGCGGTGCCCGCAACACCTTCGTCGGTGGGAAGACTCGGGAGACCGTCGAACGCGATCCCCATCAGCCCCAGGAGCATCACCCCCACCAGCATCGCCGCCCAACGCAGAGCGCCGGTGCGCTCCTTGAAGGACGTCTCTCCCCGAAGATCGAGCAGCATGATGACGATCAGAAAGACGACCAACACCGCGCCCGCATAGACGATGATTTGAACCGCGGCGAGGAAAGTGGCTCCCGATAGAGCGTAGAGACCGGCAACGGCACAAAAACAGACGATGAGTGCCAGCGCGCCGTAGGTCGGACGGCGGCTCCCGGCCACCACCAGAGCCATGATGATGGAGACGCCGGCAAGGAAATAGAAGACGACACTCTCCAAGGCCGCGACCTCAATCGGTGCCGGAAGTGGGGCAACGCTTCTCTCGCATGTGAAACTCGTACTCCTCACCGAAACGAGCCAGGGTGCTGGTGACAGGGACCACCGCCCCGTCACCAAAGGGACACAGGGTCTTGCCGCCGATGTTGTCGCAAACGTCGGCAAGGAGATCGATGTCCCCAGCTCGTCCTTGCCCGTGCTCCAATCGCTCCAAGATTTGCAGGAGCCAATCCGTGCCCTCTCGGCAGGGCGTGCACTTACCGCACGACTCGTGCCGGTAGAACTGCATCAGCTTGGCAGCCGTCCAGACCATACAGGTGGTCTCGTCCATGACGATGACCCCTGCCGAGCCCAGCATGGATCCGGCTCTCAGCAAGGAATCGAAGTCCATGGGAGTGTCCAGGTGCTCCTCGGTCAAGACCGGCACCGACGAGCCTCCCGGGATCACCGCTTTCAAACGGTGCCCTTCACGAAGGCCTCCCGCATGTTCGAAGATGAGCTCTCGCAGCGGCACGCCCAGAGGCCCCTCGTAGACTCCCGGCCTTCGCACGTGCCCGCTGAGACAGTAGAGCTTGGGACCGGTGTTCTTCTCTTTGCCGATGGACCGATACCAGTCGGCTCCACGGGTCACGATGCACGGCAAGTTGGCTAGAGTCTCGACGTTGTTGATGGCGGTAGGACAGCCGAAGAGCCCCACGCTGGCCGGAAAGGGAGGTTTGACCCTCGGCAGTCCACGCTTGCCTTCCAACGATTCCAGCAGAGCGGTCTCCTCGCCGCACTCGTAAGCTCCCGCACCGCGGTGAAGGTAGACCTCGCAGTCGAAGCCCGAACCGCGAATGTTCCTGCCCAGATATCCGTGCTCCCGTGCCTCGGCAAGCGCTCGCTCCAGGACACGCGTCTGCTCCAGGAACTCTCCTCGGATGTAGATGTAACACACCGGGGCCTCGATGGCGTAGGCAGCCAGCAGGCAACCTTCGATGACCAAGTGTGGATCGGTTTCCATCAGGAACCGATCCTTGAACGTGCCCGGCTCGCTCTCGTCGGCGTTGCAGATCAGATAGTGGGGGCGGCCATCCTTGGGAAGGAACCCCCACTTGGCACCGGTGGGGAAGCCGGCTCCACCGCGTCCTCGCAGCTCGGAGCGTTTGACCAGCTCGATGAGCTCGGCAGGCGTTTGCTCGGCCAAGACTTTGGCCAGGCCTTGGTAGCCTCCCCGCGATAGAGAGACCTCGATACGTTGAGCGTCGGGAACCCCGGCATTCCAAGTGAGAACGGGCTCGAACGCGGATGTCATGACAGCTCGGAGAGGACTTGGGCCAGCTTCTCCTCGCTCAGATACCCTTCCACCCGGCCGTCGAGCTGCATCATGGGAGCCTTCTCGCAAGACCCCAGGCACTGGACAGGTGTGAGGGACACGCTCCCATCGCGGGTGGTCTCTCCCGGTTCGATCCCCAGACGGCGGGAAAGCCAATGGAGGATGCGGTGAGCGCCCAGAAGGGAGCAAGAGAGATTGGTGCACAAGCGGATGTCGTGGCGCCCGCCCGGCCTGAGCCGGAACATGTCGTAGTAGCTCGCCGTCTCCAGTACGTGCACGGGAGCGAGCTGTAACAAACGCGCCACGCACTCCATCGCCTCCGGGCTCAGGTAGCCTTCCTGCTCCTGGGCCAACCAGAGAGCGGGCAGCAGGGCGGCACGCCGATGCTCCGGGGGATAACGCTTCAGGATCTCTTCCAATCGGGCCTGATTCTCCGGGGTGAAGACCATGTTCTCCCGTGCGTCGGTAGCTCTGCCGGCCCGGCGGCTGAGGGTCGTGCGCTGGCGCAGAGTGGACTGGCCGCTCGGGTCCGGGGACTCCCCGTAAGTAACTGCCAATTCAAGCGAAAAACGGATTACTATAGTCCACGCCTTGGACGAGTGTCAAGGCAGGGCGAACGCAC
>Ga0209521_10000666_pt1 | contig 27069 bp, 22 predicted proteins | sample Rifsed19ft4_FD_184016 | JGI IMG/M metagenome (GOLD analysis project Ga0209521, IMG submission 184016) | Soil microbial communities from Rifle, Colorado, USA - sediment 19ft 4 (version 2) | ecosystem: Environmental > Terrestrial > Deep subsurface > Rock core/Sediment | place: Rifle, Colorado...
TTCGGCGACGTTCGAGATCACCACTCTCATCACCGTCTACCGCAACTCGGACTCCGACGCGATGTGGTCCCGGGCCACGACCAGCGATGAGCGGATCGGTCGTATCCTGCTCGGTGTGAACGATCTCAGCACCGCCATCGGGTCGACGAACCTGAACAACGAGGCGGCTCGCCAGACGCTTCAAGCGGCGATCAACCGGTTGAGGCGACAGTTCACCGGTCAGGATTACCTGAGTGCCTTCGACGAGACTCAAAATAAGCTGCGCCGTTTCTTGAACGACGCAGACAATGACGGCTGGTCGATCGACGGCCGACACGGGACGGGGCGCGACTGGCCCCACGACAGGAATGGAAACGACCCGGACGGGTGGACGGCACAGATCATCGTGACCGTCAGACGGATCTAGTCCTCTTACATTCGCTCCCACAATCTCTTCGCCGCTTCCCGAGCCCGAGCTCGAATCCGCGGCTCGTCCAAACCGGGGAAAACACCTTGCTGGAAGACGAGTTTTCCGTTGATGACCACCGCGTAGACGGGCGCCCGGCTCAGACCGAAGGAGACGTGCTCGGCCAGGTTCTCGACCGCCAGCGGGGTCGCCGGCCGGTGGTCCAGCACCAGCAGGTCTGCGCGAGCGCCGGGCTTGATCTTACCTACCGTTGGCCCGAAGAGCTTCGTCGCCAGCACGGCGTTTCCAACGAAGGCGGTCTGGAAGGCTTCCCGGTTCGCCTCCGAGGAGCGACGCCCCAGGATCCTCTGCAGAAGAGCTGCCGCCCGGAACTCTTCCAAAACGCTGGCGGTGAAGCCATCCGTGCCTAGCGCGGTGGGAATACCAGCCCCGCGAATGCGGGACACATCCGCGGCACCCGCTCCGCTGTCGGCGTTCGATTGAGGATTCAACACGCACCGAGCCCCGCTCTTCTTCAGGTGTCGGTAGTCATCCTCCTCCAGATGAACACAATGTACCGCCAAGCTTCCCTCCTTCAGTACGCCCTTGGAAGCCAGTCGCTCGACCGGTGTGGTGCCGAAATGCAACCGCGTATTCTCGAGATCGGTGCCGTCCTCCGCAACGTGAACGTGGAAACCGCAGCCGAGCTCGTTGGCCACGCTCACCGCTCGGTCGAGAGTCTCGTCGGAAAGGCTCGCCGATGAGTCCAGACCGAAGAGTCCGGTCATCATCTCCGAGCGTTCCGACTTGTACCTCTCGATGAACCGACGGTTCTCCTCGATCCCCGCCCGGCTCGCCCTTTCCCCATAGCGGTCGGTCACCGCGTAGGAAAGGGAGCCCCGAACCCCTACCTCGGCAAAGGCCTGCCAAACCGAGTCGAGGCTCCCCGGGATGGCGGCAGGGCTGGAGTGATGATCGATCACGGTAGTGACTCCGGCGCGCACCGAGTCCAGGAGCCCGACCCTCGCACCCCACTGGTTGTCTTCCTGGCTGAGCGCCCGGTCCAATCTCCACCAGGTGCTCTCTTGCATCTCCGGGAAGCTTCGCGGCGGCTCTCCCCTGACGGGCATGCCTCGAGCCAGAGTGCGACGCAAATGGGTGTGGGCATTGACGAGTCCCGGCATAACGATGCGCCCCTCCACGTCCAGCGTATCGGCATCTTGGTAACGGTCGATGAGCTTACCCACTCGTCCGAAGTCGATGATGGTCTTCCCTTCGATGGCGATCAGGGCATCGGTCAGGAACGGCTTGGACGCCCAGAAGGTGACGAGAGTGGCGTTGTTGAGGATCACGGCCCCAGCGCACCTTCCTTGCGCAGGGCCACGATCTGATCGCTACTGAGGTCCAGCTTCTCGGCGAGCACCTCCTCGGTGTGCTGCCCCAAGAGAGGAGGCGCCAGGCAGGAGCCTTCCACCGCGCCGGACAGCTTGACAGGGTTGCCGATCATTTTCAGGCGGCCGATGATGGAGTGCTCGGTCTCTAGCAACATGTTTCGGCCCTCCACCTGGGGATTCTGCAAGGCCTCCGCCACCGAGCGCACCCGACCCGCTGGGATGCCCTTGGCATCGAGCGCTTCCAACCAATGCTGGGTCGAGCCGCTCCGGAAAATCGGAGCGAGAAGAGCCTTGAGCTCCTGGTAGTTCTCTACCCGCAGAGCGTTGGTCTCGAAACGAGGCTGATCGAGATCCGGTCTCCTCACCGCCTGACAGAATGTGCGCCACAAGGAGTCGTTTCCGACTCCGACGATCACGTAACCATCGAGGGTCTGGAAGGTCTCGTAGGGCGCCAAGGAGGGATGGCGATTCCCCATTCGCTGGGGAACGTCGCCGGTGAGGAGGTAACCCTGCGCCTGATAGCAAAGCGTCGCCAGAACGCTGTCGAACAAAGCGACGTCCACCTTCTGCCCCTTTCCGGTGCGACCTCGGTCGTAGAGAGCGGCGAGAATCCCTTCCACCGCCACCATTCCGGTGAAAATATCAGCGAGAGAGGCCCCCACCTTGAGCGGCGGGCCGTCCGTCTCCCCGGTCAGGCTCATCCAGCCCCCCTCGCCCTGTATCACCGCGTCGTACCCTGGTTTCTCCCGGAGCGGTCCGCTATGACCGTAGCCCGAGATCGAGCAGTAGATGATCTCGGGGCGAGTCTGGCGGACCTCCTGGTAGCCGAAACCCAGACGTTCCAGCGTCCCGGGCCGGAAATTCTCCACCAGGACGTCGGCCTTTGCAGTCAACCGCCTCAAAACGTCGCGACCGCCCGGGTGTTTGAGATTGATGCAAACGCTTTTCTTGTTGCGGTTGACCGCCAGGAAGTAGGCGCTTTCACCTGATGCGAAGGGCGGCCCCCAACCACGGCTGTCGTCCCCCTGGGGGGGCTCGACCTTCAACACCTCGGCACCCAGATCCCCGAGCACCATGGTGCAGTAGGGACCCGCCAGAATGCGCGAAAGGTCGACAACGGTAACCCCCGCGAGCGGAAGGCTCATTCCGTCGCCTCGGCGCCCTCCCTCCACAGGGGCACGGCGGCCAGATCGATCTCGGGCCCGGCTGGCATGGACAAGTAATAGACGACGCCGGCCACCGCGAATCCCACGAACCAGGCGTAGTCGTAGAGCACCCGAAGACCGGGGAAGACCAGTCCCACCATGGCCGCCAGAATCCCGGCAACAAGAGCCGTAACCGCTCTCCAGTTGAAGCCGCCGGTGTACTCGTATCGCCCGCCTCGCCGATACAGGTCGTAGAGAGAGATTTTTTGCTTGCGGATCAAGAAGTAATCGACGATGAAGATTCCCGCGATCGGTCCCAGGAAGCCGGAGTAACCCACCAGCCAGCCGTAGATGTACGTGCCGTAGTCGGAAAGCAGCTTCCAGGGCATCATCACGATCCCGATAATGCCGGTGAGGATGCCCCCGCGGGCGAGCGTCATTTTCTCCGGCCAAAGATTGGCGAAGCCGTTGGCAGGAGCCACCACGTTGGCCGCTACGTTGGTGGACAGGGTGGCAACCGCCAAGGCAACCATCGCCACCGCCACCAGCAGAGGGTTGCCGAACCGCGAAACCAGCTGAACCGGATCCCAGATGGCCTCACCAAATATGATCACGGTTGCGGAGGTGACAGCCACACCTATAAACGCAAAGAGGGCCATAGTGGGAGGAAGTCCTATCGCCTGTCCCAAGATCTGCTCCTTCTGCCCGCGTGCAAACCGAGTGAGGTCGGGGATGTTGAGGGCAAGCGTCGCCCAGAAGCCGACCATGGCGGTGAGGGAAGGAACGAAGAATCGGAAGAATTCCGCACCCGTCTCGAACTGACTGGGTCGAGAAAGAATAGGTCCCAGGCCGCCCGCCTGGCTCATCGCCCAAAACAATAGCGCCAGGCCAGCCACGATCAGGAATGGCGCCGCCCAATCTTCCATCCGGCGGATGCTTTCCGGGCCGCGCACGATGATATAAATATTGATGAGCCAGAAAACCATGAAGCATATCCCTGGGCCGGCGGCGAAGTCCGCCCAGGCGGGCCAGAGGAGCACCATGGAGGCTTGGATCGCCGACCCGCCGATCCAGGTTTGAATTCCGAACCATCCACAGGCTACCAACGAGCGAAGGAGCGACGGTATGTTCGAGCCCAGAACTCCGAAGGAGACTCGTGCCAGCACGGGAAACGGGATGCCGAACTTGGTTCCCGCATGAGCGTTCAAGATCATCGGGATGAGAACAATCAAATTGCCCAGGGTGATGGTGAGGATGGCCTGCCACCAGTTCATCCCGCCCTCGATGAGCGCCGCCGCCAACATGTAGGTCGGTATGTTGACCGCTAGACCCACCCATAATGCCGCTACGTCATAGGTTCCCCAGGTGCGCTCGGCGATCTTGGTGGGCGCCAGATCCTCGTTGTACAGGCGGGGATCGAGTGAACGGGCGTTGAGCTCATAGAGCCCCCCCGAGCTCCGCGACATCTTCGTCAGAGTCTCTTCCATCTCAAGTTTCGCGAGAAATATGAGCCGGATGATAAGGAATCGTTTCTCGAGTTGTCAACAATACGCTGTTGACCTATGAGCCGATTTATTAAAGACTGAGTCCTCGAGCGTTCGCTGGGCTTGACCGGAACGAACGAAACCACGAACATTCTCCGGTGAGGTTGTCATGAGCAAGGGTCGGTTGGACTTTGGAATCACGTTCAAGGGGGACATGAGTCCCGAGCGAACGGTTTCCCTGGCGAAGATGGCTGAGGATGCGGGGTTCAAATACGTGTGGACGTTCGATTCGCACATCCTCTGGAAGGAACCGTATGCCATGCTGACTCTACTGGCCGCAAACACCGGCAAAGTGCGTCTGGGAACCATGGTCACCAATCCCGCGGTGCGTGATCTGACGGTTACCGCAAGCCTGTTCGCCACCCTGAACCTCATCTCCGGTGGCCGCATGGACATGGGCATCGGACGCGGGGACAGTTCCCGTCGGGTCTTGGGCCATCGCCCCACCACGGTGGCGGATTTGCGAAGGGCGGTCCAGCTCATCCGCGCCCTGGCGTCCGGAAAAGAGGTGGAGCTCGAGGGCCAGAAGATCCAGCTGAAGTGGGCGTCCGGCGAGCTGCCGGTTTGGGTCGCCGGATACGGCCCCAAAGTGCTGGCCATGACCGGCGAGGTCGCGGAAGGCCTGATCCTGCAGATCGCCGATCCCTTCCTCATCCGCTGGTTCACCGGTGTGGCCCGAGAGGGCGCTCAAAAAACCGGGCGAAAGAGGAGCGATATGAAGGTGATGGCGGCCGCGCCGGTATGGGTCTCGGACAACCTAGCCAAGGGGCGAGCTCAAGTGAGATGGTTCCCGGCCATGGTGGGAAACCATGTCGCCGATCTGCTGGAGCGATATCACCGGGGTGAGCTTCCCCAGGAGCTGACCGACTACATCCAGGGGCGGAAGGGTTATGACTACCAGGAGCACGCCGACAAGGACGCACACCACCTCGGTTTCATCGCCGATGAGGTGATCGATCGCTTCACCATCGTCGGTCCGCCGGAGGCCCATCGCCAGAAACTCCAGGAGCTCATTGAGGCCGGTGTCGATCAGTTCAATATCTATCTGATGAGCGGAGAGGAAGAGCGTCAGCTGGAGCTCTACGGGAAGGAGATCGTTCCGGCATTCGGTTAGCGAGCCGGATCACTCGGGGACGTCGATCTCACCGAGTGCGGCGTCCAGCATCCGCAACGCGTCGTCTACGTCCGCCTTCCCGATATTGAGGGCGGGGCTTATCCGGATCACGTTGCCGTAGAGGCCGCCCTTTCCAACCAGGAGCCCCTGCTCCCTGACGCGATCTAGAAGAGCCGCCGTCGCCTTGGGGGCGGGCGCCTTTCCTTCTCCGACCAGCTCCAGAGCCTGCATCAATCCCTTCCCGCGAACGTCTCCGATCAGCGGGTACTTTCGCGCCAATGCCTCCAGCCCGGCCCGCAGGTGGTCCCCGACGATCCGTGCGTTTTGCTTCAGGTTCTCCTTCTCGATGATATCGATGACGGCGCGGGCCGCGGTCATGCTCACCGGGTTGCCACCGAAGGTCGAGATGGTGCTCCCCTTCAGACTGTCGGCAATCTCGGCGGTGGCGACGGTCGCGCCGATCGGTGCTCCGTTGGCCATGCCCTTGGCGAAAGTCATGATCTCGGGCTCTACACCCCAGTGCTCGATTCCGCACCAATGATCTCCGGTACGCCCCCAACCGGTCTGCACCTCGTCGCAGATGAAGACGCCGCCGTACTTCCGGACGATGTCCACTACTATCTTGAAGTACTCGGGCGGTGGAGTGATGAAGCCGCCTACCCCTTGGATCGGCTCGGCGATGAAGGCCGCGATCTTTCCGGAAGTTGTCGTCTGGATCGCCTCTTCCACGTCCGTCGCACAGCGCAGGTTGCAGCTCGGATAAGTGAGTCCAAACGGACACCGGTAGCAGTAGGCGTTGGCCACGTGCTTGATCCCGGCAACATGGGTTCCGCCCAACCGCCAGCTCGATTGCCCGGTCATCGACATGGCCAGGAAGGACCGACCACTGTAACTATGCCTGAGCGCCAAGATCTCTCCCGAACCGGTGTAGAGCTGGGCCAACAGAATCGCCGTCTCGTTCGCTTCCGTTCCGGAGTTGGTGAAGAAGCTTTTCTTGAGATTGCCCGGAGTTATGCGTGCCAGTTTCTCCGCCACCGCCACCATGGGCTCGGTGGGGTAGAGCGTCGAAACGTGCTGCAGCGTGTCGAGCTGCTCCTTGACCTGTGCGTTTACTTCGGGATGGCAATGGCCGAGGCTGATGGTGAGTATTCCGCCGAAGAAGTCGAGATACTCGCGACCGTCGGCGTCGTAGACGTGCTTTCCCTTGCCTCGCACCAGCGGCACGGGGTTGGAGTAGTAGTTGGCGACCGAGGGGAAAATATACTCACGGTGTTTGGCGACGATCTCGGCGCCAGTCATGCCGACCACCGGCGCCCGTTTGGCTGGAGTGCCCATGCTACACCTTCGTCATCTCTTGGTACGTCTCGGGTCGACGATCGCGAAAGAACTGCCAGGTGTGTCGCACTTCTTCGATCCTATCCAGGTCGAGGTCAGCCACCACGACTTCGTCTTTGTCCCGGCTCCCTTCTGCCACGATTTGTCCGCGCGGATCGCAGAAGTAGCTGGACCCGTAGAACTCGCCAATGTCCCAGGGAAGCTCGTGCCCGACTCGGTTAATCGCCCCGATCCAGTATTGATTCGCGGCGGCATGGGCGGGCTGCTCGAGCCTCCACAAATGTTCCGATAGTCCAGCCACCGTGGCGGAGGGATTGAAAACGATCTCGGCGCCGTTGAGACCCAGGATGCGCGCGCCCTCCGGAAAGTGTCGGTCGTAGCAGATGTAAACGCCAACCTTGGCGAAGGCGGTCTGGAAGACCGGATAGCCCAGGTTACCGGGCTTGAAGTAGAACTTTTCCCAGAAACCCGGGTCACAATGCGGAATGTGGTGTTTCCTGTATTTACCGAGGTACTTGCCATCCGCATCGATGACCGCCGCGGTGTTGTAATAGACGCCGGTCATTTCTTCCTCGTACACCGGAACCACCATGACCATCCCGTACTTCTTCGCCTGCTCCTGCATCAGTTGGACCGCCGGGCCGTCGGGCACGCGCTCCACCAGCGCGTACCAGCGGGAGTTCTGCTCGGCGCAAAAGTACGGACCGTAGAACAGCTCTTGCAGACCGAGCACCTGGACGCCCTTGCTCGCCGCTTCCTGAATGAGGCCCAAGTGTTTCTCCACCATGGCCTTCTTCAGCTGGTCGATGGGATCCGATCCGGATCCGGGAGTCGAGGCTTGAATGAGGCCACCTCGGATGATTCGAGCCATTTTCAAACTCCTTACTCTGTTGGTGGGGCAAGATTAGCACCGGGAGCGACGCTTCTCAAGGCCGTCCCCCGCTGCCTACTCTGGCCGACGTTGGATCCGATCCTGTCTGCCGAGGACGATGAGGAAACTCCAGGGCCGCTTTCCAGCCGAACGACCGGGGGTTCCCGGGCGCGGCACAGAGAATCACTTGCGGTAACGAAGAAGGATTGCCGTGATGTTGTCTTTTCCACCCCGATCGTTGGCGGCGGCAACCAGACTTCGGACGGATCCCTCCAAATCGTCCTTCCTATCGGTCAAGATCTCCAGAATGTGAGTCTGAGTCACCATCCCATGCAGGCCATCGGTACAAAGCAGATAGATGTCACCATCCTCGAGAGTTTCTTCCTGTACCGTCAAATCGATGTTCTGCTTCGCTCCCACCGCCTTGGTGATGATGTTCTTCATGGGATGATTCTCGGCTTCATCCACGTGGAGCAGACCCTCGTTGAGAGCCACCTGCACCCAGGAGTCGTCCATGGTAACTTGGTCGAACGCCTGTCCGCGAAACCGGTAGGCACGGCTGTCGCCGGCTCCACAGACAGTGATACTGGCTCCCTCTACCAGGCCTGCCACGATCGTCGTTCCCATCCCTGTGTAGTCCTCGCGGTTGTCGGCCTCCTTCCACACCCGCTTATTGGCGAGCATGATGGCCGTTCGCAGGCGATTGGCATTGATGGAGATTGCTGGATCCACTCCGTACGGCCAAGTGATCTCCTCCTCTTGGCCGGAGCGGCTGACGAAGTTTGAGACCGTTTCTACCGCCAACCTCGAAGCGACTTCACCCGCGTTATGCCCACCCATGCCGTCGGCGACGATGTAGAGGCCCGCCTGGTCGTCGATGAGCATGGCGTCCTCGTTTAGTTGCCGGCGCCTTCCGATGTCGGTGACTCCAAAGCTTTCGATCATAGGCTCCGTCGCCTCGATGGTACCGACTGATCACTCCCCCCTCTGGTGCAGCCGAATTCGAGCCTCGATTTGAACCATGAACGTGGCGGAGAGACCCTTGTGGAGGCTCAGTTTATCATTGTCGATTACACCCAGCAAACTGGAACGCAAAGCGACGGTAAGGCTTCCTGGTGTCCTTCTCCCAATTTGACAGAACTTCGACCCGCTCCTTAGAATGGTTAGTTGATCCAACAAATCCCCATGGCGCGCTACCGAATCCTCATCATAGAGCCCAATGTCGAGCTGAGCGGGGTGCTGCAGGAATACCTGGCCAAGTCGGAATTCGAGGTCTCCGCGGTTCGAGACGCCCAGCAGGCTCTCCACGCCATCCGCCAAGGGCCTCCCGATCTGGTGCTTTGCGAGGAGGAGCTTCCGGAAATGGATGGACTGGCGTTCAGCAATGCTCTTCGACAGGCGCCCGGCTCCGACAACGTCCCGTTGATTCTGATCTCCGGTGACTCGACCCCCGAGCACCGTCTGGCCTGCCTCGATTCCGGTGCCAACGACTACCTACTCAAGCCCTTCAGCATGAAGGAGCTGGTTCGGCGTTGCCAGAAGCAGATCGAGCTTCAACAGCGTAGCGGCGTGGGGGAGCTTTCCGGCGATCTGGCCCACTTCAAGACCACCGACGTATTACAGATGCTGGAGGCGAACCAGGCTACCGGCGTGCTGCATATCGAATCGGAAGACGCCCATGGGGAGATCCATCTGTTGGATGGCTATATCTGCGGCGGATTCGCCGGACCGCAGCTAGGAGAGGACGCCGTCTACCACCTCATTCCTCTTCGTCATGGCCGATTTACCTTCGCCCACACCAACATCCGTTCCAATATCCAATCGGTGCGCTCGACCACTGAGTTCATGATGGAGGCTTTCCGTCGCCACGACGAGCGAGAGCGCCAACCCGCCCCCAGCGATCATACGAATTAGGTCGTCGCCTCTTCGCGTCCTCCGTCCCGCCGGTTCTCTAGAAGAGGCTCACCTTGATCCGAAGGTATTTCTGGGGATCGGCCCGGATGTCCCTGAGCAGTCCCTGTAGCTCTCCCGTGGTTGCCGCCAGATTGTCGTAGAGCTGGCGGTCTTGGACGAGTTGACCCATGGTCCCCTCACCTCGCTCCACCCGCGCGGTGATGCTATCGAGGTTGCCGGAAAGCGACGTGAGCTTGTCGTAGAACTCACGCTCACTGACCAGGGCCCCTATCGAGCCCTCTCCATCGGCGATTCGGGCTGAAACGACGTCCAACTGATGAATCATGTTGCTAAGAGAGGCGGCGGTCTCCGGGTCGCTGACCAGCTTGCCGAGTCCACCCTCACCGTCGCGGATCTTGGTAACGATTTCCTTGAGACCGCCGGAAAGCTGACTGAGGTTGTCATAGACGACCGGATCGTTGATCAGTTTGCCGATTGTCCCCTCACCGGCGCTCAGCCGCCGGAATACTTCCTGGGCACGGCTCACGAAGTCCGACAGTTTGTCGTGGAACTCGTCTCCCTTCAGAATCTTCCCCAGGGATCCCTCTCCGGCTTTGACGCTGGCAACCAGATCCCGGACGTCTTTCATCGTTTGCGAGGCATCGGTCATGATACCCTTGATGGGATCTCCGGCCTCACCCTGAAGCACACCGCCGTCCTGAACGGGCTCATCACCCGGTTGCCCGGGCGTGATGTCCACCATCTTTTCGCCCAAGACACCCAGGCTCCCCACACTGAGCTGCGAGCTGGTGGTAATCCTGCTCTGTATGTCGCTGCGGAGCTGGAGCGTCACCTTCACCGGCCGGAGCGCCTCGGGCTCCGCGAACGCGACGCGAGTGACCGAGCCCACTTCGACGCCAGACAGGTGCACCGGCGCGCCGGCCTTCAGCCCATTGACGTCGCCGAGATAACTGTAGAGGGTATACTGGCCGCCCAGAAGTGGCAGCCCCCCTTGTCGCGTGATGTAGAGAGTGGTGAACATGAATATGCCCAGCGCGATGAGAACAACGATGCCCACTCTCAGTTGAGAATAGGTAATGGTCTTCCTTCTTGGCATGACGCTTTCCTCCGCTCGTGTAGAGAACCTCTCTAATCATCGGGACAGGAATCTTCTTACGTAGTCGTTCTCCGCCTCCCAGAGCTCCTTTTGTCGCCCGCGGAAAACCGCCTCCCCCTCATTAAGCACCATGAACTCGGTTCCCATGAGGGCGTTCAGATCCTCGATGCGGTGGTAGGTGGTCCGGCCGCCTCGTTTGAAAATGAAACTCTGGGCTATTTGAAACGCATCCCGGAGTTGGTGAGTGACCAACACCGTCGAGACTCCTTCCAGATCTCTGAGCTTGACGATCAGATCGCAAATGGTCGAAGCGGTAATGGGATCGAGCCCGGTAGTCGCCTCGTCGTAGAGGATCAACTCAGGCTGGTGGGCCATGGCCCGCGCCACCGCCACTCGCCGCCGCTCCCCACCGGAGAGCTCCGAGGGCATGCGATCGTAGAACTCCTCGAGCCCCACGAACCCCAGCATCGCTCGCACCCTCTCCTCCACATCGCCTTCCGACAGGTGCTCGTACTCGCGCAACCGGAACCCCACGTTCTCGGCGACCGTCAGTGAATCAAAGAGTGCCCCCTCTTGAAAAACCATCCCGATCTTGGAGCGGATGCTCATCAGTTCCTCTTCTTCCATACGACTGATTTCCACTCCTCCTATCTCGATGCTACCCGACTCGGGCTTGATCAGACCCAGGATGAGCTTGAGGATCGTCGACTTGCCGGAACCGCTTCCCCCCAGAATGATCTCGGTGCCCCCAATCGGAAGGTCGAAGGTGATATTTTTCAAAGCGTACTCCTCCGCCTCCGGATAGGCGTAGAAGACGTTGCGGAAAGAGATGACCGGGACGACGGGGCTCACGGGTAAACGAAATGGAGAATGAGGAGGTTGAGGAAATAGTCCGAGGCCAAAATGAGTACAGACGCCATGACCACCGAGCGCGTGGTCGATTCGCCTACCCCTTGCGTGCCGCCGCGAGTGGAAAGGCCCAAGTAGCAGCCCACCGCCACCACAATGTAGCCGAAGACGAAGGGTTTCGCTAACCCCATGATGATGTCTTCCATCTTGATGGCGTCTATCGCGGAGTGCCAGTAGAACTCGGTGGCCAACCGCAGGGTGAAACGAGCCACCAGGTAACCGCCCAACATACCGACCGCGTCCGACAAAACGGTCAGAACCGGAACCATGATCACACCGCTCACCAGACGCGGCGTCACCAACTTGCGGATGGGATCGGTTCCCAGGGCTCGCATCGCATCGATTTGCAGGGTCACCACCATGGAGCCGAGCTCGGCCGCCATTCCCGAGCCCACTCGACCCGCCACCATCAGCGACGTCAATACCGGCCCGAGCTCCCGGATCATGGACAGCGAGACCATCCGACCCACGTAAGGCCGTGCCCCGAAGGCGTCCAGAGTCGCCGAGCTCTGAACGGTCAGGACCATCCCGGTGAAAAGGCCGGTCAAGCACACGATGGTCAATGAGCCAACGCCCATGACGTCCATCATGTCGAAGGTGTCTTGCCAATAGCGGGGGCGTGACAGCAGATTCGCGAAGCCCCGATAGGAGAGCATCGTGAACTCCTGTATGTGCAGAATGGTGCGCTTCAGCCGCTCGAAGGCGCCGTTGACTACTGCTTCCATCGTCTGTGGGGAGACAGATCGTCGAAGAGCTCGAGTTGCCGGAGCTCTCTAATCCGATCGCGAATCTCCGCCGCCTTTTCGAACTCGAGCCTCTGCGAGGCCTGCCTCATGGCTTTGTCCAACTTCTTTATCTCGCGCCCGAGCTCTTCCGCCGTGACCAGATCCACCCCGTCCTCCGCCGCCACCGCGGGGATGGTTGGGTAGTCCTGTTCATAGACACTGCCCAATATGTCACCGATGGACTTGACGATGGTCTCCGGTGTAATTCCGTTTTGCCGGTTGTACTCCTCTTGCAGCTCGCGACGTCTCTTCGTCTCGGAAAGAGCGCGCCGCATCGACTCCGTCACTTTGTCGGCATAGAGAATGGCTTTGCCGTGGACGTTCCTGGAGGCGCGTCCCATGGTCTGAATCAACGAGCCTGCCGAGCGTAGGTACCCCTCCTTGTCCGCATCGAGAATGGCAACCAAGGATACTTCGGGAAGATCGAGCCCTTCGCGGAGCAAATTGATGCCGATGAGTACGTCGAACTCCCCGAGGCGCAGGTCTCGAAGGATCTTCACCCGCTCCAGGGTCTCGATGTCCGAGTGCAGGTAACGACAACGAACCCCCAGCTCGGTATAGTACTCGCTCAAGTCCTCGGCCATTCGCTTGGTGAGCGTGGTTACCAAGACCCGCTCCTTACGACCCTCTCGCTCCCGAATCTCGTGAAGCAGATCGTCCACCTGTCCGCTCACCGGCCGCACCTCTACTTCCGGATCCATCAAGCCGGTGGGTCGGATGATCTGCTCCACCACCACACCCTGGGTTTTTTCGAGTTGTTCGGCCCCCGGCGTGGCGGAAACGAAAATCACCTGACCAACTCTCTCCTCGAATTCCTGGAAGCTGAGGGGACGGTTGTCCAACGCCGAGGGCAGGCGGAACCCATATTCCACCAGCGTCTCCTTGCGTGAGCGATCGCCGTGATACATACCGCGCAGTTGAGGAATCGTCTGATGGCTTTCATCAATGATGATCAAGACGTCCCGGGACAGATAATCCATGAGAGTTGGTGGCGGCTGTCCCGGCTCCCGGCCGGTCAGGTGGCGAGAATAATTCTCTATTCCGTGGCAGTATCCCACCTCCTGGAGCATCTCCAAATCAAACAGCGTGCGTTGCTCGACTCGCTGTGCTTCCAGGAGTTTTCCCTCCGAGCGGAGCTTGGCGGTGTACACGTCCAGCTCCTCCCGAATGCTCTCGATGGCCCGCACCGTCCTCTCGCGAGGCGTCACGTAGTGCGTTTTCGGATAGACGATTACCCTCTGCAAGGGCCAGAGAACCTTACCGGTCAGAGGGTCGATCTGGGAGATACCCTCGATTTCGTCTCCGAAGAGCTCGACTCTAACACCCAGATCCTCGTAGGCGGGGATGATCTCCAACACGTCACCCCGGACCCGGAAGGTTCCCCGTTGAAGCTCGTAGTCGTTGCGCTGGTACTGAATCTCGACCAACTTGCGGAGGATCTTCGATCGATCGACCCTTTCGCCCCGTTCGAGTACCAACAGCATGCCATAGTAGGCCTCGGGGGACCCCAGGCCATAGATGCACGAAACGCTCGCCACGATCAATACGTCCCGCCGCTCGAACAACGATCGGGTGGCAGAAAGCCGCATGCGATCGATCTCGTCGTTGATAGTGGCTTCCTTCTCAATGTAGGTGTCCGTCGTCGGAACATAGGCTTCCGGCTGATAGTAGTCATAGTAACTTACGAAATATTCAACCGCGTTCTCCGGAAAGAAGCTCTTGAACTCCTGGTAGAGCTGGGCACCCAGGGTCTTGTTGTGAGCGATCACCAGCGTGGGGCGGTTGACTTCCTCGATCGCCTTGGCGATGGTGAAGGTCTTTCCCGAGCCAGTCACCCCGAGGAGAACCTGATACGGATCGTGCCGTTTCAGCCCCTCCACGAGCTCGGCAATGGCCCTCGGCTGATCCCCCTTGGGCTCAAAATCCGACACCAGGCGAAAGGCGCCGGGCTGGGCCTTGGGTAACGTCCGGGACGCCGACATCGATGGCTCGCGTTTCAGTTGATTGCTAAGCAATCCTGCAACTTAGCACGCGTGGATCGAAGGGTCAACTTCTCGTGACGTCGCCACGATTCGGCTTGTCGGTGAGGCCTCCTGAGGGAGGAAAGGCCCACCGGCCGAGACGTTAGGAAGGAAGGTTAAGCGCGCGGGGAGCGAACTATTCGGGGAGGGCGCCACCCTTTTTCTTGGAGTATTGACGATATTGGTAGCTCCGTGACTCTTCCCGCGTCAGCTCCATCCCCTTTTCGTACGGGAACATGTGGACCGCATCGTAGTCGGGGGGGCAGAACTTCGCGCACAGCTGACATCCTATGCAAGTCTCTACGTTCACCTCGCAGACCTCACCGACCGCGCCCGGCTCGGGATCCGGTACCAGGGTGATGCAGTCTTTTACCGGGCAAACATGAATGCAGAACTCGCAGCCTCGTCCGAAACACTTCCCCTGGTCGACGTAGGCCAACATTTTTGGCTGTTTCTTGCGGGGCCCGGTGATCAGAACGTCCTGCATCAATTACCCTCCAACGGTTGACGCCATTATAACGAAGCTTTCGCGCTCCTACCAGACCAAGAGCGAGGATCCTTGCCCCCTTCATGGGTCCGCATCTTAGCAATGACCCCATGACCCCGCTATCCCGGCACCATTTCGAAGATCGGCATCGAATAGCATCTCGCGCCGGCGGGAGAAACTAGTTATACTTGAGTGCTCATGGCAGAAAGCAGGATTTTCCAGAAAGGGCTCGGACTGAAATCCGAAGTCAAGGGACCCCTTCAGAAGGACTACAAGGGCTGGATCGTCGACCTCGCCCGGGCCCACGATTTCCGACTGCAGGCGGGCGATCTGAGCCTTCGCCTGGCTAAGGAGTTCGGCTTCTGCTACGGAGTAGACCGTGCGGTCGAGTACGCCTATGAGGCCCGCACACGTTTCCCTGACCGCGACATCTACATCACTGGCGAGATCATCCATAACCCCTACGTCAACCGACGCCTGGAGGAAATGGGAATCCGTTTCCTGACCGGGCCCTACGGCACTCCGGAGAAGTTCGAAAAGTTAACCACTAGCGACGTCGTCCTGCTGCCAGCTTTCGGCGTCAGCACCTCGGAGATGGAGATACTGAAAAGCCACGGCTGCATACTCGTCGATACCACCTGCGGCTCGGTGCTGAACGTTTGGAAGAACGTCGAACGCTACGCCAGCAGTGGCTTTACCTCCATCGTGCACGGCAAGTACTGGCACGAGGAGACCAAAGCCACCGTCTCTCGAGCCACCCGCTTCCCGGGGGGCCACTACCTGGTGGTACGGAACATGGAAGAGGCGCAGGAAGTCTGCAGGTACATCGAGCGGGGCGGAGATGCGAACGCCTTGCTGAAAGACTTCGCCTCCGCTTGTTCTTCCCACTTCGACCCGGAGCGCCACCTGCAGAAGATCGGAATCGCCAATCAAACCACCATGCTGAGCTCTGAATCCTTGGCTATCGAAGAAGCATTGCGGAAGGCGATGGCCCGCCGATACGGGGAAGGCGAGCTCAAAGAGCGCTTTCGCTCCTTCGACACCATCTGCAGCGCCACCCAGGAGCGGCAGGACGCGGTCATCGCTCTGACCCGGGAAAAGGTCGATTTGATGCTGGTGTTGGGTGGCTACAACAGCAGCAACACAACGCACCTGGCAGAGATCTCTTCACAGTACAACCCCACCTACCACATTGCGGACTCGAATTGTCTCGTGTCGGCGACGGAGATTAGACACAAACCGGTGCATGGAGCCGAGGAGGTGGTGACGCGCGACTGGTTGCCGGCTAAACCCCTCACCGTGGGAATCACCGCCGGCGCTTCGACTCCCGACGTGAAGGTGGACGAGTCTATCGAGCGGCTTATTTCCTTTCGCGGACTCAGCCTTTCCGAGCTGGGACCCGCCTAGAGCCATCGGCCCTTACCGGCCGGTAGGTTGAGTGCTGTGCCTCACTGGACTTCCCCCTGCGACGATTCATATATAATGACCCCTGGGAAGGGGGACACTATCGGCCGCTTTCTACTCGGGTCGTTCCGGTTCGTCGATAGCGGTCAGCCAGACTCGAGGACGTTCCTGGTGTGAGGTCGAGACCCGCCGAGGCTCGACCGGACAGGAACGAGAGGAGTAACAAAGAGGGGGGGGCGCATGGACAGTGGCATGAGACCACAAGTGGAGCCAGCCAATCCGGTGAATGCCAAGCACCCCGAGCCGGAACGAGTGGCTCGCTACCAAGGTCTCGACCGCGACTCGCTCCTCGGCGCCTTTCGCCTCATGCTCTTGTCGCGTGCCATCGACGACAAGGAGATCCAACTCAAACGTCAGAACAAGATTTTCTTTCAGATTAACGGGGTGGGCCACGAGGCGGTGCAAGTAGCGGCGGGCATGCTACTGAGGCCAGGCTACGATTGGTTCTATCCCTACTATCGTGACCGCGCACTCACTCTTACTCTCGGCACGACCCCCTTCGAGCAGTTTCTCAGCGCGGTGGGAGCGGCCGCCGACCCTTCCTCGGGAGGACGGCTGATGCCCTCCCACTGGGGCCAGCCCAAACTTCACATCCTGAACCAGTCGAGTCCCACCGGCACGCAGTTCGTCGAGGCGGTGGGAGCCGCCAAGGCCGGGCAATATCTGGCGGCGGTGAACGAAATTCGAGAACTGAAAAGCACGTCCCACAACGACGAGATCGTCTACGTCTCCGCGGGCGACGGGTCGACGAGTGGGGGCGAGTTCTGGGAGTCCCTCAACACCTCCTGCCTCAACAAGCTTCCGGTTCTCTTTCTGATAGAAGACAACGGCTATGCTATTTCGGTTCCGGTGGAGGCACAGACCGCGGGAGGGAACATCTCCCGGTTGGTCGGCAACTTTCCCGACTTGTTCGTGACCGAATTCGACGGCTGCGATTTCGTGGAAAGCTACGGGCGGCTCAAGGACGCCGTCGCCTATCTACGAGCCGGAAACGGACCGGCCTTGGCCCACGCGCACGTCATCCGACCCTATTCCCACTCCCTATCGGACGACGAGCGAAACTACAAGACAGAGAAGGAGAGGGCGGAGGAGGCCAAACGGGATCCGCTCAGAAAGATGCGCGGCTTTCTCCTGCAAGAGGGACTGGCTACCGAAGAGGAACTGGAGGCAGCCAAAGCGTCCGTCGATCGAGAGGTGAACGAAGCAGCCGACCAGGCGCTCCAGATGCCCGGCCCCGACAGGCGGACCCTCTACGTTCATCTTTACAGTCCCAGAGTCGATCCAACTTCCCGCGACTTCGAGACCGAGCCCGTCTTCTCCGGAAAAGAAGGAACCATGGTCGATCTCCTCAACGCCTGCCTGCGCGACGAGATGGCGTGCAATCCTCGGATGGTGATCTTTGGCGAAGACGTGGCCGACGCCACCCGGGAAGAGGCCCTGGAGCAGGTCAAGGGTAAAGGGGGCGTCTTCAAGGTCACTCTCGGATTGCAAAGGCGCTTCGGCAGTCACCGGGTCTTCAACACTCCCATCGCCGAGGCGAGCATCGTAGGCATGGCCATGGGAATGGCCACCCGAGGCTTGAAGCCGGTAGCGGAGATCCAGTTCTTCGATTACATCTGGCCGGCCTACATGCAGATACGCAACGAGTTCTCCACCCTCCGTTGGCGGTCGAATGGTGCCTTCTCCTGTCCGGCCGTGATCCGGGTACCCACCGGCGGGTATCTGACCGGGGGTTCGATCTATCACAGCCAGTCGGGGGAAGTATTGTTCACTCATCTCCCCGGTCTGCGGGTGGTGATGCCCTCCACCGCACTCGATGCCAATGGCCTGCTGAGGACCGCGATCCGCTGCGACGACCCCGTCTTGTTTCTGGAGCACAAGCACTTGTATCGCCAGACATACAACAAGAGCCCGTACCCCGGGCCGGACTACATGATTCCCTTCGGCAGGGCCAGAAAGGTTCAGGAAGGCTCTGACCTCACGGTCATCACCTACGGAGCGTTGGTGCTGAAGACTGTCCTGGCAGCCAAAAGGATCGGCGAGGAGAAGGGAGTCTCGGTGGAGATCCTCGACCTTCGGTCCTTGTCACCCTACGACTGGGAGGCCATTGCCGAGTCGGTCAAGAAAACCAGTCGGGCCCTGGTGGCCTATGAGGACACGCGTTCCTTCGGCTATGGAGCCGAGATCGCCGCCCGAATTTCCGATGAGCTCTTCGACTGGCTGGATGCCCCGGTTCGCCGCGTGGCAGCCCAAGACATGTGGGTCCCTTATCATCCCGATCTCGAAGACGCGATGCTCCCCCAGACTCAGGACCTGCTGCAGGCCATGGACGAGTTGGCGAGTTACTAGGAACCGGGCACCGGCCTTTGCGCCGCTTGCCGAAGTGACGAGCGTCAGTGACCCCTTCCACGATGAGGCTGCCATGAGCACGGACCTTCAGGCCGCTGCCCAGCGATACCCCAGCGGCCTCACCATTCTCAGCGAAGAAGAGAAGATGTTCCGCGACATGGTCGGGAAGTTCGCGGAAAAAGAGATCGGCCCGCTCGTTTCCAAGATGGACCGGGAGATGGCGATCGAGCCCTCTCTCATCCCCAAGCTTTTCGAGATCGGGCTGATGGGAATCGAGGTTCCCGAGACCTACGGCGGCTCCGGCTCGAGTTTTTTCATGGCGGTTCTGGCGGTAGAGCAGATCTCGCGGGTGGACGCCTCCCTGGGGGTCCTGGTAGACGTCCAGAACACTCTGGTCAACAACGCCCTGATGCGCTGGGCGACCGAGGAGCAGAAGAAACGTTACTTGCCCCGGCTGGCCTCGGACACGGTGGGAGCCTACGCCTTATCCGAGCCTGACTCCGGATCGGATGCCTTCGCCCTTTCGACGCGCGCCGTCCAGGATGGCGAGCAATACCGCTTGACCGGAAGGAAGCTCTGGATCACCAACGGTGAGGAAGCCGGGCTCTTCATCATTTTCGCCACCATCAATCCGGGCGCCGGTTACCGCGGCATTACCGCCTTCCTGGTGGAGAGGGACTTCCCCGGGTTTCGAGTGGGCAAGAAAGAAGACAAGCTGGGCATCCGCGCCTCGAGCACCAACGAGCTGATTCTCGACGACTGCCAGGTTCCCCAAGCCAACATTCTTGGCGAGCCGGGTAAGGGTTACAAGATCGCCATGGAGACTCTCAACGAGGGTCGCATCGGCATCGGTGCTCAGATGATCGGCTTGGCGCAAGGCTCCCTCGAGCACGGAATCCGATACGCTAAGGAAAGACAGGCATTCGGTCAGGTGATCGCCAAGTTTCAGGCGATCCAGTTCCAGATCGCGCGCTGCGCCACCGATCTAGAGGCGGCTCGACTCCTGGTCTACAACGCCGCCCGGCTCCGAGACGGCGGACACCCGTTCTTGATGGAGGCGGCGATGGCCAAGCTCTTCTCCTCGGACGCCGCCGAACGGGTCACCTCTCAGGTGATCGAGATCTACGGGGGCTACGGATACACCAAGGACTTTCCGGCCGAAAAATACTGGCGCGATGCCAAGATCGGGAAGATCTATGAAGGTACCTCCAACATGCAGCTCGGCACCATCGCCAAATCTCTCCTGGGCAAAGACTAGAGAGGCAGCCCCCAGCTCCAAGGTCAAGCCGGAGCACCAGCTCCCCTTTCACCCATGAGTGACTGCCGGCTACTTGAGAGAGCTCGCCAGCTCGGTGATGTGGGCGGGCGTGGTGCCGCAGCACCCGCCCACCACCCGCACCCCCATGCCCACCCAGGTTCGTGCCACCTCCGCGTACCGGCTCGGCGAGAGCTCGTCGCTGAAGCTCCAGCCCTTTTCGTATTCCGGGCCCCCCATGTTCGCATAGGCCCCCACCGGAAAGGGAAGCTGGGCCGTCAACAGTTTCCGGATGGCCTTGGTAATGGCGCGATAGTTAGCGCAGTTAACCATCACCGCCAGCGGCCCTCGTGATTCCCACAGGCGAGCCATCGCGGCGAGAGACTGGCCGCCGAGAAGCGCGCCATCCTCTCGCGGAATGGCACTGACGAGATACGGGGTCCCCGTGCCTTCCGCCGCCCGCGATGCGGCGTCGATCTCCTCGATGGTCCCCATGGTTTCCACTAGTAACAGGTCCACGCCCGCTCGCGCCAGATTCTCCGCCATCTCGCCGTGCTCCGCGGCGAGCCGGTCGCGAGAAGAGACTCGCTCCGGGTGATAGCAATCCTCGAGCGGTGCGAGCGACCCAGCGATCAAGATCTCGCCACCGGCCTCCTCCCGGGCGCCCGCAGCGAGATCCACCGCTAACCGAGTGAGCTCCTTGGCTCGATCGCCCATTCCCTCTTGGGCCAGCGACCGCCGGTGAGTACGGAAGGTGTTGGCGGTGATGATGTCTGCCCCCGCCTCGATATACTCCCGGTGGATCGCCCGAACGACCTGAGGCGCTTCCAAGAGCGCCCAAGACGACCAGAGAGGGAGACGGGCTCTAACCCCCCGCCGCTCGAGCTCGGTTCCCATCGCGCCGTCCAGAATGACGATCCTTCCGCTGTTAGGTAGGTTTTGGAGATCGCTTACCTTCACCGAAGTACCCTTTGCTTGATCTCGGACCGACCGGTATCATCGCCTGGCCGCCCCTGCCGGACCAGGAATGGATCTACAGCTCACTCAACGGGATTTCGACGAGGCCAGAACGACCATCGGGGAGCTCGTTCACCGCACGCCTCTTCTCTCTTCGCGCTCGTTGAGCGAGCGAACCGGCCTTCGGGTCTGGCTCAAGGCGGAGAACCTACAGAAGACCGGCTCGTTCAAAGTGCGTGGTGCATTCAACAAAGTGCTCCACCTGTCTCCCACCGAGCGAAAGCGCGGGATCATCACCGCCTCCGCCGGCAACCATGGTCAGGCGGTAGCCTACGTCTCGTCCCACCTGAGCATACCAGGCTACGTGGTGATGCCGGAGGGAGCAAACCCGAGCAAGGTAAGAGCCGTCAAGGAGTACGGCGCCAAAGCCATCCTCCACGGAGAGCTCTGGGACGATGCCTTCGCACGTTCGATGGAGCTCGCGAAAGAGAAGGACCTCGTTTACGTCCACCCCTTCAAAGATCGCTACATCATGGCTGGACAAGGAACCCTTGGCTTCGAGATCGTCGAGGACCTTCCCAACCTGGACGCAATCCTCATTCCCATCGGCGGAGGCGGGCTCATCTCTGGCATTGCCATGGCTCTTCGCCTTATCAAGCCGGGGGTTCGAATCATCGGCGTGGAACCGGAGGGATCCGCCAACATGTACGGCAGCCGCCTTTTGGGTATGGCTACCGATCTACCACGGGTCACGACGTTCGCCGATGGCTTGGCGACGCGCCGGACCGACCCGGAGGTTTTCCAATGCATCGAACGGGCGGTCGATGATCTGGTGACGGTCACCGATGAGGAGATCCGCCAAACGATACCTATCCTGCTCGAGAGAACGAAGCTCCTGGCGGAGCCGGCGGGAGCCGCCACGGTGGCCGCCCTTCTGACCGGCAAGACTTCCCTGCCCGAGAAAACTCGAACGGTGGCGCTGGTAAGTGGCGGGAATCTGGACGTGACGGGCTCGCTCAGGCTCGCCGTTTGAAGTAGTCTCCCGATACGATGTGCTGCCCTTGCGCGGTCTCGCCCTGGTAGAGGTAAGCCCAGGCCTCCCGTCGCGCGCCACCGTCGAGCTCCACGTCTCTCAGGCAACGTCTAAAAAGCGCGCCGTCCTCTGGGTGGCAACCTTGATCTTCATAAGCGTCGACGCGCGGCAGAGCCGTTAGCACGTCACCGAGCTGGTAAAGCTCCCCGGCGACGCGTTCCCCGGGGCTCGACGGCTCGCACATCCCGGGATAGCTACCCAGATCGTAGAGCCGGCCGGCTGCGGTGGCTGACCCCAGGAATTTCGGGGAGACGCCGATGAGATCCAGGAGGTCTCTACCGCCTCCTCTTCTGAGCGTGCCGTAGACGAAGAGGTAAGGGCAGATATCAGACTTCATGAGATCCCGAAGTCTCATTGGCCCTGAGCATACCCGCCCGAGCGTTTGACCTCAATGTTCCTTTCGGGTACTGATTGACCTCGGTTGGCGCGAAGGAACATGTCGGCGAAGCCAAGCCCCCGCGAGGAAGCGAGAGAACGAAGGGCGCTTTCCCGGCTGCAGCTCGCCAAACTCAATCGCGGTCTCACTCTGCTGCGCCGCCGAAATCGTTTCTACAAGGAAAAGCTCGGAGGCATTGCACTTCCCCTCAAGCAGGCCGCGGATCTGGCCGTCCTTCCCTTCACCTCCAAGGAAGAGCTGGTACGTGACCAGGAGCAGAACCCACCCTGCGGCACCAATCTCACCTCTCCCCTCTCGCGATATACGCGGACCCACGCTACCTCCGGCACCAGCGGCCAACGCCTGAAGTGGCTCGACACCGGACGTAGCTGGGCATGGGTCCTCCATTGCTGGCGGGAGGTCTACCGGGCGGCCGGGGTGGGTCCAAACGACGTCGTTTTCGCCGCCTTCGGGTTCGGACCTTTCCTAGGATTCTGGGCTGGCTTCGAAGCCGCCCAGAGTCTCGGGGCGATGGTCGTCGCTGGAGGCGCCCAGAGCTCGGCGGAGAGGCTCGATTGGATCCAAGACACTCGCGCCACGGTTCTTCTCTCCACCCCGACCTACGCCCTCCGGCTGGCCGAGGTGGCACAGGCCAAGGGCATGGATCTCTCGGCAAGCCCGGTACGGATCACGATTCACGGCGGGGAGCCCGGCGCCAGCATTCAAACGACCCGCGCCCGCATCCAGGAGGCCTGGGGCGCCCGCCCGTTCGATCATGCCGGCTCGACCGAGGTCGGACCTTGGGGATTCGAATGCCCCGAGGCATCGGGACTGCACCTCTTGGAGAGCGACTTCATCGGAGAAGTGCTCGAACCGGGCGGCGACGAACCGGTCGGTCCCGGTGCAACCGGGGAGCTGGTCTTGACCAACCTCGGCCGGTGGGACATGCCGGTGATACGTTATCGGAGTGGCGACATCGTTCAGTTGAGCGAAGAGCCTTGTTCCTGCGGTCGACCCTATCTGCGTTTCCCGGGAGGCGTGGTGGGTCGGGCCGACGACATGATTCAAGTAAAGGGCATCAATGTTTATCCCAGCGCAGTGGAAAATCTGATCCGAGCGCGCCACGAGGTCACCGAGTTCGAGGTGGAGGTTTTCCGACTCCGGGAGATGTGGGAGATGGAAGTCCGGGTCGAGGTAGTGCCGGAGAGCAAGCGGGAAGCCGTTCGTTCCGAGCTGGCCGAGGCGCTGGCGACCCGGCTCGGTCTGCGCGCCACGGTCAAGGCGGTTGCCTCGGGCAGCCTACCTCGTTACGAGCTCAAATCGCGCCGCTTTAAGATTCGCCAAGGCTAAGGCCGGCTCGATAACCGCACGTCGCGTTTCTCTCTGTCTACGTGGGAGTTCGCACACGGGCACGTAGGGAAAGCCCTATGTCGTTAGAGCAAGTTTGACCCCATCCCAGGGGGCGGAGCCTGCCTGGAGGACCGGAGTTTGCGCGGGCACCCTAGAATCTAACCATTTCATTCCAGGCCGCTTCCCTGCGGACGACCGGAGCGGGGCGGCGCCAGACAGCCGACTCTGGAATGGATCTTGTACTAGTGAAAGGCGGGTCAGGCGAGGTTCGGAGAAATCAGAGTGGAGTTAGAGAGGGGCATCATGGCGACTACCAGCGTTCCCATCGTGCAGATCTTTCGCCAGTACTCCACGCTGTTCCAGCTACGCAATCTCCATGGCGGGAAGCTGGAGTCTCACCTCGAAAAAGAGTGGCAGCAAATCGTGTTTACGCTGGAGAGCATTTTCTCCGGAATGTACCAGCCCCGAGCGGAAGACCGAAAGGGCAAGAAACCGCATCGGTCCGAGCTGCGCTCGCAGCTTCCCATTGAGTACCTCCGCATTCCCACCGAAGTGGATGTACTCTGTGAGACCCCGCTCAACTTCTTTTCGGGAAGACTTCAAGACATCAGCACCGGCGGCGCCTATGTTCACGCTATGGTTCCCTTCCCGGAGGGAAGCTGGCTGCGCTTGACCTTTTGCACCTTCCGCGACGAAATGCCCCTGGAGCTGGAGGGGCGGGTCGCTTGGAAGAACCCCTCGGGTAGCCGCAAGAACAGTCTCTTGGAAGGCGCCGGGGTCCAGTTTCTCAACTTCGACGAGAGCAGCCGCGGGCGTCTGCGAAACTACGTCTACGAGCTGGTAGAAGACACTCTGACCAAAGCCAACTTGATATAACCGCCGGCGCGGGAGACTTCGGACGAGTCACTCCCGCGGCATCGTCCCGGGAAGTTGCCGCACTAGAATGAGGTGCTCTTCCACAATCCGCCCGTTGACCAGGTGCTCCTGGATGATCCGTTCCAGCACCGGGGGATCGCATCCCGCGTACCATGCTCCTTCCGGGTAGATCACCGCGATCGGCCCTCCTTCACAGATCCGGAGGCAGTTGGCCTTGGTCCGATAGATGCCTCCCTGCTCGGAGAGACCGAGCTCCTTGAGACGCTGCTTGAGGTAGTCCCAGGCCGCCAGCGACCGATCCCTCTCGCTGCATTTGGGCTTGGTCTGGTCACAACAGAGGAAGATGTGTCGCCGGGCCAAAGACACCCCAACCGACTCGGCCGCCCGCCGCTGACTTTCCCGATCCGGCATTCCAGGCTCCGGCTCCTTCACCGGTCTTTGGGACTATGCCAGCTCCCTCCCCCGAGGGCAAGCCCCGGAATTTCGCTCCAGGGCGTTTTTTTTATTTGCGTCCAGTGGCATTAGGACGCAAAATGTACTTTCAGGTTCTCCAGGAGGCGAATTGCAGAGTAAGCCCTCGGCGAAAGCCGTGCTCAACGGAACCGAGACGTGGGCGGTATCGGACTCGAGTCAGCTGTACGACGTGCCGCGCTGGGGCAAGGGCTACTTCTCGGTCGGTGACAACGGACACCTTCTTGTTCATCCCACCAAGGACCCCGAGCAAGCCATCGACCTCAAAGAGCTGACCGATACCCTGGTCCTGCGCGGTATTTCTCCTCCCCTGCTCATCCGTTTCGCCGACATCCTCAAGCAACGTCTGGGTGAGATCCACGAGGCATTCCGGGAGGCGATGAACGACCACGCCTACCAGGGCGGCTATTGCTGCGTCTATCCCATCAAGGTCAACCAGCAGCGCCAGGTGGTGGAAGAGGTATTTCAGTTCGGCAGGCCCTACGGCTATGGTCTGGAGGCGGGCTCCAAGGCCGAGCTCCTGGCGGTGTTGGCCATCGCCGACAACGACACTCCCATCATTTGCAACGGGTTCAAGGATGATGAGTACATCGAAGCGGTGATGCTGGCCAAGAAGATTGGCCGCAAAATCATTCCGGTCGTCGAGAAATCCACCGAGCTGGACTTCATCATGCGCCACTCGCAACGGGTGGGCGTGCGTCCCAGCATCGGTCTGCGGGTGAGGCTAGCGAGCCGGGGAGCGGGCCGGTGGACGGAATCGGGAGGATACCGGGCCAAGTTCGGACTAACCGCCGGCGAGGCACTCCTCGCTGTCGAGCGGTTGAAGGCCGCGGGTATGGCCGATTCCATCGAGCTTCTCCATTTTCATCTGGGCAGTCAGATCAGCGATATCCATCAGATCAAGGCGGCGGTCAACGAGGCGGCCCGCATCTACGTGGAGCTGGCCCGCAACGGAGCCGGCATGAAGTTTCTCGACGTAGGGGGAGGTCTGGGCATCGACTATGACGGCTCGCAGACCGACTTCGACTCCAGCGTCAACTACACGCTCCAAGAGTACGCCAACGACGTCGTGTATCACATTCAGAACGTATGTAACCAAGCCAAGATCCCGCACCCCACCATCCTTTCCGAAAGCGGGCGGGCCATCGTTGCCTACCATAGCGTGCTGGTCTTCAACGTGCTCGGTGTCAGCGAGCTGGGGCCGAAGGAGGATGAGCCACTTCCTTCCGCACCCAAGGACGCGGCCCAGCCCCTCATCGATCTTCAAGAAACCTACAAGGCGCTTCACATCGAGAACATGCTGGAGAGTTATCACGACGCCCATCAGGCCTTCGAGCAGACGTTGAATCTCTTCAGTCTCGGGTACCTTCCCCTGGAGCAAAGGGTCTTAGCCGAGAGTCTGTATTGGGCGATTCGCCGGCGCGTGTCGCAACTGGCCTCTCAATTGGACTACGTTCCCGATGAGCTGGTGGGGCTGGAGGCGGCGCTCTCTGACACTTATTACTGCAACTTCTCGGTCTTCCAGAGTATGCCCGACGCCTGGGCCATCAAGCAGCTGTTTCCCATCATGCCCATACAACGTCTGAACGAGCGGCCGAGCCGCCAGGCGGTGCTGGGCGATATCTCTTGCGACTCTGACGGGAAGCTCGACCGCTTCATCGATCGCAGAGAGCTCAAGCAAACCTTGCCTCTGCACCCCTTCAACGGCACGCCGTATTACATCGGCGCCTTCCTGGTCGGTGCCTATCAAGAGATCCTGGGCGATTTGCACAACCTTCTGGGTGACACCAACGCCGTTCACGTCAGCCTGGGTGCCAAGGGTGAAGTGGTGCTGGACACGGTCGTCAAGGGAGATACCGTGCGCGAGGTGTTGAGCTA
>Ga0209521_10000667_pt1 | contig 27065 bp, 27 predicted proteins | sample Rifsed19ft4_FD_184016 | JGI IMG/M metagenome (GOLD analysis project Ga0209521, IMG submission 184016) | Soil microbial communities from Rifle, Colorado, USA - sediment 19ft 4 (version 2) | ecosystem: Environmental > Terrestrial > Deep subsurface > Rock core/Sediment | place: Rifle, Colorado...
CCCCGCCGCGTCCAGCGGCTCGGGCTTGATCACCAGGTCGTCGAGCGTCAGGTTCCGGTCGGCCAGCGACTGCTCGTCCACGTAGAAGCGGTCGATCTCGAAGTCGGGGAGCGCCGGGTAGGTCTTGGCGGTCGGCTTCACCCCGAGGAGGGTCGAGTCCTGCCCCTGAGTAATGGCGAACACGCCGTCGTCCACGAAGGCTACGGCGACATCCACCGCCCCCTGCATCTTGTAGGCCCCCATGATCAGGAGCACCTGCAGGCCCTCCCAGTTGTAGAGAGACCCGTAGGGGGCCTTGCGCATGAGCACCAGGACCTTCTTGGGGGGGCCGGCCGCCCCGGTCCCCCCCACGTGCCCGCCGTGCTCCGAGAACTCTACTGCTTCCATACGCTGTCCAGGCCGCACGCGACCGAGGTCGTCTTGATGCCTTCGTCGCTGTGGCAGGACTGGCAGACGGAAACGGCCTTGCCGACCCGCGCCATCCGGGTCAGGTCATAGAGCTCGAGCTGGCCGTCCATGCCCTTCTTGCCGGGCTCGATGTCCATCGGCACCCGGTGCGTGAGCAAGGCGTACCTGTCACCGGGCAGGGGCTGGACGTCGTGGTTCTCCCAACCCGGAGAGTTCGCGGTCTCGCCGAGGACCTTCAGGCTCGCCGCGTCCAGGAGCCAGGTACGGTCCCTGGCGGAGATCAGCAGGCGCTTGCCATCCGAGGTGTAGTAGCCCCGGAAGAGGGCGCTCCCCTTGGGATCCCCCGTCAGGGTCGCCTCCCGGAGGACCTTGATCTCCCCTTTGACGAGGGCGGGCGTGTCGAGGATGAGCACCACGTGGCGGGCCTCCTTTTCCCTCGGGAACTTCCCGGGGGTGTCGGCAAGGCTCATCCAGAGCGCGAACTCCTTGCCGTCGGGCGAGGTGACCCCATGCGCCCAGACGTAGTTCTTGGGAATCTTCGGGTGATCGAAGAACACCCGCCGCTCGTGCTTCATCGTCTCCTTGTCGACGACGTCCACGTACCCTTCGTACCCCATCATGACGGGCAGGAACTTGTCCTTCGTCTGCCCCGAGCCGCAGTACATCGGTCCCTGCGCGGTCGTCCTCTGGTCTTTCGGGAACTTTGCGTCGGCGACCACCTTACCCGTCGCCAGATCGATCTTGCCCGCGTGTAACGACTCCCCGTCGAGCATGAAGGTGGACCAGTACATGACGTTCCGTGCGTGGTCGATCCTCACGTCGTGGGTGGCGTACGCCTTCTTGGCCACGGCGGGGTCGCTGTTGAGCTTGATCCTGCTCAACTTCACGACGGTGATCGGCTCGGGCTGGGACGGGTCAATCCTCACCTCGGCCTTCGCGATGTGCCCGCCCATGCCGGCGACATAGACCGTGCCCTGGTACACCTTTTCCGCGCCCGTGATGGCCCCCGGGCCCGTCAGCCAGACGGCGACGAACCCAACAAGCAAAACCGGAATGACTGCCGCGACGCGCTTCCCTGCGAGACCCACTGTAAGCCCTCCCATGACGTCAAACCCGCTGCCATCTCGAAACCCCGCCCCTCGTATCACCTCCCCCTCAGTCTCCGAACGTCACGAAGCGGTCCGCCACCTGGATGAACTCGGCCAGGTTTCCCAGGCCGGAGATCTTCACGTTGGGAACGGCGATCTCGGGGGTAATGCCGCGGTAGGTCGAATCGGTCACGCAGGCCACCAGCGGGATCCCCCGGGCCCCCAACTCCGACCAGCGCTTGCCGATCACCCGCTCTCCGGGGGGGTTCATGAACCGATTCACGTTGTACACGCCGTCGGTGTAGAAGAAGACGCCGACGATCTCGTGCCCGCGGGCGAGCGCGGCCTGGACGAACTCCCAGGCACTGTCCGAGGCCTGGTGCTGGTACGGCCCCTCCTGGACCATCACCCCGATCTTCATCTCAGCGACCCCTCCCCCTCACCTTCATCCTCTCCCCCGGGGGGAGAGGGTCGGGGTGAGGGGCGATGCCTGGACCCGCCCTTCGCGATACGCATGGGCCTGGGCGACCAGGCCCTCCGCCCACCCCGGCGCCCCCAGCGCATGCAGATGCGTGTACGCTGCCAGGACGTTTTCGACCACCAGCCCGTCCTTTCCCCCGGCGATCCCCCGGCCGCGCTCGAGACTGAAGGCGAACTCCCCGGCCTCTAGGCCGGTCACGCGGGAGTAGTGAAACTCATGGCCGCGAAGCGCCGTCCCGATCGGGAAGTAGGGGTTCGCCCCGGCAACCCGCCCCCGGACGTAGCCGTGGCCCTGGATCCCCGCGGTCATCTCGATGTCGCAGGGCAAGGCCCCCACCATCGAGGCCGACCGGCCGTTCCAGGTGATCCGCCGGGCCAGGTACATGAGGCCCCCGCACTCGGCGTAGACGGGAAGGCCGTCGGAGACGGCACGGCGAATGTCGCGGCGCAACCCTTCGTTGGCTTCAAGGGCTTCCAGGAACATCTCGGGGAATCCACCGCCCAGGTAGAGCCCGTCCACCTCCGGGAGAGAGCGGTCCTCCAGGGTGTCCAGCGGGACCAGCTCAGCGCCGGCCCGGCGGAGGGCCTCGAGGTTCTCGGGGTAGTAGAAGGTGAACGCCCGATCCCGGGCCACGCCGAGGCGCACGGAGGGAGCGAGAGCGGCGATCGGGGGGACGGGCGAGAGGGCGAGCGGCGGAGCGCGGCGCGCCAGGTCCAGCAGTCCATCCAGGTCTACCGACGCCTCCACGGCCCGCCGGAGTTCTTCTACAACCGGCAGGAGGCCGGCCTCTTCGTCCCTCGGCACCAGCCCCAGGTGCCGGTCGGGGATCGTCAGCGACGGCCCCCGGGGAAGCGCGCCCAGGAGCGGAATCTTCACGTGGCGGGAGAGGGCGTCGGCCAGCTTGGCGCGGTGGCGGGGGTTGGCGACCTGATTCAGGATCACTCCGGCGACATTCACGCCCGGCTGGAAATCCTGGAATCCCCGGACCAGGGCGGCCACGCTCTGGGTCATCCGGCTCGCGTCGATCACCAGGACGACGGGGGCCTGGAGGAGCCTGGCCAGCTGCGCGGTGCTGTTCGTCCCCTCGCCGTCCAGGCCATCGTAGAGCCCGTGGGCGCCCTCGATGAGGGCCAGGTCGGCCGACTGGCAGGCCCGGCCGAACCCGGCCAGGAGCGCGCCGGCCTCCACCAGGAAGAGGTCCAGGTTCCGGCACGGGCGCCCGGCGGCCTCGCCGAGCCACCCCGGGTCGATGTAGTCGGGTCCCTTCTTGAACGGCTGGACCCTGAGGCCGCGCCCGGCGAACGCCGCCGCCAGGCCCAGGCAGAGCGTCGTCTTCCCCGAGCGTCCATGGGGAGCAGAGAGGACGAGCCGGGGGATCGCCGTCACTTAGATCTCCGTGACCTTGATCGCCCCGGTGGGACAGACCTCCACGCAGACCATGCAGCCGAGGCAGTCCGCCGTGGCCCCGCTCACCGTGCATTTCTTCTTGCCTTCCACCACCTCGGTCGAGAGGATCGTTACCGGGCATCCCTCGACGCACGCGGCGTTCCCGTCACAGACGGACCCGTCAATGGCAACGATGTACATTAGAGTCCTTTCTTGACATAAAAGATGAAGCGGCCCCCTTCGTCCCGGCTCGCGAGGAGTGTGTTGTTGGTGCGCTGGCAGAAGGCGGGAACGTCGTCCTTCGAGCCGCTGTCGGTGCCGATCAGCTCGATGATCTGCCCCGGCTGCATGCCGGCGATGGCCTTGGAGAGCTTCAGGATCGGCAAGGGGCAGGCCAGACCCGTGCAATCCAGGGTCACATCGGCGGTGAGTTGCGTCATTGGGCCTCCCCGACCGCTGAGAGAGTCAACAGACCTCTCAACTCTGTTGACCTGACTTTTCCCCGGACGGTGGCGCGGCGTCAATGGTCCGGATGCATCAATTTCGTGCGTCGAGTGAATCAGGGCGCGGGGGCCGCGTCGTGGTAGACTGGTGCCGCTCCCCATCAAGAACCTTTTATGGCGCGTTTCATCTCCGTCGTCATTCCCAACCGGAACGGAGAGGCGACGATCGGCAAGTGCCTCGACGCCATCTTCTCCTCGAGCTATGAGGACTTCGAGGTGATCGTGGTGGACGACGCCTCCGAGGACGCCTCGATCGCCATCATAGACAAATTCCCCTGCCGGCTCCTCAGGCTGGAGAAGCACTCCGGCGCCGCGAGGGCGAGAAACCTCGGCGCGCTGCACAGCAAAGGGGACACCCTGTTCTTTACCGATGCCGATTGTCTCCTCCAGGAGGACACCCTCTCCATCGCCAGCAAGACCCTGGCCGGCGAGGGCCCGGATGTCGTCCTCGGCGGCACCTACACCCCGATGCCGTATGACAGGAGGTTCTTCAGCGTCTTTCAGTCGGCCTTCATCAACTACGCGGAGACGAAGCACGCGGACCGTCCGGATTACATCGCGACTCACGCGATGGTCATCGATGCCCGGACCTTCCGCGAGAACAATGGCTTTGCCGAGGACTTCCTGCCGATCCTGGAGGATGTGGAGTTCAGCCACAGGCTGCGGCGAGCGGGATACAGGCTGCGCATGGACCCCCAGCTGCAGGTGCGGCACATCTTCAACTTCTCCCTCCTCGGCTCCCTCCGGAACGCGCTCAGAAAATCCCTGTACTGGACCAACTACTCCCTGGCTCGCGGCGATCTGCTCGCCGACTCCGGCACCGCCTCAACCGAGCTCAAGATCAACGTGGGAACGTATGCGCTCGGCGCGCTCCTCCTTCTGCTCGCCGTCTTGACCGGACAGCCGCTCTTTCTGCTAGTTCTCCCTCCGCTCATCGCGTTCAATCTCTTCTCGAACAGGGGCCTCATTCGGGCCCTGTCCTCCACCGGGGGACCCGCATTCGCCCTCGCCGCAGCCCTGTACTATGTGCTGGTGTATCCCCTGGCAGTGGGAACGGGCGCTCTCCTGGGCGCCCTCAGATATCTGGCGGCAGCCGAGCGGCCGCGCCCGGCATAACCATGTACTCCCCGCTTCGCCATATCGGCTCGATCTTCTGGAAGCGGAAGGCCATCCACCTCACGTTCTTCGTCACGCGAAGATGCAACCTCCGGTGCCCCTTCTGTTTTTATCTCGCCGGGGCCGCACCCCCCGGCCCCGAGGCGCCCGAGCTGTCGCTGGATGAAGTCCGGCAGATCTCCCTCTCCCTGGGCCATCTGCTCTGGCTCGCGTTTTCGGGAGGCGAGATCTTCCTGAGGGACGATATCGTCGAGATCAGCCGGATCTTCTACGACAACAACAAGCCGGTGATCATGCTCTACCCCACCAACGGCCAGCTTCCCGACATCATCCGAGACGGCGTCGAGCGGATTCTCAGGCACTGCCAGAAGAGCGTCATCGTCGTCAAGCTCTCACTGGATGGGCTGAACGGCGCTCACGACGCCCTCCGGAATCAGCCGGGCTGCTTTGAAAAAACCCTGGAGACCTATCATCTCCTCGGCGACTTCCTCGGCCGGTATCCCCACTTCGAGCTGGGCATCAACACCGTCCTCTGTTCGGAGAATCAGGGCGAGATGGACGGGATCATCGACTTCGTCCGCGGCTTGAGGCACGTCACCACCCATACCATCTCGCTCATCCGCGGGAATCTCCTGAACGAGAGTTACAAGAATGTGGACGCCAAGTATTACCAACGCGCGATCGACAGGCTCGAGGACAACCTGAAAACAACGGGGTCGCAGATCTATCGGTTCAGGGGCGCGCGCCTCAAGGCGGCGCAGGATATTCTCCAGCGCCGCCTGATTCACCGCACGCTGCTCGCGCAGGAAGGGCTCACCCCCTGCTATGCCGGCAGGCTGAATCTCGTCCTCAGCGAGACCGGAGAGGTGTATCCCTGCGAGACGCTCACCGAGAGCTTCGGAAATGTCAGAGACTACGGCTGCGACATGGGGCGGATCGTTCGATCCGCCACAGCCAGGGCCGTCCTGGGGTCAATTCAGCGCGCGCGATGCTACTGCACGCACGAGTGCTACTTCATGACGAACATTCTATTCAACCCGCGATGGTATCCCACCCTGCTCAGGGAGTACCTGCGGCTGTAGGCGGGGCCGCCGCTCGAACACATCCCGTCTCGCCCACACCCAGAACAGGCTCTTCAGGCCCCTCACCGCCGCCCGCAGATCGTGAAGGGTCCTGAGCCGGAGCACTCTTCTCAGCAAGAATGAGGGGCGGGAATAGAACCGCCTGAACGCGATCTGGCGGAGGGTGTGGACCTCCCCTCGCGTCATGGTGTGGGGGACGAAGGCCGCGCCCTGATAGGTGAAGTCCCGCAGGTCCTCCGACATCGTGCCGTGCCGCTGGTGCTGGTCGTACAGGTCGGTCCCGGGAAACGGCGTCAGGGCATGGAAGTTGGCGAGGTCCGGATCGAGCTCGAGGGCGAACTCGATGGTCTTGAGCCCCTCCTCGAAGGTCTCGCCGGGAAGGCCGAAGATGAACGGCGTGCTGACCGTGAGGCCGACGTCCTTCGCCGCCCGCACCGCCCGGCGCGTCTGCTCGAGCGTGATCCCCTTCCGGATCGCGTTCAGGTTCTTCTGGACGCCGCTTTCCGCCCCGAAGAGGATCGCCCAGCATCCCGCTTCCTTGAAGGCCCGGAGGAGCGGCGTGTCCACCTGGTTCACGCATGCCGAGGCGAACCAGGCGAAATCGAGCCGGCGCGCCTTGATCTCCTGGGCGATCCGCATGGCCCGGTCGTAATCGGCGGCAAACGTATCGTCGATGAATTTTATTTCCCGGTAGCCCTGGCGGAGACAGAGCTCGATCTCCCGCACGACATTCTCCACGCTGCGGTATCGGATCCCCCGGACTCCGCCCTGTCGCTCCCGGTCTATCTGGAAGCAGAAGAGGCACCGCCGGTCGCATCCCCTGGCGGTGATCATCACCGCCACCGGCCGCCTCCGGTACGTTCCCGGGGGAGGAATGTACCGCTTCGCGTCGCCCAGCAGCGCCCGGGCCGGGAACGGGATGGAGTCGAGATCGGGGATGAGCGGCCGCGGGGGATTCGTGACGATGGCCCCGCCGTTCCGGAAGACGACTCCCTGCACGCCCTCCAGGCCCTTCCCCCTCTCGAGCCGCTCCACTAGTTCGACCACCGACCATTCGCCCTCGCCGGTCACCACCGCGTCGAGGCCCTCGCCTCCCCGCCCCAGACAGCCCTCCTGGACCGCGATGGGGTACGGCCCTCCGGCGCAGGTGAACGTGTCGCGGTCGAGCCGCTTGAGATCCTCGGCGAGCCTGGCGGCTCCCGGCCACCCGAACGCCGTCGAGTAGATCCCCGCGAAGCCGGGGCGCCATTCCTCGACCGCCCTCAGGATGTCCGCGTGGCTCATGAAGGCCCCGTTGAGGAACTTGACCTCGTGCCCGGCCTCCAGGAGACACGAGGCGACGTACAGGGTCCCCAGGGGCTGCCAGTAGTTGATCTGCGAGCCGGCGGTCCGGGTCGGGAAGATCTCTTCCGGAACCCACGCGGGGATGATCAGCGCGCACTTCATGCGTTCATCCGCGCGAGCACCGGCTCGGTCAGGTCCTCCCTGCGCTCGCGACCGCTTCGCCTGACGACCCGCTCCGCCGCCTCGATGCCGGCCGCGATCGCGTGGTCCATGTTGAGGTACTTGAACGTCCCGCCCCGGCCCACGATGTCCAGGTTCCGGAACCGGCCCAGGTACTCGCAGACCCGGTCGTAGTGCTCCCGATACCCCACCTCGAATACCGGATAGGCCTTGGCCACTCTCACCACCGCGCTGTCGATGACCTCCCGCCGGTCGACGAATCCCATCCTCCCCAGATGGTCGATCGTCATCCGGGCCAGGTCTTCGTCGCGCGCCCGCCAGGTGCCGTCCCCGCTGAAGCAGAAGTGCTCCGTCACCAGCAGCGTCTTCCCCTGGGGGGCCATCGTCGCGCTCCAGTTCGTCGGCTCGTGGATCCGGCTGAAGGGAATGTCGGCCCCCGGAACGTACGTCCAGGTCTGGTCGGTGACCCGCTCGCGGTCCAGCATGACGGCGACGATGACGAGGTCCCGGTATCTCAGCCGCGAGGCGGCCTCGAGGACGCCGGCCGGCGCCGCCGGATGCAGCATCCGGACGAGCGCGGTGAGCGGGATGGTGGAGATGAACTCGTCCCCCTCCACCACGCAGGACCGCCCGCCCCGGACGACGGCCAGGCCTTCCACCAACCCCCCGTCGTGCTCCAGCCGCTCCACGCGGGCCTCCGTCACCACGCGGCCGTCCGGCTCGATCTCCTCCCGCATCCGCTCGGCGATCCGGCCGATCCCCAGCGCCGGGTAGAGGAACGCCTCGGCGAGCGTGGGCAGGTCGGCGGCGGATCCCAAGAGCGCCCGCCGGATCGCCACGCCGAGGGACAGCCCCTGGATCCGCTGCTCCACCCACTCCGTGCAGACCCGCTCGCACGGGATGCCCCAGATCTTCTCGCTGTACCCCTTGAAGTAGATCTCGAACATGGTGCGGCCGAACCGGCTCACCACCCAGTCCTCCAGGGAGACGCTGGCGGGAGGCCGGAGCCGGTGGCGGGCGTGCTCGACGGCGTAGTCGAGGAGCATCCTCACCGTCGTCCAGGGGCCCAGGCCCGAGAGCGCGTTCAGCGGCCTGAGCGGATAGTCGAAGTACCGGCCCCGGAGGAGGATCTGGCTCTTCCGTGGGACCGACAGCAGCTCCCCGCCCATCAGTTCGCGGAGGAAGGCCTCGATCCCCTTGTCCCGCGTGAAGAAGCGGTGGCCGCCCAGGTCGAACCGGAAGGCGCCGCGGACGATGGTCCGGGCGAGCCCCCCCAGCGCGGGCTCGCGCTCCAAGACGAGAACCCGCCGCCCGGCCCGCGTCAAGACGAGCCCCGCCGAGAGCCCCGCGAGGCCGCCGCCCAGGATGGTAGTGGAGTTCACTACCGGTCCTTCAGCGAGTTACACCGAATAATCACGCGTAGGTCAAGGTGCCGGGCCAAATAACGAGCCAGACAAGGCCCGAGGGAGGAGCCGGCCGGAGGCGTACGCGGTTGTACGTTGAGGACCGGCGACGACCGAGAACGCCGTATGGCGAAGTTAGTTGGCACGGCACTAGTCCTTGCTGCCGTAGCCGCCCGCCCCGGCCTTCGGACGCGCACCGCCGGTCTTCGGGCGTTCGGCGCCGCCGCTGTAGCCGCCGGCCCCAGCCTTGGACTTTTCCTCGGCCGCGCCGTAGCCGCCGGCCCCAGCCTTCGGACGTCCCGCTCCGTACCCGCCGGCCCCGGCTTCGGATTCTTCCGCAGCCCCGGCGTAGCCGCCGGCTCCCTTCACCTCGGCGGCGGGAGGCTTCACGCCGGTGAGGGCGGAGACGCTGTAGCCGATGAGGAAGCTCGTCCAGGCCACGACAATCAGGAGCACGATCCACAGGCGTGTTTTCATCGTTCGTCCCTACCCCGCCTCCGCCTTCTTGATCTTCCAGCGGTACGTGCCCTTCTCCATGACCCGCTCGATGATCTCATTGCCCGCCGTATCGCACATCGCAGCGATCGATTCCGCGGAGGAGGGATTGTCGAACAGGATCTCCAGGGTGTCCCCCTCCTGCATCTTCTCGAGCGCTTTCTTCGTGTAGAGCTGAGGGTGCGGGCAGACGTATCCGGTGACGTCCAGCAAGAAACTGCCCTCAGCCTTCTTTTCGAACTTCATGGCCATCGCAGATCCTTCCCTTACCGTTGTGTTTGGGGGACCGCCTCGAACGCCGCTTCCTTGGCCATCTTCCGCTCGGTCCACCAGCTGAGGAGTTTCACCCCCAGGTAGGCGCCGCCAATCATCCCGATCCCGAACAGCCAGCCGGACACATCCCCCTCGGAGACCCGGACGAAGAACGCCCCGATGTTGCAGCCGAGACCGAGCCGGGAGCCGATTCCCATCAAGGCGCCACCGAGGATCGCCCACATGGCGAGCTCCCTGGTGGGAGCCTTCCACTTGAATTCGTTGTGGAGGAGCGCCATCACGGCGGCGCCGCCGATCAGCGCGAGGGACATCCAGTCCGCCGGGTTGATGAGGGGGTTGGGGATGCCGTTGTTGAGCCCGAAGAAGATGTTATCCATGTTGTCCCAGCCCAGCCTGTTGAAGACCCAGCCCACCCACTGGGCTTCCTGAGTCGTCACGTACCAGTAACCCGGATCGAACACCGTTCCCTGCGCGGAGAGTCCGAACGTGAAGCCCATCCGGGTCATCAGCTCGCCGAAGTTCTGCACCCCGAACTTGACCTGCAGCCCCTTCATCACGAGCATGTGCAGCCCGGCGGCGATCCCCAGGAACAATCCCGCCACCGCCGTCCGCTTCGACGCCCGGATCATGTTCCAGTAGCCGGCGAACTCGGTGGCGATCCCCTTGGCGGCCCGCCCCTCCTTCGTCCGCTTCTTCAGGAACGCTTTTCTCGCCCAGACGACGTAGATCCACGCCAGGATCAACGCCGCCGGCAGCGCGATCCCGACCAGCACGTTCCCGACGTACGCGGCCAGGAAGGGGTTGGAGATCTTCGACAACTCGCCGAACGTCGTCACGGGCTGGTCCCACACGTACCCGGCCAGATACTGGTCCATCCATCCGTCCGCGACGTTGATCTTCGCCGGAAGGCCCTTGGCCATGGCCGAGTCGTACCAGGAGCGCGGCACCAGCTTGTTGAACCACCCCCCGATATCCACGAAGATGGCCTGCGTCACGCTGATGGACAGCACCACCAGCATGGCGGAGCCGTTGCCTTCGCCGGTCTTGTAGAGCGACCCCGACGCGCAGCCGCCGGCGAAGACCATGCCCACCCCGAAGATCAGCCCGGCAATGACCGCATGAGACCCGTACGGGGCGGCATGGAAGGTGCTCATCCCCGTCGCCGTCACGAAGGCGGAGACGAAGCCGAACAGCACCATGGCGATCATGATCCCCACGGCCATCCGCGGCACCCCGACGGCGAACAGATCCCTGAACGCCGAGGAAAAGCAGAACCGCCCGTACTGGAGGCACATCCCGTAGATGAAGCCGAACCACAGATACGCGGAGAGATAGATGTAGTACTCGTTCCACAGGTACGTCGCGACGCTGATCAGGCTGAGGAACCCGACGATGACGAAGACCCCCGCCTGATTCCTTCTCTCTATCGCGTCCATGTCACTGCCGCCTCCCCGTCGGCGCCCGCTCCAGCGGCTGGTAGATCCTCACCACCGTCTGGTACTGAAACCACTCATCCGACACCTGAAACGTCCTCGCCAGGTGGTAGCCCGCGATCTTTCGCTCGATCGCCTCCGGCAGGGATTGGCCGACACGCTCCGAGATGACGATCACGGCGGCCTCCCCCTTCGAGCCCCCGGCCGGGGCAGTGTAGTACGCCGGATCCCGGTGCTCCCAGGTGAACCGTAACGGGGACGTTTCGACTTTTTCGCGCGGCGGGGACCCCGGGGAGCCGTTCTGATGGGTGATCCTCTTGCCGGTGAACAGATCGAGCAGCGCCACGGAGACGGCCGGATTGATCCCGGCCTGCCCCTGGGGGAGCGCCACCACTTCCACCGTCCCGCCCTCGATGGAGTCCGCATAGTTCCCCGCATCCCTCAGGTTCACGGCACTCATCCGCATCAGATGGGGCAGGTACGCGAAGCCCGCCACCAGCAGGGAGGAGAGCACGATACAGCACGCGGCGAACCGCCTGACCTCCCGGCTCCCGATCTCCCGCAGCCCGTACGACGCCATGAGCGCGAGCATCGGCAGCACCGGGACGAGATACCTGATCCGCTCCGCCCGCATCAGGACGGCGAGGAGCCACGCCCACGCGATGATGGAGTACCTCCAGTCCCGCTTCCTGACCGCGGCGACACCGGAGTACAGCGCCGCGGCGGTGATGAACGGATGGATCTGGAAGAAGAACGTCGAAACGAAGCTCTCCCGCCAGCGCCTCAGCCCCGGCAGTTGATAGCCCTGCAGCAGCCCGAGCTGCTGCGCGACGACGTCGTGCTTCAGGACCAGGACGGCCCCGGCGAGGACCATCGGAGCCAGCGCGATCAGAGCGCCGCGCCGCAGGACGAGCCGCGGCGCCCGCCGCACGTGCACCGCCAAGACGAGGGGCAGGACCGTGAGCCACAGCCAGCTCGAGTATTTCGACAGGAACGCGAGCGCCACCGCGGCCGACGACAGCGCGATCCACCCCGCTCCCCCTGCCCGAAGCGCCTTCGTCACGCTGAACACCGCGAGGGTGAGGAAAAACATCGTCGGGACGTCCACCAGCATGAGCGGCACCTGCGTGAGGAGGTAGGGCATCCCGAGGAGCAATCCCCCGGCGTACAGACCGACGGTCTCGTCCCACAGGGTTTTCCCCAGGAGGTAGGTGAGCACGACGGTCCCGGAAAAGAGGAGCGTCGTGAAGAGCTGGATTAGAACCCTTCTCTCCCCCCCCAATCCGAAAATCGTCCCGTACAGGAAGGGCACGAGGGGCAGATCCGTCCATGCCGAGACCTCCCGGCCCCACTCCGCGATGAAATACCCGATCCCGTAGGTCTCGAGGTGCTTGGCCTGCGTGAAATACCGCGCCGCGTCCACGATCACCTCCGGCTCCCTCCAGAACACGGCCGCGGCGAGAAAGGCGGAGAGGGCCAGGACGCCGGCCGCGCGGCGCTCCGGCAGAGACACCCTCGAGAGGACGTACGCGGCCACGATGCCGGCGACGAGGAGGCCGGACATCCCGGCCAGATCCGTCTCGGCAAACACCCATTGCCAGCTCGTCAGCCGGTTGTCATCCAGCGCACGGAAGACGAACTGCGTGAGAAATGCCGAGAGGGTCAGCAGGGAAATGAAGCCGATGACGAGCGTGTCCGCGGGTTCCTCCCGCGCGGATGTCACCACGAGATGACCTGATCGTGGGCGCAGATCTCATCGATGATCCGGTCGTACGGGACGTCCCGCTTGGACAGGTCGATGACCGTCACCTCATGCTCCCGGGACTGTAGCGCGATGAGCCGGTCGCAGAGCGGTTCCGGCCCGTCCGTCAAGAGGTAGAGGAGCTTCATCGCCCCATCCGGCTACACGACGATCAAGCGGTCGGCGCCGTGGACCATGACGGCGTTGTGGTACTGGCTGCCGAAGACGATCTCCTTGGGCAACCCCGCGGTCTGCGCATCGTGCCCCTTCGCGCTGTGCTCGCACACGCTCATGGCGACGCCGGCCAGCTTGCACAGGTCGGTATACGCGGGGTTCCCGAGCAACCGCGTCCCCGCGTCCATGGTGAAGAGGCTCACCTCGTGCCCCTTCGAGACGGCGGCCCTCGTCAGGCCGATGATGTGCTGCAGGTGCCTGTCCGTGTTGACCAGGATTCCCAGCTTCATGGGGCGCGCTCAGTAGGGCAGGACGTGGTCGTACCCGAGCAGCCGCTGCGCGATTTCACCGGTCGGCAGATCCTCCATGCCCTCGGCCGGCCCGCTGTTCGTCCAGATCTTCACCTCGAACTCTTTCAGCGTCTCCAGATGCGAGAGATTCTCTTCGGTCTCGTCCAGCTTCCCGTCCAGCACGTACACATCGACCGCATCGTCCAGGAGCAGCAACCCGAGCGACATCCTCAACGCCTCGGCCTGGCGGTCTCTCACGAGCACGGCAATCCGCTTTTTTGCCATGACCCTTCCGGCGCTCCGCTCAGAAGTACATCACGCGGTCAGCCCCCAGACAGCGATCGAGCGCCCCGGCGACTCCCACGATCCGGACGCCCTCCATCAGGTCCGCTTCCGTCATCTTCTCCACGCCCATGGCATGGGCGCACGCCAGGAGCTCCACACCCGCCTCGCGGGCCTGGTCGAGCCACGTCTTGAGCGTCACCCCGCTCCCGGGCTCCAGCTCCACCTGCTCGGCCGCGCCCTTGCGGAGCTGGGTGACGCCCTCCATGCTGAACCAGATGGCGGCCTGCATGTCCATGGCGGCGGCCGTCAGCGCGAAGAAGAGGGGCGCGTACGTCCGGCGCGGCTCACCGACCCCGTGCGTCTGGAAGATGAGGAGCCGCTGCCCCGCCATCCCGGCTTCACCGCTTCCGGGTCAGCTCGTCGACCTGCCGCTCCAGATCGTCGATCCTTCTCAGCGCCGCGTTCACCTTGACGAAGTCGTAGTAGCTCGCGTTCTCGACCGGGAGATCCAGGCGGCTCCCCCAGACGATCCAGGAGTCGTCGTAGTTCCTGACCTTCTCGAAGCCCAGCGCCCTCAGGGCCACATAGGTGATCGCGGAACGGGTCCCGGTCTGGCAGTACGCGATGACCTCCTTCTTGGGGTCCAGAGCCTTGTAGACCTCGCGCAGGGCCTTGGCATCCTTGACGGCCATACCGTCCCGCCCCGTCGCCTTTCCCTCGGCCAGCTTCTTGGCCGCCTCGGGGTCCGCCCAGTTCTGCTCGAAGGGGATCGGAACGGCCCCGGGGATGTGCCCGCCCCTGAGGGCGCGGATGTCGTCCCCCGAGAATTCCTTGGGCGTCCGAGCGTCCACGATCTGGACGTTCGCATTTTTCAGGTTCGCCTTGACATAGTCCGTCGTGGCCAAGCGATCTGGCCTCACCTTGGCCGCGAAGGTCGCCGCCGGGAGCTTCCGCTCCTCCGCCGTCACGGGCTGCTTGGCGGCCTTCCAGTCGTCGATCCCTCCCCAGTACACCCGAGCCTTCTCCGCCCCTAGGTACTCTAGGATCCAGAACGGCACCGTCATGGCCGGGTCGCCCTTGGACCCGTAGACGATGATCTCCTGGTCACGGGTGATCCCCGCCTCGCCCAGGATCTTTTCCATCGTCTTCACGGGCAGGATCCGAGCGTCCACGTCCCTCAGGACCACGGCCGCGCCCCTCCCGCCCATGTTGATCGCCCCGGGGATGTGCCCCTCCTTGTACGCCCGCTCCGGGCGGGTATCCAGGAGGACCACCCCGGCCCTGTCCTTCTCCTTCGCCACGTAGGCCGTGTCCACGATCACCTCGGCCCCGAAGGCCAAGCCTGCCAGGGAAAGGACCAGCACCAGACCGATCCAGATTCCTGCCGTCGTGCGGCGATTCATCATGCCTTCCTCCTTCTCCACCTCTGGGCCGAGGGTGTCAGCAAGTTAAAAGCGCTCCCTCGCGGGAGCTTGATCCCCGCCTGAAGGACCCGGCGGACCTGTCGAGTCTATTGACTCAAGAGGAAATCTCCGGCCCCCGGCTAGTCAATAGAACAGTCGGCTCGTTTTCCCGGGTCATTTGCCTTATGGCGGGAGGTCGGGCGAAGGGGCGCTCTAGGGGTTGACGAAACAGCCCTTGGCCGTGGCCAGCTGCTCCTGGCGGCGGGCGGCCTCGACGGCCAGCCCCACCACCCCGGCCACGGCTTCGGTGGGCACTCCGGGGAGGAACAGCCCCTCCCGCTCCCGGAGCCCCTCCAGCGTCCTGGCAACCTGCTCGGGGGCGGCCGAATGCCACCGGAGGGCTCGCTCGATTCCCGTGATCACCTGCTCGTCGCAGAAAAAGTCCCCGGTCAGGTACACGGCCTTGATGATCTCGCCGGCCAGCGTGAGATGGGCCGAGAGAAGGCCCCCCTCGGTCTTGAGGGTGGCCGAGCCCATGGCATCGGGCGTGGCAGGCTCGCGCTCGAGCCACTCCGGGGTGGCGTAGCGCTGGCGCTCGAGGACGGCGATCTCCGCCAGCTCCTCTTCCGAGAAACTCCCGGGCTCCAGCAAGATTCCCAGGTTCCTGGCGTACGCCTCGCGCAGCAGCTCCCGGACCTCCGCCACGGGGAGGGGCCGGCCGCACTCGCGCCTGAGGGTGGTGACGCGCTCGGCCACCGTGGCGATTTCTTTGTCAGAGATTTTTGCGAAGGGAGTCCGAAGGACCCTGAGCATGAGCGGGACGTCGAGATCCACGAGGAGGCTGGCGTGGAAGAGGAGGCCGCCGGCCGGGTCGAAGTAAATGCCGAGCCCCGCCACCTTCCGGCCGCGAACCTCCACGTCGTTCTTCCGACGGTACTCCGCCGCGACGCCGAGGTCGGCCAGCGCCGCCACGATCCCCCCCGAAAAACGCTGGAAGAGCTCCCGCGTCCGGTCGTAGGAGCGCGCCTCGGACCGCTCGGGGAGCATGACCGCCACTCCCAGCTGATCGGCCCCCATGATGATGGCGCCGCCGCCGGTCGGGCGGCGGTTCACGGCGAGGCCGTTGGCCCGGCAGAACTCCAGGTGGACCTCCGAGCCGAGCCGCTGGAAGCGCCCAACCAGCGCCGAGTGGGACCGGTAGGTGTAGAGGCGCAGCGTCGGCGGGCTTGCCGCCGTCCCCTGACGCCTCGTGATCACCTCGTCGGCGGCGAGCCCGAACGAGGCCGTCACGCCGTCATCTGCAATGTATCGCCAGTTCATGTCTCGCTCGCCGCGTGGAGCATGGCCGCGGTCCGGTAGACGACGTGCGCGAACTTTGAATATGGAATGTAGACGAGGAGGAAGAAGACGAAGTCCAGGTGGATGAAGTAGATGGGATAGGCCAGCCCCGGCAGGTCGGCGAGCCGGAAGAGCTCGGACAGGAACCCGGTGAGGGTCGTGAGCAGCAGGATGTCCAGGAAGAGCCAGTCCGAGTACGTGCTCTTGCCGGCCTGCTCCTTGTCGGCGATCCGGCGGTAGCCGAAGACGACGAGGGCCCCGATGACGGCGAGCCCGCTCACGTTGCCGAGGATCTTCACCGGATGCCAGAGCGGCCACGGCGTCAGATAGCCGAAGGCGTAGATCCCGATTCCCACCGACGTGGTCGTGACCACCAGCCCGAGGAACCCGTAGAAGACGGCGAGGTGGGTCGTGTGGAGGTGCCGCTTGTAGGTCTCGCGGATTCCGACCGGGTGAGCCTCGCACTCCCTGAATTTCCGGTGCCTGAGGATCGCCAGGAGCGTCGGGACGAGCGCCTGCCCGGGGCCGTGGCCATTGCGACCCATCTGACGGCTCATGGCCTGCCAGTAGCGGACGCCTCCGCCCAGCGCGGCGAGCCCCGACAGGGTCATGGCTGCCACGAAGATCGCTTCGATGTACAGGATCGGCAGGAACCTGGAGTAGACGATCCGCCCCTCGGGCAGCGCGGTGAGGTGGCCGAGCCACGCGAGGACCGCCAGGAAGATCAGCGTCGGGAGCGCGAAGAGGAGCGGCAGGTACTTCGGGTCGCCGAGCGCCTGACCCAGGAAACCCGGAACGGCGTAGTGGGAAATGCTGTAATCCCGGAGCGCCGCCATGAGGCTCGCCGGCTTGGCGTCGCGCGGGCAGTAGGCCGTGCAGGTCGCGCACTGGTGGCAGAGCCAGATGGAGGAGTTGCCGAGCGCCCGCTCCTTCAGGCCCCACTGGACCCAGACCATCTCCTTGCGGGGGAAGGGGTTGTCCTCTGTGGAGATGGGGCAGACGACCGAGCACGTCCCGCACTGATAGCAGGCGGTCAGATCGTGCGCGCCGAGGCCGAGGATCTTCCGCTTGAACGCGAGGTCGGGCTGAAGGAGTGGGGCGACGGCCAGGGCCCGCTCCTAAAAACCTTTCATCGGATTGAGGCCCACCGCTTTAATCGAAGCGACGAACTCCGCGAGACGGTCGGGGAGGCGGTCGAAGCCCGAGATCTCCACGTCCATCACCGTGGCCCGCTCCGGCTCCAGCATGAGCCGGCCGAGGGTCTCTCGAACGTTCTCCATCCGGGTCGCGAGGAGCTCGCTCCCCTTGATGAAGTGGCACTGGTAGTCGTCGCCGGACTTGCAGCCCAGCAGCAGCACACCGTCGAAACCCCGCGAGAACGCGTCGGCAGCCATGATGGCGTTGACGGACCCGAGGCACCGCACCGGAATGACCCGGAGCGAGGCGGGCAGCTGGAGACGATTGATCCCGGCCATGTCCAGAGCCGGGTAGGCGTCGTTCTCGCAGGCCAGGACCAGGATCCTGGGCTTCTCCTCGTCCCCTTCGGGGATCTCCACCGCCTTGATCATGGAGGCGACCATGTCCACCGTGTAGTCGTCGAACGAGATGATCTGGACGGGGCATGCGCCCATGCATATCCCGCACCGCCGGCAGCGGTTGGTGACGACGAACGGCGTGTTCTTCTCGGGAACCAACTCGATGGCCCCGAAGGGACACTCCTGGCTGCACCGCCCGCACATCGTGCACTGCTGAAGGAAAAAGCTCGGGTAGGAGAGGTCCCCGACCCGGGGGTGCACCGCGGCCCCGGCCGAGGACTTCTCGACGGCCTGGATGGCTTTGAGGGCGGCGGCGGACCCGTCCAGGGCGGCGGCCGTCAGGTCCATGGGCTTGCGGACGCATCCGGCCGAGTAGATCCCGGTCCGGCGGGTCTCGTACGGGAAGCAGAGGAAGTTGGAGTCGGCGAAGCCGTACTTCGAGACCGGGAGTCCCTTGCCCTGGAGGTACGCGAGGTTGAGCCCCTCGGACTCGGAGGCGACCGGCACCATCCCGGTCGCCAGGACCAGGAGATCCACCGCCAGCCGGACCCCGCCTCCGAGCGGCGAGCCTTCCACTTCCACCACAAGGCCTCCCGCCGCATCCGGGAGGACCTCCTTCACGGTTCCCCGCGTGAACAGGACGCCCGGATCCTCTTGGACCTTCTTGTAGAAGTACTCGTACATCCCGGGCGTCTGCATGTCGCGGTAGATGACGTACACGGAGGCGTCGGGGCACCGCTCCCGGATGTACGTGGCGTGCTTGAGGGAGACGAGGTAGGTCACGCTGGCGCTGTACTGCGCGTTCGCCTCGTCTCCCGATCCGTCGCACTGGAGGATGGCGACGGTCTTCACCTCTTTCCCGTCCGACGGGCGCGTCAGCTTCCCCGTCCGGGCCATTTCCTCCAGCGTCACGTTCGTCACCACGTTGGGGGATTTGCCGAACCCGTACCGCTCCAGCGCGGTGGCGTCGAAGGGCCGCCACCCGGTGGCCAGAACCACGGCGCCGGCGGTGACGCTCCGGACCTCCCCGTCGCGCCGGATGGAGACCTCGAACTTCCCCGGCTGGCCCGCGATGGTCTGGACCTCCGCCCCCGTGAGGACCTGGATGTCCGGGTGGGCTTCGGTCTCCCTGATGAGGGCATCCACCCCGGGCTCCTCCAGGTCCCGGTACGGGGGGTGCTTCGGCACCTGCTTCCACAGCCTCGCGGCGAATCCTCCGAGCCGCGGGGTCTTCTCGACGAGGATCGCCTTGACGCTGGACCGCGCCGCCCCCAGGGCCGCCGTCATGCCGGCCACCCCTCCGCCAATCACCAGCACCGTTCGCTCGTTCGCCTCGGTGAAGGGGGTCGGGGGGCGCGTCTTCTGGGCCCTGACGATCCCCATCCTCAGGGCGTCATTCGCCAGGCTCTGCGTCTCTTCGTGGCCCGGGGGATGGCTCCAGGCCACCTGCTCGCGGAGGTTGACCCGCTCGACGGTGGCGGAGGGCAACGCGAAGACGTCGGTGTTGACCCGCGGCGAGCAGGCCGCGATGACGACGGCATTGACCCCCTCCTTCTCGATGTCTTCCTTGATGAGCCGGACGTCCTCGAGACAGAAGGCCGGGGAGGTCTTCACCACGAAGACCTGGTATTCCTCCGCGGCGATCCGAACAAGCCGCTCCTTGTCCACGCACTCCCCGATCCCGCACCCCCCGCAGACATACACCCCAAGCTTTTTTTCCATGAACGTCCTACCGGCGCGCCGCGATCTGGATCGTCTCGATCGCCCTGAGCGCCGCGGCGGTCCCTTCCTGGGTGGCGGTCGCGACGTCCACGGGGCTGCGCGCGCACCCGGCCGCAAAGATCCCCTCGCCGGAGGCGTCCGCGACGACAAAGGAGTCCTTGTCGAGGGTCACGCCCGCGCCCAGCTTCGACCCTTCGAGGCTCGAGGCCATCCCAGTGGCGAGGACCACCAGGTCCACCGTCAGGGTGGTCTTCTCCGCTCCCAGGATGTCCTCGGCCTCCACGGTCAGCTGCTTCGTCTGCGGGTCCTCGACGATCTTGGCCACCTTCCCCTTCATGATCGAGACGTTCTGATCGCTCAGGACCTTCTGAGAGAAATACTCGTAGGTTCCGGGGGTCCGGAGGTCGATGTAGAAGACGTAGGCCTTGGCGCTGGGATTCTGATCCCGGAGGTAGGTGGCTTCCTTCAAGGAGGCCAGGCAGCAGATGCTGGAGCAGTACCCGAGGTGGTTCACGTCCCGGGACCCGGCGCACTGGATGAAGACGGCGCTCTCCACGGGCTTGCCGTCGGAGGGGCGCAGGATCTTCCCCTTGGTCGGGCCGTTGGGCGCGGCGAGCCGCTCCATCATCACGTTGGTGATGACGTTGGGGTACTTGCCGAACCCCAGGTTGTCGATGCGGGCGGCGTCGTAGGGCTTCCAGCCGGTGGCCAGGACGACCGCGCCCACCTTGAGGCTGAAGGTCCGGGGCTGCATCGTGAGGTCGATGGCGTTGTACTGGCAGGCCTCGACGCACTTGGCGCACTCGGTGAGCCGGCAGGCCCGGTCGTCGATGACGTACTTCATGGGAAAGGCCATCTCGTGGGGGAGGTAGATGGCCTTGGTCGTCCCCATGCCGAAGTTGAACTCGTTGGGGCGATCCACCGGGCAGACGGCGACGCAGGCGTTGCAGGCCGTGCACCGGTCGTTCACATAGCGTGGGCGCTGGGTGATGGTGACGTCGAAGTTGCCGGGGCGGCCCTCGATCTTATCCACCTCCGCGAGGGTGAAGAACCGGACCCGCGGCTCCTTCTTGATCCGCTGGAAGTTGATCTCGAGCCCGCAGTAGGGCGGGCAGAGCTTGGGGAAGTACTTGTAGAGCTGGGCCACCCGGCCGCCGAGGTACGGGTTCTTCTCGACGATGTAGACCTCGTACCCGGCCTCGGCGGCCTCGACAGCGGTGGTGATCCCGGCGATCCCGCCGCCGACCACCAGGATGCCCCGGTGGCTCTCGACGCTCGATGGCATCATGCCCTCGCAGGTTTACCCCCTCACCCCGCCCTACTCAAATGCCCCTCACCTCTTCTCCTCTCCCCACTGGGGAGAGGTAGGGTGAGGGGGAGAGGAAAAAGGTGAGGGGGTCCGTGTCTCCCTCAGGACAGTTACGAGACGTTGGTGAGGAACGGGACCTTCTCCAGCTGCCACTCGCCCTTGGACGCGTCGTAGCGCGAGTTGACGAAGACCTTCCAGTTCTTGTCGTCCAGCGTCGGGTAATCGGCGCGGTAGTAGTAGCCGGGCCAGCGCGTCTCCGGCCTGAAGAGCATGTGCCGCATGTGGGCCTCGGCGCACCAGGTCCGGTCCCACACCTCCCAGCAGCGGAGCAGGTCGTGCAGGTCGCGGGCGGCCTGCTTCTGGAGGTCCTCCTTGAACACCTTGAGGCGGTCGAGCCCCTTCTGGAGCATGTGCTCGGTGGTGATGTACTGGGATCCTTGCCCGCCGGCGTACTCGTCCATGATCTTCTGGAGCCGGTGCAGGGCCATCTTGGGGAAGAGATAGTTCGGGTTGATGTCGTCCTTGGTGGACCCGGACTTCCCCTTCTCGTAGTTCTCGAACGGCTTCCACAGTTCGGCCTTGATGGCCTGGATCTGGCCCTCGTCGACGGTGGGAGTCGCGCCGTTGTCGAGGATATAGGCCACGGCCGCCTTCCCGGCCAGCCGCCCCTCGACGTGGGAGCCCGAGGAGAACTTGTGGGCCGAGCCGCCGACCCCGTCGCCCGCGGCGAAGAGGCCTTTGATCGTGGTCATCCGGTTGTACCCCCAGAAGTACTCCTTCGGGGCGATGTCCTCGGGCCCGCTGACCCAGGCGCCGGTGCCCGAGGCGTGGGAGCCCATGAGGTACGGCTCCGTCAGCACCACCTCCGTCGGGGCCTTGGCGGGGTCGATGTTGTCAGAGGCCCAGATCAGCGCCTGGGACATGGTCATGTCGAGGAAGTCCTCCCAGGCGTCGGCCTCGATCTCCCGGATCTTCTTGGGATCGTTCCCGGCCTCCTGGAACATCCGCTGCATCGCCTCGTCGGTCATGAGGTAGAAGGGCGCGCCGCCCGCCCTGAAGTCGGCCATCATCTGGTGGTTGCGCAGCGGCGTGGGGATCGGCTTGCCGCTCCCGTAGGGCTCCCACTCCTTCAGGAGGTCGGCCCACTTCTGCTCCACCAGCTCCCCCTTGGCGTTCTTCAGCACCGCCTTGAAGAGGAGGAACCACATCCCGACCGGCCCGTAGCCGTCCTTGAAGCGGGCCACGACAAGCCGGTGCTCCATCTGGGTCATCTTGGCCCCGGCCTGGATCATCATGCTGTAGGCCGAGCCCGTGTTCCACGGCGCGTACCAGATCCTGCCGAGTCCTTCGCCATGCGAGTGAGGCCGGAACACCCCCGTGGCGCCGCCGGCCGTCACGATCACCGCCTTCGCCTTGAAGACGTAGATCTTGTTCTCGCGCACGCTGAAGCCGACGGCGCCGGCGATCTTGCTCGGATCCTTGGCGTCCAGCAGCAGGCGCGCGGCGAAGATCCGCTCGTACACGTTGCCGTCCCCCACGGCGGTCTTGGCGGCCTCGGCGACGATGGGCTTGTACGACTCCCCGTGGATCATGATCTGCCAGCGCCCCTCGCGCTTGTACGTGCCGTCGGGGTTCTTGAAGATGGGGAGCCCCCACTCCTCGAAGAGGTGGACCGACGAGTCCACGTGGCGGGCGATGTCGTACACCAGGTCCTCGCGGGAGAGCCCCATCAGGTCCTGGCGGACGTAGTGGACGAAGTCCTCGGGCTTGTTCTGATTCCAGCGCATGCCGAGGTAGAGGTTGATGGCCGAGAGCCCCATGGCCACCGCCCCGCTCCGCTCGATGGCGGCCTTCTCGACGATGGCGACCTTGAGGCCTTTCGTCTTCGCCCAGTAGGCCGCCTCGTACGCGGCCCCGCACCCGGCCATCCCGCCGCCCAGGACCAGCACATCGGTTTCGACGGTTTCGATCTCTGGCTGAACCATGTCGGTCACCTCGTTGAAGAAGAATGGATGATTACTTTTTCAGCGTGGGGAGCTGATCCACCATGAGCCATTTCGGCTCGCCGTAGAGCGTCTCCTTCTTCAGGTCGGCCGGCGACGGCTCGGGGAAATCCTTGAACGGGTTGATGGAGCCCCACGGCGTCGTCCGGATGGGGAACTTGAAGCGCTTCATCTGGCCGTCCCGGTACTTGGCGGTCCACATGATGGAGTCGGTGGCGCGCAGGGGGGTGAGGGTCGCCCCCAGGGGCACCACGTCCGCGTACCCCCGCATGACGATGGCGCCCGTCGGGCACGCCTTCACGCAGGAGAAGCACTCCCAGCAGAGGTCGGGCTCCTGGTTGAAGGCCATTCCGTGCTCCTTGCTGAACACCTTCCCCAGATCGGCGTCGTACTTCATCAGATCGTTGGGACAGATGTACATGCACGCGGTCCGGGCCAGCCCCCGGCAGCCGTCGCACTTGTCCGGATTCACATACGTCGGCATATTCGTTCCTCCCCCTTGAGTTGGATTACTTTTCCCCTCTGGCGTACTTGTGGAGCTTGATCTCGACCTTTTCCTCGAGCGTGGCGTAATACTCCTTCAGGATCGCCAGCACCTCGGGGCGGCTGAAGTGGTCCGGCACCTCCCCGCCTTCGGAGAGGGTTTTTCGCAGCATGGTCCCGCTGACCGCCACCCGGTCCTCTTTCCCGTGGGAGCACGTCCTCCCCGTCGCCATGCCATCGCACTTGAAACAATAAAACGTCATATCGATCTTGAGCGGCCGGAGCTCGAGCGCCCCCGCGGGGATCTCGTCGAAGATCTTCTGGGCGTCGAAGGGGCCGTAGTACTCCCCCACCCCGGCGTGATCCCGCCCGACGATGAGGTGGCTGCACCCGAAGTTCTGGCGGAAGACCGCGTGGAGCAAGGCTTCTCGAGGGCCCGCGTACCTCATCTCCAGGGGGACGCCGGCCTGGATGGAGGTATCTTTGACGAAGTAGTGCTGGACCAGGGCGTTGACCGCCTTGACCCTGACCTCTGCCGGAATGTCCCCGGGCTTCAGCTTGCCCAGGATCTGGTGGATCAGCACCCCGTCGCACACCTCGATTGCGATCTTCGCCAGGTACTCATGGGAGCGGTGCATCGGGTTGCGGAGCTGGAGCGCCGCAACGGTGCCCCACCCCTTCTCTTCGAAGATCTTCCGCGTCTGGGCTGGGCGCATAAAGAGCCCGGGGTAGTCGGCCGGATAGCGCCCCTCGCTGAAGACCTTCACGGGCCCGGCCACGTTGACCTCCCGCTGGCCCATGACGTTGGCCACCCCGGGATGGGCCGGGTCGGTGGTCCGGAACACCTGCTTGCACTCGTGGGTCCGGTCGATCGCGTATTTCTCCCGGAGGGTCAGGCTACCCATCAATTCGCCGGTCTCCTCATCGACCAGGGCGACCTCCCGCCCCACCTTGAGGCCGTCTGCCTGCTCCTTCGCGACCGACAGGGTGATCGGGATCGGCCAGAACACGCCGTCGGCCATCCGGTATCCGTCGCAGACGCCCTTCCAGTCGTCGTGCCCCATGAACCCCTCGAGCGGGGTGAAGGCCCCGATCCCAAGCATGATGAGGTCGGAGGTCTCCCGCGAGGTCATCGGAACGCGAGGCAACGTCTCAGCCTTCCGACGCTCCTCCCGGAGTGCGTCGCCAGTCAGCAAGAGGGGCTTCAGCCGCTTCTCTTTCCCGTGCGGATTCACCAGCGCCATGTCACTTCGCTCCGTCCCCCCTCACCCTACAGCCTCTGCCCCCTCACCTTTATCCTCTCCCCCGGCGGGGGAGAGGGTTGGGTGAGGGGGCTTCCAAGTGGGCCTTGATCGCGTCCAGCCACGCCTGCAACTCCGCCGTGAGCCTCCGCGCCGCCCTGTCGAGCTGGTGGCGCCGGAGCTCCGCCCCCAGCTGTCTGACAGCCGGGAAGAGGGCCAGGAGGCTCACCACGTCCCCGAACGCCCGCTCCCCCGCCCCCACCGGGGCGAGGAAGTCGAGGAGCGCGGGCGTCACCTCCACCATTTCCTGCTGGGTGAGCCGGCACCCCTCCGGCGCCGGCTCCACGGTCACTCTGACCTCAAACGGCGGATCGGTCTGGCCGCGGCTCTCGAAGAGCCGCGGCGGAACGAACCGCACACACCGGCTCCGGTACTCGACGATCTGCCTTCCCTTCTGGAACCGGTGGTAAAACACCGACCCCTCTCGGATCGGCTCGTCGCTCTCCAGCTCCACCCGGATCACCTCGATGTTCGGATTCAGGGTGGCCTTCCGCCGGAGGTCGCTCACGAGCGCAAAGACCCGGTCCGGCTCCGCGCGGATCCACACGGCCGCCGCGAATGTCAGGCGGTCCATCACCTGCCACCCTCCAGGCCACCCTCACGGACCGCGCGGAGCCCGACCGGATCGCCAGCTACCCTACTTGATCACCGGCGCCGCGAACAGGATCCCTCCGAACAGCAGGAACGCCAGGATCAGCGTCCAGATCACGTTGATCGCCTGGGCGCCGAGGAACGCCGCCGCCGGCCGGCCCCCCTCCATCGACACCAGCTCCGTGAAGCGCGTCTCCAGGCCGATGCAGGTGAAGGCCAGCGCGAACCAGACCGTCCTGAGCCCCCCGAACATCCCCTTGGTGGCGCTGACTGTGGCCGAGTCGAGCAGGAACGAGAAAACGAAGGAGGCGATCAGGAAGCCCAGGACGAACTTCGGGAACCGCTCCCAGATCACCCGGGCGCTCGGCCGCTGGCCGGTCTTGGCACCCTCCTTGACGGTCCACCAGACCGACAGGAAGAACGCCGCCACGCCGATCAGGACGTTCTGGGAGAACTTCACGATGACTCCCGCCTTCATGGCCGGCTCGCTGATGAGGGCGCCCGCCGCGACGACCGAGCCGCTGGTGTCCAGCGTCCCGCCGAGCCAGGCCCCGCCGACGATGTCGGGGATCCCGAACGCCTTCACGATCCACGGCATGAGCACCATCATGGGGACGGCCACGATCAGGACCAGGGAGGTGACGTAGGAGAGCTTCTTCTTGTCCCCCTGGATCGCCCCGCACGCGGCGATGGCCGCGGAGACGCCGCAGATGGAGACCGCCGTTGAGAGTATGACGGCGAACTCGTCGTCCACCCTGAGCTTCCGCGACAACCAGAAGCACGCGTACCAGATCACGGTCACGACCAGGAGCGCCTGAACGATCCCCAGGGCCCCGGCCTGGACGATCTCGAAGAAGAGGATCCCCGCCCCCAGGATCACCAGCCCAGTCTTGATGTAGTACTCGGTGCGCACGGCTTCTCTGAGCCAATCGGGGATCCCAATGACGTTGCTGATGAAGAGACCGATGATGAGGGCGAAGATCACGTACTCCAGCCCCCAGTAGTTGAGGGTCGAGTTGCCCGCGATGAACTGGGACAGCCAGGCCAGCGCGTAGACGATCGGGAATCCGATGATGTACTTCCCGACGCTCGCCCCCATCAGGACGATCCCGATGGTCGAGAGGATCCAGAAGGCGATCCCGAGCTTGATCGAGTTCCAGATGTTTTCGCCCGAGAACACCTTGCCCACCAGGGCTCCGGCGTCACCGCTGAGCTTCCGGCCGACGTCCGCACTCGTCTTCTTGAGCCCGGCGTCCTTGGCCGCCTTGGCCGCGTCGCCGACCTTCTTGGCGGCGCCCCCGATCGCCGCCCTGTCGCCCTTGTCCATGGCGGCGCTGAGGGCCGTCGCCGCCGCAGCCAGGTCGGCCTCACCCTTGGCCGTGGCGTCCTTCGCGAGCTTCTGAACGGCAGGCCGGTTCTCGTCCACCGTGGCCGCGAACCCCGCGTCCGTCGCCCACCGGAACTTCGGCATCTCCGGCCTGAGGCCGGGGAAGACGAGGACAAGGATGATAATGAGGAACCCGAGCCAAACGGCCAGCCAGTCCTCGGTTTTCAACAGCGCCGATCCGCCCTTGTTTTGCGCCATCATTCAACCCTCCCCCGATATGAACGGTGAGAGCCTACGACCCTCGCTTCACTGAAACCGCCGCGGATCCCGGCCCTCCCTCACCCCCTCCCGTGCTTCGACATGGTCGTTACGTGGGAGCCTTGCTCCAGGTGCTCGGCCCCGTAAGACTTCGCGAACTCGCGGAACCGCTC
>Ga0209521_10000670_pt1 | contig 26972 bp, 29 predicted proteins | sample Rifsed19ft4_FD_184016 | JGI IMG/M metagenome (GOLD analysis project Ga0209521, IMG submission 184016) | Soil microbial communities from Rifle, Colorado, USA - sediment 19ft 4 (version 2) | ecosystem: Environmental > Terrestrial > Deep subsurface > Rock core/Sediment | place: Rifle, Colorado...
CATTGAGCAGCACGGAAATCGTCTCGCTGAATTCTTTGGCGGGCACGAACACCAGCCCATCCGGGGTATCGATGACGACGCCAGTGGTCTTGATCTGGGCAATACGGCCCTGGACTTCGCCCACCCTGATGCGATGACCCACGCGGTACGTTTCATTCAAATAGTGAGAGGCGATGACGTTGCTGGCGGCGGTACGAGCACCCAGCCCGAAGGCGAGCGCGCCACCGCCGATGAATGAGCCGAGGACGATGATCAAGGCGAGCATCAGAAGGTTGCTGTCGACACCGAGTTGCTCCAAGGCGATGACGCCGGCCAGCAGAACGACGACGATCTTGGAGGCCTGGCCCAAAAGGGGTGCGTGGTCGAAACCTGCTCGGGAAGCCGCCGCGCTCGTCGCGCTGCGTGCCAGGCTACCCAGCACCAAGCCCACGAAGACGATGACGGTGGCCGCCAGCACACGAGGGAGATAACGGGCCAGGCTGGTTATGGCGTCGGTGATAATCGGGAGCTCCAGCTCCGCGGTGGCGGCGGCGATGAAGAAGAGCATCACCGCCCAGAAGACGACCCCGCTGATGACGCGCGAGGCCAGCCCTTGGACGTCACCGTCAACCTGGTCCTCGATCTTGGGCCGGTTGGGGAGGAGACGATCGAGCTTGGCAAGAAACCGGACGGTCAACCGGCGGAGCAGCCAGGCGATCAACCAGCCGAGGCCGATCAGAGTGACGGCGATCATCACCTGGGGGACGTAATCCACGGCGGCCTGATAGATGCTGTTGAACTGATTGCGGAGCGCTGCGGTCCACTTGTCGTAGGGCATCCCCGACCTCCGTTCTAGAACCGATCACGAGTTTACCTCAGATGGCGGGCGGTCAGGCATCTACCGAGAAAATCGTCTCGCATCCGGGGCAGCGGATCTTCTTTCCACCTGTGAAACCGGGGATGCGCAGCTCGCGTCGGCACTTGGGGCAGGCGATGTGTACTTTTTCGACGAGTCGGGAGGAAACTCCGGAGAGGAGTCCTTGCTTGAGCTCTTGCTCGATGGCAGGGAAGTTCTCGTCGGTCCAGGGGTTCGTCTCTTTCCAGCGCTTAAGGAATGTCCCGTTCCTGATGGCGAAGTCTATGGGCAGGTACAGCTCGTGCTGTTTGTCGGAGACCACGCGCTTCAACTCCGGATACTCGTGTAAAACGACCGTCAAAGCCAGGAGTGCGGTCGCGTGCTCCTCGTCGGTGATGGAGTAGGACGCGCTCATCAGCAGCAGCTCCTGCTTCTCCACGTGTCCGAAGCTGGCGCGGGTGGAAAGACCCCAGGCCAGCCAGGCGTTGGGGTCCCGCTCCGCGTACTGGTTGCGCATTCTGCGGTAGCTGAACAGCAGCGCTTCCGCCGTCGATTCCAGCGCTTCCTGGTTCTCCCAGATGGACCTTACCCGGGTCCATATGCCCATGGATGAGCCTCCTTGGGGATCTTCGATTTTCTTGGGACTCACATCGATCATAAGGACATTGTCACCCGATGGCAATCCCCTGCTTTCGAGCGCTGGGCAGGGCGACTGACAGGGCGCTAAAACGATGATATGATGAGGCAAAGTCCCGACGACAATTTGAGAACCGTTCTTCCGGAAACCACCGTCTTTCCTGTTTCTTGGGCGGATGGGAATGAGTCGCGGAGCGCGGGAAAGCGATGAACATCAAGGACAGAGTTGTCAGCAAGCAGCGTTTCTTCGCCCACTTGCGCGCCCTTTCCGCATCGAAAAAGACCGGCACCCTGGTGGTGATCGAGCCCGACGTGGAGCGGCGACTCTTCTTCGAGAACGGGGCCATTGTCGCGGCCACCTCGACCTCGCGCGAGGAATCCTTGGGGTACCTCTTGGCGGAGAGAGCCATCGTCAAAGAGCACACCGTCAGGCATGCCGTGGAGCTTCACCGTGCAAAGCCTGCCCTGTTAGGACGGAGGTTGGTCGACCTGGGCGCCATGTCCGAGAAAGAGATCCAGCACGCGGTTCGTCTGAAAGTGAGAGAGACGATCTCCGATATCCTCTCGACTCCCGACGCGGAGATCAACTTGAACGATGAACGCTTCCCCGATGTCGACCGAGTGCTGGTCTCCATCGACGTCGGCGAGTTGCTGTCGAGTGGCATTGAAGTGTCGGAGAGAAAGCCTGCACAAAGAACCACGCCGGTCGAGACTCTTTCTCCGCCGCCCATGGAAACTCCGCCGCCCGAGCCGGTCGAGGAGCACCTGGACCCCGCCGAGCGTGACCTGATACAAGCGCTCGAAGGGTTTACCGGGAAACATTCGCTGGCAAGCTTGGCGGAGCCGAAAGAATCGACCGTATCGACGGCATGGACCGGAGCGAGGCCATCGACGGGCTCGATGCTTCGCCCGCCGGTGCCGAAAGCGTCTGCACATCCTCCTGCCGCCGCATCCCGTAATTCGCTGATGGTCGCTCTGGCCGCCGGCGTGAGCCTTGCCGCGCTAGCGGTAGGCTATTGGTTCATCTCTCAATCACCCGCCCAGGCTCCCTCCGTCGCGACGACGGCACCACCCGAGCCTGTGGTGGCCGTCGGGGCACCCGAGCCCGCGACCCAGATGCCGACGCCGAGTCGCCAGCCGGAGACGCCCCCAACTCGTGAAATGGGCCCAACCGTCAGAGAGCCCGCGGCAGTCCCAAGCTCCGATTCGCCTCGCCAAACCGTCCGCACGACTTCCGAGCCACCGCCTCCGCCGTCGCGGCGCGAGGTCATCGAACAAGCGAGTGCTGCTTCCGCACCGACGCCGGCGACGACGCAGCCGTCGGCGGAAGCGAGCCCCGTTCCCGAGCCAGCCGCGCCAGTCGTGGAACCGGCGCCTCCCCCTAGCCTACCGGGTGCAGAAACCTCGCCGTCGGATGGCGCTACGACGCAACCAGGCGAAGGGGAGGGTTGGGGATCCGCCGTCTTCGCACCGAAACGCGCCGCCGTCACCAGCAACGCGCCGAGCGATCCCGGCGTGCAGCCCGGGGACCTGGTGGAGCCGAGCTTCGACGTCATCGATCCGGTTCTCATCGAGCACCCCGAACTGAAGTACCCGAGAGAAGCCAAGCGTCAAAACGTGTCCGAGTTCGTCATTCGGGTGCGGGTGCTGGTCGACGAGAACGGTACCGTGCTGGAGGCGAATATGGAGGAGCCGGCCCGTTTCGGTCTGGATCAAGTGGCGATCGACGTTGCCCTCAAGGCGCGTTTCATCCCCGCCACCAAGGGAAGGGTTCAAGTCAAGATGTGGACGGTTCTCCCGCTGGTTTTTCGCGATGAATAGGACCGGCTTAGCGGTGGAGCGGCGGTAGCTCCTCGCCTTCCGCGACGAACTTCAGCGCCACTCCGTTGTTGCACCACCTCTGACCGGTGGGTGGCGGACCGTCCTTGAATACGTGGCCCTGATGCCCACCGCAACGAATACAGTGATACTCCGTTCGGGGAAAAATCAGTTTGAAGTCTCTCTTGGTGCCCAGGTGGCCAGGGATTGGTTGAAAAAAGCTGGGCCATCCGGTACCGCTGTCGTACTTCGCCGCCGACTCGAAGAGCGGAAGGAAACACGCCGCGCAGATAAATGTTCCCTTGCGCTTTTCGTCGTTCAGGGGACTGGTGAAGGGGCGCTCCGTTCCCTCTTCGAAGAGAACGTAATAGGCGTCCTCGTCGACTAGCTGCCGCCACTCGTCTTTCGATTTCTTGAGCTCCGGAATCTTCTCCTCTGCCGTATTGTCCTCCTGCGCTCGTCCGAGCGAACCGGGAAGTACCAGCCAGAGTCCCGCCGATTTCAAGAAGTCTCGTCTGTACACTCAATCACCTCGCGAGAGCCCTAGTATAGCTCCGCGCCTGGTCTCCAGATCGGGTGACGAGAAACAGACGAACTCCCGGCGCGCCAGTACCCGGCCGTCCGGTGAGCGCGCTTCCACCGTCCAAGATCCCGCCGATCCGGGAGGGAGCCTGTAGGAAGAGTAAGTGCGCCAGTGAGGGCCGCCGACGACCAGCGGGGAGCTCATGACGACCTCGTCCCCCGTCCTCCAGATATGACGTAGGACTACGCCTTGCTCGCCTCCCACCACGCGGGTCCAGAAGAAGACCCGCGTCCCTTCCGAGAAGCGGTCGCTCGTTCCCACCACCGTGCGATCGACGATACCGGTCCCCAGCGCGGTCTCCGGAACGGCAAGGCCGCTTCCGTCGGGTTCGTCTTCGGAAGCGCGTCGCTCGGGCGCTTCTTTTTCTTCCGGCGAGTCGTCCATTTCAGACGACGGCGCCAACGGTGCGGAGACAACGGCCCGTCGTGAAGAGCCGGAAGAGAAGTCATCCACCGAGGCTCGGCCGGAAATCAGGAGCCATCCGCCCGCCGCTAGAAGCGCCAGGACTAGCGAGGCGATGGAGATTCCCAGGGCGGAGGAGAGAAACGGCCATCGGGTCTTCGAGCCGCTCCTCCGTTCGGCCGAGAAGGACAGCTCCTGCAGCATGCGCCGATCACTCTCCGGTGTGGCGAGATTATGCCTGCGGTCCGCGATCTGGTAGGCGCCAAGGATCGACTGTGGATCGACACCCACGAACTGGGCGTAGGAGCGGATGTAGCCTTTGTTGAAGACGGCGCCCGGCAGGGCATCGAGGTCGCTCCGCTCCAGCGCCTCTAGGTAATGCCGTGCGATGTGGGTCTCTGCGGCGATGGCGTCGAGGGTGACTCCCCGCGCTTCGCGCGCCTGCCTCAGCCTGTCTCCAAACTTCATCTCGGCCAACTCGTTCCTTAGCGGAGACTTGGGCGGCGCGCTGTTACTAACCCGAGCCCCCGCGAGAAGATCGCGACGAGGTTGACCCTACATTATTAGCCTACTCGAACGGTCGAGTCCAACGGTCCGAGACGGCGATGCCCGGTCGCACTTGCGGGTGACACCGCGAGGAGATAAAATGCTCTGACTTCACTCATCGGGCAACGCCCACAAGCTGGTGATCCTTCGTGAGCTAGCCTGCCTGGGAGGGCTCTAATGAAAATCTACGTGGGCAATCTTCGTTACGACATCTCCGAGAACATAGTGGTTGGTCTCTTTTCCCGTCACGGAGCGGTGGAAGAAGTTTGGTTCGCCCGGACCCGTTCCGGCGAGCCACATTGCTTCGGTTTCGTCCATATGGCGGATAGTGAAGCGGCGCAAAGGGCGATTGGCGCGCTGGACGGCTACGAGCTGGAAGGAAGACCTATGGAAGTTAGCAAGGCCAGAGCCAGCGTCCACAGCGAGTGGGACTAGCTTCTCGAATACCCGTGACGCCCAGGGACGATTCTACGGTAGGACGATGTACGGATCCGGGAAAAGGAATGCGGCCGGTTCTTCTTCAAGTGACTCACGGTTGAGTGCGAGGGCGAAGTCAGACGGTGCCGGGAACCTGCAATTCCGGCATGGGAGCGGTTTGAAACAGCCGTCGGCACGGTTTGGCGATCAACCGAGCCACTCTGGTGGCCCGGCTGACGCGGGCACTATCGGTCGCGATCCCGGTATTGGCATACATCTGCCGGTAGAGCTTGGAAAGCAAGACGAAGGCGAGGCGTGAGCGAAGGGTGGGGGTGCACCGAGAACGCCCCCAGATGACGCGCCAACCGTAGAATCGATCCCAGACGGCCTGCGTGCGTGCCCGGAGTTCCTCGGCTGAGAGCACCGGATGGGGCGTGTAGATTTTCGGGCGGAGATCCTGCGGGATCAACCAGTGCCGCGTCAGCGGAACACCGCCGATACGCGTCGGGTCCGCTTTCATGGACGCCTCCCATTTGTTGAAATCCACCGTTCCCGGGAAGGGGGTCATCATCACGAACTGAGCAAACGTCAGTTCGGCTTCCTGCGCGAGAGCCGCGGTGGCGTCGAAGGTCTCCGGCCGGTCGGTGGACAAACCAAAGATAAACGAGCCCAGAACGTGCACGCCATGCTTCCTGAAGGTGCGAAGTCGCTGCACCAATTCCGGGCCGGCGCAGTTGAAGTCCTTGTAGACCGACTTCAGACCTTCCGGAGTCACCGATTCCACCCCGACCAGAGCCCCCTTGATGTTCGCTTCCCGCATCGCATCCAGAAAAAGAGGATCTTCGGCCGCCTCCATGGTGATCTGAGTGAAGAACACCATATCGGCGGGAAGCTTGGCCATTTGAGCCATCAACTGGAATCTCTCTTCTCGCTGTGACTGAAGCTCCGCCAACCGGTCCCGATCGTCGCGCCTCTCGGCCAACTTGAGATCCTCCAGGGTCACCGGGTAGAAATTGTCGTCCGCCAGGGCGATGAATCGGAATCCCAGGCGACGGAGCGTGACGATTTCTTCGATGACCGCGTCGGAAGCACGCTGGCGGGGTTCTTGGCCGTCGGTGCGCCAAACGGAGCAAAACGAGCAGTGCTTGGGGCACCCACGCACCGTCTGCACCGACGCCCACATATAGCTCTTGGGGGGGATCAGATCCCAACGGGCGGGCTTGAACTGGTCGGCGTCGATTCGTCCCGCCTCGTAGCAACGCTTCGGCTCGCCCTTCGCGCAGTCGGCCAGGACGGTGGCCCACATGATGTCTCCGTCTCCTTTGACCACACCGTGCGCTCCGCCGACCTCATGGGCCTCCTCGGGGTATAAGGTGGCATGAATGCCGCCGTAGATGACGTAAGCCCCTCGCTCCCGCGCCATGCGCCCGACTTCGTAACCTCGTAGCGCGTTGCCGGTGTGGATGCCGATTCCGACCACGTCGCCGGGTTGAATCCGCCGGGGAGTGATGGGCTCCAGGGTTTCGTCGACAAGGATGGGGTCTCCGTACCGCTCGGGAGTGGCGGCGGCCAGGACGAAGAGCCACCGGGGCGTAATGACGCCGATACCAAAGGAGACGTGGCTCGGGTTGACTAGATACACTCGCATGAAAAGTCTTCCTGGTGCTCGGAGCTAACGCGAGCGATTGGGATTGGACGTGCCGGGGCACATCCACGGTCAGGTGATCTCAAGGGGATTTGTCGCTCGCAGCTCAGGCACAGACCTCATCGATACGGGCCAAGACTACCACGAAAAAAGGCAGGCGCCAAGGTTTAGTTGGGGGGCAAGGTCGAATCTCCCCGCACCCCCGCCACCCGATGCCGTCCAGGCGAAGGACTCCCGCTCGAATTCCCGACGGCTCGGGGTTACAATACCCGCTTTGCCACGGTTGGGAGCAATCAGACCCTAGAAAGAGGAGAGTGAGGGCTATGGAAAGAAAGAAAGCGAGTGATTTCGATCAGGGACTTCTAGATCTATTCGATAGTTACGTCCACGGGGGGATCAACCGCCGCGAGTTCCTGGACCGCGCCAAGGTGTTCGCGGTCGGCGGCCTGTCCGCCGCCGCCCTGCTGGAGAGCCTGAGCCCGCAATACGCCTGGGCCCAACAGGTCGCTCCAGACGATGCCCGCCTTAAGACGGAGTACATAGAGTATGACTCGCCGCAAGGCTATGGAAAGGTCAAAGCCTTGCTCTCTCGTCCTGCCCAGGCGAGCGGCAAGCTCCCGGGCGTTGTCGTCATCCACGAGAACAGAGGGCTCAATCCGTACATCGAGGACGTGGTGAGACGCACGGCTCTCGCCGGATACGTGGCGCTCGGGCCCGATGGGCTCACCTCTCTGGGAGGTTACCCGGGCACGGACGATGCGGGTCGCGAGATGCAGGCGAAGCTCGATGGCGAGAAGCTATTGGAAGACTTTGTCGCGGCCGTCGAGTTTCTCCAGTCGCATGCTGAATGCACGGGCAAAGTGGGCTGTGTGGGATTCTGCTACGGTGGCGGTGTAGTCAATTCGCTAGCGGTGCGGATACCTGACCTCGCCGCAGCCGTTCCGTTCTATGGCCGACAGCCTGCGGCCGAGGACGTCCCCAAAATCAACGCGCCTTTGCTCATTCACTATGCGAGCCTCGACGAGCGCGTCAACGAAGGCTGGGCCGCCTATGAGGCTGCCTTGAAGGCCAACAAAAAGCAGTACACCATGCATATGTACGAGGCAGCGAACCACGGTTTCCACAACGATACGACGCCGCGATACGACGAAGCAGCCGCCAAGCTCGCCTGGCAGCGGACAGTCGATTTCTTCAAAGCGAATTTGAGCTGAGGCGTCTCCTCACATCGACGCGGACCGAACGCAACCTGACTGTAAGCTCCGGGCCACCGGCTCTGGACGTATCCATCCAGTAGCTGGCGGCCCATTTTTTTTGCTATTCCCCGCAGCGGACGCTCTCTGGCTGGGTGCTGCCGCAGAGAATGCTCTCGGTCCTGCCGTTGGCGATGCGGGCGCATGCGTTGTCCCTGGCCGCCTGAATAGCCTCTTCGCGGGTGACCGCCCGGGCGGTGCGGCAGGATTCTCGTCCTTTGAACACCATACAGACTTCGCAGCTCTCCTGGCTGAGGCCGAACGAGGAGAGCACGACGTAGGTGATGACCCCGAGGAAGGCCAGAGTGATGGCGAGTTTTACCGACTTCGACATGGTAGGGTCATTATGCGCTCTTTCTATGAGACCCCAAAGTCACCAAGGGTCAGCAGTAGGTTGTCATGAAAACGGATTCTCCGTCCTTAGGAAATCGAATCTTCTGAAATCCGGGTCGTTTGTATAAAGAGTTCGCACACCCTCCTGGCGAAGCAGGGCAGCGAGGTGAGCGTCTGGCACAAGGTTTCCTCTTACCGGAAACTTTCCGGTAATCTCCCGATAGATATCCAAGAAGCCTTCCTGCTCCGAGATGAGGCGTACATTGGGCAATCTGGCGAGAGTCTCGACGTTCTCCAAGGCTTCCTGTGGGGTGAGAGGATCGGCGAAGACACCGGGGTGGGTTGTGATTCGCTGATAGGACATCAACGTGAGATAGGCAAGACAGAAAACGTCTCCGCCCGATACACAAGCCTTGAGGAAGTTGGCCGCGGTTTTGTGAAGAGGACTTGATTCGTCGGAGCTGTAGATGAGGACGTTAACGTCGACGGAGTAGCTCAAGGTTTCCTGCGGGTCGAGATCTTCGTCTCGTCCCGGTCTAGCACGGCATAGAGTGCGTCCTTGTCCGACAGATCGACCAGCGGCCGCATGGAGCGAGAGTTCCACTTGAAAACTGGGGGCTTCTTCTTGTCTCCCCGATGTCGCGCCAGGGCGTCGCTCAGCAGCCCCGAGACGAGCCTTCCCAAGGACTTACCCTCTTTCCTCTGTAGGGCCTTCAACTCCGTCAGGATGGGCTTGTCAATATCGACCGTTGTCCGCGCCATGACATCTGATGATACAAGCCAGTACATCAGATGTCAAGAGTAGCGGCTAGCCGAAAGCGGATGGGCTAACTCTCGTCCGGGAGTCTCAGGTGACCCAGAACCACCGTGATGTTGTCCTTACCCCCGGCCTCCAACGCCAGATCCAGAAGGGCCTGGCACGCTTCCTGAGAGGATCCGCCGCGACCGAGCACCCCGGCGATCTTGAGGTCAGCGACCATGTCGGTCAGGCCGTCGGTACACAGCATCAGGCGGTCGTCGTTCTGGAAGCGGGTGCGGTGGATCTCGACGTCCACCAGTCCGCCTCGTCCCCCGATGGCCTGGAGCAGAACGTGCCGGTAGCGATTCTTGGCGAACTCCTCTTTGGTAATGACGCCGGCCTCCAAGAGCAACTGAGCCTGCGTTTGGTCGCGCGTCAACTGGTGCAGGTCTCCCTGGCGGAAGAGGTAGGCTCGCGAGTCCCCCACGTGAGCGACGATGCCATCCACGCCGAGAATGGTAGCCAAGGTCATGGTGGTACCCATTCCCGAGAGCTTGGAGTCGGATTCGGCCCGTCGGGCCAGGACCTCGTGAATCTTCCGGTAGAACTTGTCGGCGCGCCTCATGGCTTCTTTTTCGGTCTTGTCATCGAACTTGAGGATCCAGTCGGGAACGTCGATCACCAACTTCACCAGGGTGCTGATGGCCATGCCGCTCGCCACCTCGCCGGCAGCGGCGCCGCCCAGGCCGTCGGCCACGATCATCGCGTATCCCGTCTCTCGAAATTCGGTGGGTAGATCTTCTGAGGGAAGATTCGTCAGCAAAGGCTCAAACGCCCGGCCGTACCGAGCTACCAGGTAATGGTCCTCGTTCTTGGACCGGACCTTGCCCCGGTCAGAGACCGCTCCGAAATCCACGCGGACCAGCGACGAAACGGGAGGCCCCTCGGGCTCGGCGTCGACGGTGGGCAACCGGTGTTCACCGGTGTCCTCTTCACTGGGATCATAGGTGGGCATGATTGAGTATCATATGCCAGAGCTCGCCACATCGCACTGCCTCTGTCGGCGTGCGGGCAGGAACTTGGAGAGGAGTTAGAGGAGATGATCGTCGTTCAGAATCGCGTGCCCGTCGCGGAAGGCTACGAAGAAGACTTCCTCGACCGTTTCCGCACTCGCCGGGGTCTGGTCGATGGCCAGCCGGGGTTCATACGTAACTTGGTGCTCCGGCCCATCAAGGGCGAGTCCTTCATCGTGCTGACGTTCTGGGAGACCGAAGAGCAGTTCCGCGCCTGGACGGAGAGCGACGCCTTCAAAGAGGCGCACAGCCGGGTCCCCCCGAAGGAAATGTTCAAGGGTCACGGCGAGCTCGAGATCCACGAGGTGGCCTTGGACACGGGAGGCTGACCGGACGCTTCGCCGGCTCAGTACATCTCGAAACGAACGGTGACCGTGACGATGACTGGAACGGGAACGCCGTTCAGCAGGGTCGGCTCGTACTCCCACTGTTGGACGGCCGCCACAGCGGCATCATCGAGGAGAGGGACGGACCGCAGGACATCGACGTTCCGCACCCGCCCCTGTGGATCGATGACCGCCTCGAGGATGCGTGGCCCCATTGCGCACCAGGGACGCGAATCCCGTCTCTGGCGCCTACCGCTCGTCGAGAAAGAAGATGGAGTACTGAAGGCTCTCGTCTATCGTGTGCTCCTCTTGCCACGTCTTCAGGGCATGCGCAATCCGCTTCCAGATTCTCTGCCTCTGTCTTCCCGCCGTGCTGGCGGGCGATGATGTGATCGACGGGAAACGTGAAGAAGGGATCTTGGTCTTGGTGTATGCGGCAGTACTCGCAGCGATTGCCTGCGCGCTCGCGAACGAGCTCTCGCAGAGCCGCGTCCATCAGGCCGAGCGGTCTTGGAGCAGTCTACGAGCTTTGGACTGAAGAATTGCGATGAAATTGCCCGCGGACACGAAGGCCTCGTATTCATCTTTCTCTGTCGCTGAGAGCTGGCCCTCCTCCGACTTGCGGGCGAGTTCTGCCATTCGCTTCTGCGCAGACGCCGGTGCACGAAGTTTTGTCAAACGATCGGCGACTTCCGGCGTGAGGCAAGCACCGATCGGCTCCAGCAGTTCATCCAAGACCGTATGCGCTGTGCTCATAACGCCATCATAGCAAAGTCGCGTGCTCGAGTGTATGACTAGCGTGCATCTCACACAGGCGACCAGGAGCTCCTGAAACCTGTCGTTAGCAGCCTTGAGGTCGAATCGTGTAAGTTATTGAAGGAGCGCATGTTATTGCTTGGTGCCGAAGGGGGGACTCGAACCCCCACGGGTCGCCCCACACGCCCCTCAAGCGTGCGTGTCTGCCAATTCCACCACTTCGGCACTCGGCGGGTCGTCGGGGCTGCGCCTACCAGCCCCGGAGGGACGCAATTATAGCAGATGAGAAAGAGGCGCGCGGAATGACTGCGTTTAGGGCTGCGCGGGAGCCGCAGGCGCCTGTTCTTGTGGGGGCGTCTCCGGCTGGGCGGCGCCCTCGCTCTCCGATGGAGCTGTTGTTTCTCCGGACTGTTCCTCTCCAGGTTGTGCTGGCGTCGCTTCCGTGCCCTCGGGGGCTGGCGTTTCCTCCGGGCCCACCTCGCTGGGCAGGGTCTCGGCGGGAGGGGCGTCGGGTGGGACGACCGATCCGCCGCCGATTGCCGGCCGGAGATAGGAAAGCCCCAGCGAAGTCAACATGAAGAGAATAGCGGCGCCGGTGGTCAGCTTGGCGAGAAAGGTGGCCGCGCCGCGGGCTCCGAAGGCGGCCGAGGAGCCTCCTCCGCCGAATGCACTGGCCAGGTCCTGGCCCTTACCTTGCTGCGCCAGGACGACCAGGATGAGGATCAGGCAAACCAGGATGTGAAGAATGCTCAAAAGGATGGTCATCATATTCCTCTCCTACTCCGTTCGAACTTACAGATTCTCTCATAGGAGCGAGCCTCCAGGCTGGCTCCTCCGACCAGGGCGCCGCCGATGTCGGCCTCGGCCATGAGAGAATCGATGTTATCGGGCTTGACGCTTCCGCCGTAGAGAATGCGTACTCCGGCGGCGGGATCGTTTCCAAAAAGCTTGCTCAGCTTGGCGCGGATGGCTTGGTGCACTTCCTGCGCCTGAGCGGGCGTCGCGGTGCGGCCGGTGCCGATGGCCCATATCGGCTCGTAGGCGACCACCAAGCTTGGAAGCTGGCCGGCGGCCACGTCCTTGAGGGCGCCGCTCAACTGCCGGTCGACGACCACGAAGGTCACGTTGCGATCCCGCTCGTCTTCGGACTCTCCGACGCAGACGATGGGAACGAGTCCATGCGAGAAGGCGGCGAGCACCTTGCGGTTCACGTTCTCGTCGGTCTCGCCGAAGAACTGCCGGCGCTCGGAGTGACCCAGGATGACGTAGCGACAACCGGCGTCGCGGAGCATGATCGGTGAGATCTCTCCGGTGAAAGCACCCTTGTCTTCCCAGTGCATGTTCTGGGCGGCGAGCGCGATCGCCGTTCCTTCCAGAGCCTTCCGAACCGCGGCGAGCGCGGTGAAAGGCGGGGCGAGGGCGATGTCGACGTCGTCCAGGGCTCTGCAGGAAGCGGCGATCTCACCGGCAAGCGCCGAGGCTTCGCCGGTCGTCTTGTGCATCTTCCAGTTTCCCGCGATGAACGGCCTACGCATCGGTTAGGACCTCGACGCCGGGGAGCTTGGCGCCGGCCAGGAACTCGAGCGACGCTCCGCCCCCGGTCGAGATATGCGTGATGCGCTCGGCGACGCCGGCACGATGAACCGCCAAGATGGAGTCTCCACCGCCGACGATGGTGGTGGCCCCACTGGAAGCCACCGCCTCGGCAATCTTCAACGTTCCTTGGGCGAAGGGCTCTTTCTCAAAAACGCCCATCGGGCCGTTCCAGACTATCATTTTGGCTTTCGCGATGTGTTTTCGGTAGGTGGCAACCGTCTCCGGACCGATGTCGAGCCCCATCCATCCCTCGGGAATCTCGCCGGTGGGTACGGTCTTCACCGCGGAGCCTCCTTCGAGGGACTCCGCGATCACGTGATCGGCGGGCAACTCCAGCTTGTCACCCGCCTGCTTCAGGAGCTCACGGGCTAGCGCGATCTTGTCTTCTTCCACGAGGGATCGGCCGACGTGGAGGCCCTGTGCCCGTAGAAATGTGTAGGCCATGCCGCCTCCGATGAGAAGCCGGTCGACCTTGGTGAGGAGATTGCGCACCACTTCGATCTTGTCGGAGACCTTGGCGCCGCCCAGGAGCGCGATGAAGGGTCGGGCGGGGTCGGTGAGGGCCATGTCGAGATAGTGAAGTTCTTTTTCCATCAGGAGCCCGGCGGCCGCCTTGGGGAAGTGCTTGACCATGCCGACGGTGGAAGCATGCGCGCGGTGCGCGGTGCCGAAGGCATCGTTGACGTAGAGCTCGGCGAGATCGGCGAGGGCGCGCGAGAACTCGGGATCGTTCTTCTCTTCGCCTGGCGAGAAACGCAGGTTCTCGAGGAGGATGACGCCTTCTTCCAGGCTTTCCATGCGCTTCTTGGAGCCGGGGCCGACCATTTCGTCCAGGAAGCCGACCGGCGTTCCGAAGATCTCCGAGAGCCGTCGCGCCACCGGCGCCAGAGTCAGGTCGGGACGCGGTTTGCCCTTCGGCCGTCCCAGGTGCGAGCCGAGGATGAGGCGGGCGCCCGCCTGGCTGGCGTGCCGCAGCGTGGGAAGCGTGGCACGAATACGTGTGTCGTCGGCCACCTTGCCGTTTTCGATGGGGACGTTGAAGTCGACTCGGATGAAGACGCGCCGGTTCTTCAGGTCGAGCTCTTGGATGGAAAGTTTTCTCATAAGGCAGACGAAAAAACTACAACACGAGCAGAACCAACAGTATAGGCAGGCGGACGGAGGCTGTCAAAGTGCGGTGGCTCGGTTCTGGGCGCCAGTGGGCGGAGGTCACCTAATCAAACTAGCCAGGCGCCTCTTGCGTTTTCGATCCAGCGTTCACTATACTGGCGCCGACAACTGAAACGGACAGGCTCGGGTGCCCGATTCGCGGGGTAATAGGGAATGGGGTGAGATGCCCCAACGGCCCACGCCACTGTGATAGGAGAGCCGGCCGCCTCGGTTCGGACCTTGGAAAAACAAGGAACGAACGGCCACTTCCTCTTGGAGGGAAGGCAGGCGGCAGCGATCGATCCTCAAGTCAGGAAACCTGCCCGAACCTAGAAGTCGGAGTGCTCTTCGATGGGAAGAGTCCGGTTTCGAGGGCGGCAGTTCCAAGGCTCCTCGTTCTTCCCTGGAAGAGTGAGGAGCTTTTGCTTTTTTGCCCCTCGCTCTCCAGAATGCCGCCGAGACCCCTCTCGGCTCGTCCGGATCTTCGACCGTGCCCCATGGGCGCGCGGGTGGGAGGTCTTCACGTGAGGACGAATCTTTTCCTGGCAGTCCTTCTTCTCTCTGGCGTCGGGTGGGTGCGCCCGTCCGCCGCCATCCAAACGAACGGAAGCGTGACGGTGCGGGTACTCGACGCGCAAGGAGGTCGGGTCGCCGATGCCCGTTTGGCGCTCTTCACGCGTGATAACCGGGTGCGGTTCACCGCGCTCACCGACGCCTCGGGGGAGTACCGGTTCGAGCGCGTCGCTCCGGGAGAGTACTTGGCGCATGCCGAGGCTCCCGGATTTTCTCGCTCCGTAACGCAGAGTGTCGTGGTGGGACAGGGAGAACCAGTGTCTCTGGACCTGGAGCTTCAGCTCGCGGCCGTTCAAGAGCAGGTGGTGGTCACTGCCTCCGGTACCGCGCAGACGGTGGACGAAGTCTCGAAAGCCATCACCGTGGTGGAGAACACCGAGATCGATATCCGCGACGAGTTCTCGATTCCCGAAGTGCTGCGGACCGTTCCGGGGGTACGGGTCCAGACGCTCGGCGGCCCCGGCGCGTTTTCTTCCATCAAGATCCGAGGCCTTCGTACCGAGGACACCGCGGTGCTGCTGGACGGCTTTCGTCTGCGTGACGCCGCTTCCACGCAAGGGGACGTGTCGGGACTGTTGGAGGGTTTGATTGTCACCGATCTCGACCGTATCGAGATCCTAAGAGGCTCCGGCTCATCGCTCTATGGCACGAACGCGGTGGGTGGAGTGGTCAACGTGGTGACGGCGGAAGGGGGAGGTCGCCCGCAGGGCAACGTGCTTCTGGAAGGCGGCTCGCTAGGGTTTTTTCGAGGGCGGGCGCAGATCGCGGGAGGATTCGAAGAGGATCGCCTGACCTATAGCCTCGGGCTTGCCCGCCTCGATGTTTCTGAGGGTGTGGATGGCGACGACGAATCGACGAACACCAGCGCCCAAGGCCAGATTCGTTTTCGACCCACTTCTTCGTCGACGTTCTCGGCAAGGATCTATACCGCCGACGCTTTCTTGAAAATCAACGAAACGCCGCAGTCGGTGGGGGCGATCCCTCCGACCGGCGTGATCGGGGCGGAACCCCTCTCGTCCTCGCAGCTCGCACTTTTCGAGGCGGGAGTACCGGCCTCTGATCTCGATGTAGGGACGGCTAACTTCATTCCTTCGGCGAACGATCCCGACAATACCCGCGACACGCGCTTCATGTCGGCGGCGGTCAGCTTCGAGCAGCGACCCTCCGAGAGGTTTGGCTACTCCCTCGCTTACCACGGCCTGGTGTCGGAGCGCACCTTCCAGGATGGGCCTCTGGGCATAGGTTTCGAGCCCGCGGCGTCCACGACATCCGAGTTCGATGGGGACGTCCACGCCCTCTACGCATCGGCGGATCTTCAGCTAGGTGACCACCATCTCCTCACCGCCGGCTACGAGCTCGAGAAGGAGATCTATTTCAACGCCTCGTTTCCCGAGAACCCAGCGGATAACTCGGTGGTGGACGTCTCGCAGAGCAGCAACACGCTCTTCGTTCAGGATCAACTGAGCCTGCAGGATGGGTTGTTGCAGATCTCCGGAGCTTTTCGGGCCCAATTCTTCACTTTGGGCGATCCTGTCTTCACCCCAGAAGAAAACGCGCCATACCGAGGCGTGCAGTTGGAAGATCCACCCAGCGCGTTCACCGGCGACGGCTCGGTTGCCTACTTCTTTCCCCAGTCGGGAACCAAGCTCCGCGCCCACTTGGGAAACGGCTATCGCGCCCCGTCTCTTTTCGAGCGGTTCGGGACGTTCTTCAACGTCTTCGGTTATTCGATCTCCGGCGATCCGCGTCTGGAGCCGGAACGCTCGCTCGGCTTCGATCTCGGAGTCGACCAACGGGTTTTCGGTCAAAGGATGAGTGTCTCCGGGACGTTTTTTCACACCCGACTCCAGAGAGTCATCGTTTTCGACTTCACGGGCGCCATCGATCCGGTGACCGATCCGTTCGGACGCTTCGGGGGTTACCGGAACGTGGACGGTGGAAGCTCTCGCGGACTGGAGTTGGGGTTGACGACCACCGCCACCGAAACGCTGCAGATCGGAGTCGCCTACACTTACACCGATGCCGAGCCGCCTTCGGAAGGCGATCCGGCGCTTACCCAGGCGTACGTGATACCGGCCCATCAGTTCTCCCTGGTGGCGACCCAGCACGTCGGCCGCGATCTCTACGTCAATTTCGTGCTGGCCGCTTCGGATAGCTACTTCGCGCCGGTTTTCGATCCGGTCACCTTCGTGAGCCGCACCTATCGTTTCGGCGGAATCGTGAAGGCGGATCTCGGCGCCAGCTATACTTGGCGACTGGACGGTCCCCGGGGCATCCGGCTCTTCGGTAAGGTGCAGAATCTATTCGACCGAGAGAACTTGGAGAGCGGCTTCCGGACCGGAGGGCGAAGCGCGGTGGGCGGCGCCGCTTTCGAGTTCTAGACGAGAAAAGCTCCTATGCGCTGTTCGTTCTTCGGCCTATTCCTTTTCCTAGGTCTTAGTACACCGTCGATCGAAGCGCAGCCGGTTCCGCAACGCATCATCTCTCTCTCTCCCAACATCACCGAGATGATCTACGGAATCGGCGCCTTCGATCGGGTGGTGGCGGTCTCGGAGTTCTGTGATTTTCCGCCCGAGGTGGAGAGCCTTCCCCGCGTGGGAGGCTGGCAGAACACCAATCTGGAGAAGCTCGCCTCGCTTCGCCCCGATCTGGTGATTCTGACCGAGGCGCAAGCACCGTTCATCCAGCATCATCTGGCTGCGCTCGGGATTCCGATCCTGGTGGTTCGGAGCCAGTCCCTCGGTGACATCAACGCGGCGATCTTGCAGATCGGGCGCGCGGTCGGTCTACTGGGAGACGCGGCGCGACTGGTCGGGGAGCTGCAAGCCGAGCTCGATGAGATCCGCCGGCGAACGGCCCGTTTGAATCGGCCACGGGTGCTATGCGTGGTGGATCGCTTGCCGGGGACGCTGCGCGATCTCTATGTGGCGACCCGCGGGAGCTTCTTGACCGAGCTGGTGGAAATCGCTGGAGGCCAACCCCTTACACCGCCGGCCAGTCATAACTACACCAAGCTCTCCATGGAAGCGGTGGTGTCGCTCGATCCCGAGGTCATCCTCGACGTCGTGCGGGCGGCGTCGACACCGACGACGATCTTCGGCACCGGTACCGGGCTGACCGAGGACCCTCGCGGCGTGTGGCGCGAGTTGGCCGACGTACGGGCGGTGCGTGAGGGGCGGGTCCACCCCATGCACGATCCGTCGCTCGTTCACCCTTCTCAGTTCGTGGGTCGGGCGGCGCGCCGTATCGCCGAGGTCCTGCATCCCGAGGCTTTCCGGGCCGGTGAGCCTTGAACGGGAACAAGACGATGAAACCCGCCCTGCTGGAAGCGCGGCGCGCCCACTTCGCCTACGCTCCGGGTGTCGAGGCCGTTCGGGACGCGTCCCTTCTCATTGGCCGAGGGAGCTTTTGCGCTCTGGTGGGCCCCAATGGTTCCGGCAAGTCGACGCTGCTTCGTTTGCTGGCGGGCATCCTCGTCCCCGGCCAGGGAGAGATTCTCTTCGAAGGCTCTCCCCTCGCCAACATCGAGCGGCGCCGCTTGGCCACCCGCATCAGTTACGTGCCGCAGTCGCAGAGCACTGTCTTTCCCTTCACCGCGCTGGAGGTCGTTCTCACCGGCCGGAGTCCCTACACCTCTCGGTTTCGTTTCGAGAGCGATGCGGATCGAGACGTGGCGCGTGAAGCACTGGCCACGGTCGATGCTCTGCGTCTGGAGTCGCGATCGGTGACCGAGCTTTCGGTAGGCGAGCGCCAGTTGGTGGCGGTGGCGCGGGCTCTCGCCCAGGACGCCGATTGCATGCTGCTCGATGAGCCTTCCTCGTCTCTCGATCTCAAGCACCGTGCCCGCCTCATCGCCATCCTGCGGCGGCTCCGCGAGGAGCGGGGATTGACGACGTTGATGGTGACGCACGACCTGCAACTGCTGGATCCCGGGTTCGACTACCTCTATGCCATGCGGGCTGGGGAAATCGTCGCCGAGGGAAGGCCGTCCGAGGTCTTGCAGGAGGACCGATTGATGGAGATCTATGAAGACCAGCGCGTCCGCTCTCGACGCATCGACGGGCGGACTTTCGTTTGGTCGGAGTGGTGATGCTGGAGCAGGCAACCGAGGCGACGACCAGGTCCGCCCCGGCGAGACGTTCGTCTCCGAGCTTGATGCGGGCGATGCTCTTATTGTCGGGAGTCTTGACGCTGACCGTCCTCATCGCTCTCTCGTCGGGTTACCAAAGGATCGACTGGATGGGGCTTCGCACCGACGGCACCGCCTTCACCATCTTCTTCCAGATCCGCCTGCCGCGCGTTCTCATGGGACTCCTGGTCGGGGCATCGCTGGCGGTGGTGGGCGCGGCGCTCCAGGCGCTGTTTCGAAATCCACTGGCCGATCCGTTCACGCTCGGCGTGTCGGGGGGGGGCGCTCTGGGCGCGAGCGTGGCGATCGCCTTGGGCTTCGGTGCCAACGTGGCGGGCGTACCGCTGGTCTTCGTCGCGGCTTTCCTCGGGGCGGGGGCGGCGGTTTTCGTCGTCTACCGGCTGGCCTCGACGGGGACCGTCGTCTTGCCCGGCGCGCTTCTTCTGGCGGGGGTAGTTCTGAACCTGATCGCGGCGGCAGGCGTGTTGGTGATCCAGTACCTCGCGGACTACAGCCGTGCCCTGCAGATCCTTCGCTGGATGATCGGCAGCCTGGACGTGGTGGGCTTCGGTTTGGTCTGGCGGGTGGCGCTTTTCGTTCTGCCCGGCCTGGTGATGCTCCTGCTGACCGCTCGGGATCTTCATCTTCTGGCGGTAGACGAAGAGACGGCCGCCAGCCTGGGGGTGGATGTCCGCCGCGTGGAGCGGATCGTTTACGCCGCCTCCTCCATGGTGGTGGGGGCCACGGTGGCGGTTGCCGGGCCCATCGGGTTCGTGGGATTGATCGTGCCGCACGCGGTGCGCGTTCTGTTCGGAGAGGATCTGCGCCTCGTTTTGCCCTGCTCGCTTCTCCTGGGCGCGTCGTTTCTAGTCCTGGCGGATACGGTGGCGCGGACGCTGCTGGGCGGCGGCGAGCTTCCGGTGGGAGCGGTGACCGCGCTCGCCGGTGGCCCCATGTTTCTCTGGTTGCTGAGAAGGCGGCAGCGTTACTCGGCGATCTAGGGGGCAGGCTGATGAAAAACGAGCCAGCCTGCGCGAGGAGCCTTCAGCTGTCGCGCCGTGCGGAGCACGGAGCCACCCAGCCGTGGGGGTGGGGCCCCGCGAGCACGGGTTTTCGGCCCGGAGGGCCGCCGGCCGGGAGGAATTGCCGTTGAAATACGGCACAAGGGAATCCGGCCGTGTTTTTCGCCCGAGCGAAGAGCGAGGGCGGCGAGCGAGGCGAGGAGCCGAGCGAGCATTAAGAGAGGAAACCATGAGCATCTCGACCCAACGCGGTGATACCGGTGAGACCAGCTTGATCGGAGGCCGGCGGGTGTCCAAGGCCGACCTGCGCGTCGAGGCCTACGGCACCATCGACGAGCTGATCTCGGTGATGGGATTCGCGCGATCCATCTGCGAGAACGACGAAGTGCGCGAGCGGACCAAGGCGATCCAGCGCGAGCTGTTCGCGGTGAGCTCGGCCGTCGCCGCTGGCTCCGAGAAAAAGCCGGGGAAGAAGCGGGAGCCGCCCGCCGTGACCAAGGCAATGGTGGAGGTTTTGACGTCGGACGTCCATCGTGCCGAAGCGATTGAAGGTCTTCTCGCCGATTGGGCGCTTCCCGGAGGGCATGCGGCCGCCGCGGCCTTCGACGTGGCCCGCACCACCTGCCGCCGTGCGGAGCGCCAGGTGGTGCGACTCCGGGAGACCGGCGAGAAAGTGCCTCCCGACGTTCTGGCTTATCTCAATCGTCTCTCGGATCTTCTCTGGTTATTCGGCCGGCGACTGGAAAAGGAGGCCGGGGTGGATGGCGCCCTCCGCGACGGGAAGAATCCCGGGCCCGGATGGTCTCGGGCCTGGTGAGAGAACGGCTTTGGCCAAGGCGCTGATTAATTAATCCCATATCTTCGTTATCACCTCGAAACTTTGTTCCCGAGTGATGGGGTGGAGGAACATGCGTCTCCTGTTGGTGGCCGCGGCGCTGGTCGGGCTCTTCACTGCCCCGGCTGGTGCCCAGGGTCTTCGGGATGAGGAGTACAAGGCGGCGATCGCGGAAGGCATCGGCTACATTTACCGGTTGGAGCACGATCAAGCGATTCAGTTCTTTGCCGAGCTGGGCGAGAAGCTTCCCCATCATCCCGGTCCGCCGCTGGCGGGAGCGGCCACCGTTTGGCTTCGCGAGCTCTTCTCTCGCCAGGAGCTGGATCTGGACCAGTTCATTTCTCCCGGCTACTTCACCAGGCCCTCACCTCGAGAGATGCCCACCGCGGACCGCCAGGCTTTTCAGCTTGGCGTGGCGAAGAGTCGAGAGCTCGCCGAAAAATATCTCGCTGAGCATCCGGAGAACAAGGACGCCCGCTATTACCTCGGCGCCTGCGAGGGCGCTCTGGGTGCCTTCACCTTCACCATCGACCGGAGCTACCTGAGTGCCTTGCGGCACGGCAAGAGAGCCTACCAGTATCAGCAGGCTCTGGTGGAGGAAGATCCCGAGTTCTGGGACGCCTACATGACCGTCGGCACCTACGAGTACGTTCTGGGCAACATTCCTTGGTATCTCAAATGGATCGCCAGCATCGCCGGCTACCACGGAAGTGAGAAGCGAGGTTTCGAGTACCTGGTGGCCGCCGCCGAAAAAGGCGAGTTCGTGGCCAATGACGCCCGCGTGCTGCTCATGGTGCTCTACGTGAGGGAGGGTTATTACGGCTATGCGCTGCGAGTTGCGGAGGAGCTTCACCGGCGCTATCCGGAGAACTTTCTCCTGCACCTGAACCAGGCGCAGATTCTGGAAAGGATGGGGGAGCGGGAACGGGCGATCGACGTCTACCTGAGTGTCTTGCGCCTCGCCGAGGAGGGAAGAAAGAACTATCAGAAAGTGCCGCTGGTAACGTTTCGCTATAACGTGGGAGTCAGGCTCATGGAGTTGGGCGCCGGGGAGCGGGCGCTCGATCTGTTCCTGGCCGCCACTCGGGATCCTGGGACGCCAGAACGGGAAGAGGCCCTCTCCTATCTACGGGCGGGAGAGATTCTCGATCTTCTCGGCAGGCGCCAGGAAGCCATATCGCAGTACGAGGAGGTCCAAGGGTTGAGCGAGTTCGAGGACTCCCACGGGACCGCCAGGAAGTATCTGAAGAGCTCTTACCATCGATAGGGCTGAGAACCGGTCTCACTTCTTCTTCAACTGGGCAGCCACCGCGGCGGTGGCCCGCTTCACCACTTCGGGGTCCCCCAAATAGAAGCTGCGGACAACCGTCAGATCGTCTTCCAGCTCGTAGACGAGCGGAATGCCGGTCGGTATGTTGAGCCCGACGATGTCCTCGTCCGAGAGGTGATCGAGATGCTTCACCAGCGCCCGCAGGCTGTTGCCGTGGGCGGAAATGAGGACGTGTTTGCCGTTCCGCACCGCCGGAGCGATGGCGTCGTTCCAGTAAGGAAGAAACCGTGCGACCGTATCCTTGAGGGACTCCGTGAGAGGAAGCTCCTCGGCAGTCAGCTCGGCGTAGCGAGGGTCCCTACCAGGATAGCGTTCGTCGTCGGGAGTGAGAGGGGGTGGAGGCACATCGTAGCTTCGCCGCCACAGATTGGTCTGCTCGATACCGTGCTTTTCGGCGGTCTCGGCCTTGTTGAGGCCTTGCAGGGCACCGTAGTGGCGCTCGTTCAGTCTCCAGCTCCGGTAGACCGGAATCCACATCAGATCCATTTCCTCGAGGACCAGCCACAGAGTCTTGATGGCGCGTTTGAGGACCGAAGTAAAGGCGATGTCGAAGAGATAGCCCTCTTCGCGCAAGACCCGTCCGGCCTCGATGGCTTCCGCGACTCCCTTCCCGGTCAACCCGACGTCCATCCAGCCGGTGAAGCGATTTTCTTTGTTCCAGGTGCTTTCTCCGTGTCGGAGCAGGACGAGCTTCTTCATTCCCACTACCCCTTTCAGCTACCTTACCTCGGTCCCAGGCTCGATTTGAAGTGTCCCGTGGGCCGTTCTTTTCAAACACAACGAGCTGATGTAACCTGTCTTTGCAAGGGGAACAACGGAAAGGAGGCGGCGTGGAGGGAGAGCCAGTTAGAGACACCATGCGTGTTGCCGCGATCCAGATGTGCTCCACCGGTAATCGGGAAGCCAATCTCGTCAGGGCACGCGCTCTGATGGAAGAGGCCGTGGATGGCGGGGCGGAGCTCATTTCCCTCCCCGAGAACTTCCCATTCATCGGCCGCGAGGGAGAGCAAGTTCGAGTGGCCGAAGACCTGGACGACGGCCCCAGCGTCCAATGCCTGAGGGAATTTGCCGTCCAGCACCGAGTGGCCATCGTGGGGGGAAGTATACCGCTCAAGGCCGCCGACGCCTCGAAAGTGACGAATACTTGCCTGGTCTTCGGCCCGGACGGTCAGGTGGTGGCTCGCTACGACAAGATGCACTTGTTCGACGTGAGCGTCGACGAGGAGCATGAGTTCCAGGAGTCGAGCTACGTCGAACCAGGGAAGAGAATCGTGACGGCAAGTCTTCTTGGCCGAACCGTCGGCCTGAGTATCTGCTACGACCTCCGGTTTCCGGAGCTCTATCGCGCCCAGGCGCTCGCCGGTGCCGAGATGCTCTTCGTACCCTCCGCTTTTACGGTTCCCACCGGGAAGGTCCATTGGGAGACGCTACTCCGTGCCCGAGCCATCGAGAACCAATGCTACGTGGTTGCCCCGGCGCAGTTCGGCCGACACAACGCGCGGCGCGCCAGCTTCGGCCACACCATGGTCGTGGATCCATGGGGACAGATCGTGGGACAGTGCCCGGAAAAGGACACCGCCCTGGTGTGTGACGTCGATTTCGAATTCTTGAAGAGCGTCAGAAATCGACTGCCTTCTCTGGAGCATGCCCGCCGGTCCCACCAATCGGTCGCTTCGACCTAGAGGATAGGCGCGATGATCCCTGAGGAGATCGTAACGTTTCTAGAGGGTGCGACGGTGGGATTTGCCGCGACGCGAGACGCCCATCTGGTACCCCACATCCACTTCGTCGCCGGATGGATCGTGGGTGACGACCGGAAAACCATCACCTGCTTCTTTCCTCCCAATTACAGCAAGGTGCTCATGCCTTCTCTGCAGGACAACGGCCAATTCGCCTTGACCGTGCTGGGGAGCACGTCCGGGCCCAAAGCCAGCAAGCCCCCCAGGCCGGACGTTGATTTCCACGAGTGTTATCAATTCAAGGGCGACTACGCGACGTCCCGTCTCGCGAACGCGGCGGACGCCGCGGTGGTGGAGCGAAAGGGAGAGAGCTTCCGGAAGCTTTTTGTCCCCCTGTTCGGTTTCTCGGAAGAGGCCTGCGCCGCCCGCTTCAAGAAACCCGCACTCGCCATGACCTTCCCTGTGCGAGAGATCTTCGATCAGACGCCAGGCCCGGGTGCCGGGCGCCGGGTGGAGACGTGATGGGGGAAGTCAGGCTTCCCGATGAGATACGGCCGGTCATGGAGAACGGGATCCCGGCTCAGGTGGGAACCTGCTCGGCGGACGGCACACCCAACGCCACCGACATCTCGCGAGTGTACTATGTGGATTCGGAGCACCTGGCTCTCTCCAACCAGTTCTTCAGCAAGACCATTCGCAACATTCGGGAGAACCCGCGCGCCTGCGTGAATTTGAACGATCTGGAAGCCTTCACGTGCTGGGTCGTTCACCTCGAGTTCGATCGCTCGGAGACGGACGGGCCCATCTTTGACGCGATGGACATGCAGATTGAGGCCATCGCCTCCATGACCGGCATGTCGAACGTTTTCAAGCTCAAGGCGGCAGATATCTATCGCGTGACGTCGGTGGAGAAGATCGAGTACGGTCCCGCCTCCTAGAACCAGCATCTCGTGGCCAAAAAGCAACCCACCGCCGAAGATCTGGCGGCGGAGCTCGACCAAAAGTCGGCGGAGATTCGCATCCTTCAGCGGGTCTCGTCGGCTATCAACGCCACGCTCGACCTCGAGGAGATCTACGGCATCGTGCTCGGCACCATGGACGAGATCTTCGGATTCCATCATTCCCTCATTCTCCTGCTCGACGAGAGTGGCGAGACCCTGACGGTGGTGGCCAGCCGGGGGTACGAGGGCCAGACGCTCGGCGGGCAGGTGCGGGTGGGGACGGGACTCATCGGCGTGGTCGCCAAGAAGCGGCGCCTGATGCGCCTCAGCAACCTCGGAAGCCAGCGGGGTTACATCGCCGCCATCCGGAAACAGATGGAGGAGGCGGGGAGATCGGGCGAGCTGGAAGAGGCGGCGCCCGTTCCGGGTCTCCCGAACGTGGAAAGCCAGATCGGCATCCCGCTTCTGATCAAGGACAACCTGATCGGGGTCTTTTCGGTCGAGAGTGCCGAGCAAAAAATGTTCAGCGATCGCGAAGAGACTCTGGTGGCCATCGTGGCGAATCAGGCCGCCAGTGCGATTCACAATGCCCGGCTGTACCGGGCGGAAGAGCAGCGGCGCCAGGAGCTGGCGGAGCTGAACGAGACTCTGGAGGATCGAGTGCGGGCCCGAACCGCCGAGCTCGAGCGCGCCAATCGAGAGCTTCGGGACATGCAGACCCAGCTCGTTCAAACGGAGAAAATGGCGTCACTGGGAATGCTGGTGGCGGGCGTGGCTCACGAGATCAACACGCCCATCGGGGCCATTGCCGCGAATACCGATCTGGTGCGGAGGGCGACCGAGATCGTCCGACAGCGGATCGAGGACAAGGGCTCGCCGGCGGAGCTTGCCGGGGACTCGAGGCTTCGACAAGCGGTGGAGACGCTCCGGCAGGCCTCTCAGACCGAGCAGCTCGCCTGCGAGCGTGTCACGTCCATCGTAAAGTCGCTCAGGAACTTCGCCCGGCTGGACGAATCCGAAGAAAAGCTTGTGGACTTGCACGAGGGCATCGAAAGCACGCTGATCTTGTTGCGGCACGAGCTCAAGAAGGGGGTCGAGGTCGTCAAGCACTACGGCGATCTGCCCCAGGTCCTGTGTTTTCCCAGCCAGCTCAACCAGGTCTTCATGAATCTCCTGAACAATGCCATTTCCGCCACGGGAGGGAAGGGGACCATCACCATCACCACCGCCAGGGACGGGGATGGGGTGGTGCTTCGCTTCGCGGACACCGGGGGCGGCATCTCTCCCCAGAACCTGAAGCGAATCTTCGACCCGGGCTTCACCACCAAGGGGGTGGGAGTGGGGACCGGCCTGGGGCTCTCGATCTGCTACCGGATCATTCAGCATCACCAGGGCACCATCGAGGTGAGCAGCGAGGTGGACAAGGGAACCGAGTTCACCCTGCGGCTTCCGATCCAACCCCACTGAGATCAGGTCCTGCTGGTTCTTCCCCCCATACTCCTTGGCAGGACATGGTTTCCAGGTTACAATGAAGACGTTCCGAAAACTGAGCCATTTAGGAGAAGCCCCATGGTGGTCGGAGACTACATGACCAAAGCGCCGATTACGGTCGGCGAGGACACCAGTATGAAGGAAGCGGTCGAGCTCCTCCGCCAGCACCACATAAGGCACCTCCCGGTCGTCCTGGGGCATTTCCTGGTGGGCATTGTGAGCGATCGCGATATCCGCAAGGCCTCGCCTTCCCTCCTGAGTGGCGTCGACATGACCGAGTATGAGGACGTTCTGAGGAACACGCCTATCTCCCGCGTAATGACCCGGGAACCGTTCACGGTGACCGCGGAAACGGATCTACGAGAAGCCGTGCAGCTTCTGGTCGACAAGAAGATCGGTGCCATCCCGGTAGTGGACGGAAAAGAGCTGGTGGGGATTTTTTCGGAGATTGACGCCCTCAAAGTCCTGCTGGGCGTGTTGTCACAAGTTCCGCAGCGGCTCTAGCTGGCCCTCCCATGGGCTTCCATCGGAAGAGCGCGATAAGCGCCCCCCTCAGCTCCTGGACGCGATGTACTTGACGAGGTCTTTCACGCGGCAGGAAAAACCCCATTCGTTGTCGTACCAGGAGAGGATCTTGACCGTATCGTCTCCCACGACTTTCGTGAAGGGTGCATCCACGATGGAAGAATGAGGATTGCCCTTGAAGTCGATGGACACCAGGGGCTCGTGAGAGACGGCCAGGATGCCCTTGAGCTCCTTCTCTGCGGCTTGTTCGAGAGCCTGATTCACCTGATCGGCGGTGACCTTCTTCTCGAGGACCGCGGTCAGGTCGGTGAGAGAGACGTTGGGGGTGGGAACGCGGACCGAG
>Ga0209521_10000671_pt1 | contig 26929 bp, 22 predicted proteins | sample Rifsed19ft4_FD_184016 | JGI IMG/M metagenome (GOLD analysis project Ga0209521, IMG submission 184016) | Soil microbial communities from Rifle, Colorado, USA - sediment 19ft 4 (version 2) | ecosystem: Environmental > Terrestrial > Deep subsurface > Rock core/Sediment | place: Rifle, Colorado...
TGGAGATCACCCTGGAAGAGGACATTCAGGTGAGCGGATTTATCAGCCCGGTGGCTTTGACCCGCTCGAACCGGCGCGAGATCACGTTTTTCGTCAACGGGCGGCCGGTGCAAGACACGGCGCTCATTTCAGCATTGATGCAGGCATATCACACCTTGCTGATGGTAGGCCGATTCCCGATGGCAGTGCTTTTCATCCAGCTGGAACCCGAAGAGGTGGATGTCAATGTGCACCCGGCCAAAGCGGAGGTTCGCTTTCGCTCGCCCGATAAGGTATTTTCCGCGGTGCAGCGGGCGGTCAAACGCGCTTTGCTGGCCTATTCACCGGTGCCGAATGTGGTGACACCTTACTGGAATGCCCCCAACTTACAACAGCGCAGAATTGACCCGGCCTGGGAAATGGCCGGTGAATTAAACAAAGACTTAGCCCAGGTAGAGACGTTTGAGTCCACCCCCGTTCCGCAGCCGCAGCCTGGTCTACCAGGCAGTGCGGTACCGCTGCTGCGTCTGGTTGGACAGGTTGGCGCTGCCTATCTGGTGGCGGAAGGACCGGATGGTCTTTATTTGATCGATCAGCACGCCGCTCACGAGCGGGTATTATTTGAAAAGTTGATGCGGCAGCATGAGCAGAGAGTGGTTTCGCAGCAGTTACTGGAACCGGTTTTAATCGTCCTCCCACCGCAGGGAGCAGCGCTGCTGGATAAGCAGCTGGACGTGCTGACCCACTTTGGTTTCGAGATCGAGCCTTTTGGCCCCAATACCTTCCGGGTGCGCGCAATCCCGGCATTGCTGACCGGCAGCGACCCGGCAGCCGCGGTACGGGTGGTGATCGAAGACTTCGAAGAGGATGAATCACCGCTGGCAAACGAGATCGAGGCGCGGATCATCGCGCGGGTGTGTAAACGAGCCGCGGTCAAGGCTGGTAAGTCGCTGACGAACGAGGAGCAGCAAGTTTTGCTGCGTGATCTGGAGGGCTGCCAGTCGCCGCGTACCTGTCCGCACGGACGCCCTACCATGATTCACCTGTCGGTGGACCTGTTGGAACGTCAATTTGGACGGCGCGGCAGCCGCTAATCCAGTGAGCTAGGATTTACTGAGCACCAGGTCAACGATGGCAGGCAGGGTTTCGACAATGTCAGCCCGGAGTATCACGTCAGCGCGGTGATCAAGGTAGGTTGGCGAGCGTGTCAAGATAATCAACCTGGCGCCGTGTTCATAGGCCAGACGGGGCAATTCATTGGCTGGCGACACCTCGAGGGAACTGCCGACCACCAGAAAACAATCCGCCTGGCGGCTGTATTCAACCGCCTGCTCCCAGGCAGCAACTGGCAGCATTTCCTCAAAAAGGATAATGTTCGGTTTAAGCATGGACTGGCAGTTACCGCAGTACGGTAAAATTCCATCCGCGATAAAAGGCGCGGCATAGTTCTCAGCAGGGAAAACCGAACGGCAGTGCGGGCAGATCAAGGTGGAAACCGAGCCGTGCACCTCGATTACCTGGGTCGAACCGGAGCGCTGATGCAATCCGTCAATGTTTTGGGTAATGACTGCCCGCAGATGTGCGCCCTGCTCGAGCCGCGCCAGCGCCTGATGCGCAGGGTTGGGTTGGGCAGCCCAGATCTGACCAGCCAAAGGGCGCAGCCAATTGAAAAATTTTTCCGGATGGTAGCGGAAGGCGGTCAGGGAAGCCACTTCCATCGGGTCGGATTGCGCCCATAAGCCGCTTCCGGCGGAACGGAAATCGGGGATGCCCGAGGCAGTAGAAATACCTGCCCCGGTGAAGGCAACGCAACAGGTTGAACCGGCGATCAGGTCAGAGATTCGATGAAGCGAGTCCAGCGCTGCGGAACTGGTCATTTCTCAACCTGGCGGCATATTGAGCGGCTAATTCGTTCACCTGCTGCATATAGATACCGTCCGGCTGCAAAAAGCCGAGCGGAATATTGCGCACAGCCGCCTGGAAGGATTGTTCGGTGACTCCCGGGATGAAGGGGGTCTTGGGGCGGTTCAACATTTCTTGCACCTGGATGGCGGAGAGCTGTATATCCGCCCGCACCCGATTGTTGATAACAACGGACAGGTTCTTGGTCGAAGGGAATCCCAGCGAAGGCAGTTCTTCAATTAGTATTCCGGTGCGCTTCACCGCATGCGGCTGAGGTTCGGTCACCAGAATGAGTTCGTCGATCATACTGAGCATTTTTTCCAACCCGGGCGTGTATGGAGAACCAATATCGAGGGTTAAAAACGAACCCAGCGTGAACAGGTGGAATAATAGCACCTCGAGCTGCGGGACCGCATCCACCAGGCGGTTGCTATCGGTCGCTTTGTGGCTGGTCAACAGCAGGCGGATGCCGTAGGTTGTGCTGGTGAGGTTGCGTTCCACATCATCAAGAGTGATGTCACCGGAGCGCATTGCCAGGAGATTGGTTAATCCTTCATCCTGGGGGAAATTCAACTCGCCAGCCCAGGTGCCTTGTCCTGGACGCATTTCAGCGGCAATGACCTCTGCACGGGTTTTTTGATAATAAGCCAGAGCCAGGTTGAGCGCCAGGGTGGAAACGCCCATTCCACCTTTAGCTGCCATGAGACCAACCACGTAACCGCGCCGGGTTAGCAGCGGACCGGTGCCGCGCGATTTTGCGCGGGTAAACAGGGCGCGAATACGGGCAATTAATTCAGCCGGGTGAACAGGCTTGGTCAGGTAGTCGTCTGCCCCGGCTTCATAACCGGCGACCTTATGCTCCAGTTGTGATTTAGCGGTGAACATCAGAATGGGGATGGTGGCAGTCTGTGAATCGGCGCGCAAGTGTTTGGCGACTGCATAGCCATCCGGATCCGGCATCATGATGTCCAGAACGATCATGTCCGGCATCTCACTAAAAGCCAGAGAGATTGCTTCTGTGCCATCTTTGGCTGAGACAACCTGATAGCCTTGTTTTTGCAGCATCATGCCGATGAGACGCAAGGTCTCCAAATCGTCATCAACAATCAGGATTTTTTCAGCCATTGAATTTTCCCTCCGCGATGTTTAGAAGCAAATCATTTACAGGTAGAAGGGCAGAAATACTTCTCTTTTTCCCCTCAAAAGCTATTTCTGGTTATAAAAATTGTACCAGTTTTGTGCGCAGATTAAGAGGTTAAATTAGTCTAGCATAAACAATTTTTCACTGCAAGCCGTTCGTGAAAGATGTTATTTTGAAATTGCCTCTAATCATCGGATTAGATCGGATAAAAAATTTCCCAGGATGAGCTGATGCTATAATTTCCGCATGCTGATCGACCGTATTAACCAAAATCTGTTGAAGCAGTGCAATTTGGACATCAATTCCCCGCTGTTGATCGGCGTTTCCGGCGGGGCAGACAGTCTGGCATTGCTAAATTTGCTGGTAGAAGGCGGCTGGCGGGTATCCGCAGCCCATTTCAACCATCATTTGCGTCCGGATGCAGACGCCGATGCGCTTTTCGTCGCGGAAATGGCAAAGCTGTTGGAGGTGCCATTCATTAGGGGTGATGGGGAGGTTGCGGCTATGGCTGCCGCTGAGAAAATCTCCATTGAGACAGCGGCGCGAAAGGCACGCTATCATTTTCTGTTTGAGCAAGCCGGGCAAATCAGGGCGCAGGCGGTGGTCACAGCCCATAATGCCGACGACCAGGCGGAAACCGTACTATTGCATATTTTGCGGGGCGCCGGACTCAACGGGCTGCGCGGAATGCAGCCGCGCACGATTTTACGGGAATTTTCAACCACCCTGCCGCTTGTTCGGCCATTATTAAATATCTGGCGGGTTGAAATTAACGCCTACTGCCGAGAAAAAGGTCTCCAACCGCGCATAGATGCGACCAATACTGATACATCCTATTCCCGCAATCGCATTCGCCAGGAATTGATTCCAATTCTGGAAACCTATAATCCGCAGGTTAAATCCCGGCTGACCGGGTTGGCAGACAATGTGCGTAACTCGCTGGAAATCCTTGAACCGGTCATCCGCGAGGCGTATGCACAGGTATTCTTGCCAGCCGGCGAAGGATTTCGGGATTTCGACCGGGCAAAAATGGCAGCAATGTCACCGGCGATGCAAGTGGAAATCATCCGTCTGGCGGTGCAAGACCTGCTGCCGACGGCGGAAGATATCGACCGGGCGGCCCTCGAGCGAGCGACGACTCTGGCAGCCGAACTGAAGGGAAGCCAGCGCGTCGATATGGCGGATGGGATCATCGCGCAAACCAGCGGCGATCGTTTTCGAATTACGCTCGAAGGATACGCGATTACGGATCCGGCCTGGCCCGTGACGTCGGATACTCAAACCTGTGAACTTGCCGTGCCGGGCTGCGCGACCCTGGAGAACGGCTGGGAGCTGCATGCCGAATGGGCTGATATTACAGAAACGGGGTCTGTTTTCAATGACGATGCCAACACGGCAATGATGGATGCTGATGCGCTGGAATTTCCATTGACCGTCAGGCGGCGGGCAAACGGCGATGTGTTTCAGCCACTGGGGCTGTCTCATGGCTCGCTGTCGCTTGGCGACTTCTTTACCAATGAGAAAATCCCGCGTGAGGCGCGCGCAGCCTGGCCAATTGTGGTATCCGGCGGACGGATTGTCTGGGTGCCGGGCCGCCGTATGGCAGATTTCGTCAAAGTACATGAAAACAGCCGCAGACTGGTTCGCCTGCGGCTGATCAAGACAAATTAGGTAAGTATTAAGCGCTTTGCTGGGCAGATAACTGGCGTAATTTCATGCTGATTTCACGCCATTGAATTTTTGAGATGCCTAATTTTTGGCGAATCTGCTCGTGTTCCATACCTGATTGCCAATCCCGCAGCACACTGGTCCAGCGGCACATATCGAAGGAAAGGTGTTTTTCGATGCCAGCATCTTCGCCAAGATCCTCCAACAGATATTCGAGGCGGCGCGGCGACCAGGGGAAAACGACGTCCTTCGGCTGGTACTGTTCCAGATACTCCTGGTATGACTCTACCCATTCGGCGGGCAAGTCAATTTTGCGCTCTTTGTAGCGGTTGGCAGGGCTGGCATAACGCACGAACAGGATTGGCCCCCCGGGAGCCTCCAGATCAATGTGGTTGATATTGACTGCCAGACATTCGCCCTTCTTAATGCCGGTCGCGAGTAGCAGCGTAAGCAATGTGTGAGGCCTGGCATCCGGTTTTTTGGCTTTGCGGTATTTTTCAGCAGCCTGGACGACTTTTTCCTGCTCGGCGACGCTGAGCACCACCGGCAGGGGACTGATCACTGATTGCTGCACCACTTTTTCGGCTGGATCCACCAAAATTCGGCCGCTTTTCTGCAGCCAGCGGAAAAACGCTTTGATGGAGGTAATTCGACGGGCCAGACTCTTAGGGCTGCAGGGAACACCGCGCCCGGTTTGCAGCCAGGTGAGAAAATTATTCAGGTCTTTGGTGGTTACCGTACCGATTGTCTTATCCGGGGGGAGGTAATTAGCCAATAACTGCATATCGCCCATGAACGCCTTGACGGTATAAGGTGACTTACCCTGGTCAAGCAGGAACAACTCCCAAGATCCGATTGTCGGCAGCAGCGGCGTTTGAGTGGTGATGTGGAGGTCGGGAGTAATTTCCTTAGGCATGGCGGCTCCGCGAGTTTGCGTATAGCTTTATTATTGTATCAGTTTACAACACTTGACCACGAATGTCAAACAGTTCGTGGTCAAATTGAGCCATGTTACGCCGATTCTAAGAATTGTTACTCCACGTTCAAGGCCTCAAACAACAACGGCTGGATCAAATCCGGGTTGGGCAGCAGGACCTGAGCGCCTTCGGGAGTTTTCCAGGCCCAAACCTCGCGCGGACCGATGGCGTACTGGCGGATTCTATCTGTATTGGACAACAAATCCGGGGCAAACCGCGCCAGGCTGATGGCAACATCCAACGGCAAATTGGTTTCGACGTTGCTTTTTAACGAATTGAAAAGTTCCGGCGCTCTGGCGAGCGCGTTCAAGCTCATCAAGCGGAAGAAAGTCGCCTTCATCACTTCCTGTGCCCGGCGAGTGCGGTCGAAGTCGCTGGTGCTGTAACGGCTGCGCACATACCACAGGGCTGTCGCGCCATCCATATTCAATTGGCCTGGACCCATGGAGCAGTTGCCTTCTTCATCGGCAATTGGCAGCGAGCAGGTATCGGTCAACTGGCTGCCGGCATAAACCGTGATACCACCAAGGCTGTCGATGATGTTGACAAAGCCCTGGAAGTTGGTCATCAGGTAATAATCTGGCGTAAAGCCAAAGTTATACTGAAAGGTTTGTTTGGTCAAATCGAAACCGCCAAAAGCCATAGCTGTGTTGATGCGTTCCTGTTTGACGCCCGGCAAAGTGACAAACAAATCGCGTGGGAAGGAGACCACACTGGCGCCGCCGGTTTTCTTGTTGATGGATACGAGCATGATCACATCGGTGCGGAAACCCGAATTCGGTCGCCAGTCCGAGCCGAGTAAAAGGATTTTCACCACATCCTTCGATGAAGTCAGCGTAGGTTGAATGGTAGCTGTAACCGATGCTTCCAGTGTTGGCTCCTCGGTAGGGAAGACGGTACCCTCCGCCGGGGTAGACAGAACTGGCATGAACGGGGTGGCGGTGGCGGTGGCGTTTGGATCCGGAGTCACCAGCAATTGTGCAATAGCTTGCGGCGATTGTTGTGAGCCTATTTGCATCCCTGGCAGGTTACACGCCAGAGCTGTGATGGCAAAAATCGATAAGAATGCTAGCAGTTTTTTCATAAAGCTTTCAATATACCTTTTCTAAAATCAGCCGGCGGCGCCTCACAAAGCCGGGGTAGGCGTAGTGGTTTCGGTCGGTGTATGGGTAGGCGTGTCCGTTAGGGTGGGTGGTACAGGTGTTACCGTTGGTGTAAAAGTGGGCGTATCCGTCAAGGTCGGCAAGTCAGTGGGTGGAACCGGCGTCGCGGAAGGTGGTTCTGGCTGATCCGTCGGCGTTGAAGTAGCGGTTGGTGAGGACGTGAATGTGGAGGTGGGCACATTCGGCACCCAAAGTTTCGTCCCCACAGAAATAAAGTTGTCCGTCAGGCAGTTGACCTGTTTTAAGTAAGATACCGAAATCCGATATGTGATGGCAATCCGGGTCAAGTTATCGCCGAATTTTACCGTATAAACGATCCACCCGGCTGGCCGATCGCAAGCCAAAGTCGCTGAAGGCTGAAAGGTGCGCGGCGTTTCGGCAGCAGGCACGGTTGTTCGCACAGCTATCGCAACAGGAGGCACATAAATGACAGTCCCGGGTAGTAACATGGCAGTGATAAGACAGTTCCCACCCATAATTTGTTCCGGATTTGAACCGCGAGTTTTTGCGAGGGTAATCAAATCGTCCCCTGGATTGACAACGTATCTCTCCCAGCCAGCCGGCGGCGGGCAGGACGTTGGGGTAAAGGCAAATGTCACCAGAGCGATTGGCGTTGGAATTCCAGGACGAGGCGTGGCAGTTTGCTCGGTGCCGGGCAAGGGCGTAAGGTTGGGGGGCGGCAGAGTGGAACGCGGTGTAGGCGAGGCGACGGAAAGGGGAACAGCCTCCAGCAAACCCAAACCAATGGCTCCAATTACCATCAACCCAGTGGCAAAGGCACCCATTATCCCCAAAACGCCATTGCGCAGTCCGTTCATAACTTGTGATTGAAGCCGTTGGTTTGCAGGTTTTCCACGGGCAGCAATACGCTGAAGGTAGATGTACCAGGATCTTTGCTTTCCACCCAAATTCTGCCGCGGTGGGCTTCAACCAGAGTTCGTGTAATCGCCAGTCCTACGCCCCGGTCCCCAATCCCTGGTATGGACGGGTGTTCAGAGCGATATTCGCGGTCGAAAACTTTGCCGATTTCCTCAATCGGGATACCGCCGCCTTCATCGGTCACCTGAACCGTTAGGAATGGTCCATCGTCCGGGCTGCTGGTCACTTTGGCGTCCAGGGTAATCGCGCCTGATGGCGGGGTTACCGCTGCTGCATTTTGCAGCAGGTAAGTTAGTATTTGCTGCAGGGCGTCTCGGTCGGCGTACACAAAGGCTTCCGCCTCTGGCAGCGTAACCTGCAAATCAATGCCTTTTTCGGTGAGGAAAGGGGTGACGACGTTCACTGCCGACTCGATCACCGGGTTGATCGCTACCTGGCGGGATGCCAGTTCCACCGGGCTGGCGGTCTGATCGGTGGACTGCACCAGCTCATCCGCCAGGGCTTTTACTTGATCAGCAGACTCGTGGATGCGATCAATATAGCTTTTTTGCGCAGGATCCAAATCGCCCGCACCTTCACCGGCTAACAGCTCGGTAAAGGCGAGAATGGATAAAACCGGGCTGTTGAGTTTTTCTACCGTGGCTTGAACGCTGCGACGGGTTTCATCTGAGACATGCCCCGGCTGAATCGAACGCTGCTGCAGGTTCATGATGGTGATATTGGCTTCCGCCAAGGCATTTTGCAAGCGCGCAAGTTCTGCCAGTGAAGTATGCAACTCTTGTTCGATGAATTGAGAATCGGTTTGTAAATTAATCGGCCCACGATCTTGCATGGCCAACCTGAGCGAGGAATTTTCAGCTTCCAAGGAGGAAATGGTTTGGTGTGCTTCCTGTTGGACAGCCATAATGGATGCAAGGTCTACATCCATGACGACAGGCTCTCTTTCCTGGCGAAGTGTGATCAATTCTTCCAATAGCACACGGCGGTCCTCAAGTGCTTCCATGAGTTGTCGCTGGGCCGCTTCCAGAGATTGTTGGATTGTGCTGGCAGGGAGTTTGGACTCGGACGCGGATTTTTGTTCAGCGAGAATAGAAGCACTCTCGTCGCACAACAACTTCAGGTTGACCGCGTCGGTGTCTGTCCAGGATCGGTTGGTGTATGGGGAAAGGACAACCACTCCACTCCAGGCTGCACTCAGATTGTGAAATGGCACAGCCAGAACATTGGCCCATTGATTGACCCCCAGCGCGAAAGTCAGCGTGTCGAGATCTTTGGCTGCGTTCGTATCACCGATTGCCAACCGGATCGATTTGCCCATTCGCAAGGATTCGGTCAAAAGCGGCAAAGATTCGCGTGGAATTTGCCGGCGGGCAATTTTATCGTTTTTAACCAGGTCGTAGGCGCATTCCAGGGTGAGCGGACCGGTGTCCTGGTCTGCATTGATCCAGGCACAAATATCAGCGCCGACGGATAACCCCAACGCTTGAACCAGGTTCGGGCAGGTTTGCTCCGGCTCTCTCAGGCCAGCCAATTTTGCCCAGGAATGCATCGCGCGGGCTGAATTCAATTTCACCGAAATATTTGAAATGCCATTTCGGGCTCTGGCAGGAATTGGTTCGCGGATGGATTTTAATTTTCTGGCAATACCTGGCAATAAAGGAAAAACGCAAATCATTGCCAAACGGACTGCTGCCGGGTAATCACTTCCGCGGTAAGGATAAGCCAATTGCAATACACCGCCGGCGAATACGATGGCAAAAAATCCCAGATCGGTACCCCAATTGTCCGGCCGAAAGTAGGCTAACAATATGATGACGGCGATCGAGATGAGCAGTAATACGACCACCCAGTTGGCATCATAGGGCGAGCCGTTAAAGTCCACTCTGCCGGCAAACTTTGTCCAGGTGACCAGGGTGAAGGCGAAAAAGATGAATGCCCCGGCAGTCAGAATCCCGACTGCCAAATCGGTGTATTTGGTGGAGGGTGGGTTGATCACCATCCAACCTACCCAGATCAGGGAAATGATGATCACCATACGATCCATCAGCGGCAACACCAGCTGCGGATCGATGATCTTCTGCCAGCCAAGCGCACTCACAATAAAAAGGAAAACCTGTCCGGCCAGGATCACCAACAAACCAATTTTCATGCGGTTGGAAATGCGCTGATTTGCCGGCGAATCCAGCAAAAAGACGGTTTGCAACCCTGCCATTGCGGCAAAAACAATTACCAGGTGGTAGATCAGATTGCCTGGCGGTTCGACGAGGACTTTATAAATCTGCGACAGTATGTTTTCCATGATGAAATGAGTCCAAAATCGATTATAGCATGTCCATCCTGAGGTGCGATTGACTGCGGGTAGTCAAAATGGCACCTTGGCCAAAAAGGTTGACAAATAGCCATTTTATAATAAAATACTGGTCGTTGATAATGCCGAAGTGGCGGAATTGGCAGACGCGCTACGTTCAGGGCGTAGTGGGCAAACGCTCGTGAGGGTTCAAATCCCTCCTTCGGCACTAATCCCGCGATAAGCGGGATTTTAGTTTAAACGGGCCGTTTTCCTTGTACCACCGGATATTTTGCTGTAAGATTGGGCTATGAAGAATTTCCACTTCAATTGGAAGCAATTGGCCATTCTTGGAGCATTTGTGGTGCTGTTCTTCCTGTTGATGGATTTTAACGGCCGAATCAACGAGTTGAATCGTCTCAACACGGAACAATCCAGAATGGAGACTCAGGTTCAAGGGAACAAGTCTACCCAGAGTGCCCTGTTGGAACAGATTCAGTATGCTACCTCCGATGCAGCGGTTAATGAATATGCGCGGAATAACGGCCTGGTGCGTGAAGGGGAAAAGTTGATTGTGCCGCTGGGCAACAGCACACCGGTACCCGAAGTAGTGATTGAGCCCACTCCCACTCAGGTAAAAGTGTCCAACCGGGATATCTGGTGGGCGCTGTTTTTCGGGGATTGACAAGACCGCTTATGATGAGCCAAATCCTGCCTAAGGCGGGATTTTTGTTTTAATAAATTCTATGCGTCGATAGATACGTCGTGATCGGGTGATAACCGGTCGATGACGACCATTGTCAGATCATCGCTGGCAGTCGCCCCCTGGCGAAAATCACGCAAGATTCCGGTTATATGCTCAATCAACTGACGGGCTCCGCCCAGCGGCGCCTGTTCGAGCGCTTCGGTAAGGCGTTTTTCGCCGAATATTTCCCCGGATGCAGACATGCTTTCGCTGACTCCGTCGGTATAGAGGACCAACTGATCACCCGGGCAAATCTCCAGTGTATATTCCGGTATTTTGCTGTTAGCCATCACACCCAGCGCCATGCCGCCCTTCGGCAGCGGTTCAATTTGACGGGTCTGGGCATGCACAATTAACGGCAGGTTGTGACCCGCATTGGCATAGGTCAAAGTGCCTTCTTGCAAGTTCAACACCGCGTAAACGGCAGTGACAAACAACCCGTCCTGCGAATCTCCCACCAGCAAGCGGTTGACCCGTTCCAACACCCGGGCTGGCGAGGGAATCTCGCGCACGAAGGCGCGAATCAAGGTTCGGGCAACGGTCATATAGAGGGCAGCAGGCATACCTTTGTCGGAAACATCGGCAATCACAATCCCAAGCTTATTAGCGCCAAGTTTAAATATGTCATAAAAATCCCCACCGACTTCGCGAGCTGTCTGCCAGACAATGTCCAGATCCCATCCTTGCAGGGCGGGTAAACGGGATGGCAGAAAAGTGCGTTGAATTTGCCGGGCCAGCTGAATCTCTTTTTCCAGCCGTCCCCGCTCAACCATCTCGCGGTTAAGGCGGTCGTTCTGAATGGTCAGCGACACCTGTTGGGCGATCCCGCTGATAATCTCCTGGCGGCGCTCGTGGAAGGAAGGCGGCACATTGGCTTCAGCCGCGAGCATTACGCCTAAGACCACACCCTTCACCGATAGCGGCACGCCCAGCACCCAGTTGGAACCGGTGGCGTACTGTTCATTCAATTCATCGCCGGGCAATAAATGGGTCAAACTGGCCCAGGATTCAATCGACAGGTCTGGATCTTCCACGTTACTGGCTAGCAATTCGTCCCGCTCACGGACCGCTTCGAGCAGGGGGAACTCACCCGCGCGATACAATTTGCCTTCCAGAAAGCGGTCTTCATGGCTTTTACTGCTAAACGTGCGAGCGACCTGAAAGGCGCGCTCTTCAGGCTGCCACAAATAAATGGCGCAAGAATCGATTCCCACGAGGATGGGCATCAAGTGGACGATGGTATCCAGGATATCTTCCAGCGAATTCTGACTGACTACCGCCTGAGCCACTTGGAGCAAAACCGCGGTGACATAGGCTTCTTCCTGGCGCGCGTCGAGCAGTTCAAGGTTCTCAATGGCAACCGCGGTTTGCTGGGCAATCCCAAGCAGCAAGGAGAGGGTCTGCTGGTCAAAAACCGAGGAGCTGCTGCCGATGTTTTCGTTCTGGTGACCCACCAGGAAGGCCCCCAAAAGTTTGCTGCGGGACATCAATGGTAGAAATACCACTGTGCCGTCCGGTTTCGGCAGCACCAGGTCTTCCAAATTCAATTCGCTGAGCGGGTCTTCGATGAATACCGGCAGACGGGTAGAAATCAAACGCTGCACGACTGGTATGTCTGAACTGAGGATCAGATTCTCCAGGCCGGGGGTTTCCAGCCCGTAATGCGATTTCAGGATCAATGCCAGCAGGTTTTCGTCCCAGGTGAAAAAAGCGCATTTCTTGATGCCAATGAGAAGCGGGGTCAAACGCGCCATGGTTTCCAACAGTTCATCGAGGTTCAGGCTGTTTTGGGCGGCTTCGGCAACTTTGAACAAAATGGTGGAGATCCAGGCCTGCTCCTGGGCTGAGGTGAAAAGGCGGGTATTCTGGATGGCTACCGCGGCGTTGTTGGCAAAAGTCATTGAGATCAGCCCGGCTTCCTCGCCGTAACAACCTGCATCCGGATGGGCCAGGATCAGCACACCCAAAGGCTGGTCGCCAGCCCGCAAAGGGGTGGAGATCGAGGAATAATCCGCGTTATATTGCATGGTCCGGCCCAGCGGTCCGACCGGATCCTGCGGTGAACGGACTGCCGGCATTTCCAAATCGATGATTTCGGTAAGAATATCGCGAACGGCGCTATCCTCAGCCATGATGGTCAACAGGCGCTCGGTGTCAACCCCGCGGGTGGCTGCAAGGCGTAAGGAATGCTGCCCCTGATTGCCGGGGACAAAATCGTCTTCCAACAGCCAGATGGCAAAGGCTTTGCCGGGCAAAATGCGGTCCAGCTGGGTAAGAATGCGCTCGAGCAGGTCGTCCAAAGCCACATTGGCTGACACCAGACCGGCGATTTCCCGGAAGGAGTCGGCTACCTGACGACGCCAAATTTCGGAATTGTACAGGCGCGCATTGCGTATAGCAATAGCGATGGAAGAACTCATGGCCTCCAGCAGGGGAATATCCTCTTCCTCGAAGCCGTTTAGACGCTCGGACTGCAGGTCGAGGACGCCAAGTACTTCGCCCGCGTATTCAAGTGGAATGGCTAATTCTGCCAGGGTCGATTCAGGCCGCAAAAAGGATGGGCGGTAGAGCGGTTCGGTGGACACATCATTTGCCAGGCGGGTTTTACCCTCGCGGGCGACCCAGGGAATGATGCCATCGGGGTCATCCAGTTTGAACATGACCTGTTGATCTTCGAAGGATTGGCTGCGGGAACCGCTGCCAGCCTCATATTTGATCTGGCGCCGGCCCGGGTTAATCGAATAAATGTGGATGAATTCATATTCGAAATGTTTTCGAATGGATTGGACGACCACCTCCAGCAGGGAAGTGAAATCCAGCGTAGAGGTTACCGCATGACTGATTTCCAGGACCGCGGAAAGCTGGGCTGCCCGCTTGCCGAGACGGGAGAACATGCGCGTACCTTCAATCGCCAGGGCGATATTGTCTGCCAGGGTGCGTAGAATGCTCAGATCGAATTCATGGATGGCGCGGGCTTCGTCATTCTGGACATCCAACACCCCGAGCACCCGATTTTCGACCTTGAGCGGGATGGCTACTTCAGCGCGGGTCTCGGGCAGGGCTTCGATGTATCGGAAGAACGGCTCGCGGGTAACATCGGCAGTCAGGATCTCCTGTCCGGTTTTTGCCACGGTTCCAATGATTCCCTCGCCGGTATGAACCGAAATTTGATCCCAGACGTGCAGGTCAAGGCCGGCTGGACCGCTGCTGGCCTGAAAATGGAGAGTGTCATCTTCATTACTCAGGGTGAAAATCGAAACAAAATAAAAATCAAAAGTTTCCTGAATCAATCCGGTTACCTGGCGACAGAGTTCTTCCAGGTTGCGCTGGTTGGCAATGCGGGCGCTGACCGAACGCACCAGGGCTAATTGGTCGAAACGCCAGTTCTTAAGGCTCATCTGGCGCGTGGTTTGCAATGCAACCGCGGAGTGGTCCACAACACCCTGCAGAATCGCTATTTCATCCGAAGAGAAGGGGTCATTGGCGGCGTGCTCGGCTAAAAGGACGCCCAGCAGGTAGCCCTGGGCAATCAACGGCAAAGCAATATGACAATTTCTTCCGGTCCTCGGTGTGCTCACGTGAACCGATTGATCGGTAAAGGCTTTACGCACCAAGGCAGGCGCTTTAGCATCCGGCAACAGCAGCAGATCCAGCTCACCGGGGAGCGGGTAAGCAGGCCTGGCAAACCAGATTTTACTTTCGGCTTGCAGATGATCGGAGATGAACTGGCGAATTCGGTCAGACTGGTCCACGGTAGTATCGCAGGCCAGCAATGCCTCTCCCAGCTCCAGAAAAAGCTTCCAATCCGGAAAGCCATGCGGACTGGTTGCAGCCATGGGCGGGTTAACCTTTACGCTTAATCATCGTCAAGATATTGGTCTTGCCGATTGATTGATAACTAACCTCATCCATCCACTGGTGCATAAAATACAGCCCCAGGCCGTTTCCTTGCCGTTGTTTCAGCGGCACATTGATTTTTGGCTTCGGAACTTTGTTCGGGTTAAACCCTTTTCCATCATCCTGCAAGGTAATGACCAGGGAATCACCTTCGATGCGGTAATTAAATTCAATCGTGCCTTTGCCTTCGCCGCCATATGCATGCTCGATGATATTCGAGCAGGCCTCATCCACGGCGGTTTCCACCCCGTAAGCGGCTAATGGTTCAAGGCCGAATTCCTGGGAAGCTTTATGAACCAGTTCAGCTATTTTCGCCAGGCTGTCATACCGACCAGGGAATTTCACGGTTGGCACCCAAGTGTAACCAGCCTTAAAAGTTGCCAACTGCGGCGACGGCATCGTTGAAAATCTTGAAAAGAGGAGTAAAACCTGCCAATTCGAGCGAAGCCATGATGGTAGCAGGAACGTTGGCGAGGACTACTTCACCCCGGTTATAGCGCCGGCAAATTTTTTGTGTGCCAATTAACACGCGCAGCCCTGCGCTGGAAATGAAATCAACATCATCCATATCCACCACTATACGAAAACGGCCAGCCTCAACGATTTCATTCGCGGTTTCTGCAAATTTCGGTGCAGTGGCGCTATCTACACGCCCATTAATTTTAATCACGTCGCAGCGTTTCAACTCGTTGTGCAAGATTTCCATTTCCGGATCTCCATTTCTCGATATGGATTATTAAAAGTAAAAAAAATTATAACATACCCCTGGTTTAGTAAGTGCCAAAGTAAATGCCAATTTCTTAAGATTATTCAATGAAAAGGCTTGAAATTGAGGAATATCCCGGTTTTTCCTTGCAATATTCTTCGGAGTTGTGTTATCTAATTGACAACTTGACAGAACCCCCCTTTATTGACGGTAATATCGGTATATTTATCCCATCCTACGCCGAATTTATTCCAGTACCTGGCGGAGAATCGTCCCTTGTTGATTTTTCGGTTAGAATCCTTCCAGGTCAATCCATTTGAATATTTCATGGAAAAACCACATTTGCCGGTGAACATGCTTCCCGGCGCCAAGAATAGGAAAATAAAAACATGAGTGGAAAAAGCTCACCGCAGAGTATCATTGATTCCTACAAAAAACGCCAACGGATGATGCCGTTTATGGTGTGGGGGATCGCAATCCTGTTGGTCCTGATCGGGATCATCTTGCTTGTGATCTGGTTCACTGGCCCGAACGCGCCAAAATTGGGGCTCTTCTCTTCTGCAACGCCGACAGCCAGCGCCACGCCGACGGTGACGCCCATGACACCCAGTCCAACCGCATCGCTGACGCCTACCATCACCAATACCTCAGCCCCGACAGTCACTGTTACACCATCCGGACCGTTTGAATACACAGTCAAGGAAGGCGACACCTGTTTTGATCTGGCGCTGACGTACGATGTAGATTTGCTGGTGCTGTTGGCGCTGAATAATTTTGCGCCGAACGCCTGCCCAATTCGCCCCGGAGATATCATTTTAATTCCGGCGCCGGGCCAGGCACTGCCAACTTCCACTCCGCTGCCTGACAATATGCCGCGCGGCACCAAAATCAATTACGTAGTCCAATCGGGCGACACTCTGGCTAGCATCGCCAGCGAGTTCAACTCCACGGTTGACGATATCATGCTGCAGAATAAAATCACCGACATGAACAAAATCAATGTTGGAGACACGCTGATCGTGCGGGTGAATCTGGTCACCCCGACGCCTACACGGGCGCCGTCGCTGACGCCAACACCTGGCGGCGCGACCGCGACTTTGGCGCCAACCAGCTGATCAAAGCTGCTTATGATCTGGGAAATGTCCCGCTAATGTGTTTTGGCGGGACATTTTTATTGACCGAGATCAGTCAAAGCGGGTTGGATAAATTATTCAAAGCCGCTTGAATTTCAGTCAGCACATGCTGGTCTGCTTCGGTTTGAGAACATTCTTCCAGCACAGTTCGAGAATCCTGACCGCCAATTTGACCAAGCGCCCAGGCGGCATGGGCGCGTACCAGCGGCTCGGCTTCCGTTTGGAGGGTTTCCGCCAGAGCTTGGATGGCTTCAGGCGATTTTGAGTTACCCAGTGCGACGGCGACATTGCGCAAATAACCGCGACGTTTGGCACGCTGAATGGGACTACGCTTAAATTTGCGATTAAATTCCTGCGGCGTAAGGTGAAGTTCGGTGCTTAGGTTCGGGCTGGCTTTATTTGGCTGCGGATTAAGGTCGGATGCGAACGCTGGCGCGGCAAAGCGAAGGTTCCAGGGGCATACCTGCTGGCAAATGTCGCAACCAAACACCCAGTTCTCGATTTGCGGGCGCAAATCTATTGGAATGCTACCTTTGTTCTCGATGGTCAAGTAGGAGATGCAGCGCCGGGCGTCAATGGTGCGGTCGGGAAGAATGCACTCCGTCGGGCAGGCTTCAATGCAGCGGCGGCAGGAACCGCATCGATCGGTCTGGAAGGGGGTGTCGGGCTCCAATGTCATGCTGACGAACAATTCCGCCAGGAGATAATAGGACCCGGTTTGCGGGTCAATCAGGCAGGTGTTTTTGCCGATCCAACCCAGACCAGCACGGGATGCTAAATCCCGTTCCAAGATCGGACCTGTGTCGCTATAACCTTTTGAAACAACAGTCCCGCCGGTTTTTTCCTGGATGAAAGCGGCTAATTCCCGTAAGCGGGGCGGAATCAACTCGTGATAATCGACACCCCAGGCATATGCGGCCACCCGTCCATACAGCCCAATATCTGCTGGACCGGGCAAGTCAACTGGACGCGGGTAGCGCAGTCCGAGGACGATGATGCTCTTCACTTCCGGCAGAATCAAGGTTGGGTCGGCGCGGCGATCGATGGACCGTTGCGCAGATAAATAGGTCATCTCGCCGTGACGCCCTTGCGTCAGCCAGGACAAATAAACCGGGAAGGTTGCGGGTTGGGAAGGTGTCGTAACGCCGAAAAGCGAAAAACCGAGGCGTAATGCCTCGGTTTTTAAGGCCGATTTTAGTCCCACGGGCAGCTCGCTGAATGCCGGAGCGGTCTCCATGGGGGTCCGCTTATTAAGGCGTAGTCGCTACTGTGGGTTGGGTCGTTGCGGTGGCGCCAGAGCCGCCAACCTTGAAATTGAAGGTTAAGGGATAGAAATTGGCGCCCTCTTTATTGGTCATGACCCAAATTGTGGTGAAATCGCCAGCGGTCGAGACGGCTTTCATCGACAGGGAAAGATCCATAGACTCACCCGGTTTGACCTCTTTGGGAAATTTAATATCAATTGCGCCCATGCGCAGCGATTGCTCTACCAGGTAGTAGCGCAGTTGATAATCCGTCGTCCAGGTGGTGGTGCCGGTGTTTTTCACGGTCCAAACCAGCGTGAAATCCTGGCCTGGGTTCAAAATGGTGCCGTCTCCGGGGCTTTGCGCCACCCATTCGGCTTTGTCAGGTCCGGCAGAGCGGGTTGGCGATTTTTGCACCAGCGGCGTGACCGAAACGCTTAACGTTGCCGTGGCTGCCTGGGTGGGAGCCTTTGTGTTGGTTGGCGCCAGCGTCGGAGTGCTGGTGGAACTTGGCAGCAGTACCGCGGTCTGCGTAAGGCCGGCAGACACTGTCTGGGCTGCCTGGGTGTATACCATTTCAGGACTGGTGGTGGGGGTTTTATTGGCTGACTGGCAGGCTGCCAGGGTAAGGGCGAGCACAACTGTCAACAGCAATGCCCCAACGAATTTACGATTTCCGAACATCGAACTTTCCTCCAAATTGCATATAAATGCAAAAATATACCATGATTGCCCAAAAACGGGTTCAGGGGGTCGCCGGGTAACCGACGTCTTGCATTTTCAGGGTTGTTGTCTGAATTGTCAAGGGTTGGTGATTGTCTCCGGATCGACCGGGCTGAACTGGCTTAGGCTGCCAGGGTCCGGTAGAACTTCGGAGAAAGTGCCGGGGCGCTCGAGGAATGTGAAGTAAGAAACCATTCCGGGCTGAATTTTAATTTTGTATCGATAGTCTTTCCACCTGACGCGAAAATCCAGCCAGTACTCGCCGGCTGGTAAATCGCTCAGAACGAAGTTCTCCTGGTAATAGTCGTCTTTATTGACACTGGTTGGACCATAGGTGCGTCCCAGCCAGATTAGATTCTGATCGACAGAGGTGACATTGACTTTGATTTTCAGCAATGGGAAACCATAGCGGTCGATCATTTTTCCGACTAACACACCCCATCCTTGCGGTGGAGCCAGCCATAATTCCGGATTACGGGTGTAGAAGAAGCTGTTGTCTTCGATGCGGACTTCGAAATGAAGATGCGGACCGGTAGTTTTCCCGGTGCTGCCGACTATGCCGACCTGCTGCCCGGCTTCCACTTTCTGGCCAACCACCACGTCGACGCGGTCCATGTGGGCGTATATGGTGTAAATATCCTTGTCGTTATAGCTGAAATCATGCCGGATGGCGACCGCAATTCCATAAGGATCACCCTCCACATTGCCGCCCTTGTACAACCCCTCACCAGCCCATGTGACTTTACCAGAGGCAGCAGCGATCACCGGCGTGCCGCGGTCAGCACCAATGTCAATGCCGGTGTGAATGATTTCAGAATCGGGGAAGAAATCGCCGTAGCGGTAGTCGGCGGAAGGCCAGTTGACCTGGTCCGTGGCGATAGGCCGGTTGAAGTAAAAATGATCGTTTGGAGTCATTGCCCAGGGAACCGGCACCAGAGGCGGGCGCCAGGCTGAAACAGGCTCTGCCGCGGGCGTCGGAAAGGTAAACCGCAGGGGTTCTTCTTCCGAAGCCGGAACAGGTTTCGGTTCAAGCGGACTGGACGCCGGGAGTTCGGCTTGTGGAGACGGCGGTAGTTCGCTGACAGGTTCGGCAACTGCTGGGTGCACTGTGGGTATGACCACTGCCTGGGCAGGTGTGGGAGCACAGCCTGCCAGCAGGAAGAGCCAGCTCAACCCGCTCATGATGCTGATTGCTTTCCAAGCCAGGTCGCGGCGGCTCATGGAAAAATCTCTCCGGGCAGGGGCGTCCAGGTTGGGCGTGGTTCAAGATTGATTGGCGGGACCCAGGGAGTAGCCTGGGCGGTTGCCGTCAGCCTGTTCAACGGCGGGGGCGTGCTGGAAGGCACCGAGGTCAACGTGGGAATTTGGGTTGGCTGATTGACCAGCTCCGGCGGGTAAAGCAGCTGCATGCCGGCTTCCCAATTCCTGCCGCCAGTGAAGGCAAATTGATTGAAGCGGGCGCCTGCGAAATAGGTGCGCCAATTGCTAAAAGCCGGCAGCCGCTGCCAGCCAAAACGCGCGGCCAATTCGGTGAAGTCAATCCAGTAACCGGTTGGCACACTGCCGACGGCGCCTCCCTGTTCGTACAATTGCGGGTCGCCACTGGAGCGGGCTTCCAAATCCCAAACTGGTGCTGCCAGCGGTTCGCCCATCGATCCGTCCTGGTAGCGGGCATAAATAAATAACCGCCAGTACGTCTGACCGATTAGATCTTCGCGCTGGATCGCCATCCATCCCGCCTGATAGGGCAGCGGATTGATGGCAATGCCCAGACCAGTCACCAGCCAATCGTCGCTGGTGTCGGGGAGGGCAGGTTCGGTCACCGGCAGGAAGGCGTTTTGCAAATTCACCAGCACGTCCCAGCCGGAGACCCGGGCAATTTCCTGACGCAAGGCGTAGAAGGATTCGTCGGCTGAATCGGATAGATAGGCAAAGGGAGCAGTAATTCCGGTCAGGGCCACCAGTCCAATGCGGCCGGTGGCGGAATCAGTGGACTGATTGACGGTAATGGAAGCCAGGGGAGTGGTCGGCGGGCCAGACTCGGTCAGGAGGAATGGTAGCAGATTTCCGGCAAAGGCGCCGGGTTGCCAGTCTGCGCCATGGAATTCAGAAGGCATTGGCAGAACAGGCAGGGTCATTTGGCCGTTGTTTGGGTTGTAACCAGCCATAGAAACGGTTTCCGCGGCGATTATCTGGATCAAAATTTGGCTGCCTGCGGGATCCCATATGGGATCTTTCCCGGCACCCAGGGCGATTGGCGCGGATCCCTGATCGATAGCAGGCGCAACGACCACCTGATCCAGGCCATCCTGCCTGGAAGTCCAGGCTAGCTGCTGTCCATCTGGCGACCAGGCTGGAGCGCTGTCCGCCGCGGATGGATTACGGCTGCGATTCTTGAATCGGTTCTCGGTTTGATCCAGCGAGACGGTCCAGACTTCCGGTTCGCCGCTGCGAAGCGATGTAAAAGCCAGCAAGCTGCCCGCCGGCGACCAGTCCGGGCCATGATCCGAAGCCGGGTCATCGGTCAATTGCATGGCGGGCTGGGCTAAATCGGCCAATGATTGGATATAAATGTCCAAATTGCCGCTCTGGTAGGATTCATACGCCAGCCACTGACCGTCCGGCGACCAGGTCGGGTTTCCGTCATAGGCCGGGGTGTCGGTGATGCGAATAGATTGCCCACTGGCAAAATCAAATACATAGATGTCAAAAAATCCGTTGCGGCGCGAGGCGTACGCCATCCGGCTGCCATCCGGGCTGATGGCTGGGTCGATATCATCCCAGGGGTGGTCGGTCAGGCGAGTGAACTGCAAATCCTGCGGGTGGTATGCAAAAAGGTGGCGGTAATAGCCGTCCGAGAGCGATAATATGATCAGACCGTGCGGATAAGGGTTGTCTGCGTCGCTGGCAATGGGACTATCCGCCACGGTTGGCATTGGGCTGAAGGTCACGGTGGAAGTAGGCTGGGTGGTCACGGTTGGAATCGAAGTGGAAGGCGACAGCGTGCCGGTCGCGAAGGCAGTCCCCGGGGGCTTTTCAGGCCAAAACACCCAGGCAGCCGCGATCAGACCGATGAGCGCCAGAATGAGCAGCCAGCGGTTATTGAACCTGGGTTTGTTATCGACCGAATGAGTCACTGGCGGAAAAAAGACGAAATTCGCAGGGAGTCAGAGGAAATTAAAAATACCAATATCGCAACCATTTTAGCATCCCGTTGGAGGCAGCGGGTAAACACATGTGCAAAATGGTCATAAATAACAGGATTGTAAAGACCCTGGCAGTAATGGAACAACCATGCAACCAATACGTGCAATAACCCCGCAGCATTTACACTGATGCGATTATATATCCGCTCCGGGAAAAAACCAAATCCGGGCGCGCAAATTGTAGATATGGACGCTGAAATTAATCTTCAGGCAGCTTGAAATGCACTGAACGCTCATCGACCTGGCCGGTTTCCTCATATTCGATTCGGCCGATCAGGGTGAAAGGCCCTTGCGCCGTCGGCGGGCGAATATGCAGGGTAAACACCAGGTCGAAATCAACGTTTTCAATTATGGAAACGCTGGCAACCTCGTTCGATTGGGCATCCGTCAATACAGCGTGCAAATCTGGCGGTTTGACGAAAGGCGTCAGCCGCATGTGCACACGGACTTTGCTATTATCAGCCCAGGGTTCGACATGCAGGTCAGTAAAACGAACCTGAGCGGGTTCAGCGGCACCGTCGATGGGGTGGAGCGGGTTAAAACGCGGCATGGGTCAGCTTCAGGCGATGCGCCGGGCTTCCATATAAAAACGCTTCTCCACGGCTTCGCCCATCGAGAAGGTTTTACGTGGCAGTGCGCCATCCAAAATGACCGTCTTGAACAGGCCGCTTTTTGGCATGGCAGGCAAGTAAAAGCCGCAATTCCCGGGTTGGCTGGCAAGCGCAATCACTACTTCCCCACCGTGAACATAGTCAATTTTCCCGGCGCTGCCCTGTTTGATCCAATCATCCAGGAAGGTCTGCAGCGTACCAACCGGCAGGTTCGCAACCGGGTTGCTAATGAAAGCCAGTTCGGCGCCATCCGGCGTGATCATACCAATCACTTGTTCGTGACCGGCGAAAGATTCGACCTTTTCGATCATTTCATCGGGGGACTTGCATTGCGTGAAACGAAGCGAGTCACCGAAGAAGTTGCTCATCGCAGTTTTGGGGTTGTTCTGGCAGTCAAATAATACCCTATGGATAGGTTCGAAACTGAGTCCATTATCATGGACGTTCTCGATCTCGACCAGCGCAAAGCGGGCGGGGTGATTCATCCCAACCATCGGTTTGATCTTCTCCCAAATGGCCTTGGCAGTCGCCAGCGAGTGATTGCCATCCCCCACCGCGAATAGAAGCACACCGCATTCATCGGTCACATTGTATTTTGGATAAAACACCTCGGGAGAGGCCAGGCGCTCCAGCGCAGCAATAGCCTGACGCTCCAACGCCAGGTCATTAACCAGCCGGCCAGTGAGGTGACCACTGCCCTGCATCAGATCAAAATCGTATAACAACGGCAGTGAATCAGACTCAGCTGAGATCGGGTCGATGACCGAGCAATCCGGATCATCGATCAGCACCAGGATATGCGGAAGTTCAAGGATGGCACCTTCACGGATGCGCATACGCGGCGGCAAGCGGTCGAGGATTGTGCCTTCCGTAGCCCGAATGAGCGTCTGTGAGCCCTTGTTATAATCGTAATTTTCCAGATCGAGCGCCAGCATCAAGCCGCGGCGAAGCTTGCCCAAGGCGCTGCGTTCGACATAGACCAGACCGGTGTGGGTGTCCAGCAAGGATTGATTAACGTACTCGCGCATCTTGTGCTGCGAGAGTTGAATACGCTCAACTTCATCCGGAGTGCCAAGGAATACTTCCGGGAGGACCAGGTTGTAGGTGGATGGAGCCGTCCCCACGATGTCCGCAACTTTCTGCCAATATTCCGGCTGGGAAGTGAACTGGTCGCAGGCGATCGTCGCCCATTTATGCGGATCGAGCCCTTGTTTGGGAAGGAGGATATCAGCTGCCTGGACGCCAACGCTGGGGTAATTTCGCATGGGATCACGCTCCGATGATTTTGATTTGGGAATGTTGTGATGATGGATATTGTAGCAAAATCTCACGTGCGTTGCGACCCCCACGCGGAAGAGAGGAGTAGTGTCAGAGAATATGAGGAAGTTTGGCGGTATAAAAATCCCCGGTCGTGAAATTCTGACCGGGGAAGGGGATAAAGAAGACGAGTTCGAGAGGTTAATCGCCGAGCATATAGGCAAAGCCAACGGTACCCGGGCCGGTGTGCGTGCCGATTACTGGGCTGACGGGGGTGATGAGGGACTCCACAATGGAACCCGGCGGGAGGTGGTCTTTGGCATTTTGCAACAGGAGTTCAGCTTCGTCGGGTGCATTGGCATGCAAAACGGAGAGGTGGATTTTTTGGGAACCAACGTTTTCAACCAATATATCTGTCACGCGATTAAGCGCTTTATTCATCGTGCGTACTTTCTCTTTAGCATCCACCCGGCCGTTATTGACCATTAAAATCGGTTTTAATCCCAGGGCGGTCCCAAGGAAGGCTGCGGCTCCGCCAATACGCCCGCCGCGGTGAAGGAATTCCAGGGTGCTGACGACGAAGAATACACCGGTACGCGGAACGGCGCTTTCGGTGATGCGGACGACTTCATCAAAAGATGCGCCATCTCTAACAGCCCGGGCGGCTGTCAGGACCAAGAATCCAAGTGCCATGGAAGCGCTTGCGGAATCAATCAACGCGATCCGATCTGTGCCGAGGGTATTTTTGGCCTGGATGGCGGAATCGAGTGTACCGGAGAGTTTGGACGAAATATGGATGCTGACAATGTCATATCCCTGCTCAAGCAATTCAGTATAAACACGCTGAAAATCGGCGGGTGAGGGTTGCGAACTGCTCGGCATCTCTTTAGCCGTCTTTAACCGCGTATAAAATTCCAACGGTGTGATATCCAGCCCGTCCCGGTAATTGTCTCCAGCCCAAATCAGTTGCAGGGGAATGGTATGAATGGAGTACTGGGATACTAAATCGTCGGGGAGATTGGATGTACTGTCGGTCACGATGGCAACTTTGGACATGGGCGCCTCCTTGGCGGGAACGGTGTGAACTTGTCACAATTATCAAGTGTTTTAACCCAATTAATGAAGAAAAGTTACGCCTACTTGGCACGTAAGCACTGGTTTTGAGCGGCAAAATGGTTTTTGCCCTTTCCCTTGACCATCTGGTTAATCCCGGCTAAAATTTGGCCTGGCTACGCCCCGGAAAGGGGTGTCCATTTGTGGTGCATTAAGGTGACGTGTGTTTGAATCGCTGACCCAAAGACTAGAGCAAGTTTTTCAGCAGCTGCGCCGGCGCGGTAAGCTTTCGGAGCAGGATGTTGATTTAGCTATGCGCGAAGTGCGTCTGGCACTGCTCGAAGCGGACGTGCATTACAGTGTGGTCAAAGATTTCGTGGCGCGGGTACGAGAACGCTCCATTGGGCACGAGGTATCCCGCGCGCTAAACCCGGCTCAACAAGTCATCAAAATCGTCCATGAGGAATTAATCGCTACGCTAGGCGAACCTGCCCGTTTGAACCTCAGCGGCGCCAAACCTCGGGTCATCATGATGGTCGGTTTGCAAGGCTCGGGCAAGACAACTGCCGCGGCGAAAATCGCTTCTCAACTGCGCTCGCAAGGTGAGCGGGTGGAGATGGTGGCAGGCGACCCGTACCGTCCGGCTGCCATTAAGCAGCTGCAAACGCTGGGCGAACGCATCGGGGTGCCGGTATTTACCGAGAACGGCATTAAGCCGCCGGAACTGGCAGCCAAAGCCTTTGACCGGGCGCAAAAAGGCGGCGTGACAGCTTTGATCATCGACACCGCCGGCCGGTCGCAGCTGGACGATGTCCTGATGGAGGAGTTGCGTTCCATCAACCGCAAGGTGCCAGCCAATGAAATCCTGCTGGTGGTCGATTCGATGATTGGTCAGGAAGCCTTGCATATCGCAGAGGGCTTTCGCGACTCCGTCTCCCTTACCGGGCTGGTGCTGACGAAAATGGACGGAGATTCGCGCGGTGGGGCAGCAATTTCCATCCGCAGCGTCACTGGCGTGCCGATCAAATTCCTTGGAACAGGCGAAGGCATCGATGCCATCGAAGCCTATGACCCAGGCCGGTTGGCTTCGCGCATTCTCGGCATGGGCGACATGCTGGGTTTGATCGAAAAAGCCGAATCGGCGATGGACGAGAAAGAAGCACGCGCTCAGGCCGAAAAAATGATGTCCGGGCAGTTCACGCTGGAGGATTTTGCCAGCCAGCTCAAGCAGCTGCGCAAGATGGGACCATTTGCCAAGGTGCTGGAGATGCTGCCAGGCGGAATGGGGCAGATGGCGCGCAATATTTCTCCGGACGAAGCTGAAAAGTCTTTACAGGTCACCGAAGCCATTTTGTCCTCGATGACTATGAAAGAACGCCGTAATCCTGATATACTGAATGCCAGCCGGCGGCGGCGCATAGCCCGCGGGTCTGGCACCGAAGTCCAGGACGTCAACCGGGTGCTTAAGCAATTCCGGGATGCCCAAAGGATGTTTAAAACAATACAGAAAACGGGCGGGCGTGGAATGCCACGCCTGTTTGGGTAGAACTTTTAGCGGAGAGTTAGCGCCCCTTCAGCGCCCCTCAATGAACTTTCCACTGATATGGTCACCCTATGGTAAGATTCGTACAGTTCATATTAGCAACAGGAGATAGGTCTTAAAATGGTTCGAATTCGTTTACGCCGCGTTGGATTAAAAGGTCAACCCAGCTACCGCATTATTGCGGCTGATAAAGAAAGCCCCCGCGACGGGCGCTTCCTCGAGATTCTGGGTTCTTACAACCCGCGCACAGAACCTTTCACCTTCCAGGTGGATGAAGAACGTGTGTATCACTGGTTGAATAACGGCGCACAGCCGTCAGAGTCAGTAGGCATGCTGTTCAGGAGCGTCGGTCTCGACAAACGCTACGAGCGCGTCAAGGGCGGTGAAGCCGCTGAAACTGTCCTCAAAGAAGCAGAAGCTTACTACGCCAACCGCAAGGTCAACACCAAGACGAACTAAGTCCTCTGTAAACCTGAATTATTCAGGCCGTTCGCAAGACCGGTCAGGTTGAAAGGAGCAATCGTGAAGGAGTTGATCGAATACATCGCGCGTTCGTTGGTGGATGACCCGACTCAGGTAGACGTTGTGCAAGAACGCCTGGGCGGTAAAGTCCGCCTTGAACTTTCGGTAGCCAAGGAAGACATGGGCCGCGTGATCGGCAAGAGCGGCCGGGTAGCCAACGCCATGCGCATTTTATTGCGTGTAGCCGCAGCCCGTGAAGGCAAGCAGGCCAATCTGGACGTTCTGGAGCCCCGTTAGGCATGGGCTCGCCGACGTCAGACCTGAAAAAGAAACAGACAGGCTCCCCCCCCCCC
>Ga0209521_10000675_pt1 | contig 26910 bp, 21 predicted proteins | sample Rifsed19ft4_FD_184016 | JGI IMG/M metagenome (GOLD analysis project Ga0209521, IMG submission 184016) | Soil microbial communities from Rifle, Colorado, USA - sediment 19ft 4 (version 2) | ecosystem: Environmental > Terrestrial > Deep subsurface > Rock core/Sediment | place: Rifle, Colorado...
CCGAGAGGTCCGCGTCCGTGGTGCCGTAGGGCACGTCGAAGTCGAACTCCTCCGGGTCCCCGTCCGGGTTCGTCTGCTTCTCGAGGATGATGTTCGCGGCTTTCGTGTTCGTGAACTTACACTCAACGATCTCCGCGGACGCGAGGCCGATCGTGGCAGTTGAGCCCGAGTCGGTCGTGCCTCCACTCGGGTCCGTACATGTGATGTCGGTGAGCGTCCACGGTGACGGAGGGCCGAGCTCAGCCACCGTGTACGTGCCGAACACCAAGACGAACGACCTCATGTTCGGCAGGGCCCCGTCCGAGTCGTCGTCGAGGAAGAAGTTCGTCGGATCCCAGGAGGGGTCGAACTCGAAATTCTCGGGGTCGTTCGGGATCGCGTCCTTGAGGATCTTGATTGTGCCGGGAGGGATGACCGCGTCCGGCTGAACGCTCTTGTTCAGGTTGCCCGAGGAATCCCCGTCGATTTCTTCAAGCCTCATCGAGAGGGACCCCCCGGGGAAAGCGCTTGCCCCGCGGTCCGTGCCCCACCCGCCGGGGTCGGACGTCCCCTTCGCTAAGTGCCCGCCGAAAAGGAGGTTCACTCGGCAGTTCTCGTTGTTCCCGCTTCCCTCGCACGCGGCGTCCGCGCCAGTCTTCACCTTGAAAGTGATGGTGACCTCCGACTGGGAGGACGGGTCATCTTCCGGGTCACCCACCTTAGTGATGGCCGTATCGGATGTGATTTCCGCCCCATATATCACAAAGATTCTATCCGCTTGGGGCAACTCCCGAGTACTGACGGCCTGGCCATTGAGGGGCGCATTCTGTCCCGTCAATCCGGAGAAGGTAAAGCCGTCGGAGTTGATGTCTTCCGAGTCTTGGGACATCCCCGCGCACTCCGAGGCACTGAGCCCGCCGATCGGCCCCGGAATGTCCTCACACCTTTGGGAGGTCGCATCTTCCGACCAGTCTGGGTCCGTCAGGAAGTCGAAGCCAAGGACGATGAAGCCACCGGACGTCTTCTTCGTGAAATCATAACGAATCTTGATCGTGTGCGTGGTGTCGTGCAACAGTGCGTCCATCCACACCCGATATGCGACGCTGTCGCCTTCTGTATAAGCAGAAATGCCACTGTGGATGTCGCCGTTAATCCAAACACATGGATCCTTCTCGTCGTCGTCATCCGTGTCGTTCTTGCACTGATCGAAAGTCCGGCTCCCATCATAGAAGAAGGTGGTGGCCTCGTGGGTTCCATCCGTTGCAAGAACCAAGTACTTCCCCTTGATCCCGTCGAGGACGTAGGTCGTGCTGAACGCCCCGTTGCTGTCTGTGCTGACGTCCCAGGACGATTCATTCCCGTCCGGCCGCGTCACCGTGATATTCACTGTGGTCGATGAGGAGAAGCCCGTGCCGTTTATGTACACGGTTTCCTCTGGCTGGTAGTTCAGCTTGTCCGTCGTGACCGTGGGCGTCCCGTTGTCATTTGCTAGCACTCCCCCCGGAGCAAGGGCCATCATCAGCGCGAGCATTCCGACAACCGCGAGTCCAACACCACTCATTCTCATTCACTTCGCCTCCCCCGGTCCTCCTTCCCGTGATTCAGAGACCCTACGCCGAACTCACGAAAGTCGGACCTTCCCTGCGGAGTATTGGAGGCCCCGTATATTTGGAATGTGGAACACTTTTTGTCGCGCACCGAGGTTTTCGCCCGAGCAAGCGAATTCTGAGCTCCGCGTCGTCGTTCTTCAGTCGGCAAGGCCCGCCGAGCTTTTGCGCATCCGCACCGCGACAGTCTCAAGCAGCGGGAACGCCTGGCTCGAAGTCGGGAGCCTCAGAACCGGTCCATGGCGCGGGGGGAGGGCACGGCCAGCCGGTATCGACCATGACTTCTCCAGACGAGCCCTTCCCGTTCGAACCGGGCCATGTGGTACGCCGCGAGCTGGCGGCTGATGCCCAGAGCGTGCGCAATCGTCGCCGCCGAGCATTCCTTCAGCCGATGTGCGACGATCCACACCCGCAGGCGCGTCCCTCGATAGGTCCAATGCCTCCCGAAGAGTTCGTTCCGTTCCCGTTGGAGGGCGTCGCCGGCCACGTAGTAGCGGGATTGGCCTTCCCGCTTCTCTGCGTGGACGAATCCGTCTCGGATTAGGATGCGGAGATGATGATGCGCCGTGCTGACGCCCACGTCGACGGCGCGTGCGATCGAGCGAAAGTGGTCCCCCGGAAGGAGCAGAAGGTGCTCGTAAATCCGAAGCCGCGTTGCGTGTTCGAGGGGCGGGGCGACAGAGGTTGCCATCCGCATCACGTCCGGGTCGCCACCGTCGACTCCCCGCGAGTCCGGTCCTCGGGGATCCTGGACAGCGCGTGGGCGAGGCGTTCGGACTCCTCCCGCAGGGCTCGGCCGGAGACCGACACCGGCGCAACGAGGACGATTACGGACTGGGGGTCGGACCGCGACACGTGCAGTCGGTGTTCGCCCGCTTCGATCTCGATCGACGAAGGGCTTTGTCCCCCCAACGCCTCGGCGAGGGTCGCGATCGACCCGATCATCGTGGCTGCCATGACGCTGATCACGTCCTGGGGGACGTCGTGGCGCATCCAGCCCCCCAACATAACGCCCGTACGCTTGAGGAGTATCACGACGTCGGCCGGCCCGCTCAGATCAACGGCGGAGAGCAAGGCGGCCCCCCGATCAACCTGGACCCCTCCCATGTTACTCCCCCGTACCCCGGGCTCGACCTGCGAAGCGCTCCCATGACTCCCCGCGGGTCGCAGTCCCGAAGGATTGAATGCAGCGTAACGGACTTAAACGTTGTCCCGCAGGGGGCGGTCCGGACCCTGCCCAGCCGGATCGAAAGTGGGAGGCCCCGAGCCCGACGATCTCGGGCGCTGTCACGGCTCAGATCGGACGGCAACCCAGGGCGTTGCGGCTTCTCGCGCGTTGGTCAACTCCCGAGCACGCGGCGGCGCAAGGCGCCGCGCTCCTTCCCGGCCGCGAGGTGGGCCACGATCACGCGCTCGACCTGACTCGCGAAGGGCTCGTACTCCTGCATCCAGTAGTGCTCCTTCGCGCTCCCCCTCGGCCCGTACTGGGGCCCGAACGGGTTTGCGAGGTCGCACAGCCGATGGAGCGGCTCGTGGAACAGCGTGTCGTACGCCTCCTGGATCCCGTGGTCCGTCGAGGCGTCCTTTCCCTCCCACCAGTAGTCGAGGAGCGACAGCGCGGTCCCGGACCCGAGGGCGGCGATCCCGAGGCAGTAGTCCGCGTGCGCGTTCGCCCGCTGATTCTCCAGGACCTCCCACGCGATCGTGTGCGCGAACAGCGCGTGCTTCCGGAGGCTCTCCGCCGTCCGACTGGTCCCGAAGATCAGGATCGGCGGAATGAAGTCGCGTCGGCGGGAAGGCTTTGGCCGAAACGCCGGTGCGTGAGACCGCAGGAGGCGGAGGTACCGCTCGCTGGCGGCGCGGCCGACGGGGCTCGCGAACCGGTCTGGGTCGAACTCCGGGAGCGGGTAGTTCAAGAGATGGCGCTCGGCGAGCGTTCGCGTCTTCCGGAACAGCTCGGACATCACGTCGCGGGTGAGGCGGAGGGCCTCCGGTGCGAGGCGGGCGCGTCCCTTCGGGGGCACGTCCTTCGCGATGGCCCGGAGCCGCAGGACGACGGGCGGTGCCCGAAGCCGCTCATTCAGATCCTGGATCCCGCGCTGCGTGTGCCAGTACGGGTGGATCGGCCCCACCGTGCGGGGGTCCCCATCCTCGTAGTACGTCTGGCTGCGCGCGCGGGCCATCCGGGTCCCATTCGCGAACCGGGTATCATGCTTTCGCCCCTCCGTGGGCTCCCTTTATGCCGCGGTCTGGGTTTCTCGAGCCCGTGGCCGTCCGCCTCGAGGACCGCGAGGCCGCGCGATCCAGCCTGTCCATCGACCCGATCCGGAACGCGGTCGTGATCCACCGCATGTTCCACCATCCCGAGTTCACCCTCGCATTCGCAGACGCGCCGTCGGGGCCGAAGGCGCTCCTCGTGTTGAAGCCCGCAAGTTCGGGGAGCCAACCGCACCAGTTCGCCCTCCACGCGGTCGACGAAGCGGCGGCGGCCCGCGTGCTGTCGGCGGTGCCAACGGGCGTGTCGATCTTCCACGTCGCCGACGAACTTGCGTTCCCCGCCGTGAACAGGGCCATCGAGGTCCGCTGGTGGGGCGAGGCGATCCTGTATCGGATGGAGGCCGCCGGCTTCCGGGACGTGCAGGCGCATGAGGTCCGCCCGCTGGACCCGAAGTACGCCGCCAAGGTGGCCACGCTCTGGGCGCCGGATTGGCCGGCGGAAGGATACGTCCGGTCCCGGATCGAGAACGGGATCACGGGCGCGATCTACGAGGACGGAGAGCCCGTCGCATGGTACCTCACGCACCTCGAGACGGAGGACGTCGTGATGCTCGGGTTCCTCCACGTCCTCGCGCCGTGCCGAGGCCGGGGGTACGCGAAGTCCCTGTCGTGCTCGCTCCTGAAGCAGACCTTCGCGCGGGGAAAGGTCCCTGCGTGCCACGTGTACACGGACAACGGGCCGTCAATCCGCCTCATGGAGGGACTCGGGTTCCGGCGCGTCTGCATCCAGGCGTGGGGGGACGGTCTCCGGCGTTCCTGATCCGTCCTCGGGGGGTTCCCGCCGGACCTTCGCCCGTTTCCGGGGCACCCGCTCCTCCACGATGCGGAGAAAGCGGGCGAGGGACCCGGGCATGTCCACGGCGACTCCGAACCGCCGAAAGTGCGCCGCGAGACCCGCGAGGTCCCGCACGAGGATCTCCTCCGCGAGCGCGAGCTGCCGCCACGGGCTCTGGCCCACCCGGTCCACCCGTCGCGCGTCGGAGAAGTCGATGAAGAAGGGCCGATCTTCGTGCACGAGGACGTTGTACGCGCTCAGGTCCCCGTGCAGGATCCCCGCGGTCACGAGGGATTCGACCGCCGCCAACACCTCCACGAGCAACCCCTCGGGGTCGACGGGCTCCACGTCCACGAGCCGGGGTGCGGGCCCTGCGTCGGACCCGAGGTACCGCATCGCCACCATGTTCTCCACGCGCTTGGCGGGTGTCGGGACCGGCGCGCCGCCCTCCCACGCCATGCGGAGCGCCTCGAATTCGAAGGCGGCCCGCCACGCCATGTTGTCGAGCTTGATCGGACCGCCGCCCCGGCGCGACGTCCGGTACAGGCGGAACACCTTCACGACCAGCGGCGCTCCCCCGAGACGGGCGAGGTACACGTCCGCCTCCTTGCCCGCGCTGATGAGGCCAACGACCTCCGTCCCGAGCCCTGCGGAGAGGATTTCCTCGACCGTCGACCGGTACCCGGACTCCGCGAAGCGCACGGCCCCGGTGCGGATCTTCCACTGGACGCTCGCGTCGAGTGGCGGCGAGTTCGGCATCGTTCGGTTCGCGTTTCACGGTCATGCGTTCACAGGCAAGCGCACGGGCCGGGAACGTGTGCGAGAGGCTACGGCGTCCCCGGCGGCAATCGGAAAACGTGGCGGAATCTCATACCGGGAACACCTCCTGGGCATGGGAAGACGCGCGGCCACGGAGATAAGCCTTCCGGCTCATCTCATCGGGACCAGCGCGGATCGTAGTCCACGATGACGACGGGATAGGAAATGGGAGGGACCCGCGGCTAGCCGACGGGCCACTGCCAGCTCGCGATGATCACGGCGGCGCCGACGCCGAGCCCGAGCGCGACGACGAACCACGGCGGGATCTTGAGGGCCTTGTCGTCTTCTTGGTCGAAATAGCGGATCAGACCCGCTGCGGAATGGAAGCCTTCCCCGCGCTTCTCGCCGGCCATCGACGCTGGGGAGCCGTTGGCGTAGCTTAAAGGCTTCGTTCCAGCGGTTCCGGGAGGCGGCCCCGAGGAGGGGCGACCCGCGCTGGGCGACGCTTTATTACCCGGGAGCCGAATAAGCACCTCCCATCCGAGGGGGAGTGCACCATGGTCTCCGAGAACACAGTCTACATTGGGAACAAGCCGCTGATGAGCTACGTTTTGGCCGTCGTGACGCAGTTCAACGCGTCTGACGAGGTGAGCGTGAAGGCGCGGGGGAGGAACATCGCCCGAGCCGTGGACGTCGCGGAGATCGTGCGAAACCGGTACCTGAAGGAGACGAAGGTCCGCACGATCGAGATCGGGACCGAGAAGCTGACGGGCGAGGAGGGACGGACCGCGAACGTGTCCAGCATCGAGATCTTCCTGACGAAAGGCTCCGAGAACTCTTAATCCCGTCCCTCCTTGGTGCCCCGTGGCCCTCGACGAGGTCCTGGCTGCCGCGGCGGACGTGGATTGGACGCGGCTCCGGGAGCGACGCCTGTGCGACCCCTGCCTCGGCCGCCTCTTCGGCAAGGCCGGGCACGGGCACACGAACGCGGAGCGGGGGCACGCCGTCCGGGAGACCCACGCCCTCCTCCCGGGGGACTGCTGGTTGTGCGAGGGCCTCCTCGACGAGGTCCCGAAGTTCGCCGAGCTGGCCGTCCGAGCGCTCGAGCCCTGGGACTTCCGCACATTCGCGATGGGCTCCCGCGTGGACCCCGAGGTCGTCGCCCGCGAGGAGTCCCTGTGGGCGGAACTCGGACTCTCCGAGGCGGAGCCCGTGAAGGCGGAGATCAACCGGGAGGTCGGGAAGCTCGTCGCCGACCGGACCGGGAAGGTCGCGGACCTCGCGCGGCCCGAGGCGAGCGCGATCGTGGACACCGCGTTCGACGTCGTCGCCGTGACGATCGCACCCCTCTTCCTCTACGGCCGCTATCGGAAGCTGTCCCGCGAGATCCCGCAGACCCGGTGGCCGTGCCGCCGATGCCAGGGGAAGGGCTGCGACCACTGCGGGGGGAAGGGCAAGATGTACGAAACGAGCGTGGAGGAGGTGATGGCCGCTCCCGTCCTCGCCCAGACCGGGGGGACGGGGCACGCCCTCCACGGGATGGGGCGGGAGGACGTGGACGCCCTCATGCTCGGGAACGGCCGCCCGTTCGTCCTCGAGATCTCGCGGCCTCGGCGGCGGACGGTCGACCTCGAAGCGGTGCGATCCTCCGTGAACGCGTCGGGCCTCGTGGAGGTGGAGGCGCTGCGGACGTCCACGCGCGATGAGGTCGTTGCGCTGAAGGACGATCGCGCGGACAAGACGTATCGCGCCCGCGTCCGGTTCGCGGCGCCCGTGGCCGCGGCAAAGCTTAAAGAAGGGATGGCCGCTTTGGCCGGCGCGCGCATCGCGCAGCGGACCCCGACCAGGGTGTCCCATCGCCGGGCCGACCGCGTCCGACAACGGACCCTGAAGGGCCTCGAACTCCTCAGCGCGGACGACCGGGAGGCGGAGGTGCTCGTCACGGCGGAGGCGGGCACGTACGTGAAGGAGGTCCTGCACGGGGACGGCGGCCGCACGGTCCCCAGCCTGGCGGCGCTCACCGGGGTCCCCTGCGAGGTGCTCGAACTCGACGTGGTGCAAATCCACGATGGCGGTTGAGCGATGGTCAAGGCGTCGAAGGGAATCATGGAGGGGTCGCGGCAGAAGCTGCGGCGCCGGGTGCGCGAGCGCGGGCTCTCGCCGATCACGCGGTCCCTGCAATCCTTCGAGGTCGGGGATAAGGCCACAATCGTGATCGATGGGAGCCGGCAGAAAGGCTGGCCCCACCACCGGTTCCACGGCCTCACGGGCACGGTCGTGGAACGCCGCGGTCGCGCGTACGTGCTCGACGTGCGCTTCGGCGGCAAGGTCAAGCAGGCGATCGTCAGTCCCGAGCACCTGAGGCGCGCGTGAGGGGGGGAGGCCGATGGAGGAGGACGAGCGGTTCCTGACGCTTGCGGAGATCAAGGCCCTCCTGGAGCGCGAGGAGCGGGGCCGGAAGGACCTTAGCATGGAGCAGAGGTACGCGCTGACCCACGCGCAGATGTTCTCGAAGCTCGACACCGAGCAGACGCGGAAGCTCATCGACGAGCTCCTCCAGGTCGAGATGATGACGCCCGCGAACGCGTACAAGCTCGCGGACATGCTGCCCAACCATCCCGACGACGTCCGTGCCGTGTTCGCGAAGGAGCGGTTCTCCCTGTCCAAGGAGGACGTGGACCTGGTCGTGCAGATCGTCGGGAAGTTCTTGTGAGGGGGTACCGTGGAGGACTTCGTCCGGATCCTCGACCATCTGCCCCAGGGACACCCCGACCGCTCCCGCTACCAGCGGGAACCCACCGCGTACGCGCTCGGCGAGGACGAGTTCAAACTCTTCGAGCTCTTCCCGAAGGAGGGGGCGACGATCATCGCGGGGGATCGGGCGTACATCGGGAAGGAGGCGGACCAGCGAATCGCGATCCAGCAGGTGAAGCGCCGCATCGGGTTCGAGGAGCTGACGACCGCCGCCCAGAACGAGCTGCCGCTCGTCATCCAGCAGATCGTACGGGAGAAGGAGGAGCGCTTCACCCGGTTCTTCAACGAGGCGCAGGCGATCACGACGCGGTTCCACATGCTCGAGCTGCTCCCGGGGCTCGGGAAGAAGACGATGTGGGCGATCCTCGAGGAGCGGAAGAAGGGCCCGTTCCGGTCGTTCGAGGACCTCGCGAAACGGGTCCCGCTGATCCATCACCCGGACCGGCTCGTCGCCAAGCGCATCGAACAGGAGGTCGCGAACCCGGGCGAGAAGTACCACCTGTTCGCCGCGCGCTAGGACCCGAAGGGCTCCGACTCCACCTCGCGCTCGATCCGGGCGGACTCGTCCTTCGTCACGCGGAGAAGGCGTCGTGCGTCCTCGAGGACGTCGCGGACCTTGGGCGTGATCTTCCCGGCCGCCATCGCGTGCCGGAATAGGTCCCGGTACGTCTTCCGCACGTCCTCCATCGTGCCCACGACCTTCGTGATCACCTCCGTCTCGATCCGGCGGTGGTCCAGCTCGGAGATCTCAAGGTGGGACCGCAGCTGCTCAAGCAGGAGCTGTTCTGTCGCCGTCACCTTGCCGTCCTGCCACGCCGTGAGCAAGGCCTTCGTGTACGCCTCGATCTTCTCCAACCGCTCGTCCATCTCCCGCTTCCGCCGCTCGTCAATCGTCTCCAAGTACTCCATGTCGAGGACGGGCGCCGCCATCGCCTCGCGCACGATGTCCGAGAAGCTGAGCCGCACGGACGTCGCGCGGTCGATCTCCTCGAGCGCCATCTCGCGCATCTCGCCCTTCACGCGGATCGGCACCCTGATCGTGGAGAGATGCACCCGGATCCTCCCGGCCCGCTCCCAGCCCTTCCCGCTCAGGTAGTAGGCGAGCATCCTCTGGCGCATCCCCTCGATGTGCGCCTTCCGCTCCGCGACCGCGCCCTCCGCGACGAGCTCGTCGAGGTACCGGGACACGTGCTTCCGATGAATCCCGGCGGCGAACGCGATGCTCCTCTGCGTGAGCGCCATCGGGAGCCCGAACCGGTCCTCCATCCCCTTGAAGTCGGAGAGGTAGAGGAGGACGCGCTCCTCCGTCGTCAGGGACAGGCGGTTCTCGGACACAGACGGGGCGCGGCATCCGCTCCGGGCGTAAAAGGATGCCGAACCGGGAGCCGCGCCTGCACCGTCCGGAGGGAAGGGGTCTACATGTATCCCGATTTCTGCAACGTCATCAGGTCTTCCGTGCTGAGCTTCTCGCCCTTGCGGAACCGCTCGAAGATCATCTCTGCCTGACGCTTCGCGCTGACCTGCACGACGGGCTCCCCCTCGTCCGTCCGACCCCGCTGGCGAAGGCCGTGGATGATCTTGTCGTAGTCGTGAACCTGCCGGATGAAGTCGATGTGCTTCTTGTGCTCGTCGTCGGCGAGGAGCTTCGTCTTGATGAACTCCTCCTGTGCGAGGTCCGCCTCCCTCCGGAGGGCGTCGCCTTCCTCGAAGAGCTTGACCATCGCGTCGTGCTCCTGTTGGGCGGCGTCGGCGAGCTCGCCGACCTTCCGGTGCGAAGCTTCGGCGATTTCCTTGGCTGCGCCCAGCTCCTGGACCGCGGCGCGGACCTCCGCGTCCTGCTCGAGCTCGGCCTCGCGCTTGCGGATCTCGGCCTGAAGACGGCCGAGCTGCTCGATGATCGCCCTCTCGTCGGCGGGCTTGAGGACCGCGGTCTGCTGCCGGAACTCGAGCTCCCGCATGTCCCGCACAAGGCGGGCGACCGGGATGCCGCCGCGCGGCGCCTTCGTCCGCTTCACGTCGTTGACCTTCGCGAGGAGCTCGTTGACCCGGCGGTTCCAGCGGTCTCGCTCGACCTTGGTCGCCTGCACAGCCGCGTTCAACTCGTCGCGTCGCTGGCGGTGCCCGGTCGCCTCCTCGACGCGCGCGCGCACCTCGGCGTTGAGGGAGTCCCGCTTCTCGACCCACTCCCTCGTGCCCAGGTTCAGCTCGTCCCGCCGTCGGCGGTGCTTCTCGGCTTCGCCGTTTGAATTGTCCCGCTTCGTCTCCAAGTCTTGGGGAACCGCGACCGGGACCTCCGTGGCCATCCAATCCGTCAGAACTTTCCGTCTCCCTATAACCTTTTCTCCCGATGGGCGGACCCGCGTCACACGCCGCCGGATTTCAGGATCTCACGGATGATCGCGCCGAACGCGTCCTCCACGTGATCGCCGGTCTTCGCACTCGTGAGGAACGCGGGCCAGCTCCGGTCCTTCGCGAACTTCCGGATGTCCGTCTCCCTCAGAGGCCGGTCGGGAACGTCGCTCTTGTTCGCCAGGAGGCACACGGGAATCTCCCCCGCGACGCTCGTGATCGCCTCGGCCCACCCGTCGAGTTCGACCATCGTCTCCGGGCGGGTGACGTCGCACACGGCGATGATGCCGTGGGCCCCGTGGTAGTACGCGTCCTTGAGCAGCTCGCGCACGTTCTTGTTCCCCCAGATGTCCCAGAGGATCATCGTGACCTGCAGGGACCCCCGGGTTGCGTGCGCCGTCTCGAAATCCTTCTTCGTGACCTTCGCCCCCAGGGTGGCGATGTACCGGTCGTCGTACTCGTCCATCACGTACCGGCGGATCAGGGACGTTTTGCCGACCATGGGCTCGCCCGCGAGGCAGACTTTGACCTTGACCCGCTGCTTGTCCATCTGACTCGCCAACACGGGGGTATTCTCGAACCGGGAAACAACTTCCACGCATATATGAGTGTTGACCCCAAATTCTCGCGGAGCGTATCCACGGATGGGTCTCGACGGCGGAATCTATCGCGGCGGCGCGAGGCGGTACCGGGCGTGCGCGGGACTCCCCGCCCCGTAGCAGAACTGGATCGTCGAGAACGAACCTCGCAAGCCGGCGACATCCCCCGCGACGGATTTCGGATCGTCTCCCTTGACGACGACGCGCGCCATAAGCTCCGCGACCTCGTCCATCTCCGACTCCCGCATCCCCAGCCGCGTGAGCTCCTGGCTCCCGAGGCGAACGCCGGAGGGGTTCACGGGGGAGGTGTCGGTCGGGAGGAGGTTCTTGTTCGCGATGATGTTCGCTCGCTCCAAGTCGAGCGCGACCTTCGCCCCCCCGCCGTGGGCGCGGACGTCCACCGCCACGATGTGGGACTCCGTGAAACCGTACGGTTCCGCGAGGACTCGAAGCCCTCGCGCGTGGAGCGCCGTCGCCAGGGCTTTCGCGTTCCGCACGACCTGCTCCGCGTACGCGCGGCCGAACTCCAGGTGCTCCGCGAGCGTGACCCCCAGCGCCGCCATCGCGTGAAGGTGGTGGTTGCTCACGACGCCGGGGAAGACGCCGCGCAGGAGGCGCTTTTCCATCTTCTCGTCGCGGGGCTCCGCGAGCAGGATCCCGTGCTGCGGACCCGGCAGCGTCTTGTGCGTGCTCCCCGTGATGATCTCTGCGCCCTCGCGCAACGGGTCCTGGAACTGGCCGCCCGCGATGAGGCCCATGACGTGCGCTCCGTCGTACCAGACATAGCACCCAATCTCTTGGAGCGTGTCCCGGAGCTCCTTCAGGGGCGTGGGGAACAGGAACACGGACTGGCCGAACAGCGCGATCTCCGGTCGTACGGACCTCAGCACCTTGATCGTCCCGTCCACGTCGAGGTTCATGCGCTCCGCGTCGAAGGGGTACGTCACCTGTTTCATGCCGCGGACGCCGACCGCGCCGAATTTGGCGGTGGAGATGTGCGCGCCGTCCGACAGAGCAACCGTGGAGATGACGTGCCCGGGCTCGCCCAGGGCGAACAGCACCGCAAGGTTCGCGTTCGTCCCGGAGATGGGGCGGACGTCCGCGTGGCGGCACCGGAAGAGGCGCTTCGCAAGCTCCGTGACGCGGACCTCGACCTCATCCACGTACACGTTGCCCTGGTAGTACCGCTCGCCGGGGAGGCCCTCCGCGTACCGGTCCTGGAAGTCGACGAGCATCATCTCCCGCGCGAGCGGGCTGATCAGGTTCTCTGACGCGATCATCGGGAGGGATTTGGAGAACCACTCGTGGTGGCGGTCCAGCCGATCCTGGATGAAGACGAGGTCTTCATTCATCCTGTGCCAAGCACGGGCACACGCTCATGGGGATAAAGAGGTTGAGCCCGATCCTGCCGTGACGAGCCGAGGCAGAGGGAACCGCGGCTTGCTGAGGATCAGAACACGCGCGCCTTCCCCGCGACCACCCGATCCTTGATCGTGTGGACGTTCGCCAGGCCGTCGTCGAGGATCCCCTCGACCGTGCCCTTCACCGCTCCAATCTTCACGCCCTCCGCGAGCGACAGCTGCGCGACCGCGACCTGCGGCTCGTCGATCGGCTTCCCGATCTGCGACACGATGCGGACCCACACCTCCTCGACGTCGCCCTGGCACTCCTCCGCGATCCGGTGCGCGACGTCGAACGACAGGAGGTTGTACAGCTTGCCGACGTGCGTGACGGGGTTCTTCCCCGCGGCCGCCTCGAGGCTCATCGGGCGGTACGGCGTGATGAGCCCGTTCACGCGGTTCCCGCGGCCGACGGACCCGTCGTCCCCGTTCTCGAAGGACAGGCCGGTCACGGTCAGGTACAGGATGCCCTCGTAGTAGTTGTCGCCCGTGTTCACGTCGACGAGGACCTCCCGGTTCGTGATCTTCACCGCGTTGTCGAGGATGCGCTCCCGCAGCTCCTGGATCACGTTCACGTAGTGGTCCTTGTCCGGCACGAACTTGTCCACGATGGCGGCGGCGACCGTGAGGGCGATCCGGTCCCCGATCCGCACCGCCATGACCTTCACGTCCTGCCCGACCTCGGGGAGGTCCTTCTTCAGGACCCCGTTGATCATCTCCTCCGTCCGGAGGGCGAGGAGTTCCGTCTCGCTGTACGGCGCCGCCGAGACCCCGAAGGACGTGTCGTTCGCGAGATGCCTCTGCGTGTTGTACAGCCCGCGGAGGTCGACGCTCCCCTGCCCGATCTTGCAGTCGATCACGACGTCCGCGTCCACGTTCAGGTTCGAGCAGACGTTCGTGAGGTACTCGTGGGCCGCCGCCACCGCCGTCGTTCGGTACGGGAGGCGCTCTCCGTTCACCTGGGTCACGGCGCGGCCGACGAGGAGCACGTACGCGGGCTCGAGCACCACGCCCCCGCCGAAGCGCGGTGCGCTCTGCCCGCCGACGACCTGGACTTCGTCCGTGTTGTGGTGCAGGATGCGGTCGTACCGCTCGATGTACATCCGGCAGAGTGCGCGGGAGACGGATTCCGCGAGCCCGTCCGCGATCGAGTCCGGATGGCCGATCCCCTTTCGCTCGACGATCTCCGTCGACTGCTTCTCGATGGGCGTCGTGTCGTGTGCCTCGACGACGATGTTCCGAGCCACCGTGTGCTCCCCCGCCAGGGAATGCGCGGCAAACGCGTGGGCGTCCTTATTAGCCTTGTGTTGCTCTGCGGACGACTCGCCGGGCGCGCCTCAGTCCGAGTACGGAACCTCCAGTTGGAGGAAATCCTCCGCGAGAACGGTGTTCGGGAACACCGGCGTCGCGTCCGCGAGGATCGACGCGCCATCCTCGTACCGCGGGCTGACATGGGTGAGGGCAAGCGTCCGCACCGCCGCGTCTTTCGCGACGACCGCCGCCTGGCGCGCCGTGCTGTGGCCGTATCGGTTCGCCTTCTCCTCGAGGCTCGACTCCGCGGTCGCGTCGTGGATCAGGAGGTCCGCCCCGCGGGCGAACGTGACAAGCGCCTCCGATGGCATCGTATCCCCCGTGTACACGATCTTCCGGCCCCGCCGGGGCGGGCCGAGGACCATGTCGGGCGTGAACGTCGTCCCGCCGTGCTCGACGGGCCGGCCCTCCTGGAGCCTCCGATACAGCGGTCCTTCCGGGATGCCGAGCGACTTCGCCCTCTCGAGGTCGAACCGGCCGGCGCGTACCTTCTCCTCGAGCGCGTACGAGAGCGCGGGGACCGTGTGCACCGCTTCGAGCGCACGGACGCCGTACTCCCCGAAGTCAATCGTGTCGCCGCCGGACATCTCGCGCACGGGGGTGTCGAACCCGGCCTTGAAGTGCCCGAGCGTGAGGAGCCGATGGACGAGGTCCTTCATCCCGCGCGGTCCGTACATCTCCAGGGGGGCCTGCCGGTCGTTCATCGTCATGGACTGCACGAGGCCTGGGATCCCGAGGAAGTGGTCCCCGTGAAAGTGCGTGATGAAGATTCGGGACACCTGCATGTAGGACATCGGCGAGAGCATGAACTGTCGCTGCGTTCCCTCGCCGCAATCGAAGAGCACGACCTCCGGCCCCCGCTTCACCGCCACCGCGCTCACGTTGCGCTTCGGGGTGGGCCAGCTCCCGGAGGTCCCGAGGAACAGGACTTGCATCTCGCGTCCGAACCCGCAAGGCGGGTAAAACCTTTCGGCCGCGGGGTTCTGTAACCTCCGCGGATGTTGGCCGTCATGCCACCCCCGCCGGGACTCCGCTCCGCTCGGCTCCCGGTCGGCGTCCCGAAACCTCCGGGGACGAGGACGCCGATCGTCGCCCGAGTTGGTGCAGAACTCGGCCGCGGAAGGCTTTTCCACGGGACCGCCATCGCGGCTCCGTGATCCTCGTCGATGGGGCCACCCTCTCGGTCCCCGATGTCGTCGCGGTGGCCCGCGGGGGGGAGAAGGTCGCGATTGCGCCGCGGGCCCGGGCGGCGATCGAGCGGTCCCGGCGGGCGGTGGAGGAGATCGTCCGGAGCGGCCGGCTCGCGTACGGCATCAAGACAGGCTTCGGCCAGCTCGAGAACGTGTCCATCCCCGCCTCCCAGGTTCGGGAGCTGCAGCTGAACCTCCTGCGCAGCCACGCCGTCGGCGTCGGCCCGCCGCTCTCGCGGGCGGCCGTCCGTGCCGCGATGCTCATCCGGGCCAATGCGCTCGCCAAGGGATTCTCGGGGGTGCGCATGGCGGTCGTCCAGCGGTTCCTCGACTTCCTGAACCGGGGCGTCCATCCCGTCGTCCCGTCCAAGGGGTCCCTGGGGGCGAGCGGAGACCTCGCGCCCCTGGCGCACATCGGTCTTGTGCTCGTCGGGGAGGGAGAGGCAGAGTACCGCGGGAAGGCGCTCTCCGGCGACGCCGCGCTCCGGGCGGCCCGCCTGAGTCCCCTCCGCCTCGAGTCCAAGGAAGGGTTGGCGGTGATCAACGGGACCGCGGTGATGGCGGGCCTCGCCTGCCTGGCGGTACACGACGGGACCGCGTTGCTCAAGGACGCACAGGTGGCGGCGAGCGTCTCCTTCGAGGCCCTTCGCGGAAGCCCCGTCCCGTTCGATGCCCGCTTGGACGCCCTCAAGCCCCTCCCCGGGTCCACGACGGTCGCGGCGAACCTTCGCCGCCTGTTGCGGGGAAGCGAGATCATCCCCTCGCATCGAGGACCCCACAAGGTCCAGGACGCCTACACCCTCCGGTGCATCCCACAGGTCCTCGGATCGTGCGGGGAAGCGCTGGACTACGCGAGACGGGTGACGGAGATCGAGATCAACGCCGCGACGGACAACCCCCTCGTGTTCCCCGACGGCCGGTCCATGAGCGGCGGCACCTTCCACGGACAGAGCCTCGCGATGGCCCTGGACTTCCTCGCCCTCGCACTCTGCGTCCTCGCCGGGTTCTCGGAGCGCAGGATCGCCCGTCTCGTCGACGCACACCTCAGCGGCCTTCCGCCGTTCCTCACCGCGCGGAGCGGACTGCACAGCGGGATGATGGTCGTTCAGTATACGGCTGCGGCCCTCGCGTCGGAATCCAAGGTGCTCGCCCATCCCGCCAGCGCGGACTCCATCCCCACGAGCGCGGGGCAGGAGGACTGGGTCAGCATGGGCCAGCACGCCGCGCTGAAGTGTCTGCAGGCCCTGGAGAACGCAGGGCAGGTCGTCGCGCTCGAGTACCTCGCGGCCGCGCAGGCCCTGGAGTTCGTGAAACCGCTCGAGCCGGGGCGGGGGCCCCGGACGGCATGCCTCACGATTCGGAAGATCGTCCCTCTCCTAGAAGGGGACCGTTCCCTCCGGGATGACCACGCGAAGGTCGTGGGCCTGATGAACGGTCACGAGATCGTGAAGGCTGCGGAGGAGGCGGTTGGAAGGTTGCAGGACGTGAGCATTCTCGGCCTTCTGCCCGCTCGATAGCCGGGCTCCTATACGCTCGCCGTTCTCCCACGGTCGCGTCCCTCCGATCCACGGCGGCAGCAGGGAACGTTCCCCAGAACGAGGGCGATGGCCCGGAGCCGGATGGGCTGCGAGCATGCGCGACGACCGGACGGCCCGCCGAATCACGGGACCTTGAACGAGAGCTTCTTCCGCTTCACGTCCGCCGCCAAGGACTGCCCGCACGAGGGACACGTCGGAGTCCGGGCCGCACACGACTCGTGCATGTCCCGGTTGCAGTGGGGGCACCGCCGGATCGTGAACCCGACCTTGATCAGCCCCTTGCACATGGGGCACCGGGATTCCGCCGTCGCCTGCACCTTCGGCGGCTCCACGGAGGGGAGCACGGGCTCCGCCACCTCGATCGTCGCGATGACTTCTTCCATGTACTCCTTCCCGTCGAGCAATCGTGCGCTCTTGATCTGGATCGCGAGCGGGATCGAACCCGCCGCCATCATCTTCACCTTGAGCGGAAGCGCCTCCGTGCCCTTCGCCCGAAGGGTCGGCAGGTCCTTCAGTCCCGCGACCTCCGCGTCGCCCAGGATCTTCACGGTGACGTCCTTGGCGACCGCCTTCGCCGTGTTCGAGAGCGTCAGGGTGGCCTCCGTCCACTGTCCCGCCATCGGGTTCTGCACCTCAAGGGTCGCGATCAGGCTCGGGGAGTACGACTCGATCGCCTCGTGCGCGATTCGGTGCGCCTCCTCCGCGACCTCCGTCGCCCGGTCCGGGTCCACCTTCTTCGCACGGATCGCCTCGGCGAGCATGCGCTCCGCATCGAGCACGTCGATGCCGAACTTCCTCGCGCGGCGGATCATCGACTCCGCCTGGAAGCTGCGGTCGGCGAAACGCTTCTCCGAGTCCATACGGAGCTGAATCGACTCGGACGCGCCCTTCGTCGCCTGGAGGGCCGCTTCGTACTCCCCCGCCTGGAAGTGGCTCCGCGCCTTGCCGAGCATCTCGCCCGCCCTCAGGGTGTCCGCGCCGAGTTTCCGGGAGTGCTCGATGTTCGATTGGGCCCCCGCGATCGCGTCCTCCACGATCTTCGCGAGCCCGAGCTTCGCGGCCGCCATCCCTTCCTGGATCAGGCTGGACGCGCCTTCGTAGTCCTCCGCGTCGAACTGCGCCTTCGCCTCGCCGATCTTCTTCAGGGCGGGCGACGGATTGGCCCCCAACCGCTTTGCGAGGTCGATGAACTCCCGCGCGCGGACGATCCGCCGGTCCACCGCCGATCGAACAAGCTCGTGCGCGGCGTCGAGGGTCACCTGGTACGCGTCGCGCGCGGCCTCCGGTGCTCCCTGTTCGATGAGGTCCCTGGCCTTCTGGAGCTGTTGCGACACGGACGTGACATCGAGATCGATCGCGCTGCCCACCTCATACAGCTGCTCCGCCCGCTTCCCGACCTCGATCGCTTCCTCGTATCTCTCGCGGACGTGCGTGAATTCCTCGCCCGTCTTGATCGCGACGTCGAGCGCGCGGATGTAGTCGCCCTGCTCCATCGCCCGCTTCGCCTCGTCGAGCATCTTCTTGAGGTCCGGCGTCGGGGAGCCGAATGCGGTCAGCTTCTTCTCCGCCGTTTCGATCGCCTTTGCCGCCATTTCCTGCTGCAGGCCGACCTTCTCCGCCTCTCCTTCCGCCTGCATCGCGAGCGCCAGCGCCTGGCGGTACTTCCTCTCCGAGAGGAACTCGCGGGCCCTCGCGAGCAGTTTCTCCGCGGTCCGGGTGTCCACGTCTTCGCGCTTCGCCTTCTGGATGCCCTCCTCGAAGCGGGTCATCATCGCGTCGATGTCCGTTTGGCGGCGAAGCTCGAGGGCACGAACCGCCTCGGACGTCAGGTTCAGGACCTCCTCGTACCGGCTCTCCTCGTAGGCAGCTTCCGCCCGCGCGACCGTCTGCGCTCCCTCGCCGGGCTCGATGTTCATCGCCTCGAGTTCCGTGACCATGTCCCTGGCCCGGCCGAGGGCCACGGAGGCCGCCTCCTCGCCCTTCTTGAGGCTCTCGATTTCCTCCCGGACCGCCAGCGCAAGCCCCAGGGCCTCCGCGAGTGCGCCCCGGTCGAGCTCCTCCCGCGCCCGGATCACTTTCTGTTCCTGCGAGAGCAGGTTCATCGTCTCCAGCGATCGGATGACGGACTCGGAGGCGCTGAGGAGCGTCTGGACCCGCTCTTGGATCAACTCCCGGACCTCCTGCTCCCCCCGCTCCGAGTACGAAAGGGCCATGTCGTAGTCCTTGTTCTTCATCGCCTCCTTCGCCACGTCGAGGATCTCCATGAGGTGGGGGGCGTCCACTCCCGCCTTAGAGACGAGGTCGAGCAGCTCCCGGGCGGCGATGATCTTCTGAGCGGACGTGTACAGGACCATGAGCTTCTCCGTCTCCGTCTTCGCCCGCTGCGCGAGGTCCAGCGCGCGCTCGTGGTCGAACCGCTCGTGCGCCCGCTTCGCCTCGAGCAGCATCTCGAGGACTTTGCTCACGTTCACGTCCCGCTTCTTCGCCTCCGCGACAATCGCCGCCGCGCTCGAAATCGCGTTGTATACCTCGTTGTGGCGGCCCACGGTCTTGTTCGACTGCTCGTTGCACTCCCGCAGCAGGTGGAGTGCCTCGAGGTGGTCCTCCACGCCGATCGCCATCTTCGCGCGCTTGAGCAGCTCCCGCATGTCCGTGATGTCGATCTGGAGGTTCTTCGCCTCCACGACCTTCGCCTTCACGAGGTTGAACACGTTCTCCGTCACGACGCCGATCTCGCGGACGACCCGCTCCCTGCGGCCGATCACTTCGGCGTACTTCCCCCGGTCGATGTCCACGTTGACCTCCTTCAGGCTGGCTTCGAGGGTGGAGACGTCGCTTCCGAGCTCGATGCCGATCTGGATCGCCCCGCGCAGGAGCTCGTGGAACTGCAGGACCTTGTCTTTCGTCTTCCCCTCCGTGAGACGGGTGGCCTCCTCGACGTACCCGTACGCGGTCTCGAAGTCCCGCGCGCTCAGGGCGGACTCGGCCCGGTCCGCGAGGCTGCGGGCCGAGGCGGCGTCCTCTCCAAGGAACTGGATGCTGCTCTGCAGGCCCGTGATCGAATCGCTCAGCGACTTCTGCACGGCGCGCTCCGTGAGCTCCCGGCTCCGGGTCGCGAGCTCGATGGCCTTCGCGAAGCTCTTCCCCTTTGCGGCGCTCACCGCTCCCTCGAGCGTCCGGCTCGACTCCTCGAGCTTCGCCCCCATCTTCTCCCCGGCGGTCAGCAGGAACTCCGCCTTCTCGATGACCTCCATGGCCCGATCGGACTGAATCCGGTCGAGCTCTTCGCGGCTCCTCCGGATGAGGTCCACCGCGCCCCGGAAGTCCCGCCCCTCGAGAAGCGAACGGGCGCGATCCAGGTACCGCTTCGCGGAGGTCGTGTCCACGCTGCGCACCTCCGCCTCTGCGAGTGATCGCTGGAGGGTGCGGAATTCCCCCTCCACGTCCTGGTATTCACGGACGACCTGCTCGACCGCCTCATCCGCTTTCTTCGTTGCGTCGAGGGCCTCTCGGAACCGGCCGCCCTGGATCGCCGCACGCGCCCGACTCAGGTGCTCCATCGCGGGCGAGATGTCTGCGCCGACGTTCTTGGCGGTGACGAACTTCGCTCGAGACGCGCTCATCGTCTGCACCACCCGGTCGAACTGCGCCTTCTGGAGGACCTGGTACCCCTTCCTCGCGATCCCCGTCGCATCGTCGAGGCGGCCCTCCTTCATCGCCCGATCGAATGACTTGAACAGCTCGCGCGCCGCGGATACGTCCGCGCCGATCCCCTCCGCTTCCGCGAGCATCCTTGCGAACTCGGACGTCCTCGACTCCAGGCCCTTCCCGAGGGCCTTCTCCGACTCCTGGCGGGCCTGCCGGAGCGAGTTCAGCGCCTTCTCGTACTCGCCGCGCTGAAGGTCGGTCCTCGCGCGGTCCATGAGACGCATGATGTTCGCCGCGTCGCCGCCGAACTCCCGGACGGTCTGGAGCGAACCCTCCGCATCCTGGATCGCCCGGTCGACCTCCGCCTGCAATTCCCCCCGAACGGACTCCAGGCACTCCTTCGTGAACGAGAGGGCCGTCTCGAAGTCGTTCGACTCGACGGCGGACCGGGCACGGGACAGCAGGTCCTCCGCCGTCGCCGTATCCTTGCCCAGGTTTCTGGCGGTGATGATGAGCGCCTGCGCGGTGGAAAAGGACGTGGAAAGCTGCTCGTGGATGACCTTCTCGCTCTTCTTCCATGCGCGCTTCGCGTGGTCGACGGCCTCCGGGTAGGCCTCCTTCGCGAGCGCGTCCTCCGCCCGCTCCAGGGCGGACATGCCCTCCTTGTCCTCGGTCCCCATTGCCTTCGCGACGTTCAACAGGGTTCGCGTGCTGTCGATGAGATGGCGGGCACGCCCCCCGTACGCGCGCTTGCCGCGCTCCTTCGCCTCCGACGCCTTTTCGAGCGCGCCCTTGTAGTCCTTCCCGGACGCGAGCGACGTCGCCTCCGCGAGCGCGGCCTCCGCTTCCGCGACGTCCGCGTCGACACCACGGGCGCCGTCGATCCACGCCTTCGCGGCGCTGATCTCCTCTTCCGACTCCTGCCGGACCTTGGCCGCTTCCTTGACCTTTTCCTCAAGCTGCTTGCGAAGGGCAATATCCCGCAGGAATCCGCTGCCCATTTCTCCGGCTCCGCTGGTCCGGCTGGCCGACTGGGACGCCAGGCGGCGTGGTCGCAGCTTCGATGACGGTCCTTCTACATAAACGTAATCGTGTGATTACGGAGGCGTCGTGGGGGGTGGTGCGGCTTCGGCCGGAGAGGGAGACGCGGGCGGTATCCCCGCGCGCTCCCCGAGGATTCGCTTGATCTCTTCCCGGTCCGTCGTCGGGAGCCCGAAGAACTCCGGGAAGTTCCCGCTCGTCTTCAGCTCCAGCGTTTGCCCGACGGGGCGCGCGGTGACCAGGTTCAGATCCGTCAGGGACCGGACGTGGTCGTACGCCTTTCCCCCGACCATGCGGACGAGGTCGCTCTGCTTCACGGGCTGGTGGTACGCGATCAGCGCGGCCGTCTTCAGGAGGTCCTTCGGGACTTCCGGCGGCGCGAACGCCTGCGCCTTCTCCCCGTACTCCGCGCGGATCTGCATCGTCCACTTGTCCCCAATCCGCGCGACCTCGATCGCGCTCCCCTGCTCTCCGTACGCTGCCGCGAGCTCGGCGAGGGCGGCGCGAACCGTGTCCGCGGAGAGCCCCGTGGTCCCCGCGAACTCCTCCACCGCCAGGGGCTTGCCCGCAGAGAACAGCGCGGCCTCCACCACGCCACGCTCCGTCATGCCGCCACCTCCGGGCTGCGCGAGGTCTCTGGGACCGCCTCGATCACCTCGTCGGTCGAGGTGCGCTTCACGAGGATGTCCCCATACGGGAAGTTCTCCTGCGAAAGCGCGACCTTCTCCATCTTCGCGAGGAACAGGACCGCGACGAACACGGTGAGCCGCTCCCACGGGTCGTGGCTCGCGAGGGACTCGATGGGGATGGGCTGTCCGTCGAACTGCAGGATCCGAGACCACGTGAGCGCGAGATCCTCGTTGAGGTCCTCACCATGGACCTTCGACGCGAAGTCCCTTGGCGCGGTCGCGCGGGCCTTGTCGCGGAGCGCCGCGAGCTCCCACTGCCGGGCGGCCTCGGCGCGGGCCTCGTCGAGCGCCTCCATGAGTTCCATGAGGGTCACGGCTCGCCTCCCCTCGCGGCGAATCGCCTCCTGGATGGGCACGCGACCCTGGAGCACCGCCTCCGTGTAGTCGCGCGGCCCCGGCGGGCCGTCCCCTTCGAACCCGAGGTCCCAGTCCGCGAATGCCCACGCGTCGAGCGGCGGCGGCTCGGCCTTCGCAACGAGGACGTCGCTCTGCATCTTGAGGATCGACCAGGCCATCGCGACGAGCTTCCCGGCGGTGACGAAGTTCACGACGCCGTCATCGCGGACCTTCTCGAGGTACAACCTCGTGAACGCCGCCAGGTCGATCTCCCACGGGTTGAACTGCTGCTCGAGCACGAGTTCGAACGCGGCGGCGATCGCCTTCTCCATCGGGTCCCGGACCGCGAGGTAGCGCCCCCCCTCGATCTCGCGGACCATCTCCATGTACTGGGCGATCCGGTCGCCGGACTCGTGGTCCGCGCTCAGGGCCTTGTGGAACACGAGATGGTTCAAGACGTCCTCATAGTTCGTCACGCGGGCACCTCCTCCGCGGGCTTCTCCTCGTGCACGTCCGCCAGGCTGACCTTCATGACGACCTCGCTGATCCCGTCCGAGCGCATGGTCACGCCGACCAGGTGGTCGGCCTGCTTGAGCGAGACCTTGCGCAGGCTGATCTGCACGAACTGGGCGGTGTGCGAGTTTCGCTGCACCATCCGGGCGACCTTCTCCGCGTTCACCGCGTCGAGGTTCTGGTCCACCTCGTCGAGGAGGTAGAACGGGGACGGGTCGTACTGCTGGATCGCGAAGATGAACGCCATGCTCACGAGGGACTTCTCGCCGCCGGAGAGCGCCTCGAGGCGGAGCACCTTCTTGTGCGGCGGCTTCGCGCGCATGATCAGCCCGCCCGCGAGCGGGTCCTGCTCGTTCTCGAGGACGAGCTCGGCCTCCCCGCCCTCGCTCAGGTCCGCGTAGACCCGCTTGAAGTTCTGGCTGATCGCCTGGAAGACCTTCAGGAGGCCCTCCCGCTTCTTCCCGTTCAGCTCGCCGACCAGGTTGACGAGGTCCTTCCGCTGCGTCTCGAGCTGCCCGAACTCCGCGCTCAGCTCGTCGTGGCGCCCCTGCTGCGCGTCGTAGTCCTCGAGCGCGCGGAGGTTCACGTTCCCGAGCGCGCCGATCTGCGCCTCCGCCTCGGCAATCGTCCGCTTCAGCGCCTCCATGCTCGGCAGCTCGCCCGTCACCGCGACCTGCACGAGGGCGATCTCCTCCTGCGCCTGCCGCAACTTCCCCTCTTCCTCCTGCAGAGCCATCTGGAGGCCGAGGGTCCCCTGCTCCTTCGTCTCGATCTTCTGGGTCACCCTGTCGACGGCCGCCTCGAGGTCCGTCTTCCCCTTGTACGCCTCGTCGCGGGCGTCCTGGAGTTCCTTGACCTCACGGCCCATGCCGTCGGCGATCTTCTCCAGGGCGCGGATCTCCTTCTCCACGCCTGCGAGCTTCGCCGTGAGCTCCTCGATGCGGGTCGCCGTCTCCTCCGCGGACGTCCGGTTCGCCGCCAACCGCGCATCGATCTCCGCGAGGCGGTCCCCGAACACCTCGAGCTGTGTGTCGTGGCCCTCGAGCTTCCCGCGGAGCTGGTGGAGCTCCTCCTGGCGCTCCGACTTCGCGGCGGCCAGCTCCCTCATCTTCGCGGCGACCTGCTGCGGCGTCGCGTCGATGACCTGCTTCTTCTTCGCGTCGCGCTGCTCCTTCAACGCCGCCAACTGCTTCGCCAGCCGCTCCGTGTCCTGCCCCGTCCGCTCCGAGGTCTTCCGGAGGTCCGCAAATCGGATGTTGCGCTCCTCGATGTCCGCCTCGACGGCCTTCAAGCGGGCAGCGAAGTCCTTGCGCTTCGCCTCGAGCGCCTCGAGCTTCACCTCGACCGTGCTCGTGGTCGCGCCCACCTCCTTGAGCTCCGACTCGACCTTCGCGATGTCCGCGCGCAGCGCCGTGAGCCGCGCCCGCGCCTTGTCCGCCTGTTCCGTTGCCCTCCGGAACTCCGCCGCGACCTTCTCCAGGTCCCCGCGGGAGCCGCCGCCAAACCGCATGGAGGCCCTATCGAGCTCGCCTCCAATCATCGCGCCGGAGGCCTCGATCACCTCGCCGCCCACGGTCACGAGCCGGACCCCGCCCATCACCTGGCGCGCCTGGTCGAGCGTCGCGACGACGAGGGTGTCCCCGAAGACGTATGAGAACGCGTCCCGGTACTTCTCGTCGAACCGGATGAGGTCGATCGCGAAGCCGAGGGTCTCCTTCGCGAGCAGGACCGCCTTCCCCCGTGGTCGGTTCGCAAGCATCTTGCTCAGGGGGAGGAACGTCGCCCGGCCCGCCCGCGTCTTCTTGAGGAACTCGATGCACTCCGCCGCCACGGCGTCGGAGTCCACGACGACCGCCTGCATCCGGTTCCCGGCGGAGACCTCGATCGCGGCCTCGTACCGACGGTCGACCTCGGCGAGCTCCGCGACGGTCCCGTGCACCCCCTTGACCTGCCCCCGGTCCCGGGCCTCGATCACCGCCGCCACCGCGCGTGAGTACCCCTTCGCGATCGCGCTCGCGACCTCCGACTCCGCCTTCAGCCGCTCGTACTCCCGCGTGAGGCCGACGATCGCGACCTCGAGTTCCTGCGTCTGGCGGGAGAGCTCCGCCTCCTCCTTCCGCTTCGCGTAGAAGTCCTCCTGGAGCTTCCGAGCGGACTTCGTCGAGTCCTTCGTCCCGCCCTTCGCCTCCTTGATCTGGAACTCCGTGTCCTCGAGCTCGAGCGCGCACGCCTTCCGGCTCTCCGCGAGCTGCTCGAGTTCCGCCTCGAGGCGCGCGACGGCGTCCCGCTGGCGGTCCCCCTCGAGCGTGACGGCTCGCACTTTCTCCTCCAGTTCATCGGTCTGCTTGCTGAGCGCGAGAATCTCCTTCTGGAGCGCGCTGACCTTCGCGTCGGACTTCGCGGCGAGCTCGTCCACTCCCCTCAGGTCGTCGTCCACCGCCCCGAGCTCTTTCTCGACCTCGGTGAGCCGCTTGGCGGCGGCGTCCCGTTCCCGCTGGACCCCGTCGATCTCCTTCTGCTGCCGCGAGCGCTCCTTCGCGACCTCGCCGGCCTCCGCCTTCAGGCCCTTGACCGAGTCCCGCGCGCCATCGAGCTCGTGCTCCATGGTCGCCCGGTCGACGCGCACCCCGTTGAGCTTGTCCTGGACCTCCTTCGCCTCGTCGCCCCCGCGCTCCGCGATCTTCCGCTCGAGATCCTCCAACGCCTGTCCCGCAGCCGCCAGCTCCGCGCGGAGCTTCTCCTTCTGCCCCTCGAGCTTCTTGCGCTCCTCCTCGTACCCGGCGAGCTGCTGCCGGGTGTTCGCGATCGCCTCCTCGACGAGCGCCTTGTTCTTGTGCGCCGTCTGGGCCTTCGCGAGGTCCAGCCGCCCCTTCAGCTCCTTGTACTTCAGCGCGTGGCCCCGGTCCGCGTCGAGCTGCTTGAGCTGCTTCTCGATCTCCTGCAGGATGATCCGGATTCGCTCGAGGTTCTCCTCCGCCGCCTTCCGCTTCCCCTCCGCGGCGGCGATGTCCTCGTCGAACTTCGTGATCCCCGCGATGTCGTCCAGGACCCGTCGCCGGTCCAGGGTGCTCATCTGGACGAGCCGCTGGATGTCCCCCTGCTGCACGAGGTTGTACCCCTCCGCGCTGATCCGCGCGTGCGCGAGGAGCTGGTCGAACTCCTGGAGCTGGGACTTCCGGTCGTTCACGTAGAAGTACGAATTGTAGCCGCCCTCGACGCTCGGGCTGAGGAGGACGCGGCGCGTGAGGCGGACCTCGTCCGACTCGATCGGGATCACGCGGTCCCGGTTGTCGAACGTGAGGGACACCTCCGTGTGCGAGGCCCCCTTCTTCTCCTTCCCCCCGTTCCAGATCAGGTCCGTGAGCTTGCCCGCGCGGATCGCCTTCGCGGACTTCGGGCCGAGCACGAACAGGATCGCGTCCGCGATGTTCGAGTTGTGCGCGACGAGCCCCTCCGCGACGAAGTTGTGCGTCCGCAGGACGGAGAGGTCGTACACCCACCGCTCCGGCGGCGAGACCCACTCCACGGTTTCAATCTCGTCCCAGAGGACGCCGGGCATCCACTCCGCGTGCGCGTCGCGGACGACGGTCATCGTGTCGCCGCCGAGGTCCCGCTCCTCGAACCGCTCCAGGAGGACGGCGGGCGCGGGCATGTACGCCGCGACCTTGTGCCCCGCCTCCAGCGCGTCGGCCCGCTGGCACACGAGGTGGCCCTCGTGGAGGGAGAAGAGGGGGTGGTACGGCGTGGCGGTGAGCTGCCGCCCCGACCGCGTCCGGACGCGCAGGAGATGGTCCGGAGCCTCCCGCTTGACGAACGCGATCACCGGAGCCCGCTCGTACTCCAGCGTGCGGGGGTTCAGGGTCAGGACCTCGATGTCTTCGGGGTTCTCGTACGCCGCGACCCCGTCGTCGAACTCGTCGACCACGTCGCCGTGGCGGAGGGCGTACTCCACGAGCCCCTCGATCGTGCGCTCCTCCCCGTCCGGGAGCCACACGCGGGTGGCCCCGGCGACGCACTTCCCGCTCCCGTTCGGGCCGGTGATCGCGGTGTATCCCTCGAGGAACGGGACCTTCACCTTCCGGCTGAACGACTTGAAGTTCTCCATCTCGATTTCTTTGAGGTGCATGGTCTCACCGTGAGAATGC
>Ga0209521_10000677_pt1 | contig 26866 bp, 25 predicted proteins | sample Rifsed19ft4_FD_184016 | JGI IMG/M metagenome (GOLD analysis project Ga0209521, IMG submission 184016) | Soil microbial communities from Rifle, Colorado, USA - sediment 19ft 4 (version 2) | ecosystem: Environmental > Terrestrial > Deep subsurface > Rock core/Sediment | place: Rifle, Colorado...
ACTCCCGCGCCGCGGGCCCGCTCGACGTGTAGATCGACGCGGCGTTCCCGTACCAGCTCCTGTTGATCGTCTCGATCGCCTCGTCCAGGCTCTCCATTTCGTAGAAGCCCGCGACGGGGCCGAAGATCTCCTCCTTCCCGACGGCCATGTCGGGCGTGACGCCGTCAAGGATCGTCGGCCCCACGAAGTAGCCCGGGTAACCGCGGACCGTCAGGCCTCTCCCGTCGAGCGCGACCTTCGCGCCCTCTTCCACCCCTCGGTCCACGTATCCGAGGACCCGGTCCCGGTGCTTCTTCGAAATCACGGGGCCCATCTCGACGGTCTCGTCGAGGCCGTACCCGATCTTGAGGCGGGAGGCCGCGGCCGCGAACGTGCGGCGGGTCGCGCCGTGCGCGTCCCCGATCGCGACGATCGCGGAGCCCGCGAGGCACCGCTCCCCCGCGCACCCGTACACGGAGTTGATCATGTTCGGGATGGCGCGGTCCAGCTTCGCGTCGGGCATCACGACGAGGAGGTTCTTCGCCCCGCCCCCGCACTGCACCCGCTTCCCGGAGGCCGCCGCGCGGGCGTACACGATCTTCGCGACCTGGCTCGAGCCGACGAACGAGACGCCCTTGATGTCCGGGTGGTCGCAGATCGCCTCCACGGTCTCCCGCGCGCCGTGGACGAGGTTCACGACGCCCGGCGGGAAGCCCGCCTCCCGGATCAGGTCGAACACGACGGTCTGGACGAGGGGGTCCTGCTCGGAGGGCTTCGCGATCCACGCGTTCCCGGTCGCGACCGCGTACGGCCAGAACCAGAACTGGATCATCACGGGGAAGTTGAACGGGCTGATCCCCGCGAAGACGCCGAGGGGCTGGTAGACGACCTCCTCGTCGATTCCCGCGCCCGCGCCGTCCTCGAGGCCGTAGCCCATCATCAGGCTCGGGATCCCCGCCGCGACCTCGACGTTCTCGATCGCCCGCATCACCTCGCCGCGTGCCTCCTCGATCGTCTTCCCCATGTCCTGGACGATGATGCGGGAGAGGTCCTCGAACCGCGCCCCCATGAGCGTCCGCAGCCGGAGGAAGTACCGCGCGCGGTCCAGGGGCGGGGTCCGCCGCCACGCGTCCCACGCCGCCATCGCGGCGTCGACCGCCGCGCCGACGTCCTCCTTCGGGGACAGCGGCACCCGTCCGATCGCCTTCCCCGTGGCGGGGTTCGTGTCCTCAAGCCAGTCCGTTGCGGAGGAGGCCCGCCACTCCCCTCCGATGAAGTTCTTCAGGTCCCCGTAGTGCGATTTCACCTCGGGGAGCGTGGCTGCCTTGCGGGCCATCGTCACCGACCTCCCGCCACGGCGGCCCGGAGACTGACCTCGAGCCGGCCCATCGCGTCCTCCAGGAGCGGGAGCGGGATGTTCAGGGGCGGGAGGAACCGGACGCAGTTGCTGTGGAACCCCGCCGTGAGGAGCATCAGGCCGTTCCGCAGGCCCGCGAGCTGGACCGCCCGCGCGAGGTCGGCGTCGGGCTCCTTCGTGCGGCGGTCCTTCACGAACTCGAGGGCCCACATCGCGCCGATGCCGCGGGCCTCCCCGACGCATTCGTTGGACTCCGCAATCTCCCCGAGCCTCCTCCGGAGGAGGGCCTCGAGCTTCGGAACCTTCGGGATCGCCTTCTCAATCTCCTTTACCGCCTCGAGCGCCGCCGCGCACACGACGGGGTTCCCGCCGAACGTCCCGCCGAGGCTCGCGGGCCCGGGCGCGTCCATGACCTCGGGCGTCCCCGTGACCCCGCCAATCGGCAGCCCGCCGCCGAGTGCCTTGCCGCTCACGAGGAGGTCCGGGACCGTGCCCCAGTGCTCGATCGCCCACATCCGGCCGGTGCGGCCCATCCCCGCCTGGACCTCGTCGTCGATCAGGAGGATGCCGTGGTCGTCACACAGCTTCCGGAGCAGGGGGAAGAACTCCTTCGGCGGGACGATGATCCCGCCCTCGCCCTGGACGGGCTCGGCGACCAGCGCGCCGACCTGGCCCTCGACCTGGGCGCTGGCGAGGAGGGAGTCGATCTCCTCGACGCGGGCCTTCGCGCACTCCGAGGGCGGGAGGCCCTGCGGGTCCCGGTACGGATACGCATAGTCCGCGAGGATGACCTCCCGCACGAAGGGCCCGAAGCCCTCCTTGTACGGCTTCTCCTTTCCCGTGAGGCTGATGTCGAGGAGCGTGCGGCCGTGGAACGCGGTCTTGAACGAAACGAGCCACGGCTTCTTCGTGGACGCCCGCGCGATCTTCACCGCGTTCTCAATCGCCTCCGAGCCGGAGTTCAGGAAGATGGACTTCGTGAGGCCGGGCGGGCAGATCCCCGCCATCCGCTCTGCGAGCGCGGTGTACGGCTCGTACGTGGACACCATGTAGCAGATGTGCGTGAGGCGGTCGAGCTGGGCCTTCGCCGCGCGCACGACGGAGGGCGGGCGATGGCCCGCGTTGTGCACGCCGATCCCTACGCCCAGGTCCACGTACACGTTCCCGTCCGCGTCCTGGACAAGCGGCCCCTCCGCCCGCACGAGGTCGATCGGCAACCCCACGCGCAGGGCCCTCGTCACGAACTTCTCCTTCCGCGCCATCGCGGCCTTCGACTTCGGCCCGGGCGGCTCGACGACGACCTTGGGGCCCCGGAGACCCCTTTTCGCGCTGCTCTTCGCCATGGTAACGACGCCCGGCGGGGCCCCTTCGAGACCCGCCGCTCTCGGGAAAGGCGGGAGGGTTATAGCCTTTCCAGGGGAATCGAATGTACCGACCTGAACGTTGAGAGAACGGCCGCGGCTACGTGAAAGCCTGGCCCTTCGTCTCCGGGCCCATCGCGGCGAGGATCGCCCCGCCGGCGGCCATCACGATCGCAATCAACGCCAGGGGGAGGATGAGACCGCTCACCCACGCAAGGAGGGCGCCGAAGATCACCGGACCCAGAATCGCCGTGACCTTCCCGACCCCCTCCGCCATCCCGAACCCCGTGGCGCGGTACTGCGTGGGGAAGAGCTCGCTCGTGTACGGGTACACGGCCCCCCAGGCCCCGAGGTTGAAGAAGCTCACGAACACGAGGCCCACGAGGACGACCGCGAACGTGCTCGCGGTCGCGAACACGAGGCCGCTGACCCCGCCCAGGAGGAGGAAGAGGGCGAGCGTGCGCTTCCGCCCCCACCGCTCGACGAGGTACATGGAGGCGAGGTAGCCCGGGAACTGCGCGAGCGCGGACGCGACGAGGAACAGGCCCACGTACGAGGTCTGGGCCAGCTCCGCCACGCCGAAACCCGGGAGGATCGTGGGCAGCCAGAGGAAGAGCCCGTAGTAGCTGAAGTTCAGCGCGATCCATGTGGAAATGGTGACGCCCGAACGGCGGCGGAGCGCCCCCCGGAACAGGGCCCCCATCGGCGCCCTCGGCACGGTCTGCTCCTTCGTGAGGGACGCGGGGTCCACAGGCTTGCCCGTCAGCCGGGTCAGGACGGAGGCGCACTCGGCGAGCCTCCCGTGGCGGGCGTAGTAGAACGGGCTCTCAGGGATCGTCACGCGGGCAATCGCGGCGATGAAGGCAGGGAACGCCGCCGCGACGAAGAGCACCCGCCAGGGGTCGAGGCCCGCGACCGTGACGCCGCTGACGATGAACAGCCACCAGAACCCGATCGCGAGGAGGAATCCGAGCGGCCAGAAGAAGTCCAAGAGGACCATGAAGCGGCCGCGGGACTGCGGCGGGAGGAACTCGGAGAGGATCGCGGGATCGACCACGAGCATCCCACCCAGGCCGAGCCCCGCGAGGAATCGGAATCCGAACACGCTGGCGGTGTTCCACGAGAGCGCGGTGGCGGCCGTGAAGACGGAATACCACAGGATGCTCAGGAGGAACACGGTGCGCCGGCCCCGCGCGTCCGCGATCCGCCCGAGGATCAGGCTGCCGATGAAGGAGCCGATGAGGGTCGCGGCCGCGATCGCCCCGTACTGGACCGGATCCGTCGCGGTGTACGTCGCGAGATCGAAAATCCCGAACTCCGCGCCGATCACGGGGAGGACGAGGGAGATGATGATGATCTCGAACGCGACGAACGTCCAGGCGAACCCGGTGATCGCAACGATCCTCCGGTGGAAAGCGGTGAACCCGCCCTCCCGGAGGACGTCCTCCACGCTCTTTGTGACCCCGGCCATCCTCGACCCCGGACGGACGCGAAATGAACCGCGCTATAAAACGTTCCGTACCCGCGAAGGCCCTCAGTCGTGCTGCGGGTCCATGTAACGGTACACCATCTTCCCGCAGCTCGGGCACGCACCCGCGATCCACCGCGGCTCCGTCTTCCAGGCGTGGCTGCAGTACGGGCAGTCCACGATGATCTCCTCCAGGACCGCGGGTGCGCTCATCCTCTCGCCCGCCAAGAATAGGCCGGCCCCGCGCTAAGTAGTTGCGCGGCTACCCCGCGCGCGGCGTCGCGACCAGCGGGATGGGCTCCGAGGCGGCGGGGTTCCGCCGCGGGTAGTCCTTCACATGTACGCCGTAGAACGGCACGCGGTTCGCGACGACTCTCCGGAACGCATCGCGCAGCCCGTCGTCGTCGAGGCCGCGCGTCTCGATCAGGTCGTCGTTCCGGTTCAGGCACCCCTTCAGCTTCCCGTCGTGCGTGACGCGAATCCGGTGGCAGTTGAAGCAGAACTCCGCGTTGTGGACGGGGTCCACGACCTCGACCTCCGCCCCGTTGAAGATGTAGATGTGGCGGTGGTGCATCTCCCGCACGAGGACCTTGTCCGCCCGCTGCTCGAGCCACTTCTTCACGCCGTCGATGTCGACGTCCCAGTCCCGCTCCCCGACGAGCTCGGGCATGAACTGGATGAGTTGCAGCTTCAGGCCGTCGCCCTTCCCGATGAAGTCGATCATGGCGGGGATGTGCGGGAGGGTCCGCTCGAACACGACCATGTTCAGCTTCACGGGCTTCAGGCCGACCTCGACCGCCCTCTGGATGCCCCGCATCACGGGTGCGAGCTCGCCCTTCCGGATGTCCCGGAACGTGTCCGGGTCGAGGGCGTCGATCGAGACGTTCACGCGCTTCAGTCCCGCGTCCCGGAGCTTCTCCGCGCGGGCCGCGAGCATCGACCCGTTCGTCGTCATCGAGACGTCCGGAATGTGGCGGACCGTGCGGTCCACGATGTCCTCGAGGTCCAGGCGGACGAGGGGCTCCCCGCCCGTGAACTTCACGCTGCGGATCCCGAACTCGCGTGCGACCTTCGCGATCCGCTCGACCTCGGCGACCGTCATCTCCTCCTCGTGCGGCGCTCGGGGCCTCAGCACGGGTCCGAGGCCCTCGTCGTGGCAGTAGATGCACCCGAAGTTGCACCGCTTCGTGACGCTGATGCGGATGTCCGTTACGGCGCGCCCGAACGCGTCGACGAGCATGGGCGCCGTTGGAAGGCGGGCGGCGGTTTAACGATTGTGCCTTCCTCACGGGGTCCCCGCTCGGTGCCTGGTGCGTCGTTCACGGAGTGCAGTTGCATCCCAACCTTCTTATACCGGGGGCTCGTGCTTACAGCCAGCACAAACCGTCTGACTTCGCGCGCGTGTAGGAATTTTCCGACCGCCTTGCGACTCAAGGCCTTTGTGCGACTACAACGACAATGTGAGAACCATGGAAGAGCAGAAAGCGTGGACGAAGGTCAAGGACCTGACGCCGACGTCGAAGCAGGTGAACCTCTTCGCGAAGGTCGTCAACCTTGGAGAGCAGAAGGAGATCACGCCGAGATACGGCAGCCCGCGGCGCCTGGTCGAGGCCACCATCGGGGACGAGACCGCAACGGTCATCCTCACCCTGTGGGAGGACCAAATCAGCGCCGTCGCGGCCGAGGACGTGGTCCAGATCGACAACGGATTCGTGTCCCTCGTGCGGGGGCACATCCGCCTGAACGTCGGGAAGTACGGCACGCTCGCGAAGGTCGCGCAGGCGATTGCGGACGTGAACACGTCCGTGGACGTGAGCGCCCAGGAGCACCAGCAGGAGCGGCGGTTCAACCGCTTCGACTCCCCGCGGCCGGCGAGCCAGGGCTTCTCCTTCGGCACGGACGACCGGGACGTCTCCCGGGACCGCTCGAAGGACCGGCGGGGCGACCGCCGGCGCTACTAGGTCGGAGAACCAAGGGGGCGTCCCGCCCCCTCCCTTACAACACCCTTTTCCCTTTCCAATCGACGAGCGGAGCGTCCCCTCGGGAGATGCGTCCTCAGGGCCGGGGGATCCGGCCGGGCCTAGCGACGCCCTCTCAGCGGGCCCCGGGGCCGACGGCCGCGCGGCGGCGGGCGGCGCTCGAAGCGCTCCTCGCGCCGCTCCGTCTCGTACAGCCGCTCGGGCTGGATCGACTCCACGTTCCCGTTGAAGTACGCGCGCGCGTTCGACTCGGAGAACCCGATCTTGCGGGCCGACAGCTTCGACTTCATCAGGTTCCGGAACTTCTCCCGCTTCGACTTGTTCCCCTCGTTCCACATGCGGCTGAACTGCTGGTCCTTGTCCGACATCGGATCACCGTCCCAATACCAGGAGAACCACGGACGCGCTCGGGGCGGTGGCCGTGTCCGGACCGGAATTGTGGACGCACCCTCGAAAAGAAGGACCCGAATAAACCTTGCGCCGCGACGGGTCGCGCGGGGGCGGTCAGTACACGAAGGCGACGATGACCTCGTCCCCGACGACGTGGGTCTCGTACACGTTCAGCGGGAACTTCGCCGGGCCGGACTTCGGCTTCCCCGAGGCCAGGTCGAACGCGCTCTTGCACTGCGTGCAGACGACCGCGTGGTTCGCGGGGTCCAGCGTGCCCTCCGAGAGCATCGCCCAGGACACCGTGCACGCGTCGTCGAGCGCGTAGAACCGGCCCTCGAGCTTCACGAGGAGGAGGTCGTAGCCCATGTGCTCGAAGTGGCGTATCCCGCCCTCCGGGAGCTCGTCCACGGCGCAGATCGGGACCTCCGTCGTCGCGGGCATCGCGGGCGCCGAACGGGCCGCCCGTCTTAAGGTTTTTCGGCGACCGCTCACAGGGAGAACGTCCGGCCGCCGACCGGGCCGACGACGACGAGGGAGCCGTCCCGCCTCCGGAGGTACCGCTCCGTCGCGGCGAGGATCGCCTCCCGCGTCAGGCCGTTGACGATCCGGGGGAACCGCTCCAGATAGTCGAGCCCGAGGTCGTGGAGCTCGATCCCGTGGAGCGCGCCCGCGACCTCCGCGTTCCGCTCCAGGTTCACGATCAGCCCGCCCACCTCATGCAGCTTCGCGGTCTCGATCTCGTCGTCCGTGAACGGCTCCGAGCGGAGCCGGTCCAGCTCCGCGGCGACCGCCGCGAGGGCGGGCTCGAGCCGCTCCGGGTTCACGCCCGCGAAGAGTCCCCAGTGGCCCCCGTGGCGGAGCGCGCGGAGCCGGCTGTACGAGTAGTACGCGAGCCCCTTGTCCTCCCGGACGCTCGCGCCGAGCCGGCCGTACATCCCGATGACCCCGAACATCAGGTTCGCGAGGCTCAGCGCGTAGTAGTCCGGGTCCGAGCGGGAGAGGGCCTGGAGCCCGAGCGCGACATCGACCTGGGACTTGTGCGGGAGGTCCACGAACCGCGAGGCCGCGGGGGCGGGGCCGGGCGCGGGCGGGGGCGGCGGCGGGACGCCCTTCGGGAGGCCCGCGAAGGCCCGTGCGACGGTCGACTCGACGAACACGCGGTCCACGTCCCCCGACAGCCCAAGGATCAGGCCGGGGCCCGCGTGCGCGCGCGCGTGGAACTCGAACAGGGCCCGCGGCTCGATCCCCTTCACCCGCTCCGGGTCCGCCTTCGGGTCCCGGCCGTACGGGTGCCCGTCCGGGTACACGAGGGACAGCAGCTCGCGGTCCGCGCGCTCCCGCGTCGAGTCCCGCTCCCGCTCGAGGTCCGTGAGGATCTCCGCGCGGACCCGCTCCACCTCCTTCGCGGGCAGGGCGGGGTTCGTGAGGCAGTCCGCGGCGATCGCGAGCACCTTGGCCGCCGCGCGGCGGGTGCACCGCCCGCGGAACACGACGATGTCCTCCGCCTGGATGAACTCCAGGGTCGCGCCGAGCCCCTCGAGGCCCTCCGCGACCTGCCGCGCGGTCCACCGCCGCGTCCCGCTCGGGAGGAGGCGGCACAGGAACTCCGCGACGCCCTCCTCGCCGGGCGCCTCCGCGGCGACGCCCGCGGGGAGGCTCCCGTGGAAGGAGAGGAAGGAGCTCGCGGGGTTCGGAAGGAGCAGGACCCGCCCGCCGCCCGGGAGCTCGACGCGGTCCGGCCGCAGGCTCACGGGCCGCCCTCCCCGTGGTACCGCACGACCGTCTTCGTGCGGTCCCTGAGGTACGCGCGGGCCGCGGCCTGCACGTCGTCCGACGTCACGGCCTCCACCTTCGCGAGGAAGTCGGGGAACGTCACCCGCGACCCGAGGACCTCGAGCTGCGCGGCCATGAACGCCTGGAACGTGACGCCGTCCGCCTCGTAGCGGTTCCACGCCCGCACGAGCTCGCGGGCCCGCTCCATCTCCTTCGCGGCGGGCGGCGCCTCCCGGAGGCGGGCGGCGATCCCGTCGATCTTGTTCTCCACGACGCCATGGCGGACCTCCGGGACGAGGACTGCGAACACCTCCAGGAGGGAGGGGTCGAGGCGCATCTCGAAGCCCGCGCGCGCCTCGGAGGCGAGCTTCGACTCGACGAGGCCGCGGTACAGCCGGTTCCCCCGCGGGGACCAGGAGCCCGCGGCGAAGGGGTTGAAGCCCCGCCAGCCGCCGAGGACCGCGGTGAGCATCACGATCCCGGGCAGGTCCGGGTGGCCCCACGCGGGGATCTTCCAGCCCACCTCGAGATAGTCCACGCGGCCGGGGCGGCGGACCTCGGAGACCCGCTCCCCGTGCTGCTCGGGCTCCACGGACCTCGGGCGCGGCGGGAGCGTCTCGGGCCGGAGGGGCCCGAAGTGCCGCCGGACGAGGGCCATCGCGGCGTCCGGGTCGAACCCGCCCGCGATCACCAGGACCGCGTTATTCGGCGCGTACCACCGGAGGTAGTACGCGTACAGCGCGTCCCGCGTCATCGAGGCGAGGTCCTGCTTGTACCCGATCGAGAGCCAGTGGTACGGGTGGACGTGGAACGCGGTCGCCCAGAGCTCCTCCTCAACCGTGAACGGGGGCTCGTTCTCCGCGCCCTCCCGCTCCGAGATCACGACGGTCCGCTCGGCCTCCAGCTCCATCGGGTCGAACGCCGCGTTCCGCATCCGCTCCGCCTCGACGAACAGGGCCGTCTCCAGGTGCTCCGCGGGGACCGTCTCGTAGTACATCGTCCAGTCCTTGTCCGTGAAGCCGTTGAACTTCCCGCCGAGGCGGGAGACCAGGCGGTCGATGTCGCCCTTCGCGAGCTTGCCCCCGCCCTTGAAGAGCATGTGCTCGACCCAGTGCGTCGAGCCGGTCATCCCGGGGACCTCGTTCCGCGAGCCGACCCGGTACGCGGTCCACACGCTGACCTGGGGCACGCCGGGCAGCGCGCGTAGGATCACCACGAGTCCGTTGTCCAGGGTCTCGACGCGGTCGATGGCGGCTCCCCCGTGTGGCGGGCGGGAAGGTGGCGGACGGTTAAGGTTTTCGCGCGGGACGAGGACACGCCCGGGACGGACCGACAGGCAGGATGCTGACTGTCTCCGGCGACCCTCTGGACGGACCGACGGCCCACCTAGGCCTTGCCAATTGCCATGAGCCGCTCCTCGATCACGGCCGCGGCCCGCTTGCCCGCCGCCAACGCGTGGACGACGGAGGTCCCGCCCCCGACGAACACGTCCTCGAGCTTCGTGCGCCCGGACGGGTCCAGGCCCGCCACGATGCCCTCCTTGTCCACCGCGATCCCGAACTCCTGCGCGTTAGGAATCCCGGTGATGTCCGCGACCTGACCGATCGCAAGAACGACCGCGTCCACGGACATCGCGTACTCGGATCCGGGGATCGGGACGGGCCTCCGGCGCCCGCTCTCGTCCGGCGGGCCGAGCTCCATCCGCTGGCACACGAGCCTCCGCACGCGCCCGCCCTCGCCCTCAATCCGCAGGGGCGCGACGAGGAACTCGAACCGCACCCCCTCCGCCTCCGCCTCGGCCGCCTCCTCCGGGCTCGCGGGCATCTCCGCGCGGCTCCGGCGGTACACGACCGTCACCTCGTTCGCGCCAAGCCGAAGCGCGATCCGCGCGGAGTCCATCGCGACGTCCCCGCCCCCGATCACGGCGACGCGCTCCCCGATCCGGACCTGCCGGCCCCGTATCGCGTCCTCGAGCAGCGGGAGGGCGACGAACACGCCCGCGAGGTCCATCCCGGGGACCTGGACGGTCTGGGGCTTGTGAGTGCCGATCCCCAGGAACACCGCGTCGTACCGCTTCCTGAGGTCTTCGAGCGTGACGTCCTTCCCGAGCCGCACGTTCGTCTCGAACTGGATCCCGAGGTCCCGCATCCGCTCCACGTCCTCCTCGAACGCCTCCCGCGGGAGCCGGTACGGCGGGATCGTGAGGGTGACGAGTCCGCCTAGGATGTCCTTGGCCTCGTACACCGTGACGGCGTACCCCTTCCTCGCGAGCTGCCACGCGACCATCAGGCCTGCGGGACCCGCGCCGACGACCGCGACCCGGCCCGCCTTCGGGGCCTCGCGCGCGTACGGCTTGCGGGAGTCCCCGAACTCGAGTGCCGCGCGCTTCAGGTGGCGGACCGCGACCGGGGCGCCCTTCTTCGCGACCACGCACGAGTCCTCGCAGTAGTGGTAGCACACCCGCGCGAGGGTGGACGCGAGCGGGTTGTCCCGCAGGATCAGCGCCGCGGCGCCGTCGAAGTCCCCCTCGCCGATCTTCATCACGTACTCGCGGCAGTCCTGGCCGAGCGGGCACGCCTCGACGCACCATGGCTTCGCGCAGTACAGGCACCGCTGCGCCTCCTCGACCGCCTCCTGGCGGGTGTACGGGTGCAGGACCTCGATCGGCTCGTATGCGCGCGCCGCGGGCGCCTCCTCGGCGATTACCACGCGGAGGGGGTTCAGCTTCTTCGGGACGCGCTTCTTCTCGGTCGTCGCCATGGGGGCGCGCTCTTTCCATAGCGACTCGCGCGGACCCCGCATAAACCCGCCATAAGTACCGTACGGGTCCCGCCCTTACGGAGCGAAAGGGCTATGGCGGGCGGCCGGGATGCGGACGACCGGGCGGTGGCGATGGCGGAGATCCTCAAGGGCGTGCACATGGTGGACACGTACGCGAACACGTTCTTCCTCGCGGACCAGCGGCTCATCCTGGTGGACACGGCGACCGCGGACGGCGGGCCGAAGGTCCTCGACTACCTGAAGCGGATTCGGATGAAGCCCTCCGACATCGGGACGATCTTCGTCACGCACACCCACCCGGACCACGTGGGCGGCCTCGCCGCGATCAAGAAGGTCTCCCCCGCGAAGGTCGCCGCGAGCCGGGCCGAGGCGGACTTCATCTCGAAGCGGAAGACGTACACCGGCCCGCCCGGCGCGGCCGCGCAGCGGCACCCCGGGACCCCGGTGGACGTGCCCCTCGACGACGGCGCGGTCCTCGACGGCCTGCGGGTGATCTTCACGCCAGGCCACACGACCGGGAGCATGTCCCTCCTCGACCCGTCCCGGTCCCTGCTCCTCGCGGGCGACGCAATCAACAACGAGGGCCGGCTCCAGCCGATGGACGACGCGTACAACGTCGACCCGAAGCAGCACCGGGCGTCGATCAAGAAACTCGCGGGGTTCGACTTCGAGAACCTGGTCATGGGCCACGGCACGCCGGTCCTCGGCGGCGCGTCGAAGCGGGTGAAGGAGCTCGCGGCCCGTCTCTAAAAAGGAAACGAGAGAGCGGGCGGGCGGCGGAGACCACCGAGAGGCTTCCCGTCGCCCGCCCCCTCGTGGCCCGGGGTTGTCTCCGGGCCGCATCCCGCCGCAATGGGTCGTTGCGGGAGTCTCCGGGTCGCTCGGCGCGGAGCCGACCGACCGCTCCCGATGGGGGCGCCCCGGGGGATATAGGGCGCAGTGGAACTGTCCACACGGACCTCCCGCGGGACCGCCGGGGGCCTCACCGGAGACAGACCGTCCCGGTTACGGCGTGAGCCGGCGGCGGGCCTTCCGGACCGCGGTCGCCTCCGCCTGGCGGGCCATCACGAAGACGCCCGCGAGGACGATCACGACGATCACGGACAGGACGACGAGCCACAGGACCTGCGTCGCGACGTCGTTCCGGCTCGTGAGGATCGACCCGTAGAAGCTCCCGGCGCCGATTACGAACAGGCCCCCCGCGAGCATCCGGATCGGGCGGGCCTCGGACCCCGCGTACACGAGGTACGCGATGAACGCGAGCACGAACGCGACGAAGCCCGTCCACCAGAGCCGGAGGTCGCCCGGGATCGGGGCGAGGAACAGGATGTACCCGAAGATCAGCGCGGCCATGATGCCGACGATCGCGATGATCCCCATCATCGCCGCGGAGGACAGCTTCACCGTGGGAGGCGCGGGGGGCGCCGAGGCGGACATGGGTTCACCCGCTCAGCGGCTTCCCGCACTCGCCGCAGAACTTCAGGTTCCCGGGGTTCTCCGCCTTGCAGCTCGGGCACGTCACGGTCTGGGCGGACCCGCACTCGCCGCAGAACTTCAGGCCGGGGGCGACGGGCTTGCCGCACTTGATGCACGACTTGCTCCCCGCGACGACGGACATGTCCGTGCCGCAGCTCCCGCAGAACTTCTGCGTGACGGGCTGCTGGGACCCGCACTTCGGGCACACCTTGACCTGCTGGGGCGCCTGCATCTGGCCCATCTGGCCCGCCATGGAGTACCCCATGCCGATCCCCGCGCCGAGGCCCAGGCCCGCGCCCGCGCCGCCGCTCGGGTTCGCGGCCGCGATCTTCATCGCGTCCGCCATCGCGTACTGCTGCGCGCCCGTGGCGGGGGACCGGTTCAGAATCCGGCCCGCGCTCGCGGTCGCGACCGCCTCCTTGACCTTCTCGGGGAGCGGGATGTTCAGGCCGCTCAGCTTGACGATCTCGACGCCGAGGTTCGCGAAGTGGGGCTTCGTCTCCATCAGGGTGCGCTGTTCGATCTCGTTCAGGTTCGTCGCGAGCTGGGTGACCTTCATCCCGCCTTCCTTCATCTTGCCGAGGCTCACGTACAGCTGCTTCACCATCTCCTCGCGGATCCGGTCCTCGACCTCCGCGGAGGTCTGGTTCCCGAACGTCCCGACGAACTGGTTGATGAACGCCTCGGGCGAGACGACCCGGTACCGGAACTCGCCGAACGTCCGCAGCTCGATCAGGTCGAAGTCGGGGTCCTCGAAGATGTACGGCTCCTTCGAGCCGAACTTGCCGTCGAACATCCGCTTCTGGAGGTAGTACACCTCCGCCTGCTGAACGACGCCCGTGAAGACCTTCTGGAGCCAGCCCAGGATCGCCACGTTCTGGGACGTGAGCGCGTACCGGTCCGGCCGGTCGATGTACGCGAGCGCCTTCCCGTCCCGGTAGAAGACGGCGATCTCGTCCTCCCGCACGACGATGTTGTCGTTCATGCGGATGTTCCGCGGGACCTTCCACATGATGTTGCCCCGCTTGAACTGGTCGTCCCACGCGATCGTCATGCTCGTCGTGAGGCCCTCGCCGCGCCCCGCGGTCTGGTCCGTCCGACGCCCGCCACCGAACAGGAACACCGGGAATATCATCTACCTCACCGCCGTGCCAGAGATAATCGCGATCCTCTGCTTGAACGCATCGTCGAAGGCCTTGAGGTCCGCCCGGAGCGCCTTCACGGCCTTCTCGAACGCGGCCTTGTCGTTCGCCTCGATCGCCGTACGGATCGCGGGCAGGCCCTGGGCCGCCCGGTCGAGGCCCTCGATCATCGCGTAGTCGTACTCGTACAGCCGGTCCAGCGCCTCCTCCTCGATCCGGATCGCGGGGCTGAAGCCGGAGTAGCCCTGCTCCCCGTGCCGGACGCGGGCCTCGATGCCCTCGACCTCGAACATCACGTTCCCGATGTTCGACAGGCTGATCGCGGTCGACGCGCGCCCCGCGTCCTCCCGCGCGCGCTCGAGCTCGGCGCGGAACCCCTTCATCTTCTCGAAGATCTGGATCCGCAGGAGGTTGTCCGCCGCGCGGATGTCCTCCCGTCGCCGATAGCCCGCGTATCCGGGGATCCGGAGTTGAATCTTCTTCAGTAGCCCGCGGTCGGCCTCAACGCGCTCTCGCATGTCGGGGATGTCTGTTCCCTCCCGTCAGGTTGTGTATCTCTCGCTGGTATTTCTCTCTATTTAGAGGTATCCTCGGAATTCCCAGAGCGTCCTCACCAGAGGGACACGGAGGGGCGTTCCCCGTCGATCACCTTGTTCGCGTTCCCGTCCACGAGGATGTACATCTCCTTCGCTCCCTTGTGGCGGTACCGAACGAACCACACCGGCGCGTGCAGGAGCTCGCCCGGCGCCTGCTGGAAGTACGGCACGAAGGACTCGAGGGTGTCCACGCGCTTCCGCGCCTCCTTCTCCGCGTACTTCTGCGCGAGGGTCTGCGCGAACTGCGTCGCCTCCTGCTCTGTGACGTCCCCGTCGAGAATCTCGACCCCGCCCGTCTTCCTCTTCTCGTACGGGGCCTTCCCCTGGAGGGAGAACGTGTAGCCGTCGTCCGGCTGGTACTTGTTGTACCCGCGGACCGCGACGACCGGGATCAGGTACGACACGTTGATCCGGTCCCGCACGCGGATCGGCTGCGGCTGGTTCATCGCGACGCTCCGCCCGCGCTGCTGCTGGGAGGCGGCGGCGGCCGCGGCCAGGATACCGAGGCCGATCTTCGCGACCGACCTTGCGGTCTCGCCCCCGCCCTGCGGGTGCACGTTCACCGCGCCCGTGCCCTTGAGGCCCTGGAAGTCCGCGGTGACCGTCGTCGGCACGATCCAGTACGGGACGTACCGCAGCGTGGACTCGAGGAGCTCCGCGTTCTTCGCGACGTTGCGCCGCAGGAGGCCCTGGTCGAGCCACTTCCCGCCGCACTGGAGCGCGGTCTCCTGGTTCATCACGTTGTCGATCATGAAGTGCTTCTGGATCACGGACCAGCCGCCGGACCCGAGGGTCGTGGCGGTCCCGCAGTACTCGCACGTGATCAGGGTGAGCCCGCCCGTCGGCTTGAGGGGGGCGCCGCACGAGGCGCATTTCAGGTCCTTCGAGCCCGCGGGCGCGACGACCTGGGGCGCGGCGGGGGCCTGGGGCGGGTACGGGCCCGCGGGGGCCTGGCCCGGGTAGCCGGGCGGTGCCCCGGGCGGGGCGGTCGGGGCCTGCGCCACGACACCCTGCTGGCCACCACAGAAGTTGCAGAACACGGCGCCATCGGGGATTTGCTTTCCGCACTTTTGGCAGAACACGAGGATCCCTCGGGGGAGGTTTGGCGGGCTCCGATGCGGACCGGTTCTATTTAAGAATTCCTCGGTCCGTGCCGCTCCTGAGAATTCATTCGCGGGGCGTGCGCAGCTCGTCCAGCCCGACCCACCGGGCGACGCCGAAATCGAGCGCGCGGGCGGGCAGCACGCGGGTAATCGCGACCGCGAGCGTGTCGTACCACTTCACGCGGTACCGGGCGCGCGGCCTCCGGCTCGACGCGATGCGGGCAATCCGCCGCCCCACGTCGTCCGCGGTGGCGTGGAGGGCGGGGCTCGTGTAGCTCAGGAACGCCTCCCGGTACACGGGCGCGTACACGGAGTCGCGGTTCGCCAGCGCCGCGCTCTCCCGAACCGCCCGCTCCTGGAACCGCGTGAGGGTGGACCCGGGCTCGACGAGGACGACCCGGACGCCGAAGGGGCGGGCCTCCCCGCGCAGCGCGTCGCTCAGCGCCTCGAGCGCGAACTTGGACGCGCAGTACGCCCCGAGGAGCGGGGTCGACACGCGGCCCGCCACGGAGCTCACGTTCACGATCGTCCCCGCACCTTGGCGCCGCATGATCGGGAGGACCTGGCGGCACAGGGCCATCGCGCCGAACACGTTCACCTCGAACTGTCGCCGCAGCTCCTCCCGCGGGAGGTCCTCGACCGCCCCGAAGATCGCGAAGCCCGCGTTGTTCACGAGGACGTCGATGCGGCCTGCCGCATTGAAGACGTGGGCGACCGCCCGCACGATCGACGCGTCGTCCATCACGTCGAGCTCGATCGGCTCGACTCGCGGCGTCCCGCGGAGGTGCTCGACCCCCGCGAGGGTCCGCCCGGAGGCGAAGACCCGAAAGCCGCTCCCCTCGAGGGCACGCGCGGCCGCCTCCCCGATCCCGCTGGAACATCCCGTCACGAGCGCCACGCGCCGCACGCCCGCCGCCATGTCCGTCACCGCCGCGTCCCAGACGGCGCGGCTAGATGTCCCTTTGCCCCGGGCCGGGTCCGTGATAACGTCCATCGGCTCCCGCCGAAATGGTTCGGCAAACGCCGATGCTCCTTACGGCAAGGTATATGTAGGGACGGCCCCTCGAAGCCCGTTCGTAACGCGAGGGCGCACCCGATGCAATCCTCTCAGGCCCGCACGAAGTTCGTTCGGAAACTGGCACAGTCCCGGCCGTCGGGCTACGACGGGTACGTCGAGGACCTCCTGAGAATCGAGCGGGCGCTGCTCGATGCGGGCCCGAGGGGCGTCGCCTCGACGATGTCGTACCTAAACCTGATCTGCCGCTACCCGCGGGAGACGGAGACGATTGCCGCGGAGCTCGGGACGACGGTCCTCCAGCCCCTCGACGAGGAGCGCATCGACGACCTCCTCGGGGACCGGCTCCGGCTCGCGGAGGCGCGGCTCCTGCAGGAGAAGGGGATCGCGGGCGAGTTCGGCACGGACCGCTAGGTCACCCACCCTTCTTCGCGCGGGCGGCGAGCCACTCGCGGGCCCGGGTCCGCACGGCCTCTGGGATTGCGGGCACGCGAGCCTCGAACTCCACCGCGGAGGCCTCGGAGGATCCGGGTGGGGGCAGCAACCCCTCCTGCACGGCCACGGCCGCGAACCATGCCCGCCCGCCGTCGGACCCGCTCGCCGCCGCCGCAAGTCCCGCCCGAACGGTCGGCCGGACGTACTTCGCGGACACGATGCCGTGGAACGCGGAGGCCGCGTCCCTCGGGGCCATCGCCGCGAGGAACTGGAACGCGGCGAGGAGCCGCTCCGTGTCCGGGAGCTCCTCGCGGGCCATCATCGCCATCAGGACCCAGGTGCGGGTGCGGCGGTCCGCCTCGCGGAGGATGCGCGGGTCGAGGTACGCCGCGTAGATCAGGTGGAGGAGATGGAGGACCATGAACGCCTCGTTCTCCAGGAGGAACCGCGCGAGGCGGAGCAGCCCGGGCGGGGTGCGCTCCTCCACGGGGAACGCCGCGTGCTCGGAGGCGGGGATCGGGATCAGGTCGAACGCGCGCTCCGCGACGCCGATCTTCGCCTCGCGGGACACGCGGGAGGCGAGGACGCGGTGCGCGAGCAGGCCGAAGGCCCGCGGGTCGTTCAAGCGGGCGAGGACGTCCTCGTCCGAGAGCTCCCCAGCCTGAGCGCCCGGGTCGAGGGACCGCTGGAACTCCGCCACGGCCTCGTACGCTAGGTGGTGCAGGACGCGCGCCTCCCCCGCGATCAGGGGGAACTCCTCTTGGAGCCATTCGTGGAGGGCGGTGCCCATCGGCGCGCCGAACCCGCGGCGGGACGTAAGGCTTCCGCCGCCCCGGGCGGAACAACCATGCGGGGGTCCCGCATCGCGGCCATGGAACGCCATGGGCCGGACCCTACGCCTCGCGGCGCGCCGGGACGTCGTCCTCTCGCCGATGAGCCCTTTCCACTTCGACGCGACGATGCACAAGCCGGACCACTTCCCCTCGCCGGACAACGCGTGGGAGCCGGGTGTGCGATGGCAGACGATGCGGTGGCGCGGGGAGCCGCTCGGCCTGCGGTTCGGACAGCGGGGCTCGGCTCGCGCACCGGAGATCCGCCTCGCCGTCTGGTCCCGCAAGCCCCTCTCGACGGGGTTCCTCGACGGGCTCGTCGACGAGATCTCGTACCGGTGCAACCTGCGCCTCGACCTCGGCGAGTTCACGGCGAGGTTCCGGGGCGACCCGCAGCTCCGGCCGATCCTCGCGCGGTGGCGGGGGATGCGGACCGCCTCGTGGAGCTCCCTGTACGAATACCTGATCATCGCGATCGTCCTGCAGAACGCGGTCGTCCGCCGCTCCATCCAGATGACGCAGGCCCTCCTCGATGCGTACGGCACCCCGCTCTCGTACGATCGCAGAACCCTCCTCTGCTTCTGGGGCCCGGAGGCGATCGCCGCCGTCGCAGAGGACGAGCTCCGGGCCCTGAAGCTGGGATATCGGGCAAAGTCCATCGTGCGGGTGACCGAGGCCTTCGTTGACCGCCGCGTCGACGAGATCGCGTTGCGGGAGAGGTCCGCGGACGAACAGCGGGCCGCGCTCCTCGACCTGTACGGGATCGGCCCCGCCTCCGTGGAGTACATCCTCTCGGACGTGTTCCACCGGTTCGACGAGATCACGCACATCTCGCCCTGGGAGCAGATGATCTACTCGAAGCTCTTCCTGGGACGGTCTCTGGGGAAGCCCGTCCCCGCCGAACGGCTTCGGCGACACCTCAACCGCCGCTTCCAGGGATTCGCGCAGCTCGCGGTGCACTACGCCTGGGAGGACCTGTTCTGGATGTGGAAGCACGGGCGCGCGGCATGGCTCGACCCGCTGATCCGGCGCTGACCGCCTTCGCCCGACCCCCGGCGAAGTTTATCTAGAGGGACCCCGCTCCGATGGGACCCATGGCGGCGGACCCCACGGCCCATCCGTTCTCCCTCCTGTCCGAGAGGGCGCAGGCCCTCGCCCGTGACCTCGGATTCCGGGAGCCCACCCCGCCGCAGGTCGCCGGAATCCCGCGGATCCTGGCGGGCGAGGACGTCCTGATCATCGCGCCCACGGGGAGCGGGAAGACGGAGGCCGCACTCCTTCCCGTGCTGGACCGGCTCGCGCAGGAGGAGCGCCAGGGCATCGGGCTCCTGTACGTCACTCCCCTGCGGGCGCTGAACCGGGACATGCAGGGCCGCCTCGAGCGGCTGTGCGGCGCCCTCGGCCTCGAGGTCGACATCCGCCACGGCGACACCCCGCAGAAGGACCGGAGGCGGCAGACCGCGAAGCCGCCGGACGTCCTGATCACGACGCCGGAGACCCTGCAGGCGATCCTGCCCGGGAAGGTGATGCGCCGACACCTCCGGGACGTGCGCCACGTGATCGTGGACGAGGTCCACCAGCTCGTCCAGGACCGCCGCGGCGCACAGCTCGCCGTGGGTCTGGAGCGGCTCCGCGAGGCCACGCCGCAGCCCTTCCAGCGAATCGGGCTTTCCGCGACGGTCGGCGACCCGCCCGCCGTGGCCCGGTTCTTCGGCGGGCCGAAGCCGCTCGGGATCGTCGAGTCGGTGCGGGAGAAGGCGATGGAGTACCGCGTGGAGTGGCCGCGGCCGAACGACGAGGACTACGAGGCCGCGCGGGACCTGTACATCTCCCCGGAGACCGCGGCGTCGATCAACCTGATGCGGGACAAGATGGAGGAGGTCCGGGCGAGCCTCGTCTTCGTGAACGCGCGGGACACGGCGGAGCTCCTGGGCCACCGGTTCTCCATGGTCGCCCCCGATGTCGGCGTCCACCACGGGTGGCTCCCGCGGGTGGAGCGGGAGCGGGTGGAACGGGAGTTCAAGGCGGGCAAGCTCAAGGGCCTCGTGTGCACGTCCACCCTCGAGCTCGGGATCGACATCGGGTCCGTGGACCTCGCGATGCAGTACATGTCCCCCCGCCAGGTCACGAGCCTGATCCAGCGGGTGGGGCGCGCAGGCCACTCCCTGGACCGCGTGTCGAAGGGGCTCGTCGTGGCCGTGTCGAGCGACGATGCCGTCGAGTCTCTCGCGGCGGTGGAGGCCGCGAAGGAACGAGACCTGGAGCCCCTGAAGGTCCACCGCCATGCGCGGGACGTCCTCGCGCACCAAGTCGTCGGCTGCGTGATGGACGCGGGAGGGCGGGCGGACGTCGACGCCATCCGGCAGACCGTCATGCGCGCGGACCCGTATTCAGACCTCCCGACCGACGCGTTCGACCGCGTCGTGCAGTTCCTCGTCGAGCTCCGACTGCTCCGGCGCGAAGGCGGAGAGCTCGCGATGACGAGCCGCACCCGCCCGTACTACTTCGAGAACCTCTCCACGATCCGGGACGAGCGGCGGTACGTCGCGATCGACATCGCCACGCAGCAGCCCGTCGGGATCCTCGGGGAGGAGTTCATGATGCTCCGGGCCCGCCAGGGCGTGAACTTCATCGTGCGGGGCCGGACCTGGAAGATCGTGAAGATCGGCGAGGACGGCGTGCTGTACGTGGACGCGGTCACGGACCCGCTCGCGGCGACGCCGGGCTGGGACGGCTCGATGCTCCCGGTTCACTATCCGCTGGCCCTCCGGGCGAGCCGGATGCGGCGGGAGATTGACGAGCACCTCGCCCGCCACGGCGTCGACGAGGTCTCGGAGGAGCTGGAGGCGCAGTGGCCCCTGAATCGCACCGCCGTCCGCCGCCTCGTCGAGGAGATCGCGGAGCACCGATGGACCGGCGCGCCCGTCCCATCGGACCGCCGCATCCTCGTCGAGGGCTTCGACCGGTTCCTGATCGTCCACGCGGGCTTCGGAGAGATCGTGAACGAGACCCTCGGCGACCTCCTGGAGGAGCTCCTCGCCCGCAAGAGCCTCGTGCGGTTCTGGTGGGCCACGGCCCACCGCATCCTCCTCGAACTGGTCGTGGACACGAAGGACCTCGACCTCGAGGAGATCGCGGACGCGCTGTTCCGGATCGACGAGGCGGAGCTGGACCGGTCCCTCGACATCCTGACGAACGAGCACCTGCCCATCGGGTACTACATGAAGTTCATCGCGGAGCGGATGGGGGCGATGAAGCGCGGGCTCCTCGTCGCGGCGGACGAGCTCAATTCGATCGAGCTGCGGTTCCGGAAGACGCCGATCCACGAGGAGGGGCTGCGGGAGGCGATGCTCCTCCATACAGACTACGGCGCGGTGCGGGAAATCTTCCGGAAGGTGCGGGCCGGGGAGATGGCGGTGGACACGTTCCACTCCATCGACCGCCCGACGCCGCTCGGGTACCACATCCTGCGGCGGTTCGTGGAGGCCCCCGAGCTCTTCTCCCCGGAGGGGGAGCGGGAGGCAAGTCTGGAGCGGATGCGGCTCTCCCTGGACGCCCGGGACGTCAACCTGCTGTGCTTCCAGTGCGGGGCGTTCCACGAGGGAGGGAGGATTTCGAGTCTCCCGGAGAAGCCGACGTGCCCGAAGTGCGGGTCGAACCTCCTCGGGGTGCTCACGTGGTCCGCGTGGGCCGTGCGGGACGCGCTGAACAAGAAGAGAATGAAGCTCGACCTCGGGGACGACGAGCGGAAGTCCCTCGCCCGGGTGAAGCAGACCGCGGACCTCGTCGCGGTGTACGGCAAGAAGGCGGTGATCGCGCAGGCCGTGTACGGCGTGGGCCCGCAGACCGCGAGCAAGATCCTCGCGAAGATGCATGAGGACGACAAGGCGTTCTACGAGGACCTGTTCGAGGCGAAGCTCCGGTACGTCACGACCCGGCAGTTCTGGGACGAGCGGCCAAGGAACGAGCCCGCCTCGAAGCCCGCGATGTACTGATGGACGCGCCTTACCAAGGCGAGGGATGAATCAACCGATAAGTTGGGTATTAATATGATGACGGTGATAGTCATGATAGTTGTAATAGCATGGCCACAACGACTGTCCCGGTCAAGCAGGAGACTCTCCGGCGCCTGCGGCTCTACAAGGTTGGTGGCACGACGTACGATGAGGTGCTGAACGACCTCATGGACGACAACCCTCCCGTGGCCTTCATCCGGGAGCACCTGCGGCGCTTGCATGAGGAGCCGGATATCCCGTGGCATCAGGTCCGCAAGCGGCTAAGGTTGTGACCGGCCGTGCCGGCGGAAATCTTCTTCAAGCGGAGTGCACAGCGTGAGTTCCGTCGCCTCCCGCGGGATATTCAACGACGCTTCGCGGAAGCCTTCGAATTGCTCGCGGAGGAGCCCACACGGCCGCGATCGGGTCTCGACGTCAGGCCACTCCACGGGGTGAGGGGCGCGTGGCGCCTTCGCGTTGGGGACTATCGCGGGATCTTCGAGGTCAGTCCGGGCAAGGTCACGTTCACTCGGTTCGGGCACCGGTCCAGCATCTACGACGTCTAGCCGGAGAGCCGCAGGGGGGAATTGAACCCCCGACCTGCGGCTTACCAAGGCGCCCTCAGGCGCCGACCCACTCGACGACCGTCGCCTCGCCCTGGCCGACCCCGACGCAGAGGCTCGCGAGGCCGTAGAACGGTCGCCTCTCCTTCGGCGCACGCCTCCGCATCTCGTGGAGGAGCGTACACAATATCCGTGCCCCGCTGCAGCCGAGCGGGTGGCCGAGAGCGACCGCCCCGCCGTTCACGTTCGTGATCTCGTGCCGGAAGCCGAGCTCCCGCATCACCAACAGGGCCTGGATCGCGAAGGCCTCGTTCAGCTCGATCAGCCCGATGTCGTCGACCCGCAGCCCCGCACGCGCGAGGGCCTTGCGCGTGGCGGGGACCGGGCCGAGGCCCATCGTGCGCGGCTCCACGCCCGCCGCGGCGGACGCGACGATCCGCGCCATGGGGTGCAGCCCGAGCTCCTTCGCCTTCGCGTCGCTCATCAGCAGGACCGCGGCGGCCCCGTCGTTCACGCCGCTGGAGTTCCCCGCGGTGACCGTCCCGCCCTCCCGGAACGCGGGGCGCAGCTTCGCCAAGGCGTCCATCGACGTGTCGGGGCGGGGGTGCTCGTCCCGGGCGACGAGGACCGTCCCGCCTTTCTTCTGGGGGACGGGGACCGGCACGATCTCCTCCACGAACCTCCCGCTCTCGATCGCGGCCACGGCCCTCCTGTGGCTCTCGAGCGCGAAGCGGTCCTGCTCCTCCCGCGTGATCTCGGGGGCGAGGGGGCGCAGGTTCTCCGCGGTCTCGCCCATCGACTCGTTCCCGTACTTCTCCTTCAGTTTAGGATTCGGGAACCGCCAGCCCAGGGTCGTGTCCCACGCCGTGAGGTGGCTCATGGACCCGTCCGGGTTCTTCGGGATCGCGTAGGGGGCGCGCGTCATGCTCTCCACGCCGCCCGCCACGAACACGTCGCCCTCCCCGCACTTAGTCGCCCGCGCGGCTGCATTGATCGCGGCGAGGCCCGAGGAGCAGAGGCGGTTGAACGTGACCGCGGCCACGGAGACCGGGAAGCCCGCCAGGAGGGTCGCCATGCGGGCGACGTTCCGGTTGTCCTCTCCCGCCTGGTTCGCGCAGCCCAGGTAGACCTCCTCGACGATTCCAGGGTCGATCCCTGCGCGGAGCACGACCTCGGAGACCACGAGGGCTGCGAGGTCGTCGGGGCGCACGTCCCGCAGAACCCCGTTATGCCTCCCGATGGGCGTTCGCACCGCTTCGACGATTACCGCTTCCGGCATGCCCGTCCCGCCTGCGACACCGTAGGAGCCTCAGGCTCTTGGGGTTTTGGACCTTAACAACGACCCGTCTACTTCACCGATCAGGGAGGACGCACCCTTGGCATTGAGCTTCCTCATTCGCAAGTAGAGAGCCTCACGGAAGGCTACGACCTGAGACGAGAGGGGAGCGAAGAATCTGCCTACCCGCCCCTGGCGTGTCCTCCTCTTGTGGCGTATCAATTCCAGAATGACTGCCGCCTGCTTCCGTTTGAGACGAAGATGCAGACCGACCGCCGATAGGAGCGCCTCGACCATGCCATCAGTCCACACCAGCTGGTATGCATGTTTCCAACCCGCCCTCGGAGGAGGCTGGTTCGCGATGATCCCTCCATATGCCCGTTGGACGTCCTCAAGAGTAGCTCTGTTAGTATTGGCGACACTGATCCTTGCCCTATACTGAGGCCGTCCGTGTACCCGATCCTCGGATTTCGTAATCATGAGACAACCCTCGGCGTCCGTGAAACCCGCTAGGTACTCCGGGGAGAGATGCCGAGCCGCAGACTTTCCGGAGCCGCTAGGCAAGGGCCCGGGAGTCACCGGCCCCGGCCCCCGCCGGTTTAACTCCTTCAGACGAGCGTGGAATGTCTCTCGGACTTCGACTTCGGAGTTGGACAGCGGTAGGAGACGCCCGCGTCGGTCCCTCGCCCTGCGACATCTCCGGAGGTGGTGGAGGAACTTCTGCATCTGCGCGGCTTGCTTCGACTTGACCCGCAAGTAGGGTGCTACCTCGGTCAACAGCCCTGCGGCCGCGGCATTGGTCCAGATCAGGACATACGCGGGTTTCCATCCAGGTTTCCCTGCTCCAGCGCCTGCAAGACACCCGCCCCAACCTTCGCGGATTTCCTCCAAGATCTGTCGGTTGGTGTTGTGGACTGATATTCTCAGGCAGTATTCGTGCGAACGCCCACGAGGTATCCGTCCGAGCCCGAGATACCCTTCACCGTCTACGAAGCCAGCCAAGTATTCCACGGAGAGCACGGCAACGTTGTGCAAGGAGGGAGCAGCTTAAACCCGGGAGGTGGAGGTCAGCGAAAGTACTACGTACGTCGATCGCCACCTTGGCCCTTCTGCGCGCGGAATCTCGCCGAATCGAGGTCGAGTTCGAAGTCCTCTTCTTTCACCTCGCCAGGGGTGAAGACCTTGCCCGCCTCGAACTCGAGCTTCTTCCCTTCCTTCTTCTTCCGCTTCTGCGGTTTCGGCTCAGCTTGCTGCTGCGGCATACCGTTCCTCCAGTTTCGTGGCGTAGGGATCGTGCATGTCTATCCGGCGCCGGGTGCCGTCGTTGATGACCAAGAGGCTCCAATCGATGGACTCGATATTATACCTGTCGCACAGAGTTCGCCGAAGCGCCGCTCTTGTGTCCGCCGGCGGCTCCCGGATTGCGCGGAGGATCGCGTCGTCCGTCGTGACCCGCTCGATGAGGCCGCGCCGCTGGCGGCGGTAGAACAAGGACCGCTCCGCGCCAATCTCGGAGTACTGCTTGCACGCCATCATCTCGACGTCGGGGCCCTCGCGCCCTCCCGTCTCTTCCTGGATCGCGTAGTACCGGTCCAGCCACTCGACCCGGCGGGCGAGGTCCTTGGAGCTCTTCTTCTCGAGGCCGTCCAGCGTCGACTCGAGGAGCTTGAACGCCCGCCGCTCCCCCTCCGTCTCCGCGCGGGGCTCTATCTTCCCGAGATAGTACCGCTGGATCTCGATCGGGGACACCGTGCGGCCGCCGTCCAGGTGGACCTCCCACTCGTCTGGGTCCCGGGTCTCGACGTTGTGCCACATGTCCCGCACCGGGTCCGCCATCCGCGGGACGTCCTCGAGGGCGCGGTCCTCCATCAGCTCGAGGATCATGGAGGTCGCGAAGTGGCGGAGCAGGATCGCGGTCTCGTTCATCAGGGCGTCGCCGATGATCACGTGAAGCCGCCGCCACCGCCGCGCGTCCGCGTGGGGCTCGTCCCGCGTGTTCAGAATCCCCGTGTCGTGCATCGTCTCTCCGCTCACGACGGAAGAGGTCAGGTACGCCATCGGGGAGAGAACGTACTTCCCGTCGATGATGTCCCCCGCGCCCGTGTAGATGAACCGAGTGGAGAGGTGGGGCACGAGCTCCCGCACGAACCGGTCGGGGAACGCGACGTCCCGGCTCACGCAGTAGTTCTCATGGGAGCCGTAGGAGGTGCCGTCCGGGGACGTGTTGTTCTTGAACGCGTGGATCTTCACCCCGCCCGCGGTGTACTTCTCCTCCATCACCTTGCGGAGCCAGTCCAGGACCTTCTCCCCCGCCTTCTCCCAGGTCACGAGGTCCCACGGGTTCGAGGTCTCGCACGTGCTGATCTCGAAGTGGCCCACGTCGTAGTACGCGCGGGACCCGTTCTTGATGAACTCGCCCGCGAGGTGCAGGTCCGACTCCCGCAGCAGGTCCAGCGCGAGGGTGTGCGGGTCGAAGCCCAGGGTGCCCATCTTGCGGCAGTACAGGGTGTACTCGTGCTCGGTCCCCTGCACGCGCTTCCGCATGCCTCACCCAACCATCGGGTCGGCGCCGGTCCGGAAGACCTCCCGCTGCCGCTTCTCGAACACGTAGAGCTCGGTGATCGCGTGCTCTTTGCACTCCTCGTCGACGGCCATCTCGAGGTCCTTGAAGGAGAGGCCCTCCTTCTTCCGGTCCGCCTTCTTCATCACGATCACGCGCTTCACGTAATTCTTCTTCGCGGTCTTCACGATCGCGCTGATGATCGCGCCGCTCGTGATGTCCATCCGCTTCACGGTCTTGATCGCTTCCTTCGCCTCCGCGTCGAGCTTCACCTTCACCCACTTGCTCTCCCCGTACAGCTCGTCGATTACATACCGCCGGAGGGCGTCAATCGCGGCCCCGTGCCCGCCATACTGCTTTTCGAAGCCCTCGGAGACCGGGAGGTCCTCCGTGAGGTAAATCTTCACGATCTCCTCCGCGGTGTAGCGGGTCGGCCGCGGGATCTCTATGATCTCGTCAAAGCGGCCCGGCCGGAGCAGGGCGGGGTCCACAAGGTCCGCGCGGTTCGTCGCGCCTAGGACGAAGACGTCCTTCATCTGGAGGAGGCCGTCCATCTCGCTCAGGATCTGCGCGATGATGTTCTTGTGGACGCCGGAGGTGTCCATCATCCCCCGCACCGTGAACAGGGCCTCGATCTCGTCGAAGAACACGATGCTCGGGGCCCTCTCGCGGGCCTGGCGGAAGATCTCCTTCACGATCCGCTCGGACTCGCCGACCCACTTCGACAGGACGTCCGCGATGCTGACGTTGAAGAACGTCATGTCGTTCTCCGTCGCGATCGCCTTCG
>Ga0209521_10000681_pt1 | contig 26775 bp, 27 predicted proteins | sample Rifsed19ft4_FD_184016 | JGI IMG/M metagenome (GOLD analysis project Ga0209521, IMG submission 184016) | Soil microbial communities from Rifle, Colorado, USA - sediment 19ft 4 (version 2) | ecosystem: Environmental > Terrestrial > Deep subsurface > Rock core/Sediment | place: Rifle, Colorado...
TAAGTAAAATTATTACCTGCGTCTTGGTCTTTGGCCAGGTTTGTTTTGTCCTGGAACTCTTTTTAGTTCAAATCTTTTTCTAAAATTTTCTTTGTTTCGCATTATAGAAATAACACTATGTCTTTCTCGGGCTTGGACTTTGGGTGTCTGTCCTCTAACTTTTCCTGCTTTTGTAAGCGAACCGTGAGTTGGCACGGACTAGTTTCTTGTCTGATTCAATTTATGTATTTGGATTCTACCAGTATTTTGCTTTGATAGTTTCAATTACCTTTTCGTGTTCTGGTCCTTTTCTTCTTGCATATCTTTCCATTGCACCTAGTGGCACTCCACCTAATGTAGTTGCCAATCCAGTAAAGGCTTTTCTTCTAAATGTACCACGATGTCCTGTTTTGTTCATGAATTTTTTGATACCGTACTTGAAATTGTGTTGCCAAGTTTTGTACATGACACCAAGTTGTGCAGCATCCATTTCATTTCCTATATCAAAGAATTCTGATTTCTCCAATAGACCTATTGGAACAAAAGTAAGCGGCGTAGTGGTAAACATTGCGTCTGGTTGCTCTCTTTCTAGTTCATTGATTAATCTGATTGTCTCCCAAGCATCCTCATCTGTTTCGTCATTATCCAGACCCATGATTAGAGTAAAGGCAGGTATCCAATAGTTTTCATTTAGAGTCTTGACACTTTCTTTTACTATCCAATGCCATTCTTCTGGCTTGTATGGAGAGAGTTTTCTATCAGCATATTTGCCAATTAATCGCAAACTTCCTGTTTCAAAACCACATTGTATTCCAATCATGTTTTCAGGACCAGCTTTAATTATTTTTGAAATATTTGGAATCACTCTTTCATCTGCTATTGCGCCTGCAAGAGTACCATGTGTTGGGTTTGTGTGTTCTACGCCAGTTGACATGACAGCATTGAAAAGCTCTTCAAGTGCTTCTCTGTTTGGCGCCATGTTCTTTGTCTTTCTTGGATCCAGACCATAAACGAAGATATCGTCACTGTGTAACCAAGCCGAGGTCTGTCCACCCTTTTTGAGGTTGACTTCGATTTCTTTTTTGACCTTCTCAGGTGGATAATATCTCAATGGTCGTAGTGTAACGTCACAAAACTTGCAGCCGCGTCCACATCCACGCATTACTTCAACCATTCCATGCATACTGGGCTCTACAATATCTGGAATCACATCAATATCTGGTTCATCCCAGTAGTGGATGAATCTTCCATGGTGCTTTTTCTCACCTTTTCCAAATTCTTTAATGTCTACTTTGAAATCATTTTTTGCAAACGGGTTCATGTTATCAAATGCACCATCAATCAAATAATTGAAAAATTGTCCAGCATGACCGTCAATTTCTGGAGCAATGCCTCCAAGTTCTCCTTCTAAAACTGCATACAAACCGTATTCTTCAATTTTTTTAGGATCATAATTATACTGCCAAGTTCCAGATGCACCAGCAATTACTTTGGCGTTGCTGCCGTTCTTTTTCTTTGCAGCATTAATTTTCATGTGCAAATCTCTGTTGTAGAATTCATCATAAGACATCTGTTTACGACCGTAAGTGAAGGTCATGGTAACAGGACCCATTCCAAGTGGATCCATTTCATAGGTTCCAACTACTTGTGTTTCTGGACCAATGAATTTTTCAATATGATCAGGATGCGCAACAACGACGTCTTCGCGTTTAAATCCATCACGCAAAAGTGCCGCCTCTACTTTTCTCAATCCATATGGCGCATAGTTTGCAATTCCGTTTGTGTGACCTACGGGATTACATATAAAATCAAACAAGACTTTTGGAGTTACTTGATCTTTTAACAAATAATACCAGATGCTATTTTTTGATCTGTGTGGGTCTATTGCAGGCGCACAACCAAAGAATGTAGCAAGAGATATCCCACGATATGTAGACATCAACGTACGATCAGCTGTTAATACAATTTTTGGGTGGCCCACTTTAATCCTCATTTGGGTTCTTTGGCCCAATCTTTTTAAGTTTTCGGGTTTTATTCAACATAATTAGTAATTTTCAAGAATTCCGGCTTTATTTCGATGAGTATAACCAAATTCTTTGTTGGATAAAAGATAATCGCCGTCAAAAACAGTGCCGTCCTTACAGACAAGAACTTCACCTACACAACAACTTCCACATATACCAATACCGCACTTCATCATTCTTTCAAGACTTGCCTGAACATGAAATTTTTTTGCATGAGCTAACTGTACAACTTTGTGCATCATTTTTTCTGGTCCACATGTGTACACTGCATCAAACTTTTTTTCAGAAATCAATTTTTCCATCTCGTCTGTTACAAGCCCTGACTTGCCGTACGTTCCATCTTCTGTCACAACAATAACTTGATGTTTGTTATGTTCAAGAAGTTGGTTTGCTAATTTTTCAAAAAACACTTCTTCTTTGGTTTTTGCGCCAATCAATACTGTAACTTCATTAGTTTTTTTCAAAAATATCAATAGTCGCATCAACGGAACAAGTCCAGTTCCTCCCCCCACAAGCAAAAGTTTGCCTTGTTTAATGGTAAAAGAATTACCGTAAGGACCTCGCATACCTATGTAATCACCGACTTTGAGATTGTAAAGTGATGTTGAAGCAACACCGTGCTTTCTTACTGTAAACGCACCTTTTCCTTTCTCTAAAGTTATCATCACGCTCATTGGCAATTCATTTACACCGGGGATCCATACCATTGCAAACTGTCCTGGCAAGACATTAGCAAAAACTTCATCAGAGAAGACTAGTGTACGTACTGTCGGTGTTTCTTCAATTACTTTTTCTATTTTTACAACTAGTGGTTTGTTAGAATTTCTTTGCAATTCCTACCATCTCTTTTATTTTTGAAAATCCTTTTTTTTCCATGTATTTTGATATACCATCATTAATTTCTGAAAATACACCAGTCCATTTCTCACCTATCGCACTACCAATTTGTACTGCGCTTGCACCTGCAAGTATGAATTCAACTGCGTCTTCCCAGTCTGAGACACCACCACAACCAATTATTGGAATATCAAATTTGGATGAAATTTCATAGACGCATCTTACCGCAATTGGTTTTATGGCAGAACCAGAGAGTCCTCCTATTTTATTACTAAGAAGAGGACGTGTTGTTTCTACGTCAATTCCCATTGCTCTAACAGTGTTTATTGCAGTTATCGCATCAATTCCTGATTCACATGCAGCACGTACTGTTTCAAGATAATCTGATGCTCCTAGTCCCACTTTAGCAATTACAGGAACTTTGGAATGAGACTTTACTGATTTTACTATTTTTCTTACTAGATTAGGATCGTCACCAACTTCTAGTCCCACTTTTTCTACGTGTGGACATGACAGATTAAGTTCGTATCCCAAAATTTTTACATTTTCAAATTGTTTTATCATAAAGACAAAGTCTTCTTCTACAGATCCTACTAAACTGACAATAATTGGCACAGTAGTGTTTGATTCGATCATTTTTGCAAAATATGGAGCTCCTGGATTTGACAGACCTACGGCATTTAGATAACCAGATTTTACTCCAACTATTGTAGGGTTAGGATAGCCGTCCCATGGTTCTTTGCTAAGTGATTTTGTGACTAGTGCGCCTGCTCCATCCTTATATAATCGAGCAAAAACTTCAAGCGAGATTCCAAGGATGCCGGAAGCAAGCATGGTTGGCCTTTCAAACTCAATTGGCCCTACCTTAGTTGAGATGTCAGGTTTCACTTATGATTATAAAAAATTGTTCTCATATAACAGTTCATGTGTAATTACACACCATGGAATGTTACCTTTTTTAGTGAGAGAGTGTGAATGTGTGAAGTATGCATTTTGTTATTTTAACAGAGATTGGTGTAGCAGTATTTGATAAAAATACATGTGTGAAATCTCTTCCTTTCTCAGATCCTGCCAAAGAGTATATTGAGATAAAAGAAGAAAGGGCAAACGTATACCAACTCTCAGATTTTCTTTCGAAATTAACTTCGCCAGTTTTTGTAAACGATTCATCGCTTCTAAAACTTTTGAAAAAAAATTCAATTGAAGCAGAACTAATGGATAATGCAAAAATAGAAAACATCCAAGCTTCAAAATTAAGGGTTCTAGTTGATTCTGGTTTTGCAAAAGATGAGGATGACGCAAGAGCAAAATTACGAGACTTTGCAGTACAGCTTTCTTCATCAAAAGTAACAGAAACATCTGAGAGTCCAGATCTTCACATAATTCAAACTATTAACACGCTGGACGAAATTGACAAGATTATAAATGGACTTAGTTCGCGATTAAGAGAATGGTATGGCTTACATTTTCCAGAGCTTGATAATTTAATAGATAGCATAAATGGATATTCCAAAATAGTTTTAGCAGGTACAAGAGACGACATCACAGATAACGTGTACACTGAAGCTGGATTTCCTGATACCAAAGTAGAGATGCTGTCTTTATTACAGAAAAAAAGCAAAGGAGGTAAGATATCAGAAGAAAATCTTGCAATTGTTCAGTCAATTGCAAAGCAAATATTGGAACTTTTTGATTTAAGAAATACACTAGAAAAACATGTAGAAACTCAGATGGAAATCGTTGCACCAAACTTATCTGGCATACTTGGACACGCTGTAGGAGCTAGAATTTTGGCAAGGGCTGGAAGTCTCAAAAGACTTGGTTCCATGCCTGCCAGTACTATTCAGGTTCTTGGTGCAGAGAAAGCGCTATTTCGTTCTCTCAGAACAGGATCCCAGCCGCCAAAACATGGTTTATTGTTCCAGCACTCTTTGGTACATGCAGCTCCAAGATGGCAGCGTGGTAAGATAGCTAGAGCCATTTCTACAAAGGCAGCAATTGCAGCAAGGGTAGATATTTTTGGGGCAGGAATAAACCAGACTCTCTTTGAGAAGCTAAATGTAAGAATTAAGGAAATAAGTGAAAAGTACAAGGAACCAACAGAAAGAGAACCCATGAGGATTCAACAGCGCGATACCTTCCGACATGGAAGAGACCAGCGAAGTTTTGGTAGAGATTCTGGTAGAGGACAGCGAAGTTTTGGTAGAGATTCTAGAAGTGATGATAAAAAACAAGACTGGAAGAAAGGAAAAAGAAGAAAGTTTGGAAAACGACGAAGGTAATATCTTTTGGATTAAAGTAGACGGTGAAAAAAAACCTGCGACATTAAATCTCGTTCCCGGAAATCAAGTCTACAAGGAAAAATTAGTCAAAGTAAAAGATGAAGAATTTAGAATATGGGATCCGTTTAGAAGCAAGCTTGCAGCAGCCATAATGAATGGTTTAGAGATTTTGCCAATAGTTAGAAAATCCAAAGTTCTCTATCTTGGAGTTTCTACGGGAACAACGGCAAGCCATGTTTCAGATATTGTGGGTCCAAGTGGTATAGTTTTTTGTGTAGAACACGCAAGTAGAGTTGCGCGGGATTTTTTAGACAGAGTAGCAGCGCATAGGTCAAACATAGTTCCTATATTACAAGATGCAAGAAACCCAAAACAGTATTTTTCAGTCTATGGAAATGTAGATGTAGTTTATGTCGATATAGCGCAGCCAGATCAAACCGAAATTGCAATACTAAATTGCAAAACGTATCTCAAAAAAGGCGGATACCTCATGTTGGTAATAAAAACAAGAAGTATTGATGTAATAAAAGACCCTGCACAGGTAATCAAATCTGAGATTAAGAAGCTAAGTCCAGATTTTGAGGTAATTCAAGAAATTAACCTTTATCCTTATGACAAAGACCACGCAATCGTGCTTGCAAAGTATTAGAAACTCATTTTTGGCTTAAAAGAATCCTTACTGGCTTCCAACTAGTACGCACAAATTGCGGAGTTTTCTTGTGAGTAAAAATCCAATTTCTAACAAACTGCATCGTTTTAGAATCTGACGGATAACCGCTTCCAAGATCATATTTTTTTCGTAGTTTTTCTATTTCTTTATCACGATTTACCTTTGCAACAATTGATGCTGCAGAGACTACAGCAAATTTACTATCTGCGTGATGTCTTGAATAGATCCTACCACTTTGTGCAAGTTTGGAAATCTTTTTTCCAAATCGAATCGGATTTACATCACATGAATCAACATAGGAAGAATCTGGTTTTAGTTTTGAGATAACTTTGGCCATGTATTGTGCTTCCAAGTTGTTTAGTTGGTTTTTTCTTACACTTTGATCTATTAATCGTGGCGAGATTTTTGCAACATAATAGTCATCAACTATATCAATAATTTTTTTATATAGATTTTCTCGCCTAGCTGGACTTAGTTGCTTAGAATCACGTACTCCAATTTTAGACAAATATTTGATCTTTGAGCGTTGAATTGATATTCCTGCAATAACAAGAGGTCCAAGTACAGATCCTCGACCAGCATCATCTACACCACAAACTATCATTTTGTGTTTTTGTCACATTAGATGTATTAAATCGTTTTATGACATACTAATAATAGAACCAAATTGCAAATCGATCAAATGCAGGACATAGTGGAGATAACAGAAGGAAAAACAAAGCTTCTTGTCCCAAAAGAGTCACTTGAGACAAATGCACCTCCAATGCAACCAGCGTTTTTTAACCCAAGAGCAAAACTGAGTAGGGATTTCTCCATAGTTGCATATTCTACGTTTTTACAAAACTTCAAAGGACCTAAAACTTTCCTAGATTGTCTTTCAGGCATAGGAGCCCGCAGTATACGTGCTGCAAACGAATTAAAAACAATAGAGAAAGTTTTCATAAATGATGTAAATCCATCTGCTTTGGAACTTGCAAAAAACTCTGCGATATTAAATAATACAAACAAGTGCGAATTTTCAGAAAACGAAGCATGCAGATTCCTAAGCTTACATTCAAAGCGAGAAAAACGTGGAGCAATAGTTGATATCGATCCATTTGGTTCGCCATCAAGATATCTTGATTGTGGAATACGTGCGACTTCGCACGGAGGTCTTCTTTCAGTTACTGCCACAGATCTTCCAGTATTACATGGGTTATACAATGATGCATGTCAAAGAAGATACTATGGAATTCCTGTAAGAACAGAATATGGAAATGAAATTGCGTTAAGGTTGATTCTTGGTTGCATTCATCTTGTGGCTGGAAGACTTGGTGTAAAGATTGTCCCGTTATTTGTACAAAACAATATGCATTATTACAGAGTCTACGTTAAGGTACTTGTTAAGACAGACTCTGAAGACAGCATGGGATATATCATACATTGTAAAACATGCGGCCATAGAAGAATTCAGAAAGAAAAAAGCAATTCTTGCGAAATTTGTAATGCAAAATCAGAATCAGCAGGACCGCTTTGGATAGGAGAGATGCATGATAAAACGTTTGTAGACTCGATGTTATCAGAACAAACAAAGTTTACAGTAGACAAGTCTTGTGAGAAAACTTTGTTAAAATGTCAAAAGGAGATAGGTATGCCTCCCTCATTTTTCATGCTTGATGAGATGGCAAGAAAGATGAGAGATGCCCCAAAATCACTTGAGAAAACAATTGAAAAACTTCAAAAATCTGGATTTAATGCATCTCCCACAAGCCTAAATCCCTCTGGATTTAAGACTAGTGCCAGAATAGATGAAATTATACAGGTACTACAAAATTAAGGATTATAGCCAAGGCAGATATAGTAAAGTTCACTGCTTGTTTTTCTGCTTGCTTTTGGCTTTCTTATCTGAACTTTTGTGAATTTCTTTTTTATATAATCTCGAAACTCGTTTGAATATTCTCCATCAAATACTTTGAACAATGCATTTCCTTTGTATGCTAGAACATGATCAACTATTTTTGATGCAGCATAGTTTAGTGCAATTTGTTTTGCATGATCAACTGGCCAGACACCGCTTACTTGTGGAGAAAGATCACAGATCACCGCATTTACTTTTCTTCCAAAATGTTCAAAAATCAATTCTACAATAGATTCATCTTCAATATCTCCTCTTATGATGTGTGTATTTGGAATTTCTTCAACGTATGAAGTATCAATACCCATAACTTTTCCTTTATTTCCTGCAAGTTCTAGTGCAACCTGTGTCCAGCCACCAGGCGAACATCCAAGATCTAATACATAAAATCCTGGTCCAATTATGCGATATGATTGATTAAGTTCTTTTAGTTTGTATGAAGCCCTACTTCTGTAACCTTCTTTGTGTGCGAGTTTTCTGTAAAAATCGCGTCTTGCATCAATTAATTTCATTTCTTTGTTTTCTTGTTGGCAAGTTCAGTAATAACCCATTGTTCAATTAGTGGACAAGTTTTTGGACTAACCTCACCGTCAATTGAACATTTTTGTTCTACTGGGCAGATTAAACAGGGTGCAGCTTCAATTGTTTGTGTGCTTACAGGCATTTTTGAAATCTTTAGTTTGTATGTCCATCTGCCATTTTCCAAAATCTTCTCACGTTTTACTATATTGCGTCTTTCAAGTTTGAGAGCTAGTCTTGAGCCGTCTCTGCTAGTCAGTTTTAATTTCTTCCATAAATCACTTTGAAGCATACCTTCATCACCACGTTCTGCAACAATATTACAAACTCGTGTTGTGAGTTTTTCCATATCAAGGCCTTCGATCTGAAAGTTTTCAATTTCTGATTCGTCAAATTCTTCCTCTAATTCTTCTTCTGCCTTCTTTTTAGAAGATGGTTTCTTTACAATGACTGGTTTTTTTTCTACAATCTTTTTCTTTGCAATAGCTGGTTTCTTTACAATAGCTGGTTTCTTTACAATAGCTGGTTTCTTTACAATAGCTGGTTTTTTTTCTACAACCTTTTTCTTTTCAACAGCTTCTTTTGCTGTTTTTTTTATTGGTTTTTTATCCTTCTTTTTAGCCATAACGATCTCTTAACAATAATCTAAATACGCGCTCAAAGTAATATATAACATAGCATTGGGTTTATTGAACTCTGAATTTGGACGTTGTAGTAATGGTCTTTTTGTAGTCATTGTCGTTCATTTCAACCACCATTTCATATTCTCCTGCTTTGTCAATTTTTTCAGAAAAAGTATCATCTATAGGAAGCGCTAACTTGTTTGTAGAAAAGCACTGTGAAAAAAAGCCATTTTGTGCTACTACTTGTTTTGGTGATGTTTTGGTATCATAAATTGTAATATATAGATCACCGCAGTCAAAATCAGAATTATTGACTATGACTTTAATCTCTATAGTGGCAGAAACAGAATATTGATTTAGCAAGCCTTGAATCTTGAGATCTTCAATTACTGGTGGTGTTGGTGTGAAAATATTTTCAAATGGCCACATGTTAAGTTCTCTGTCAGGTTGTGTTAAAACTCCAGACAAAACAAATGCACCAAAAGCCATTCCCATTATAACTGGAAAAAGAAAAACAAGCAAAGCTGTGTTTTGCACTGCCATTTTGTTATGTAACAATCTCATTCCTTTATATCTATTTAGTCAAAAAGTCATGTCATTCTTACAGATGATTTTGTCGAATAAGTTAAATCGAGGACAGCCAAATAGCCCGCTAGATGCGACTTAGAAAGTTTAGAGTTCGTGCTTTTAGATGCATTCATGATTCTGGTGAGATCAAGGTTGGAGACCTAGCTTCATTTATTGGTAGAAATGAAAGCGGAAAAACCACAATACTTGAAGCTCTTACTCTGCTTAACAAAGATACAAAAGTATCTGAACTTGATTTGTGTGACGAAATGTCAGAAGAATTAAAATCTGAAACGATAATAGTGGAGGGCGAGTTTGAACTTGGTGAAAAAGAAATAAAATTAATTCAAGAAAGATTCCCAAATTTAGACGATATTAAAAAAATTAGACTCTATCGTACTCAAAAGAGCCCTAAAGTACAGTATGATTTTGGCGATGTAAAGATAAGCGAAGACGCAAACAAGAGAATTAATTCGTGGGAAAACTTTGTAGAAAAGATTCAAGACTTTGTATCTTCGATTCCCCATCCCCTGCGCATAAAACTAGATACAAAATTCCTAGAAGGAAATGCCCCAAGAACAAGAGATGTTTTTAACAATATGATGGCGGAATTTAACAATCAAATTTACTTGATAGCATCACATGAAAAACAGGTAATTTCTGACTGGGACAATATACACCAAAATCTCGACCATACGTATGATAGTCTTCTCATAGGCACAAGCGAACGCTCAGCCCTTGAAAATTTTGTAGAAGAGAAGATACACCCTAGATTTGTCTATTTTTCAGACTATAAGAAAATTTTAGGAAACATTGACCTCGATGAATTTTTGAAAGAATCCAAGGGAATAAGACCAAAAGGGTTAGAGTATATTGAAGAGTTTGACAAGGCTGAAACTGTAAAGAATTTATTTTATTTGGCAGAGTTAGACACGAATAAACTTGAGGAAGTACACAAGAGTCCTTCAAGACTGATAAAACTTTTGCACACTGCAAGTAGAAAGTTAACTGACAGACTCAATCCAGCATGGAAAGGTGATCCAATTCATGTAGAATTAAGATATAATCCTTCAAACATCCTCAGTGTTGTAATTTCAGATGTTCATAAAGACGGTACTGTTACAAACACTGGTCTTTTGAATCGAAGAGCTGAGGGATTCAAATGGACCTTTTCGTTTATAGTAAACTTTGCAGCTGAGACACAAAGATCTGAATTAAAAGAAGCAATATTACTTTTGGACGAACCTGCACGAAACTTGCACCCTACTCAACAACGCGGAATTTCAGATTTATTAAAAGGTCTAGCTGGTTCTAATCAAATTCTGTATGCTACGCATTCACCATTTATGATATTTGATTATACCCCAGGAAACCTGCTTGTTGTCGAGCTTGATAAAAGAAAACACCTCAGTCACATCTATTATGATTATTGGAATGCAGATGATTCTACACTAATCCCAATCCTATATGGTCTTTCTAGAGGCCTTGTTGAATCAATTCCAGACAGAGAAATTGGTGTTAATTCAAGACCAGTAATTATTGTAGAAACAATGGTTGATTCAATATATCTAAATGCATTTGACAAATTCCTAAAAGATCCAAATCTATCAATGAATCCACTTAATATAGTTCCTGCATATAACAAGAATTCCGTTCTACCGCTTTCAATATTTTATAAAAATCATGGTTACAACACATTTGTCCTCCTAGAAAATACAGAATTGTCACACCAAATTTCTGCACAGCTACAGGCAAATGGCTTCAAATCTGTACAGATAATATTTTTCGAGTTTGGTGGACAGCCAAAACAAGCAATAGAAGATTTCATGGTTGTTGAAGATTATCTGTATGCAGTAAACCAAACTTATGAGATCAAGCTAAGAAAAGAGGGATACCGGAACCTGACTCCTGATGACATTTCTGCAAAAGGCAAAAAGAGCATTTTAGATAATCTAAATGAGATCTGGAAGGAAAACCAACATTTGGGATGGGAGAAATTTGAACCAGAAGAGATTTGCAGATACATGTCTCAAAAAATTGCATTAGGCGAGGCAGATTTTATCTCAGATAAAACAAAAGATCAGTTCAGAACAATATTTAGATTGATTGCAGAAAGAATAAGACAGAACCAAAATATTGTCACTGAGACAACGCTTAACAGTCTAAAATAAATCCGAATTTCCACAACGTCCTTGAATTAGTACTTTACTCACAATTGATACTACTCAAAAATCAATAAAAATGAAAATTTGTATCATAGATACTTAAGATTTAATTTGGAGAACGGTTTTGTTTTGTTATTGAAAGATAGGCTCGTTAAAGGTATGATTATTGCGATATTGCTTGTTTCGGCTTTGTTTTTTATGGTTAGCCTTCCAAAAATTAGTGCTGCAGCTGAACTAGTAACAGTAACAGCTACAAATCATGATCAAGTGACAGTTGTAGAGTACAAAAATAATGAAGAAAATATTTTTGATATTACATCAGTAGTTTTGAAAGTTGATGATGGTGGAAATTTCAAGTCATTTAAAACAGAGAGAGGATGGATTGGCAAAAAAACCGATGCAGATACAATAACGTTTACTTCGACAATACCAGTCAAACCAGGACAGAGTGTAAAATTTGGAGTAAAAACCGACAAATCAAACCCAGTTTTTAACTGGAAGGCATTCGACAAGGAAGGCGATGAAATAGGTTCAGGTGGAAGAATTACAACAACACCTCAAGATAAAATACCGGGTAAAACAGAAACGCCTACAATTGGCGGTGGGATAACCGAACACTCTACTTTTAAGATCATTCCTGATACGCCACGCGTTGGTTCTACTTTGCGTATCATTGGAGAGAATTTTGCTCCAAGAGAAAAGCTTGATTTTTACATAAATGATTTAAAACTTGAATCTTTTGTCAGTGATGGAGAAGGAAACTTTATCGTAAGCACAAAGATTCCTAAGAATCTATTATCTGATAGAGCAGATTTCATAATCAAGGATCAAAGTGGTCACCAAAAATCAGTGAGTTTGAGAATACAAGAAGTCTCAAGTAGAATCACAGAAGGTATTGAGTTAACAGTAAATGCTGACTCCGTGTTTCATAGAGGTGAAGAAAAAATCATTTCAGGTACAGCTGAATCAGGCAGTACTTTGACTATTTCAATCTCAGATACAAACGGCCAAGTTCTAACAACATATACAGTAAAAGCTGATGGCTCTGGTAACTATTCTACACCACATCGAATTCCTTCTGATAGAGAGTTTGGAGAATATACTATAACCATTACAGATGGAAAAGACACCGTTGTTCGCAAATATGTTTTAGAAACAACACAAAAGATCAATTTGGCACCGTTAAAAGAGAAATATGATCCAAGTGAAACTGTAATAATCAATGGTACTGCCATTGCAGATAAAGAAATTGAATTAATATTACGTGATCCAGTTGGTATGGAGATCCATTCAGAGAATAGAATGGTAGGAGCTAATGGTACCCTGACTTTTAATTATAAATTAGCTCCAGCAATAAGAGAAGGTACGTATGTGCTGTTTGCAACACAAGAAGCAGAGTTTGCCACAGTGTTATTTGGAGTAGGTCAACTTCCATCACCGCCCTTGATAGCAACTATGGATTCATTAAACTACAAAACATCAGAAAAACCCAAGATCAACATAATAGGACCACCTTCAGCAACAGTCAGTTTAATTATAATTGATCCATCTGACAAACAGAAATTTGCAGATAGTTTTTCGCTAGGAATTGACGGATATAATACGTACACCTTCAATCTTACTGGTTATACATCTGGCATCTATACAGCGGTAATTAGCAGAGGAAACGTGCATGCTGAAAACAAATTCTCTGTTGGTTTACAGACTAGTACTGGAAAGGTAACTCTTAGAACTCTACAAGAAACATATCATCCTGGCGATCCCATTTTATTGATAGGCGATTCTAATCCTAATGTCATCATCACCGTAAGTCTAACTGATCCTAATGGCATTAAGGTAAAAACTCAAGATGTGTTTACTGACAAAAAAGGAACCTATTCGTCATCGGTTTTCAGGATTCCATCTAATGCTCAATCTGGAGTTTGGAAGATTGAAGCAGGAAGTGGTATAAACCATGTAAGTAAGGATCTAACAGTAACACAAAGTACTGAGGGAGTCATTACAATTCTTTTAGACAAAAGTAGTTACAAGATAGATGAGATAGTACAAATCAAAGGCAGTGGAGTAAGCGCATCTCATACTATAGTGATAAAGATTTTGAAAGACCAGACGGAAATTACAAAGCTTAGTATCGTATCTACTGGAATTGGAACCTATGGCACTATTTGGAAAATCCCGACTAATCTAAGCCCTGGGACATATACAATAAAAGTTGTAGACGAGCCAAAGAGTGCAGAAACAACCCTTACAGTGCAATGATCGGTTAGAAAATCATAACAGAAGTTTGTATCAAAACACTTATTATTTGAGCATGAAAAAATTGGCTGATGACTGACATAAGCCAGCTGAATAAGCCACAGAATAGACTTGAACCAGTAGAAGGTACAATTGAAAGCATCAGTGAACCAAGGACTGTAAACCTGAAAACAGGCGGACAGGCACAAGTTGCAGATGCAATCCTAAAGGATGACACTGGTCAGATAAAACTCACGTTATGGGATGCCCAGATCAAAATGGTAAAACCAGGCTCCAAAATAAGAGTAGAAAATGGATACATTACAAGCTTCAAAGGAGAAAATTCCCTTAATGTGGGAAAATATGGCAAGCTGAATGTAATCGAGTTTTAAACTTTAGATAATTTTTCTCTAATTAGCTAATATATCCAAGTTTTTTATCTTGAGATGGTAGCGGCAATTGTTCTGTGGACTGTCGTTGCCCCATTTGTTCTTCTACTGTTTTAATTAATTGATCCGTATCTTGTGCTTTTTTGATAAGAGTGGTCATATCTAATTTTAATCCCAATATTTTTGAAAGAATTTCAAGAATTGCTTTTGATGCTTTTGCATCAACAACATATCCTGATGTTTCACCAAGCAAACAAACTCCTGTTATTCCTCTAGTTTTTCCTGCACCAATCACCAATCCATTCATCCCAGTAATGCTGCCCCCATTCATTGTAAAGATTCCTTGTTTTGAAAATTCTTTTATTATTTGTAGTGAGGTGCTAGTTCCGTAAACTTTAGGATTTTTTGAAAAAGTACCAGTAATGAAAGCTGCAAGTGTGTAAATGTTTTTTACACCAAGTTTTTCGCAAATTCCTATAATTTCTTCTGCCATTGCATATTCACTTTCTGGAGTAACTGGCTGTGCATCTCCAGTAAGCAATACAATATCATCGGGTTTGTTTTTGCAATAATACAATGTATTTTTCATCAAATCTATTGTACCATCATCTTGTATAGAGACTTGTGGTGGAAATGATGAAGAAAATATGTTTGCAAACTGTACTCCCTTGAGTTCTTCTATCAAATAATCAACTGCAATCTTTCCTACATAGCCACTTCCTGGCAATCCACAAATAAGATGCGGGTTTTTTAGTTTAGGCATTTCAGAAATTTCAACAATAATTTTCGATTGAGATGACATAAATTTCTAAGTAAATCTATTCCATATTAATGAAGCGTAGAATCCTATCTTCTAGATTTTGATTTTACTTTTCGTTTTGCCTTTCTTGTTTTTGCTTTATGTTTTACTTTTGATTTGTGTTTTTTTGCTTTTCTTGTTTTTGTCTTTGATCTTTTCGTTGTTTTAGATTTTTTTATTGCTTTTGTCTTTCGTTTTGCCTTTGATTTTCGTTTTATCTTTTTCTTAGTTTTTCTTTTTGCTTTTCTTTTTTTAGCTTGTAAAATTGCAAGTCTTTCAGTAATTTTAATAAGATTACGTTTTGCTTGTTCTTCTTGTTTCATTTTTGATTTAACCTGCGAACGTAATAGTTCTTCTGCTTTGACACTTGATTTGAACTGTTCTAAAAGCATGGGTTTTGTATGTGCATGTGTTCTTATTTGTAAGTCAATTTTTGATTTTGATTTTGTCACATCTTCAATTTGTTTTGCAAGTCTTTCTTCTGCTGCGTTTCTCTGTTTTATTTCAGAATGTAATTCGGCAATCTTTTGATCTATGGATTTCATTTTCTCAGAAATACGTGTCTTATCATCTGGAGAGATGGTAAACTCCATTTCTTGTGCGATTCGCTCCTTTTCTTCTTCATCAAGTTTAAGTCGGCCTTCTGCAGCTGCTTTTAATCTTTGAACACTATCTCTTTGAGCTGTATACTGATTAAGAAGCTGAGAGATTTCTTCTTTTTTTGTAAGAGATGTATCTTTTTTCTTTTCAAGAGAAGAGAGCCCTGAAGAAGATTTGCGTTTTAACGATAGAGTAGAATGAAGCTTATTTTCACTTTTTCTCCTGCTTTTTGTTGCCTCCATTTTCTTGTTTTTATATGACTTTACAAGTTTTGAGAGAGATGCCATAATGTCATAGAGAGATTTTGTACTCGATTAAGTTTTTGCTATGATCAGGAATTGACATAAAAGTTAATATTTTTCACATCTTTTGTGATTTTTAACAAATTTTCAAATGCGCTATTCTTTCAAACTAATAGATTTTATTTGGTAATGTTAAAGAATTGACATTGGATTTTCACCCATCCCAGCTGCCAATACTAAAAACTTTTGAGATTAATGATGAATCACAAGTATCTGACGCTGCGTCAGAAATGATCAAGTTGGGGTTTTCAAATCAAAAAAGTGCATTTAAAGTGTTGATGACAAATGAAAAAGAACTTGCTAAGAAAATTGGATTTTTAATAGTGAATGAAATTAATTTTGGACTACGTAAAACGAAACAGGAACGAGATGTGATGTACTGGGTATATCATCATGATAAATCTCGTTATACCATGGTGTTAATAAGTTCCAAAGTTTCTCATGAATTAGGTTTCTGATTTTTCAAAAATAAGATGTAGTTTGAGTTTTTTTGATATTATGCCCGCAACTAATACTCCAAGTATGACACCGCCTATTACATCGGTGGGATAGTGTTGCAATACGTAAACTCTGCTAATAGATACCAAAAGGGGATACATCCATAACAGATAGCACCCTCTTGGAAATCTCCTAGATAATGCAATTCCAATCACTAACGCAAACGTGGCTGTTCTTGTAGCATGACCTGCCGGAAACGAAAATGTTCCAGATCCAAAAAATGAAAATGTATCTTTTTCAAGTGGGATAGGAAATGGATCTCCTTTAAAATCTAGATGTGGTCTCTCTTGACCAACAGATTCTTTTATGTATGCCGAGACAATAGTTCCTGCCAAAACTGATAGGATTAGTATCAGTCCCAATCGCCTAGTGCGTTTCTTGATAAACAGTCCCAGACTGAAAATAATGATGTAAAACAGACTGCCAATCTCTGTGAAGATTTGCATTATAAGATCTAGAGAAGGTTTTCCTCCAATTGATTGAGCATAGTTAATGGCAGCGTCATCCATCGGTTTTGTAATTTTTGTATATACAAGAATTGTTATGATGATAAAAATTATCATAAGTAAAAAAAACTTCCTTGAACGTATGTCAAAAGCCCATTGTTGCATCTATTTACACCATAACCATTTTTTCATATCCGTCTATAATTGATCTCTAAATTTCTCTGTATTAAATAACATCTTATCAAAATTTAGGTAATATGAAAGAATAAACAATGAATAACATAGATAGAAGATCCAGCTATTGACTTACCAGGCCATCTGTAGAGATCTCGTGCACGGGTGTGAATTTAAAATTAGAATTTGAAATAGAGATAGTTCAAAAAGTGAAAAAGCATATGGAAGAAGCACAGGGATAGATATGCCAAAAGAGTAGATTATGCAGATGAGTAAACTGTAAGGATCAAGATAAAAATTAGATCCATATAGCAGACTAAAAGATTTTAACCATACCAAAGGATAGGATCGCCGTGAGACTTCTTACACTTGACGATTTAGAGACTACGGGAAAAACTGTTTTTCTTCGTGTGGATATGAATTGCCCCATAGATCCCAAGACAATGGAAATAATTGAAACAAGCAGGATACGTGAATCCACTGAATCATTAAGAGATCTTGAGGGGGCAAAAGTTGTCATAGCTTCACACCAAGGAAGAGTCGGAAACAAAGACTACACAGGAATGGAAAAACATGCAAAAGTGCTTGAAAAAATTCTTGATCACCCGATAAAGTATGTCGAAGATGTAATTGGTTCTGATGCTCAAAGAGAAATAAAAAAAATGAAGGACGGAGAGATACTTTTGCTTGATAATCTAAGACTGTGTGCTGAAGAAAATTATGAGTTTACCCCTGCTGAAGCGTCCAAGACTATAATGGTAAGCAGGCTTTCCAAGCTTTTTGATCTATGTGTATTGGACTCTTTTCCAAGTTCGCATAGATCGCATCCTTCCATAGTAGGATTTTCACATGTTTTACCTGCCTGTGCAGGAAGATTGGTTGAACGGGAAGTACGTAAGCTTGATGAGATAATGACTGTTGCAAAAGCTCCGCATGTTATAGTACTAGGAGGCTCAAAAGTCATGGATAGGCTGGAGGCTATAAAGACATTAATTCAAAGTGGAAGGGCAGATCAGGTCTTACTTACTGGAGTTATTGCAAATGTATTCATGCGAGCACAAGGCAGAATAAAATTCCCACTAGACATAAAAAGAGAAGAAGAGGTCATCTCAAAAGCTCATTCACTTATTGGTGAGTATCCTGATGTCTTTTCAACACCTGTTGATATTGCCATAGAAAGAAATGGAAAAAGGGTAGAGATGGATGTCAGAGAGATCGGTAAAGGTGACAAGATATTAGATCTTGGACCAAATACAGTCGAACATTACATGAAATCAATACGTGGTGCAGGAACAGTCTTTATCAGTGGTCCAGCGGGATTTTTTGAAAACGATAATTTCAAGTTTGGAACAGAGAGTCTTCTTCGTGGTGTTGCGGATTCTTTTGCTACAACTATTGTTAGTGGGGGTCATCTTACTGCAGCGCTAAAAAGATACGGCCTTACGGAAAAGATACATCATATAAGTACAGCAGGTGGAGCACTGGTATTGTATTTGACAGGAGTAAAGCTTCCAATGATCCAGTCTCTTGAAGAGGCTGCACAACGATACAGATCTAAATAGATGCCTTACAAGAGGGACAGATTCTTTCTTCTAGTTTACCAATATGAATTTCGTTATTACATGAATTACAATTTGTTTTTTCTACTTCCCCAAAGAGTTTGAACCATTGCGTTGTAAAGTTCTGTGCTATAGGCCTGAGAAATCCATCTTGGTGCAATTTATCAAAAAACGGTTTCATATCATCTATTGTTAAAGATTTAGCCATATCCTGAGTTTTTAATATTTCAAAAATTTCGTCATTTGTGAATCGCAGACTAGTATCATTGAACTTGTCAAAGACGATCTTTCTTATTTGTAAGAGAATCGGGGTAGAAAGCACATTTGACAATTCAGAACAAACCAGATGCTTCTTCTTTTATTTTATCAGCTGATGTAGCATCGTTTAGCTTTTCTGATAGATATGAGTAGATTCCGTATTTGAGTACCTTTAGTGAAAGAAGCGCACATTTTATCCTAGCAGGACCAAGATCTGGCAGACCGAGGTTTTCAAGGATTTCTTCTTTTGTTAGTTTTTTAACATATTCAAAATCTTTCCCCATTATTAATTCCGTAAGCATTGATGCACTTGCTTGACTTATTGCACATCCTTTGCCTGTGAATTTTACATCAGAGACTTTGTTATCTTTTAGATTAATGTGCATCTCTAGCTCATCACCACACAAAGGATTACTGTCCCGTTTTGATATGTCTGGATTGTCTATTTTACCATAGTTTCTTGGATTTCTATAATAATCTAGTATGATTTCTCGGTAAATGTCAGCACTACTCAAATTCTAAACAGCTCTCTTGCTCGATTAAGTGATCTGATAAAAACATCAACCTCCTCTTTTGTATTATAGATATAAAAGCTTGCGCGAGATGTTGCAGAAACATCTAATCTCTCCATCAAGACTTGAGCACAGTGATGCCCAGAACGTATTGCAACACCATCTTCATCTATTATTGTTGCAAGATCATGTGGATGTATGTCACCTAGATTAAATGAAATAACTCCACCCCTCTTTTTCATATCAGAGGTACCGTATAGTTTGATTCCTTTGATTGTAGACATTTTTTCCAAGGCATATTTTGTCAATTCAATTTCGTGTTCTCTTACTTTATCCATACCTATATTTTCCAGATAATCTAAAGCTGCTGAAAATCCTATGACATCTGCAATGTTGGGAGTTCCAGCTTCAAATTTGTACGGTAGATCATTCCATGTTGTCTCATATTTGTGAACTTCTCTTATCATATCACCGCCGCCGTTGAATGGTTGCATGTTTTCTAGTATCTCTTTTCGTGCCCAAAGAACTCCTACACCTGTTGGTCCAAGCATCTTATGCGCTGAAAATGCAAAAAAGTCACAATCTAGCTTTTGTACGTCAACTTTCATGTGTGGAACTGATTGTGCTGCATCAACTAGTACCTTGACTCCTTTTTTATGACACTTCCTGATTATTTCTTCTGCATTAGTTATAGTACCAAGAACATTTGACATGTGACTGAATGTGACAAGTTTTACTCTCTCTGTGTTAAGATAGTCATCAAGTTGATCAAGTATTAGTTCACCATTATCGTCTACCCCAATGTATTCTAGTTTTGCATCTTTTTCCTTTGTTAAGAGTTGCCATGGCACAATGTTACTATGGTGTTCATATTCTGTAGTGACAACAATATCACCTTTTTGGACATTTTGTCTTCCCCAAGAATATGAAACTAAGTTTATTGCTTCGGTGGTTCCTCTCACAAAGATAAGTTCTTCACGATTTTTAACGTTGATAAATTTCGCAACTTTATCTCTAGTAAGTTCGTATGCAGCGGTTGCCTCTTCCGCAAGCTGATGTACTGCTCTGTGAATATTAGAATTGTAATTAAGATAGTAATTATGGATTGAGTCTATTACTTGAATTGGTTTTTGCGTTGTAGCTGCATTATCAAAATACACAAGAGGTTTGTTGTTGTGAACTTTACGTTGTAGAATTGGAAAATCTCTTCGAATATTTTCAATATTTATTGTACTGGTTTGCAAGATTTAATCAACCTCAACATAGATTTCATTTTGTTCTATTTTAACATTGTAGGTTCTAAGCGGTTTTTCTGCTGGAGTATTTTGCGGTATTCCGGTTTCAAGATTAAAAACGGAGAGATGAAGCGGACAAGTAATGCCTTCCTCAGTTAGGATTCCATTAGAAAGATCAGCTTCTGCATGTGTACATATTCTATCAGTTGCATAGATTTTTCCATTCAAATTTGCTAAAAGAATTTTCTTGTTATCATAATCAAAACCAAACAACTCTCCTTTACCAAGTTTTTGAATACCACATGCCTTTACCCATTCTGACAAAATACTCACCTGTATTTGTAGTGACTTTCAAAGATGTCAGTTTCACGATATCTTGTTTCTTCCACTTCAAGTATTGCCTTTAGTTTTTCATCTGTTTTTATGGTAAGATCACGGCCAAGCCATTTGGAATCTATTAGATAATTTATCCAAGCTCTTATCTGGTAGGACATCTTTCTTGAGAGTGGTTCAAGGAATCCTTCCACAATGATCTTTTGAGATTCTGATCTATCAAGACATCTAGAAGCAAGATAGAACATTTGTTCATCATCAAGTTGTGCAACTGATGCAGCGTGTGTTGCTTTTACATCATTGGTAAATATTTCAAGTCCAGGTATAGAATCGGATTTGGCCCCTTTGTCAAGCAAGATGGAGTGCCCCGCTAAATATGATTCTGCATGGTTAGCGTGTTCTTCAATTCGTATCATTCCCTTAAACAGAGATTTTGATGTGTCTTTTAGAACAGATTTTTCTATAACTCTGCCAATCGTAGATGGAGCCATATGTATTAAATTCGATGTAATATCAAATGATTGATTTTTGTTCCCAAAGACAACTTCAGTATCATTTGCAGTAGCACCGATTTCTTTTAGATAATTGTCAATTTTGTATCTTGAAAGCTGCGCTCCAAATAATCCTAGATACCAATTCATTCTAGCATCACGTGAGATGTTTCCTACTCTTGTGGAAAAGTTAATTGCGTTTTGAGCCATGGCCTGTAGTGTAACAATGTCAAGTTCACCATTTTGTTGTGCGCTGACATCTAATAGTTCAAGATACGCCTGTTGTTTTGTGTTATTTGGTGCATAAAGTTCCTGAACTATAGTAGCTTTACTGTTTTCTTCACCTATTACGATATTGCGTGAAATAGTGGATGTACCGTCAACAGAAAGTGATGAGATTGCATGTATTGGTTTTTCTAAAATTAAATTTCGTGGGATGTAAATAAAGAAGCCAGAGTTGAAAAATGCGTTGTTTAACGCAATAAACTTGTCTTTTTTAGGATCTGTTAATTCAAGAGATTTTTTGATTTTATCACCATGTTCTTTGATTGCTTCCTGAATTGAGCATATGATTAGACCTTTTGATTTCAGATCAGGTGGGAGATTTATTTTGTGAATGTTGGTACCGATCTGTATTACGCTTGCGTTATCTGAGATCTCAGACATTCTATCTTTTACGAGATCTGGAATTGTACTATCTGAACTTAATGAAAAGAAAATTTGATCATGATCCATCTTGTTTGCATCAGAATACTTGTTGTAAAGTGGAGACACCTCTGCAGGAAGTTCTTTGTAAATTGCAAAAGAATTTTTCCTATAATCTTTAAGCCACGTTGGCTCATTGTTTGCAGCTGAAATTTCGTCTATATGATTTGAGTCAAGTTTGGATAAAATAAAAGAAGTCATGCCATGTCAGATAAGGAGGGGCGCAGTCTAACCGACTGAGCCATCCATTTCAAGTTTTACTAATCTATTGAGTTCTACGGCATATTCCATAGGGAGTTCTTTGGTAAACGGTTCGATGAATCCATTTACAATTAGAGTTAATGCATCTTCTTCGGAAAATCCTCTACTCATAAGATAGAAGATCTGCTCGTCTCCTATCTTTCCTACAGTTGCCTCGTGAGTAACTGTAGCGTCTTCTTGGTTTATCTCCATGTATGGATAGGTATCTGTCTTTGAAATATCATCTAAAAGTAATGCATCACATCTTACAGAAGCCTTGACGTTTGTTGCACCTTTTGCAACATGCAATAGACCTCTGTATGTTGTTCTTCCATTGCCCCTACTTACTGATTTTGATGTAACTCTTGATGTAGTGTTAGGTGCCAAATGTACCATTTTTGCACCAGTATCTTGGTGCTGGTTTTTTCCTGCAAATGCAATAGACAATGTTTCTCCATGTGCTCTTTCTCCCAGCATGTAAATTCCAGGATATTTCATTGTCAGTTTGCTTCCTATGTTTCCGTCAATCCATTCTACTCTTGCACCTTCATAAGCATAGGCTCGCTTTGTAACTAGATTGTAAACATCATTACTCCAGTTTTGGATTGTTGTATATCTTAGCTTTGCATTCTTTAATGCTATAAGCTCGACTACAGCAGAGTGGAGTGATTCAGAAGAATAGACTGGTGCAGTACATCCTTCTATGTAATGTACTTCAGATCCCTCATCTGCAATAATTAGAGTTCTTTCAAATTGTCCAATGTTTTCTGCATTGATTCTAAAGTATGCCTGTAATGGAAGATCCACTTTAACACCTGGTGGAACATAAATAAAAGATCCTCCACTCCAGACTGCGCTGTTAAGTGCTGCAAATTTGTTGTCTTCTGGAGGAATTATTTTACCAAAATATTTTCTAAAGATTTCAGGTTCTTCTTTTAGCGCACTGTCAGTGTCTAAAAATTTAACGCCTTGTTTTGTCAGGTCGTCTCTTAAGTGATGATAAACAACTTCTGATTCATATTGAGCACCTACACCTGCAAGGAATTTTTTCTCTGCTTCTGGAATTCCTAACTTGTCAAAAGTATTTTTGACATCAGCTGGTACATCATCCCAATTCTTTTCGGTCTTTTCAGAAGCCTTTGCATAATAATAGATATTGTTAAAGTCAATTTTGCCCAGATCTCCACCCCAATTTGGCATTGGTTTTTTCATGAAAACATCATATGCACGTAGTCTAAAATCAAGCATCCATTGTGGCTCGTCTTTTAGTTTGCTAATTTCTTCAACTGTTCCACGAGAAAGACCTTTTTTGCTAAGATATACATACATCTCAGTAGAGTCCTTGAAATCATATTTACTATAATCCATATTGAGATCTTCAGTAGTCATGTGCTTTATAACCCCGTTATATTATAAATAGATTCTACAACTGCTACGAGTTGTACAGCGGAGTAGGTCAAGCTAAATAGGTCAAGCTAATTAAAACAATTTTTTATTGTATCAAATGCACCCGAAACTGTGTGAACATTTGCAACAATTGGAGCTAGGCCAGATTTTTTTAATTCATCTGCAGTAAATGGGCCTATTGCAACTACTTTTATTTTTTGTAAATTTTCTAACAATATTTTTTTATCAGAATCCATTAACATTATTTCAAAAAAGGCATTTACTGATGATGCACTCGTAAATACTATACCGTCAATTTTATTGTTTGAAAAAAGTACACGGAATTCATTCCATTGCGATGTGTCCCTGAAAGAACAAACATCATAAAGATGAATCTCTTTTACTTGTAGTCCAATTTTTTCTAAAAGTTGAGCAAGAAATGGAGTAGATGCACCACTTCTTGGAATTATTACTTTTTTTCCTTCTGCATTCAGCCTTGTAAAAACTTCACCGATACCTACTGATGAGTATCTTTTTTGTGGCATGTAAGTTACTCTAATTCCTTCTTTTTCAAGGGCTGTTTTTGTTTTTGGACCAACTGCTATCACAGTAGTATTTGCAACTGCAAGTTGGAGTTTTTCAAACTTGAAAACTTTTCTTGCCGTATCAAATAAGAGTTTGACTGCTTTTGAGCTCATAAATACAGAATAATCAGGGTTATCATCTTTTATAGAGTTCAGAAACTCTTCTACTATCTTTTCCCCCTTGCTTACAAGCTCTATTGTGGGAAGCGGCATAGGTTTTGCGTTTGCCGTTGTTATCAAGTGTATGAATTCTTCGGAATCTTCCTTAGATCGAGTTATTGCGACAGTTTTTCCAGTCATCATTTTCTCCAACCCACTATTTCTGACAAATCCACTACCTTGCCTACTACAATTATCGATGGCGGTTTAATCCTTGCCTGATGCACTTTTTTTGATATATTGGAAATATTTCCTTTTATCATTCGATGTTTTGGGGTAGTACCGTTTTGTATTACAGCAACAGGAGTCTTTTTGTCCAAGCCTCCTAAGACAAGATCCTTGCAGATTTTTTCTAATCTTGAGAGACCCATCATGATCACTATTGTATCTACAGAAGTGGCAAGCTTTTTCCATTTTACAGATGTTTTTGTTTTTTTAGCGTCTTCATGACCTGTTACAAACACAACCGAAGATGCGTAATCCCTATGAGTAAGCGGTATTCCAGAATATTCTGCAGAACCAATCCCAGACGTTATACCTGGAATCAATTCAAATTTTATTTTATTTGCTCGAAGAAATTCTGCTTCTTCTCCTCCTCTTCCAAAGATAAACGGATCACCGCCTTTGAGTCTAATAACATTTTTTTTCTTTTTTGCAAACTTTAACATAAGTTCATTTGTAGTGTTTTGATGTTTGTAATCATCTCCGATGTTTCTGCCTACGTAAATTTTTTCAGCTCGCTTAGGAATCATAGCCAAGGTTTCTTTGCTTATCAATCTATCATAGAGTACAACATCTGCTTTTTTGATTGTCTCTATAGCTTTTAACGTGATAAGTTTAGGATCACCAGGTCCTGCTCCAACTATGTAGACTTTTCCTGTCATTTTTTATTCCATTCCTCTACTTTTTCTCTCCAGTTTTTTGCAAGCTCTGCTACTCCTTTTTCTGCAAGCTCTGATGCAGCTTGTTTTCCAAGTTCAACTGCTTGCATAAAGTCTCCGGTGCTTTCCACATTAATGGATTTGCTGCCATCAACAGAATATACGATAACATTGAGAGTCAGTTTGTTACCTTTTTTCTCAGCTAATGCGCCAACTGGGAATCTACAACCCGAATCTACAAAAACGGAAAGCGATCTTTCAGCTTCTACTGCATACCTAGAATCCAGATCTTCTATTTTTTTTAATATTTCAATTAAAGAATGATTGTCTTTTCTTGAGACTATTGCGATTGCGCCTTGTCCAGGAGAGGGTGGAAAATCCTTTGTAGAGAGTTTTTCAAACTTTACATTAAGCCCAAGCCTTGAAATTCCTGCTTGTGCAAGAACAACAGCATCAAACTCTCCTTGTTCTATTTTTCTTATTCTTGTTTCTATATTTCCTCTGATTGGTTTTACGATAAGATCTGGTCTTATTCTCCATATCTGTACTGCCCTGCGCAGACTACTTGTTCCAACCTTTGCTCCTTTTTTTATTGTTAGAAGTGTACTACTGTCTTTTGAGATAAAGACGTCATTTGCATCTTCTCTTTTAGGTATGCATGCCAAAACAAGATCACTAGATAGCTCCGATGGTACGTCTTTTAGACTGTGAACTGCAAAGTCAACTTTTTTTTCAGTAACTGCACGGTCAATTTCTTTTTCAAATATCCCCTTTTGATTTATTGTAAAAAGTGGTCGTGCATCTGTATCGCCTTTAGTTTTTATTGTAACAATTTCAAATTCAGTTTCTGGTGATTTTTTTTTAAGCTCTGAAATAACCCAATTTGTCTGCGCAAGCGAGAGTAGACTTCCTCTGGTGCCTATTTTATACTTCAATTCTTCACCGCTTTGAGAGATCTGTCGTATGCTTCTATTGTTTTATGCAAGTCATCAAGTGTGTTGGCATCAGACAAGAATATAGTTTCAAATTGAGATGGTGCTATAAAGATGCCATTTTGTAATAATGATTTGAATAACTTTTTGAATTTTTTTGCATCGGCTTTTTTTGCTGACATATAGTCTGTAACGGGAGTATTAGTAAAAAAGATCTGAAACATGGAACTGATGGAATTAACCTGATGAGGAATGTTCATATCATTTGCTAAATCCCGTATAGCTCTTGCCAGTATAGTACAAAGTATGTCAAGTTTTGGATAGAGTTTGTTTTTGTATTTGTTTATGGTTTTGATAGAAGATATTGCTGCTGCTACTGAGACGGGATTGCCTGCATATGTGCTTGCTTGATACACTTTTCCTTCCGGGACGAGTTGATTCATGATATCTTTTCTTCCACCTACTGCAGCTATTACAAACCCGTTTCCAAGTGCTTT
>Ga0209521_10000682_pt1 | contig 26774 bp, 25 predicted proteins | sample Rifsed19ft4_FD_184016 | JGI IMG/M metagenome (GOLD analysis project Ga0209521, IMG submission 184016) | Soil microbial communities from Rifle, Colorado, USA - sediment 19ft 4 (version 2) | ecosystem: Environmental > Terrestrial > Deep subsurface > Rock core/Sediment | place: Rifle, Colorado...
AAGCCCCTAGTGCCGTTCCAACTTGCCTCGCCTAGAAAGGTCATCGCCTTGGTCGGGCTGTCGCTGTCTATCAGCGACGCTGTCGCTCGGCGAAGATAGTTGGAACGGCACTAGTTCATGGAGCAGGCGCCGGGCCCGCGGGGATCGCCGCAGGTGCCGCAGGCCCCCCGCCCCTCGGCCCTTCCGGGTCCGCGCGAGCTTCCCGTCACTGCCGAGAACGTCGAAAGAAGTTTCTCGAGCTTCGCGCTCCGGCACGAGGGGCACTGGGGTCGCTCGCGGCCCAAAACCAGGGTCTCGAACTCCTTGTCGCACTCCTTGCAGCGGTATTCGAAGATGGGCATATTTCAGGCCGTGGGGGCGGTCATGTAGTCCGCCCAATGACTCGCCACGTACCTCACGCTCTCGATGAGGCGGTCGACCTCCTCGGGCATGTTGTAGACGTGCGTCGACGCGCGCACCGCGTTCAAGTTCCCCGTTCTCATGTCGCGAATGTAAATCCGGTCCCGCTCCATGATCGCGTCCTTGATGTTCGCCATGGGGATCTGCCGGACCGAGAACAGCGTGAGACCGCAGCTCAGCTCCGGGCTCTTCGAGGTCCAGAGCCTGACGCCCTCGATTTCCTCGAGACCCTCCCTCAGGCGACTCGAGAGCTGGCGCACCCTGGCCTCGATATTCTTCTTGCCGATGGTCTCCTGGAGCTGAACGGCGGCGAGCATTCCGAGAGCCGAGGGAACGTCCCGCTGCCCGCAATCCTCGTACCGTCGTGCGTCCTTGTGGAAGTTGCGGACCCCATCCGCGCCCACCGAGCCGCCCGCCCCCATCAACGGCCAGATTCGATCTTGCACGTCCTGGCGGAAGTAACTGAGTCCGGTGCCGGTGCCGCAGAGAAGCCATTTCTGCCCGGCCGCGGCGTAGTGGTCGCAGCCGATATCGTGCAGATCGAGGGCCATCATACCCAGTGGGTGGGCTCCGTCGACCGAAGTGAGAATCCCCTTCCGTCGTCCCATCTCTGAAAGCGCCTTCATCGGCATCACCAGGCCGGTGACGTAGGTCACGTGGCTTATCATGATGGCGCGCGTTTTCGGGGTGATGGCTTTCTCGTAGAGCGAGACGATTTGATCGATGCTCTCCGGGGGCGAGGGTATGTCGACTCGCCGGATCTTGACTCCCCGCCTCTTCTCCAGCATCAGATACGGCTCGACGCCGCCGTCATGCTCGTGATTGCCCATCAGGATCTCATCGCCTTCGCGCCAATCGATTCCGTGGGCGAAGATGTTCATCCCCTCGGTGGTGCTGCGGGTGTAGGCGATTTCCTCGGGCGCCGCTCCGACGAATCGCGCGAGAATTTTTCGTTTCTCGTGGAGCTCTTCGTTGCGATAGCCATTGGTAGGGTCGGAGCCGATCTCCCGCGCCACGCGATCGTTCTCGTCCGCAACCACCTTGGGGACGGGCCCCAGAGTGCCGTTGTTCATGAACGTCAGACCGTCGATCAGGTTGAACTGCGAGCGCACCTTCCACCAGTAGCGTTCATCCGGGGCCGGCGGCGGCGCCAGATCGGAGAGTCCGAGGGCGGGCGATGGCCTGGGAGCATCATCGCCCGAAGCGGGAAGAGGGCCAAGGGCGAGGCCCGAAACAGCGGCAGCGCTTCCCCCGAGGAACTGGCGGCGCGAGATCGAAGTCCTGGAATCGCTCATATATCCCTCCCGTTCGGCGGTTTTCTCTCGCCGAAAGGATAAGTCCTCGGGGCCTGCGATTCCAGTCCGAAGCTGACGGCGATTAGCAGGGTGCTGAAAAACTCAGCCCGCACCCTGCGCGAGCGAGACGAGCACTCTTTAGTGCAGGAACAGCACCGCGGTCAAAGGGCCGACCCGGAACGCGAGCGGGAAGCTAATCTCCATGACCAGCTGCGCCCACATTTGACTGAGTACGAACAATCCGACGCTTAGCACTACGATTCTCGCCATGCGCTCTCGAACGACCACCACGGCTATGACTCCTCGAATGAAGGTTGGGCCGGAGGTCCGTCTCGAATAAATGGAAAACCGGGACCTCAGGGTGAGGATTATCGAGGCGCCGCGGAAGGCTGTCTAGAGTGAGGAATTCCCCAGTCGGTGATTCCCCACGTTTCGACTCCGTCGGCGCCGGAACCGGAGTGTTCCCCCCCGCAGAGTCTTCATTTGCGTTCGGCGGGCTCGACTTGGGATGCTCTCGCCCATGAAGATTGATGAGCTCGTATAGCTCCACGAGCGCGGTTCCCCTATACTATACGGTTTGGTAGACATGAGAGCGCGCTCCGATGATGATGGCGCGGGTCCGAAGCCCTCGACCAAGGGCGGCCGTCTCGTCGAAACTGCCTTTCGACGCAAGGCGCTTGCTCTCGCCGCCTTCCTGATCGTCGCGGCGACGGTGCTCAACTCGCTCTTCGGCGAGCGCGGCATCTTCGGCCTCTGGAAGGCACGAGAGGAGCACCAGCAGCTTCTTCGAGAGGTCGAGGCGCTCGAGGCGGAGAACGACCGCCTGTCGGCGCAGATCCACGCATTGAGGAGCGACCCTCTCGTGGTGGAGCGCCTCGCTCGGGAGACACTGGGAATGGCGCGCGAGGGGGAAATCGTCCTCACCATCCGTCATCCCGAGCCGCCCTGAGCCTCCGAAGACCCTCGGTGCCCCGAAAGCACGGCCGCGAGCTCCCCGCCCCAGAGCAAGAGAACCGCGGAGAGGTTCACCCAGAGGAGGAAGATGACCACCGTCGCCAGAGCGCCATAGGTCCGGGTATAGCTCGCGATGTGGCTGGCGTAATACGTGAGCCCGATCTTCAGTCCCTCCCAGAGCGTGCCCGCGATGAAGGCCGCCGTGAACGCCGCTCCCGCCGGCACCTTCCGGGCGGGGACGATCCAGTAGACGAGGAAGAAGGTGAGAACGGCGATGAGCCAGGGAACGAGGTACCGGCTCACAAATCCGTTCACCGTGTGGTAGACGGGCGCATCGCGAAGCGCTGCGAGCGCGGACACGTCGATGAATCGGTCCACCGTGGCCAGTATGCCTCCAACGACCATAGCGGCGACCAGGAGAACGCTCAAGAGCCCCACCACACCGAAGGCGAGTAGCTTCCTGAGCGCCCAGTGTCTCGGTTGCTCGACCTCGAACACGTGGTTTAGGCCCGCCTCGATCTTGTTGAACACCGTGCTGGCGCTCCAGACCGCGATGGGGAGGTAGAAGAGTCCCGACCAGATCCCTTGCTGCAAGGACTTCACCTGCGTCATCACCTGCGGCGGAAGGGCGTAGAGCACGTTCCGAAGGAGGAGCTCCGTGCCGCGCTCCGCGGCCTCGACCGAGCCGAGCAGCAAGGCGCCCACCGCCACCAAAACCACGGCGAGAGGGAGAAACGAGAGCAGGGCGAAGTAGGCGATCACTGCCGCCCGGTCGAAGCATCGGTCGCGGTGGAAATTCGAAACCGCACGGACGACGTGCCGGATCCAGGAATTGCGCCGCTGCATCGCCCGGGTATTGTAGACTGGGGCGGTTCGATTCCAGGAAGCCGCGTTGGACAGGAAGCAGCCTTCCTTACTGGCCCATTCCCTTCATCCGCTCGCTCTTCTTTCGAGGGCGGATCCGAGCTCTCTTGGGAGACGAGTCGGGAGCGAGCGGGTCGATGAAGCCCGTCAATGGGTGAAAGCGTAAGCGAGCTTCAGCACCTCGCCGCGCCTTCGAACGACGATTCGAATCTCATCCTGGTCGACGAGACGGGCGATGAGGTCCCAGAGGGCGTCGACCCCGACGAGCGGCTCCCCGTTGATGCTGACGAGGATGTCTCCGGGCAGAAGACCTGACTCGGAGAGAAGAGTGCCGTCGGGAAGACGGGCCACACTGAGCCCTCTCACCTCGCCGTCCTCGACTCGCGGGGTGAGATCGGTCTCGCTCAGGATGACCGGGATCTCCTTCTCGAGCCGCGCGCGCGCGACCTCGCGCGGGAACGCGCGACGAATCCACTCCGAATCCCCGCCCCCCTTCGAGGGCTCCGCTTCTTCAGGTTCGGTCGAAGACGGCGTTCCAGCGAGGAACAGGCGAAGCTCGGAATCCCTTCCCTGGAATCGAACGAACCCTTTCGCGACCTCGAGAAGGACGTAACCCTGGAGCTCCTGGCCCACGCGGAGGATTTGGGCGCGGTCCGCTTCGGCGCGGCGCACGAGGGCCACGGAATCCGCGGGGTTCTCGGCGACGATGACCCCATCGAGAACGAGCTCAGCGCCCCGCTCGGCCGTGGACGCGAAGAGAGAGAGCCACAAGAGGGCGCCGGCCGAGGAAACCATAGCTGCCATGGGAGCTTACTACCACGAGCATAGGCGGTGCATCGGACCCGGTCAAGCGCTCTATCGATTGTGCTATAGTGCCGGAGTTCGCTGCAAGTCACTTGGATCAAGGTAGTTCATGGCTTCCGAACCTCATGTGCCGAGGTCGCGACTGCCGGAGCCGAAGCGGGGCCTGACGCGATTCCTCCTGAGGACGCGCGCTGGACAGATCCTCAGCGTCCTCGTTCTCACCCGGCTTCTAGGAGCGATCTATCCGTCGTGGCCAACGTGGCTGACCTCGGCCGCAACCCTAGGCCTCTGGGTCTACGCCATCGGCTTCCTGTTCTGGCGTATCTCCCGGCTGAGAACGAAGCTTCTCTGGCGCATTCGGCGCAAGCTGGTGATCTCCTATCTGTTGATCGGGCTCGTCCCGACGCTCCTTATCCTGTTCTTCTTCCTCCTGAGCGCGTTCTTCATCGTGGGACAGGTGAGCTCCTATGTGCTGAACACCGAGATCCGCCGCATCGATTCCGAGATGGTCAAGACCGCGGATCTCGCGGTTTCGGACGTCCTCGGCTCGCGCCGCGGCGGGGCCCACGTCAAGGACGAGGCCGTCCGCGCCGTGCTCCACGCCCGAGTCGCTCCGCTTTCGACGCTCTTTCCCGGCTCGGGCGTCCTCTATCTCGAGCATCGGCGCGGGCGTATCCAGCGCGTCATCGCTTCCGATGGGTTTGCTCGTCCTCCCCAGGTGGGCACCCCCCTCCCCTCGTGGATGGAATCGGCGTACCAGGGGCCGCTCCGTATAGAGAGCGGCAATTACCTCGCGGGGACGTCGACTCCGATGCCGGAGGGGATCACCGTACTCGTGGCCTCTCCGTTGCGAACCGTGCTCGACAAGGCGGCGGTGGGGATGGGATTCCATATCGATCAGCTGGTGACCAGCACGTCGGACGAGGCGCAGCCCAGCTCGCTTCTCATCGTGAATCCGCAAACCGCGGTGTCGGCGCCTCCGGTCGCCGAAGGGAGACGGCCCTTCACCCTTCCCTGGCTGACGCTTCTACAGTCGCGAAGCCTCGACGCATCTCGCGGGCGGGAGACGGATCTGGTGTTCGTGCAGTTCGGCTTCGCCCCCATGAGCCTCTACGACGCCGTCGCCCGAAACGCGCTGCAGCTCGGCCCGGAGGGGCCCGACCTGGGAAAGGTGATCCTTTGGGTTCTCGCTCTCCTCGCGGTCCTTTTCCTGGTCATCGAGGTCTCGGCGATCTTCGTGGGGTTGGTCCTCGCGCGCTCCATCACGGGCTCGGTGCACGCTCTCAGCCAGGGGACGGAGCACGTGCGCCAGGGGGACTTCGGCTATAAAGTCCAGGTCCGCTCCCGGGACCAGTTGGGCGAGCTCGCCGATTCCTTCAACCTGATGACCAACAGCATCCAGGACCTTCTGCGCGAGTCCGCGGAGAAGGAGCGGCTGGAAGAAGAGCTCCGCATCGCCCGAACCATCCAGATGAGCCTCCTCCCCAAGGATCGGGTCAGCGTCCCCGGACTCTCCATCGCGGCGCTCTGTCTGCCGGCGAACGAGGTCGGGGGCGATTACTACGACTTCATCCCCTTGAGCGACGGACGCCTCGCGATCCTCATCGCCGACGTTTCGGGAAAGGGCACCTCGGCCGCGCTCTACATGGCGGAGCTCAAAGGCCTGTCGCTCTCGCTCAGCCGGATGTACGACTCCCCCCGCCTGCTGCTCATCGAGGCCAACAAGATCCTGGCGGCGAACCTCGACAGCCGCAGCTTCATCACCATGGTCTACGCAGTTATCGACGTGAAGAACAAAAAGATGACCTACGCTCGGGCAGGACACAACCCGATATTCCAGCTCAGCGCCAACGGGAATCGCCCACGAGTGCAAGTACTCGCCCCCGACGGCATGGGACTCGCCCTCGATCGCGGCTCCCAGTTCGAGAAGATTCTCGAGGAAGAGTCGATTTCCCTGGTGTCGGGGGACTTGTTCCTGTTCTTTACCGACGGGGTCACCGAAGCGATGAACACCCGCTCCGAGCTCTTCGGGGACGACCGGCTTCGCGGCATCATGGAGGACAACGCCGATCTATCCATGGAGGAACTGCGCGAGAAGATGGTCGACGAGGTCTTCAACTTCGCCGGCGGGGCGCTCCAGCACGACGACATGACCATGGTCCTGGTCAAGGTGTTGTAGTACCATGAGACATCCGCCAGAGAGAATGGAATCGTTTCCCGCTGATGGTGACCTTGTCCGCATCCGTCGATCCGTGCGCGCTCGAAGAGAGACTTGGCTATCGCTTCCGCGACAAAGATCTGCTGCAGCGTGCCTTGACCCACACGTCCTTCGCCTATGAATCCGGCGGCAGCCCGCACAACGAGTCCATGGAGTTCCTCGGGGATTCGATCCTGGGCTTCCTGGTTACCGACTTCATCTTCCGCAAGTTTCCCGATTTCACCGAAGGACGGAAGTCGAAGATCAAAGCCTATCTGGTGAGCTCGACGACCCTGTCGATGCTGGCGCTCCAGCTCGACATCCCGAAGTACCTACGCCTGGGCAAGGGCGAGGAGAAGACCGGCGGGAGGAAGAAGAAGGCGCTCTCGGCGAACGCCTTCGAGGCGGTCATCGCCGCTATCTATCTCGATTCCGGCATCGAGGAAGTTCGCCGATTCCTCGCTCCCCTCTTCCATCCCCTGATCCGCGAAGTCGGGGAAGGTCGGGCGGCGATCGAGGACCCCAAGACCGCGCTCCAGGAGTACCTCCAGGCGCGAAACCTGGAGGCAGCCCAATACAGCGTGACCGCGGAGACAGGACCGGAGCACCGGAAGACGTTCCATGTCGAGCTCCGCGTCGGGGCGCGTACCCTAGCAAACGCGACCGGGCCCACCAAGAAAAACGCGGAGCTCATGGCTGCGCAGACGGCGCTGGCCAAGCTTCTCCTGGAAGAAGGCGAGAAAACCGGGGAAAACTAGAACGCAAAGGCGCAAGGTCCGGGAAGTCGCAAAGAAGGAAAAAACACCGATTCTTCTCTTACTTTGCGCCTTTGCGTCCTCTTGGCGCCTTTGCGTTCTTCTTCCCCGCTACTCGCGATCGGTGACGATGAGCATAAGCACGTGCGCGCCGATCCGGAACTCGTTGTGATTCTCGAGCTCCGCGTTCTGGATCCGTTCGCCCTGAACGAACGTCCCGTTGGTGCTGTTGAGGTCGGTGACCACCACCCGGGAGCCCAGGATCTCGAGCGTCGCGTGCTGGCGCGAGCTCTCCGGATCGTCGAGGACGATGTCGGAGTCGGCGCGGCCGAGCACGGTCTTCACCTTTTGGATCTGGAAGATTTGGCCGCTCGCCTTCCCCTGCAGGCACGCGAGAGAGTACTTCTTGTCCTGGGGAAGGTCGAGAACCTCCGCCACCCGGTGCCCGGTGACGGTCTCCTCGCCGAGACTCTCGTCGGAGCGAAGGCGGCGGACCCGCGCGGTCGTGTCCCGCTCGCGCGCCGGAGCCGGCGCAGGCGCTCCCTCCTCAGCCAAAAACGGATCCGTCGCCGGTGCGGCCTCCGCGGCTGCGATCTCGATCGAGCCTCCGCATTTTTTGCATTTCGCGGTAACCCGAGGTTTTCCCCCGAGCTGGCTCTCGTCGAACCGGTACTTCGTGAGACAAGTAGGACAGGCGACACGAATCATGATGCCCATTGCTCAGGTTGATTCTATCACCGCTCGTGCCCGCCTATCTGCCGCTGTAACGCCGGCCGACGAAGTGCTCCCATTCACGGATGAGCGCTCCCTCGTCCTTTCCCAGGACTTTCCTAAGGGACGCATCGATGTCGTTCCCCTCCCCGAGGGCGGAGAGCACGTCGCGGATGCCGCCGACGCTCCGCATCTGGATGAGGTAGTCCACGAACGAGGTGGCGGCGGGGTAGAAGATACGCACGTCGCACTGCGCCGTGGGGAGGCAGTGCTCGAAGCTGTTGCCTTCAGCGAGCACCTGCGCGAGGAGATTTCCCTGCTCCGACGCGCGAGTGCCTTCCATGTATTCCGCGATCCCTTCGTGGAGCCACCGAGGGGCGCTGCCTCCCGCACGGGCATGGATGAACGCATGAACCAGCTCGTGGTGAAGCGTCGAGCGGATCTGGTCGTCGACCTGCTGAAGTCCAGAGACGGGCATCCGGATCTTGCCGTCGAACAAACCCGCCGACCAGTGGGGACCTCCCATCTCGCGATACGAGCGCCGAGAGTACAGGATCACCACGACCGGTTCCTCCGGCTCGTAGCCGAGCCGCGAGATCAGCGTGGCGCGGCTGCGCTCCAGCGCGTCGAGCACCATGCGGCCCGTCGACTCCATGGTCTCGCCTTCGTAGCTGACGATGAAATGCGAAAGCCGCTTCTGGTCGAACCCACGGGCGGTCCGGGCCTCGAGCATCGCCCTATCGAGGGAGTCGCGGATGGCCTGGTCGTCCTTCAGGGAGAGCGCGCGCTGAAACTCCTCGATGGCCTTCTCCATCTCCTCGCGAAAATAGTAGGCCTTGCCGAGGATATGATGCATTTCGGCGGCGTTGTCGCGGGCGCCGTAGCCGAGGGCGGTTCGCGCCCACATTTCGGCCAGCTCCCAGGATTGAAGCTCGCTGTAGGCGACGGCGCGCACGGTCGACGTCTGGCTCGATTCCAAGGTCCACCGCTCGGCCTCGTCCACGAGCTTCAACGCCTCCTGAAACCGGCGCGCCTTGATTTCCTTGCCCGCGAGAATCAAATGGGCGGCGGCCACGTACTCCCGAAACGACGGCTCGCCCGGAAACTCCGACGCCGCTCTCTTCGCCCGCTCGATGAGAGCGGGGTTGACGGTGTTTTCATTCAACTCGGGCAGCTTGGGCAGCTCGCGGGCGGAAGCAACCTCGGTCGCCGACGCCTCTCCGGCCGCGGGCGCGGGACCAGGCACGAACCCTGGGATCACGAGCGTGCCTGAAGAGGGCGGCGGCGGGACTTCGACCACGATCTCCCTCGGCGCTCCCTCCTGCTCCGGCGTCGCCTCTCCCGGTGAAGACGGGGCATCGACCGCGGGAGCTTCGACGGCGCGACGCGATTGCCAGTAGAGAGCGCCTGAGGCGCTCAGGATCACCGAAAGCATGAGGACGTTTACGAGCGAGAGCGCCCGTGGAGCTTCGGCGGGGGCCTCGGTGATACGGCGGGCGGGAGCGGCCGGTCGGCGGGGGCGAGGCCCTTTATCTCCAAGCTTTGCGAAGACCACACCGCAGCGCAGGCACGCGGTCCCGCCGTCCTCAGAGGCGAAGCCGCACTTTGGGCATTGCACGTTTCGTCTAAGCGGACGCCGCCTCGGAGCGCGGGTTCGCCCTCGCGATCCCGACCGCCTTCCGCAGAGCGGCGGCGAACGCCCGCGTGTCCTCCGCTCGCGTCGCGCGTCCGAGGCTCACGCGAATGGAGCCCTGCACCTCGCGCGGTGTCAGCCCCATGGCGATGAGCACGTGCGATGGAGCGATGGCCCCGGCGGAGCAGGCGGCCCCCGTCGAGAGCGCGAATCCCTCTCGGTCGAGCCGCTTCACCAGATCTTCGCCGTCCACGTCGTCGAAACGGAAATTCGCGGTATTCGGGGTCCTCTCACAGCCCTCGCCGTTCAGATGGCTGCCTGGGATCTCCCGAAGGACCGCGACCTCGAGCTCCTCACGAAGAGCCAGGAGCCGCGCCGACTCCTCCGTCAGGAGCGCTCCCGCCCGAAGTACAGCTTCCGCCAGGCCCACGATGCCGGCGACGTTCTCCGTTCCCGGACGGCGCGCGCGCTCCTGGCCGCCGCCGCGGAACACCGGCTTGAAGGGCGTCTCCTTGCGCACGTAGAGCGCGCCGACACCCTTGGGGCCGTAGAGCTTGTGGGCCGAGAGCGAAAGAAGATCGGCGCAAGACTCCTCGACGCTCACCGCAATCTTCCCGCAGGCCTGAACGGCATCGGTATGAAAGAGAGCGCCCGCGTCGTGGGAGATCCGCGCCAACTCTTTCACGGGCTGAACCACGCCGGTCTCGTTGTTGGCGCTCATGAGGGAGACCAGAAGCGTGTCCGGACGGAGCGCTCGGCGGAGCGCTCCCTCGAGAACGCGTCCGCTCCGGTCCACGGGGAGGTACGTCACCTCGTATCTTTGTTTCTCCAGATGGCGCATTACGTTCAGGACCGCGTGGTGCTCGATGGTCGAAGTGACGAGATGCCTTCGAGGCCGCGCCTCCTCCTCTTCCGCGGAGACGACACCGAGGATAGCGAGGTTGTCGGCCTCGGTGCCCGAGCCGGTGAAGACCAGCTCGCTCGCGGAAGCCGAAAGAAACGACGCCATCGTCTCGCGGGCCTCGAGAAGCGCCGCCTTCGCCCGGCGTCCGAACTGGTGGATGCTCGAGGGGTTCCCGAAATCTCCGCGCAGATGCGGAAGCATCGCCTCCAACACCTCGGGGGCGAGCGGTGTGGTGGCGTTGTAATCGAGGTAGATAGGCGTCAACATCTCTCTTCGCCCGCCTCGCCTGGAAACTACGGACGGATCGATCCTTTCTACCACAAAAGGCGGGGATCGCCTACCCGGAGGCTCGTGTGTTAGCATAATCTTCATGGATGAGTCCCCCAATCTGACGGCTACCGGTCCCGATCCCGCGCTTTTCACCCACATCCATCAGCACCTCGACGACGGCGTTCTCCGAATCCAGCTCAATCGGCCCGACGCGTCCAACGCCCTCAACCTCGCCGCTCTCGAGGAGCTCGCCTTCGCCCTGGATCAGCTCGAGCTGAAGGAGTCGGCGAAAGTCGTGGTGATCACCGGAAACGACCGCGCCTTTTCGAGCGGCCTCGACGTCGCCGAGCATACCGATGAGAACGTGTATCAGCTTCTGGACGCGTTCCACCTCGTGATCCGGAGGATGATGCAGCTCGAGACCGTCAGCTTCGCGGTGGTGAAGGGGATGGCTCTCGGCGCCGGATGCGAGCTCGCGGCCGCCTGCGACTTTTGTTTCGCTTCCGAGGGGGCGAAGCTGGGCCAGCCGGAGCTCAAAGCGGGTCTCTTCCCCACGGTCGCTCCGGTCATCTACCCGCGCATCGTCGGCTTGCACCGCACGTTCGAGCTGATCCTGACCGGACGCATCTACGAGGGACGCGAGGCGGAGTCGATCGGACTCGTGACCCGCGCGCTCGCCCCCGACAAGATCGACGCCGAAGTCGAGAAATGGATCCAGTTTCTCAAGACGTTCTCCACCCCCGTGCTGCGCCTCGCGAGGCGCGCCATCTCCGAAGCCGCCTACATGCCCTTCGAGGACGGACTGCGGCTGGTCGAGGAGGTCTACCTCAACCAGCTCATGGCCACCGAGGATGCCAAAGAAGGCGTACGAGCTCTCCGCGAGCGCCGCGCTCCTGTCTGGAAGCATCGCTAAGACTCGCCGCGCCTGGTAACCCGCACCACCCCTGGGCTATACTTTTGCGCTCCGCTCGAAGGTGGCGATGGTTTGCAGCTCAACAGCGGGGTCCGGAGGGCCCCATCCTCCCCGAGCGGTGAGCGAGGGGAGCGAGCGAAGAGCGAGCGAGCACTGATTGAAGGAGAATTCATAATTCATGACTGATTTCGACCTCACCGAGGACCACCGTGCGGTGGAGCAGATGGTCCGCGATTTCGCCCGAGCCGAGGTGGCGCCCCACATCCAGGAGAACGACACCAAGAAGCACTTCGACCGGTCGATCCTGACCAAGATGGCCGAGCTCAACATCCTCGGCATCTGCGTCCCCGAGTCCTACGGCGGCGCGGGTCTGGACTACGTCTCTCTTGGCCTTGCCTGCGAAGAGCTGGAGTACGTCGATACCTCGCTTCGAGTAATCATGTCGGTCCACGTCGGTCTCAATTGCCTCACCCTTCTGGCCTGGGGCACCGAGGACCAGAAGAAGCGCTACCTCGTCCCCCAGGCGCAGGGAAAGAAGATCGCGACCTACGGCCTCACCGAGCCCAATGCCGGGAGCGACGCCGTGGGGATCCAGACGACCGCGGTCAAGAGGGGGGATCGTTACCTCCTCAACGGCGAGAAACAATGGATCTCTCTCGCCCAAATCGCCGATCACTTCCTGGTCATCGGCTGGACCGATCAGGAGAAGAAGAAGAACCGCGACCACGCGGGGCTCTCCGCGTTCATCGTCGAGCGCGGATTCAAGGGTTTCGAGAGCGGGGCCATGACCCACAAATGGGGAATCCGCGCGGGAAATACCGGCTGGTTCAAGCTCACAGACGTGGAGGTGCCCCAGGAGAACCTCGTGGGGAAGGAGGGCGAGGGCTTCAAGATCGCGATGTTCGCCCTCGATCAGGGGCGCTACACCGTGGCCGCCGGCGCCACCGGGCTCATCCGTGCCTGTCTCGACGAAAGCGTCCGTTGGGCCAAGGAACGGCATGCCTTCGGAGTGCCCATCGGCCAGCACCAGCTGGTCAAGCAGATGATCGCCCACATGGTGCGCGACTACGAGGTCTCGCGGCTCCTCTGGCTTCGGGCGGGGTCGCTCAAGAACGAGGGCCGTAGAAACACCAAGGAGACCTCGCTCGCCAAGTGGTATTCGACCGTAGCGTCCGAACGCGCCGCCTCCGACGCCATCCAGATTTTCGGCTCCTACGGTTACTCCGACGAGTATCCCGTGGGCCGCTTCTGGCGCAACTCCAAGGGCGCGGTCATCTACGAGGGAACGCGAGAGATCCACACCCTGATGCAGGCGGACTACGCCCTGGGCTACCGCGTCGACAGACCGACGCGCGTGAGCCTTCCAACGTACGGCAAGGCGGAGACGAAGAAATAATCTTCGGCCGCAGGCGCTGGCGCGATGGCGCTTGCTCCCAAAGTCAGGGCTCGAATACAATGAGTCTCGACTCACGACTCCACCAGCCCTGAGCCCAAAGAACACTCCGAACGACCGCAAAACCGCAAAACTCTTGACAACCCCGATTGGCAGCCAGACTACGGCGATGGAGGCCACGAAAACGAGGGAGGCAATGAAGCCGTGAACGTCGATTTGGAAGCGGTGGTCGTGGCTTTCAGCGACGACTCCGTGAAGCGGAGCTACTATCTCGATACCGACTCGGGCCGAGTCTTCAACGTGCTCGAGGATCACGACGACCCCGAAACCCAGGAGCTCGTCTGGCAACTGGAGGCGGACACCCGTGGCCGCTACGTGCAGATTCCGAAGCCGAGCATGGAAGAGACGCTCGAGGAGCAGGACGCGTTCGTCGCTTCCCTGGCGGAAGGGGATCTGAAGACCAAGCTCGACGAGATGCTCGCGGAGGATCACGACGGGTCCAAGTTCGCGGAGTTCGTCGAACGGAATCGAGAAGCCCGGGAGGCCTGGCGCGACTTCCGGATGGTCCGCTCCCGCAAGCAAGCGAGCGAGTGGCTGAAGAATCAGAACTTCACCGCGGACTGACGAAGCGTCCGGCGCGCGTCGGCGTCGCCGGCTGGTCCTATCCCGACTGGGGAGGCATCGTCTACCCCAAGACGCCCCGGTTCGATGGTCTCTCGTATCTAGCGACGCTCTTCGATACCCTCGAGATCAATTCGTCGTTCTACCGAATCCCGACGTCGCGTACCACGGCGTCCTGGGCGAAGCGGGTGCTCTCGAACCCGGAGTTTCGGTTCACCCTCAAGCTTTACAAGGGATTCACACACGAGCGGACGGCGACCGCGGGCGACGAGCTTATGTTCGCGGAAGCCCTCGCGCCGCTCACCGATGCCGGGGTCCTAGGGGCTTTGCTCCTTCAGTTCCCCTGGTCGTTCAAGAACGACCCCGAGAGCCGCGATTACTTGAGCACGACTCTCGAGCGTTTCGCTCGCCATCCGCTCGTCGTCGAGGTCCGTCACGCGTCGTGGAACCAAGGGGAGTTCTACTCCTTCCTCGCCGAGCGCGGTGTGGGCTTCTGCAACATCGACCAGCCGCTCATCGGACGATCCCTCGCCCCCTCGGATCGCGCCACCGGTCCCGTGGGCTACGTCCGACTCCACGGCCGCAACTATCGAGACTGGTTTCGGGAAGACGCGGGCCGCGACGCCCGTTACAACTACCTGTACAGCGAGGAAGAGCTCGACCCCTGGGTGGAAAAGATCTCCGAGGTGAGCGGCACCGCCTCTTCGACCTACGTCATCACCAACAACCACTTTCGGGGCCAGGCGGTGGTCAATGCCCTTCAGATCCGGTCCCGAATCGAAAAACGCAAGGTGACGGCTCCCGCGAGCCTCCTCGACCACTACCCGGTGCTCGCTCGCAGCGCGGAGCCCGATTCGCCCGTCCAGCCGGGGTTATTCTAACGGAAGAAGAAAACTCGAACGCAAAGTCGCAAAGACTCGCAAAGACGCAAAGCAAAGAGAAACCGGATTTCTCTTTGCGCCCTTGCGTTTCTTTGCGCCCTTGCGTTCTTCTTAAAAGAAGGGCGTCGGAGGAGCGCCCAGGTTCAAGACGTCCTTGATCACGCAGGCGGCGGTCGCGACCGGCCCGCCCCTGCTGCTGCGAAGGGTGAGGGTGCCCATTGTGGCCGTCTCGAACACCAGCGCTTTTTCTCCCGGTCCGAGCGGATAGAGCGGATCGTCGGCGTCGAGCGCCTCGGGTTTCGTTCGGAGGCGAATCTCTCCCCCGCTCGAACGCTCCGCGGTCGCGACGAGGCGGATGCGCCTGCCTCGCGACCTCGCTTCGTCGAGCTCGGTCTTCCCCATCGCGGAGACTCCTCGCGTTTCGCTGTCCCCGAGTGAGACGGTGGGCCTCCAGATAGCGCGGGCGAGGATCAGGAGCTTGTAAGCCGCATCCCAGCCTTCCAGGTCGAGCCGCGGATCCTCCTCTATCGTTCCCGCGAGGCGCGCTCTCGCGATCGAGTCCTGAAGAGAGATTCCGGACTCCAGGTCTCGAAGGATCTGGTTCGTCGTGTCGTTCAATACGCCGCGGAACCGCGTGATACCGGCCCCGCGAAGACCGAGCATCCCGACTTCCAGGCTGGGAAGCGGAATCCCCACCGCGGCCGAGGCTCCGATGCGCGCGCCTCCCGCGCGAGCGAGGCTCGAGAGCTCGTCGAAAGCGGCCACCAGCGGCCCCTTGCTCGCGAAAACGACCGAGGTGCCCCGTTGGAGGGCCTGCCGCGCGGGGGCGAGTCCGGGCCCTCCGGTATCGGCGTTGGTGGTGCTGGTGTCGACGAGGATACCCTCCTCGCGGGTCTCTTCGAGCGCTTCCTCGAGCAAGAGCGCTCGAGCTCCGTCGAGCGCCGCCACGGTCCTGTTCTCCCGCTTCGCGGCGACGAGAGCCGCCGGCTCGCTGCCATCGACGCGGATTCCGCCTCCGCGGTCGAACACCGAGTGAAGCGAGACGGACGCCTCCTCGCCGCGATAGGCGCCGTTTGCCTCGAGGAGCCGCAAGAGCGCCTGCCCCACGTTTCCGAACCCCAGGAGGATGATCCGTATGTCTCTCAATAACCGCTTCCCGCCGTCGACTGTACCTCGAAGCTCAGCGTTGCCCAATAACTCGCCCAGGACGCTTCGGGGGCCCCCTCGAGGCGGATCATGTGGATCGCCCGCACGTACCAGCGCCCCGGCGCCGTGACCGTCACCGCGGCCTCTCCCCGCTCGTCGGTGGTAGCTGAGATCTCCTTCGCCGGACCGGACGCCCGGGCGCCGGTGACGCTCACCCCGGCAAGTGGCTCCCCGTCGAGCAGAACCCGCAGCCTCAACGCTCCCCCGGGCTGGACTCGATTGGGGTGGTCGAGGGGCACGATCTCGAAGGGCTGGCCCGCATTCTCCGCCCAGACACCCTCGGTCCCGGGTTCGTCACCGACGTCGACGATCGCTTTCGCCCACTTGGCGTAGCGCTCCACCGCGGGCTCGCTCGTCTGTCCGAGCTCTTTCCGGATGGCCGCGATCGCGGTAAGGCCCTCCACCGCGAGATAGTCCTCGAAAACCTCGCCCTTCATCCTCACCGTCCGGGGACGGGTGCCGAGCACGATCACATGGGACCCCGGGGCGGCCGACTGGAAATCGAAGGTCAGGGATTTGCCGTCCACACGGAACTCCGAGATGGGAAGCTCGCCCGCGGAGCTCACGGAGAGGACTTCGCTCAGACGCTCCTTGCCGAGGAGCGTCAGGCTCTCGGGAAAGACGTCGCCGTTATTGACGAAGACCCTCGTCACCTCGTCGGCGCGGAGTCGATACTTCCCGGGAAGAATCCAGAGGTCATGGGCGAACCCCGGTGAAGAGAAGAGAAGAAGGAGGGCGAGGACGCCCCCCACCGGCGAACGCGGTCGGGAGCGTCTCGTCATCCTTGAAGGGCTTCAGGCCGCCGTGAACACCGCCGTGAGCCGGGCGTTGCCCCAATCGAGGATGAACTTCCCCTTCGAGCCCGCGGCTTCGAGCTTGATCGTCATGTTCTCGACAGGTGCTTCCGGAGTGCTGATGGTCCCGTCGACCTGGCCAATGACTTTGGTGGGCTTGGACCCGCTTCCGAGCTCCTCGGCCACGACCAGCGACCATTTCTTGTCCTCGGAAAGATGGGCCACGAGCGTGTAAGTTCCCTTCGGCACGACCGTGTCGCCGAACTTCAGATCCACGTCAGTGGTGAGGGTGGTCGCCTTGTCGGCCCCCATACGCCAGTAGCTTCCCGGCGCCAGAAGACTCTTAACGTCTCGACCCATTGCCGCAGGTCCTACGTAGTCCACCGTGACTTGCCCCCCGCCGATCGACGCAGTCGCCGTCCCCGGCTTGTTTCCGTGGGCCATCACTAGAGGCATCGACAGCGCGACCACTCCGGCCGCGATCCAGATCTTCGAAATCGCTCGGTTCTTCATTCGGTTCACTCCCTGGTACGTTTGGTTTCAGGATACGACGAAAGGTCTATCGGTCCTGGCTCGAGGCCTTCGGCAACGCGGCCTCGATCGCAGGCGACAAAGCATCTCGCGATTGGAAGTTCACGAAATGGTTCACGATCGTCCCCGTCGGGTCGACGAGGAAGAGAGTCGGGAAGATGTTTACGTTTCCGAGAGATGCCCGGGCTTCGGGCGTCAAGTGCAGGTTGGGATAGTTGACTCCGATCCCCGCGGCGTATTCCGCGCGATAGGCGTCGTCGTACTTGAGCTTCAAGACGTTGTCCGCGTTCAGACCGACAACGGTGAATCCCCTTCCCGCGTATCGCTCCTGAAGCGCCACGAGCTCGGGGCCGATCTTCACGCACGGAGGGCAGTTGGTGAACCAGACGTAGACCAGGATCGCCTTGCCGCCGAACTCCGTTAGACTCGTCTCCTTGCCATCGAAGGCGACTCCGGCCACGGCGGGAAAGGGCTTCCCTTCCCAGCCCGTCAGGGTTCTCGTGACCGCTTGATTGAAGCGCTCGTCCGCCTTGACCTTCTCGACGTCGATCGCGGTGAGCTCGCGGGTCGCGGGAGCGCGGGTGATGAACTTGGGGACGCGCGGATCCGATTCCATGATCGAGAGCACGACGTCGGCTTCTTCGGCACCGTAGAAGTCGAACTGCCCCGAGACCTCGTCGAGAGTCGGAAGCCGGCCTTCGCGGCTGTCGAACTCGATGATGAACAAGGGCACCCGGAAGAACGCGCCGTTGAGCTTGTCGAGGACCGCCCGCTCTTCGGGAGCGGTAAAGACCTCGTTATAAAGCTTGGAAACGATGAGGGGCTCGCCAGGCTTCAAGCTCTCCTTGATGTAGGCGATGATGCGGCGCTCCGCGTCCGGCGTGTCCTGGGCCGCGGCGAGGCCCGCCACCGCCGCGATGGCCAGCGTCAGTGCCAAAACCATTCGTCGCATCTGGACTCCTTGTTGGACCCTCCCGAGGCAGAATGGCATCTTAACCACTCATCGAATGCGCCGCAAGCCGAAGCGGAAAAGCTACGAAAAGGGGTGGGAACGGCACTAGAATCCACCCCGCACCTGGAGGTGATGATGTCGAAACGCTCGGCGTCGCTCGCGGCGCTACTTCTCCTCGGACCGAGTATCGCTGTCGTGGAAGCGCAACAGAGGTTCCGGCTCGGGGGCGGGGCGGGATTCGCGGTGTTGTACAACCCGGAAGTAGAGCATGGACGCACCGCGGTCGTGGGCGGCTCCCTCGGGTTCCGTTTCAACGACAATTTCAGCTTGGAAAGCGGCTTCAGCTTCGCCCGTTCCGACCGCCAGTTCGACCAGTTCGATGTCCCCATCGACGAGACGCAAGGCGGCTTGCCGGCTTATCAGTTCGAGGCCAACCGGTATCACCTCGACGGCTCGTTCCTGTTCCACATCGGAAGGAGGCAGCCGTTCCACCCGTACGTCATCGCCGGCGGGGGCCTCGAGCGAAGCGACGAGAAGAGGACCGATATCACCTTCGTCCTGGGCGAGAACAACGTGGTCATCTCCCGCACCGAGGAGGTCGTCCTCGACACCAGCGAGTACCAGCCGACGGCTCACTTGGGCGGGGGATTCGATCTGTATTTTCTCTACAACGTCGCCGCCCGGGTCGAGTTCCGGTGGTGGCTGCCGAAGGACACCGACAAATCGACTCGGATGTTCTTCTTCGGAGCGAGCTACTTCTTCTAAGTGCTTAACGCAGGTGTTTCCCGAGGAACCGGCCGATACGGAGGCCGTCCATCCAGTTGAACGGGAACTTGGCGGTGGTGTAGTGGCCGCAGGGAAGCTCGAAACTCTCGTGCTCGATCGATAGCCGCTCGAAATCTGCCAGAAGCTCTCGCGAGAGATCGGGGGGAAACGAAAGGTCGTAGCGGCCGTAGATCAGGAGGGACGGGCGTGCCCGCCGCTTCACGTCCCGGTAGTAGCTGAAGGGGCTCAGGGGCAGCCAGAGCTTTCGAAGCTCTTCCAGGTCCACTTCTCTTTCGAGCCCCTCGCGAACGTGGCGGGTCGAGATCCCCCGCCAGACCACGTCGGCGAAGAACGGGGAGACGTGGTTGAAAACGCCCGCCGCGAGCCGCTCGTCGTGGGCGAAGGTGACGAACGCGATAGCGGAGCCGAGGCTCGTTCCCACGATTCCGAGAGGACCGTATCCCGCCCCTTCGAGCCAGGAGAGCGCGGCCCGCGTATCGAGGACGGCTTGACGGCAGGACTGGAGAGTCCGGCCGACGTTCGGGCTCAAAGTGAGGTCCGCACGCAGCATCTCTTTGGGGCGTCGCTCCTCGTGATAGGGGAGAGCGAGCTTCAGCGCGGCGACGCCGAAACGGGTGATGAGCCGGCAAAGGCCGTCTTGCGCCCCCTCCTTGGCGTTCCACTGCGGCAGTACGACCACGGCCGGCCCGCTGAGAGCGGCGCCGTTCGCTGCCACCGGGAAATATTCGGCGAAAACCGAGTCGTTCTCAGCAACTCCAGTCACGGCGGGTGAGGAGAACGAGAGACGACTGCCGCGGAGTGCGAAATCATCTACCCTGGGAGCCGCGAAGTAGACGTCGCTGAACTCGAGAGCGCGCTCCACGTGCTCGTGAACCGCCGCCCTCGCTTCCACCGTGGAGTCGACCAGAGTCCGATTCCAGCGCGCGAACTCCGGCAGATGCTCCAGGCCCCATTCGAAGGAGAGAACGCGCCTCTCGGGGTCGTCACGGAAGGCGAGACGCCTTTCCCAGGCATGGAACAACTCTCGAACGGGATTCATGGGGATGTAAGACCGAGCGAATTCTAGCGCAGGGAAAAGAAAAGGAACGCAAAGGCGCCAAGAACGCAAGGACGCAAAGAAGAATCCGGATCTTCTCCGCTTTGCGTCTTCGCGGACCTTTGCGCCTTTGCGTTCATCTTTTCACGAATGCGCGAACTCGCGGGTAAGCGCATCGTGGATGATGACGTTCTTCCCCGCGATCTCGATGTAGCCCTGCCGGTGAAGGTCGCTGATCATCCGCGAGACCGTCTCTCGGGTAGCGCCGATCATGTTCGCGATCTCCTGGTGCGTCGGGCGACGGAAAGCCACTCGCCCGTCCTCTCCCCGGCTTCCGCTCTCGCTCGCCATCTCGAGGAGCACCCGCGCCACCCGGCCGTAGACGTCGTGGAGGGCGAGGTTTCCGATCTGCTGATTCGCCTTTCGTAGCCTCGCGGACAGGACCGCGAGAAGGTTCAGGAGCACGCGAGGGCGCTTCTCCACGATGGACAGGAATTCCTTCTGGTGTAGGATGACCATCTCCGTCTCCTGCATCGCGATGGCCGTGGCGGAGCGGGGCTCGTTGTCGAGGAGGCTCATCTCGCCGAAGAAGTCCCGGTCGGAGAGCATAGCGAGAATGATCTCGCGCCCGTCGTCGGAGAGAATCGTCACTTTTATCCGCCCGGACAGAATCATGAAGAGCGCATCCCCGAGGTCGTGCTCGAAGAAGATGACGGCGTCCTTGGGGAACTTCCGGCGCGTGGCGACGGCCAGGAGGCTTTCCAGGTCCTCGTCGGCGAGGCCAGAGAAAAGCGGCACCTGACGGAATAGCTCCGCAGTGACTTGCATGGCCTCCTCCCCTCTCTCTCGGGATCCAGGCATCAGCAACTACTCCCCGGCGCCATGGCTCGATGTCGAAAGGAACGACACAGGCTCGCCAACCTCCCTGTCTCCTCCACTTTGTCGAGTGCCCCGCTATTGTACTCGGAACGGTCTAAGGAGTCATGTGCGCCCGGAGGGCCGCGACCGCCGAGGCGGCATCTGAGCCGGTGACTATGCGCCGGGGCTCGAAAGCCCCACCTTCGCCGGGAGCGAGAAGGCCGAGCGAGACCGAGAGCGCGGCTGCCTCGTAGTCCGGATTCTGCCGCCCGAGGTCCGCGAAATCCTGGCTTCCCGCGGAACTTCGAGAAGCGCCGAACGATTCCGGCGCCAGCTTCTCGAGAGTGCGGGAGAGCGCGATCGCCAGGTCCAGGCGGTTGACGAACGCCGTCGGCAGAAACGTGTGGTTCGGGAACACTTCGAGAACTCCGGCACCGACCGTGCGCAGGATGTACTCCGAAGCCCAGCTCTCGGAGACGTCGGTCGCGATCACGCTGGTTCGAATCGTGGAAGCGTCGAAGGCCTCTCTCAAATCGACGTAGAGAAGCGCCGCGAGCTGCTCGCGGGTAAGGCGTTCGGCATCTCGAATTCCCGCGTACTCCTCGGCAAGAGTCGTCTCGCGGAGCGACCGCTCGATGGCTTCGAGCCTCGAACGGAGCTCGCCGTCCTCCGGCCGGAGCGCCGATGCGCTCGCGAGCGCCCGGGCGGCCCCCGCAAGGTCCTCGTTGCGATAGCACGCTTCGCCGAGCACGCGATGAGCGTCTGCATTGGTGGGCTCGAGCTCCGTCGCCCGGCGCGCGTGGACCGCGGCGCGGTCGGGATAACCCGCATCGAGCTCGGCCTCGGCTGCCTCCAGATAGAGCGAGCCCGCCTGCGGCGCGACCTCGAGCGCCCTCAAGTATTCCGCGGCCGCCTTGTCGTACTTCCGCTCTCGCATCCCTTCGCGCGCGGCCGCGAGCCGAGCCTCGGCGACGTTTACCCGGAGTGTCGCCCCGTAGCGATCCACGAGATCGTGCTGGGGGAAGCCCTTCTCGAGCCGAAGAAGCCGTTCGAAAGCTCTCTCTTGGTTTCCCGACTGGAGCGCCACCAGGAAGTAGCCGCTTTGGGCGGCACCGAGCTCGGGCTCCTCCTGGAGGGCCGCCTGGAACTTGCGCTCCGCGTCCGTCGGCTTTCCCAGACGGAGGTCCAGGAACGCGGCCGCGGTCGCTACTTCCGGGCTCCGCTCGTACCGTCTCGCGAGCGGCTCGATGTCGGACGCCGCGGCATCGAGACGGCCGGTCTGAAGCGATTTCCATGCACGATCGAACGTCGTTCGCTCGGACGCCGATAGATCGGGAGGCGCCGGAAGACCCATGCGCTCTACGACGTCCCAGTCCGGCACGGGATAAGGGATGAAAGAGCGTTTGGGAGCGCAGTGGAAGGTCGCGAGAGCGATGCTCAGGACGAGAATCTTCCGTTCAATCGGCGTAAAGCACCTCGAAACAAATTGGACCGAGTCCCCGCAGAGATCCCATTCTAATTTGTGCCGCGCCCAAGTCAAGGCTGCGGCGCGGGCATCACTATAGGTCCCTCAAGGCGCGCTCGACCTCCTCGAAGGAAACTCTCCCCTTCCGAACGAGCCGGGGCGGGGTTTCCCGGACGTCGACGATGGTGGAGGGGAGACCTCCGGGACAAGGACCACCGTCGAGAATCAGATCGAGCTCCGAGCCCAGGTCGGAGAGCGCCTCCTCCGCGGTCGTCGCCGGAGGCGAGCCGGTGCGGTTGGCGCTGGTCGCGGTCACCGGCGCGCCGAGCCCCTCCGCCAGGTCGCGGGGAAGTCGAAGACCGCTCGCTCTTACGGCGATACCGCCCCCGGGCGAGGAAGCCGCGAGGCCGGGCCTGGCTTCGACCACGAGCGTGAGCGGCCCCGGCCAGAACCTCCGCGCGAGCAGCAACGCCGCCTTCCCGAGATTTCGCGCCACCGACTCGAGCTGCGGGACGCCGGAAACGATGCAGGGAAGCGCCTTCTCCGGCGGGCGTCTTTTCAATGCGAAGAGTCGATCGCATGCGGCGCGGTTTCGCGCATCGACGGCGAGGCCGTAGAACGTCTCCGTGGGATAGGCGACGATGCCGCCCTCTCGAAGCACGGCGAGCGCCTCTTCCACGACTCGGGCATCGTGCTCGCGCGGATCGACGTTGAGGGTCCTCGCCACTGCCACGGCCGACCTCCCCAAACGGCATGCTATACTGACTTCAATTCCAACGGTCCACTTCTTCTCCATGAAGATCCGCCCAGGGCGATTTCTGTCCGTGCTCATCGTCTCCTCGTGGCTTTTTCTCCTCGGAGCCCACGCGCTGAGGAGCTATCCGATTGCGGACTTCACCCCCCTCGTGGATCTATCCCCGGATCCGACCCGGGATGCCGGGCTGACCCAGCGAGGCGTCTTCTACCGCGGGGCTCGCATCGGCTACATCCGGGAGCGATTCACGCCGCTCGGAAACGGATTTAGGGCCGAGCAGAGGGGCGAGCTCACGTTGAACCTTCTGGGCCGAGAGCGCCGTGTCCGGATGGAGGGCTCGGCCGAGAGCGGACCCCAGGGCGCGCTCCGCGGCTTCACGTTCCGGCTCTCGACCTCCTCGCGCCGTTCCCCCTTCGAGACCACCGTCGTCGGAGAGGTGCAGGGCGACGAGCTCCATCTCAGGATCCGATCGGGAAGCTCTCCGGAGAGGCTCGAGCGAAGAATCATCGTCGAGCCGATCGTGCTCCCTCTGAATCTCTACTACACCCTCGCCGCGCGCGGGCTCGCGCCCGGCGACTCGTATCGGCTGCGCCTCTTCGATCCCATGACCGTTTCCGAGGGAGACGCGACGATCGTCATTCGCGAACGCGAGATCGTCCGCTGGGGAGGAAGGGAGGAAGAAGCCTGTCGTCTCCAGACGACGTTCGCCGGGCTTACCACGACCGCCTGGGTGAACGAGAGAGGCGAAGTGCTCCAGGAGGAAACGCCCCTCGGATGGACTCTTCTGAAAGAGGCCCCCGGCAGCAGCCTGCACGCCCAGGGCGGCTCGGCCTCTCCCGACATCCTCGCGATGTCCGCGGTGCCGGCGCTCGGATTCGCGGGCGAGGCATCGACTCTCGCCGCCGCGACCCTCGAGCTCACTCTCTTCCCCGATACGTTCGAGGCACTGGATGGCGGCCGCCAGAAGCTCGACGGCACTCGGGTCACCATCACCCGCGAGGCGCCCCCGTACACCGGCGCCGAGACGCTCTCGGCCGACGAGCGATCGCGGTCGCTCTCCGCCGACTCCTTCATCCAGTCCGGCGAGCCCAAGATCCGCGAGCAGGCGTCTCGAATCGCGAAAGGCGAAACGGACGCCGCAAAAGCCGCGGCCATCAACCGATGGGTGTACGAGAACCTCACCAAATCCCCCACCCTCTCGCTGCCGAGCGCGACCGAGATCCTGGAGCAGCGGGTGGGAGACTGTAACGAGCACACCGTGCTCTTCGCCGCGCTCGCGAGGGCGGCTTCGATCCCCACCCGGATCGCGACCGGTCTCACCTATACGTCGGGTCAGTTCTACTACCACGCCTGGCCCGAAGTCTTCGTGGGACGATGGCTCGCGGTGGATCCGACGCTCGGCCAGTTCCCCGCTGATTCTCTCCACCTGCGCCTTCTCGTCGGAGGCATCGAGAGCCAGTACGAGGTGCTGACGCTTCTCGGGCGCGGCGCGACGATCGAGGTCGTGGACAAAAAATGATCCGTTTGGAGGCTCTGACCAAGCGCTACGGCGCCCACGAGGCGGTCCGGAACCTCTCGCTCCACGTGCCGGCGTGCGAGCTCTTCGGGTTCCTGGGGCCGAACGGCGCGGGAAAGACAACCACCATCAAGATGATCGCCGGCCTGCTGCGGCCCACCTCGGGGCGCATCGAGATCGCGGGCCACGACCTCGCCTCCCATCCCGTCGAGGCCAAGGGAGCCCTCGGCTTCATCCCCGACCGCCCGTTCCTCTACGAGAAGCTCTCGGCGCTCGAGTTCATGAGGTTCGTCGCCGGTATCTACGGCTTCGACGTGGGAGCGCTCAACGGGCGCATCGACGAGCTGCTTACGCTCGTCGAGCTCCACCAGGTGCGCTCCCAGCTCATCGAGAGCTTCTCCCACGGCATGAAGCAGCGGCTGGTGATGGCCTCAGCCTTCCTCCACCAGCCGAAGGTGATGGTGGTCGACGAGCCGATGGTGGGCCTGGACCCCAGAGGCGCCCGCCTCATCAAGCAGGTCTTCCGGGACTACTGCGATTCGGGGCACTCGGTCTTCGTATCCACCCACACCCTCGAAGTCGCGCAGGAGCTCTGCGATCGGATCGGGATCATCCTGAGGGGTGAGCTCGTCGCCATTGGCACCATGGACGAGCTGAAGGCGAAGGCGGAGACGAAGGGGCAGGATCTCGAGGAGATTTTCTTGAAGCTCACCGGCGGTGAGGGCTTCAAGGAGAGCGAGGCCGTTCTTTGACCCTGGAGTTCACGCCGGCTTCGATCGCCGCGCTCCTCGCCCCGTACTTCCGCGGCATCCGAAATCAACAGCGCAACGCGGGTCGCGGAGAGCTGCTTCGGGCGCTCCTCTTCGCTTCGGTGGGCCTCCTGTTCGCTCTCTTCGTTTTCGCCGGCTTCTACCGGGTTCTTCTCTATATAGGCCAGTTCGACGAGTTCACGGCGCCTCTCACCCACCGGGTCCTCGACACCGTTTCCTCGTTCGTCCTGACGGTGCTCCTCGCGAGCACCATCGTCACCGCGCTCGCGACGCAGTACCTCTCCGACGACCTCTCGCTTCTGATGTCGAGCCCGGTGCCGCTTCCGGCCCTCTACGGCGCCAGGCTCATCCTCACGCTTCTGCAGTCGTCGTGGATGGTGGTCCTCTTCAGCGTTCCCGTCTACGCCGCCTTCGCCGCCACCGCCGCGTCTCCCTCGGTCTTCCTCGCGGCCGTCGCCCTTGCGTTTCCTCCACTCGTTCTCATCGCCACCTGCATCGGCAGCATGGTGACCTCGGCGCTCATGGCCGCCTTCCCCGCCAGACGGGTCAAGGAGATGCTTCTGCTCCTTTCCGCCCTTTTCGTGGTCCTACTGGTTTTCCTCATCCGCGTGCAGCAGCCCGAAAAGCTCTTGAATCCGCGCTCCATCTACGACGTGACCGAGTTCTTCTCCTCGTTCTCGACGCCGAGCTCGCCGTTTCTCCCGAGCGCATGGACCACGAGCGTTCTGGTCGCCGGGCGAAACGGCGAGGCGCTTCCGGCGATGCCCCTTCTACTCCTCTGGTCGACGAGCGCGGCTCTCGTGGTGATCGGCTGCTGGATGGCGCGATGGCTCTACGGCATCGGCTATTCGAGGGCCCAGGAATCGCGCCCGGCGCGGCTCTCGTCTCTTCCCCTCGTCGACCGGATCCTGGAGACCGTGAGCCGGCCGTTCGAGCCGAGATTCCGATCCCTGCTCCTCAAGGACCTCCGCACGTTTCTCCGGGACACCACGCAGTGGTCGCAGCTCCTGCTCCTCGTGGCGCTGGTCGTGGTCTACCTCTACAACTTCAGCGTGCTTCCCGCGAACTTCACCTTCGCCACGTTCTATCTCCAGAACCTCTTTTCGTTCCTGAATCTGGGTCTCGCCGGATTCGTGCTCGCGGCGGTTGCGGTGAGGTTCGTCTTCACCTCGGTCTCGAGCGAAGGACGCGCGTTCTGGATTATCCGCTCCTCTCCACTGACGATGGAGAAGCTCCTCTGGAGCAAGTTCTGGACCGCTCTCCCTCCCCTTCTCCTGCTGTCCCAGGTCCTGACCATCGTCTCGAATCAATTCCTCGGAGCCACGCTCTTCATGACGGTGCTCTCCTCGATCACCATCCTCTTCGTCACCTTCGGCATCGTGGGCCTGGGGGTCGGAATGGGGGCCGCTTTTCCCAAGTTCAAGTTCGAGAACGTCACCCAGATCGCGGGAAGCTCCGGAGGCCTCCTGTACATGATCGCCGCCTCGCGCTTCATCGCGGCGGTGCTTTTCC
>Ga0209521_10000687_pt1 | contig 26655 bp, 22 predicted proteins | sample Rifsed19ft4_FD_184016 | JGI IMG/M metagenome (GOLD analysis project Ga0209521, IMG submission 184016) | Soil microbial communities from Rifle, Colorado, USA - sediment 19ft 4 (version 2) | ecosystem: Environmental > Terrestrial > Deep subsurface > Rock core/Sediment | place: Rifle, Colorado...
GGCGCATTCATCAATGCGCGCTCACTCCTCGTTCGCGCGCTGTCCTCCGCTCCCAAGCTCGCTGCGGACGGCGGCGCGCCGGGCTCCCGCCTGCGCAGGGTGCGGGCTGAGTTTTTCAGCACCCGGCTGAGCTTGCCGCCGTGCCCGGATAAAGGGCGAACCGGAGGTGCCGCATTATACCTGCGCAAGCGGTCTCGAACGGGTGCGAAACGAGGGAACACTCCCACGCGGGTGTGGGGCGACTCCCCCGCGAAATCCGCTCTCGTCGCCGCCATTGGGACGATCCCCGGTGCTTTGGGCGCCTCGAGAGGTGGATTCGGCCCTGGGCACGACCTTTGCTACGTCTCGACCGGGTCGGACTGAAAAAGAGGGGGGAAGCTCGGTCATGGACCTTTTGAACCGTGCCGTCGAGCCGGCGCCGGTCGAGGCGACGGGAGTCGACGAGATCGCCGTCCCCACTCCCGAGAGTTCCCCGCAAAGTGCTCCATTGACTTCGGCGGCGCCCGCGGGTGCTGCCTTCCTCGGCAACGTCTTCGAGGCCGCGAAGCTCGTCGAGCCGGAGCGGAAGCGCCTCTCCATTTCCTCGGTCGCATCCGCCCCCGTCCCCTGTTATCGAGATAAATTGGACGAGATCCGGGCGATGCTGGTCGCGAACCGCTGCCTTGCGGTCCTGTTCATCGACGCCTCCCACCTCGCACACGTCGAGCACGATTACGGCGGCGGCATCTACGAACAGGTTCGCGACATTCTCCAGAACCTGATTCTCGAGATGGGAGGGGTCGAAACGAGACGCGACGATCTCGTGACCGTCGCCGAGAACCACGGCGACGTCTTCCTCATTTTTCTCACCAAGAAGCGCGAGGACCGGCCCTTCGGGCAGGGAGACCTCGAGGCGATGGCGGACCGGATCCACAGCTACCTCACGCGGCGCCTGTCGCGGATGACGAGCTCCTATCTGAAGGGGCGGCCCAAGATCGGGATCGGCTACGGCCTGGTGCTGCACAATCCGTTGATCCGGGAAGACCGCCTGGTGCTGCAGCTCATCGAGGACGCGAAACGGATGGCCAGGATCCAGGAGCAGCGGCTCTGGATGAAGAGCAAGGAGCTCCTTCAGGAGATCATCCTCAAGGAGGACGTGCGTACGTTCTTCCAGCCCATCATCGATCTCAAGACCCGCGCCACCCTCGGCTTCGAGGCGCTGACCCGGGGTCCGTCGGGGACGGAGTGGGAAAGCCCTTACATGCTTTTCGACGTCGCCACCGAATCGGATCTTCTGTTCGAGCTCGATCGCCTCTGCTGCAGCAACGCCCTCACCTCCGCCTCGGCGATGAAGCCCACGCACAAGCTCTTCGTGAATCTGCTGCCGTCCACCATCCGCGACCCCGAGTTTCAAGGCGAGCGCATGCTTTCGTTCCTGCAGGAGAGAAACCTCTCGCCCTCCCGCATCGTGCTCGAGATCACCGAGAGGCTCGTCATCGAGAACTACGACCTGTTCCTCGAGGCGATGCGGACCTTCACCGACCAGGGCTTCGCAATCGCCATCGACGACATGGGCGCGGGCTACTCGGGGCTCGAGAAAATCATTCATCTGAATCCCCGCTACCTGAAGTTCGACCTGATGATGGTCCGGGACATCGACACCAGCTTCGTGAAGCGGGAGATGCTGAAGGCGATCCACTCGCTCGCCTCGAACGTGGGCGCGGACGTGATCGCGGAAGGGATCGAGCGGGTGGAGGAGCTGGAGACGCTCCTGGAGCTCGAGATTCCCTACGGCCAGGGGTTCTTGTTCGCGCGGCCTCAGCACCAGCTCGTCGAGGTCCCGACGGTGGCTCAGCGCGCGATCGCGGAAGTGCCTGGGCTGATCGTGGACTAGCTGCTAACGCACTTCCTTCTTCGCGAAAGCCGCGAGGGCGAGCGCGTGCGTCGACCCCGCGATGAGCGCGAGTGCCAGGATGGACATCAGGGGCGACGACCGCTCGCCGACGAGCCCGGCGAAGACGCCCCCCGAAGAGGAGCCCGGCGTCAGGGAGCTCATGTAATGGGCTACGGTCGCGAGCCGAGCCCGTCCGGGAACGAACGTCGCGACCGCCTGCCAGCCGAAAATAAAGAAGAGGCCCGCGAGAAGAGGCCGCTTCAGCACGGTGCCGGCAAGCGCGAATATCCCGTTGTAGGCGACGAGCCCGAGGGCCGCGACTCCAAGGTTTCGGGCGAGGTTTGGAAAGCGGGCGCCGACCTCGCCCCAACCCGAGGCAGAGAGAACGACGTAGTAGACCAGGACCAGCGACGGAAGCACGAGCGCCAGGGTCATGGTGAAGCTCGCGAGCATCTTGCCCGAGAGAAACGACGCGCGGCTCAACGGGCGGGTGAGAAAGTACGGCATGGTGCCTGCCTCGACGTCATCGCGCACGACACCGCTCGCGTAGACCAGGCTCAGCATCGGGGCGACGAACGGGAAGAAGACCCCGGAGACGAGAGCCGCGAACACTTCGGCCCCATCGGTCTTTGTCACCCGGAACGCGAGCGCCACCCGGTACGCGAGAGCGAGCCCCAGGGGGGCCCCCGCGAGTGCTCCCATGGCGAGCGTGCGGGGGGACCATAAGAGCTCGCCCAGGCTCCATCGGGCGACGAGCGTTGCCCCTCTGAGTGTCTTCATGCGCCCACCAGGTAGTGGAAGACCGCCTCCAGGTTATCGTCGGGCGACGTGAGCTCGTCGACGGTCGCGTTCTCCTCGAGGACGAGCCGATGGAGGAGACGATAGAAGCGCTCCGGCTCGCGGGTCTCGAGCCGGACCTCGCCCGCCTCCTCCGAGAACGCGATGGAGTGGAGCCCCGGCTCCTCGAGGATCCTTGCCGCGAGCTTCTTCGGCGTCGGGGTCGCGATGAGAATGTGGTGAGGGTGCGCGTCCATGAGCCGGCGAATCTCGTAGATGTTGCCGCTCGCGAGAATGCGGCCCGCGGTCATCAGCACCACCTCGCGCGTCATGAGCTCGACCTCGTGAAGGATGTGGCTCGAGACGAGAACCGTCTTCCCCCGCGCGCCGAAGCCCCGAATCCAGTCGATGAGCTCGCGCCGACCGACGGGGTCGAGGCCGGTCAAGGGCTCGTCGAGGACGAGCAGATCGGGGTCGTGGGCGATCGCTTGAGCGAGCCGGAAGCGCTGGCGCATGCCGCGGCTGAACGCGCGGAGTCTCGTGCCTTCGGCCCCTTCGAGACCCACTTCCACGAGAGTCGCCTCGGCCCGGCGTCGGGCCTCTTCGATCTCGAAATCGTGGAGCCGCAGGAGGTAGACGAGAAAGTCCCGGGCCCTGACCGGAGCCGAGGGGCGGAGCTCTTCCTCCTCCGGGACGACTCCCAGTCGTCGGTGGACGCGCGGGTTCGCGAACGGCGGCTCCCCGAAGACGGAGACCGTCCCCGAGCTTGGGCGGATGAGTCCGGTCACGAGCCTGATGAGCGTCGATTTCCCCGCTCCGTTCGGCCCGAGAAGTGCTACGACCCCCGGCTGGAGCGCGAGCTCGACTTCGGAGAGACCGAGCACGTTTCCATACCAGCGCGATACGTTCTCGATCCGGACGACCGGCTCCGGCGCTCCCGCGCTCATTGAGCCCCCTCGCCCGAGCGCAGTCTCCGATCGAGGACCAGCGCCGACAGCGCGATCACCCCGATCATGAAGACCAGCGGCGCGACCGCGGCGGAGTCGCCGAAGAACCAGCGTCCCGCGTCGATCGCCGATCCGTTCAAGCTCAGAAAGCGAGGGGCTCCGAACACCCGGCTCGTCGCGGTGCGCGCCACGATCTCGCTTCCGAAAACGAGCGCGGCGAAGCCCGCCCCCGCGACGCGCCCGCTGCGACAAAGGCTGGATACCGCGAGGACCGAGAGCGTGAAGTAGAGCGCCAGGAACAGGCTGTAGGCGGTGACGGCGAGAGGAAGCCAGGGCGCCTTCGACAGGAGCGCGAAATCCGGAGCGAGGGACAGTTGGAGGAGGAGAAGCGCGAGCGCGGGCGCGAGAGTGACGGCCGAGACCGCGCCCGCGACGGGCATCGCCTTTCCCAGAACGTAGTCGAAGCGCGAGATGGGCTTCGAGAGATAGATGGTGAAAGCGCCCGAGGCGAAGTCGGAGGCGATCGCGGAAGCCCCGGTCGCGAGACTCACCAGCACCACCGGAAGAAATCGCACTTGCTGTCCCAGGAACTCGCGCCAGGTCTCGGGGGTGATGGTGAAGAAGTCGGGAGCCTCGGGGAACTGGCGCGCCACGTAGATCTGGACCGCGCGCACCACCGCCGGGATCCACGAGACCGCGAGGAGCAGCAGGAACGATCGCCGTCGGAGGAGAAGGCTCGCGGCGGATCGGGCGAGGGCGAAGCTCCGGCGGAAGCGGGAGGTTCGAGGGCCCTCGAATCTTCGGTACGAAAGATCGTATAAGGGCATCAGGTTCCGCGGGTTCCCTCGCCGACCGCGGTAAGGAACCGATCTTCGAGGCTCTTCTCGAAGCGACGCAGGTGTCGGATCTCCGCTGACGCTTTTTCCGCGGCCTCGAAGAGAAGGCGGGTCGAGGGCTCCTGGAGGGTCACCCGGAGAAGGCCGTCGTGCTCTTCGGCGGTTTCGACTCCGCGGCTCGCGAGCTCTCGGCGGAAGCGGCCGGGCTCCTCCTCGCGCGCCCGAATCTCGTAAACCCACCCCGAGGATTGAGAGAGCTCCGAGAGACGGCCCCCGAGCACCAGTCGGCCGCGATGCAGAAGCACCACGCGCTCGCAGACGTCCTCGACGTCGTGGAGGAGATGCGTCGAGAGCAAAACCGAAATCCCGCGGCGTCCTATCTCCCGCACCAGGTCGAGCATCTGGCGCCTCCCCGAGGGGTCGAGCCCGCTCGTGGGCTCGTCGAGGAGAAGGAGGTCCGGGTCGTGGACCAGCGCCATCGCGAGCTTCGTCCTCTGGCGCATCCCCGTCGAGAACTCCTCGACCGGCCGATAACGCGCCTCTCCGAGCCCGGTGAACCAGAGCATCTCGTGGGCCCGCCCGAGGGCGTCCTTTCTCGCAAGCCCCCCGATCTCTCCGGCGAGGGCCACGCTCTCGACCGCGTTCAGCTCGGGCAGGTACACCGCGCGCTCGGGAAAGTAGCCGAGCGAGCGTCGGAGCTCCGTGGCCGTTCTCGATACCGGCCGTCCGAGGACCTCGACGAGGCCCTGGGCCGGCGCGAGAAACCCGAGGAGCGTTTTGAGAAACGTGCTCTTTCCCGCGCCGTTCGGACCGAGGAGCCCGGTGACACCGCCCTCGATCTCGAGATCCAGCGAAGAAAGAGCTTCGCGGGCGCCGTAGCGCACGGTCAATCCCTGGGCGCGAACGATCGGCATGACGGTAACCGGCGGTTGATACCCGGAGAAGCCTAACAGAGTTGCCCGTCTTCGAACATCGTCCCCGTGTTGTGGAGCGAGAAGCCCGTCTGCTATGATGTCCCAGGGGATCGATGTCCAACGGAGATCGTCAGTTGCAGGAAGGCGAGGACAAGCTCCGGCGTCTCGTTCAGAACCTCGAGAAGAGCATCGAGCAAGCGATCGCGAGCTCTCCTCAAGTGGAGGAGTGTCTCGCGCGAATTCGCGAGGAGGGGTACGAACTATCGCTCGTGCTCCAGGCCACCCTTGCCTTCGCGCCCCGCGGCGAGCTCAACCAGGAACAGGTGGAGGAAGTCGCTGGAATCGGAGGCGGCGTCGCGAGCTTCCGCATGAGCTCCCTCGACAAGAAATTTCTTCGTTCGCTCAAGATCGCCGTCGACGAAGAGGCGTCGTAGACTAGCCCTTCAGCGCCCCGCGCCTCCCCGAAACGCTTTCTTCCCCGCAAAGCGTCCCACGTTCTGGAGCTCCTCCTCGATTCGCAGGAGCTGATTGTATTTCGCCACTCGATCGCTGCGGCTCAGCGAGCCCGTTTTGATCTGCCCGGAGCCCGTCGCCACCGCGAGATCCGCGATGGTCACGTCCTCGGTCTCTCCCGAGCGGTGGGAGATGACGGTGGTGTAACGGTTGCGGTGGGCGAGGTCGACCACTTCCAGCGTCTCGGTCAGGGTTCCAATCTGGTTGAGCTTGACGAGGATCGAGTTCGCGACACCCCTTTCGATTCCCTGCTGGAGTCGGGTCTGGTTGGTGACGAAGAGGTCGTCTCCCACGAGCTGGACGCGGCTTCCGAGCGCCCGGCTGAGCTCTTCCCATCCGCTCCAGTCGTTCTGATCGAGGCCGTCCTCGATGGAGATCAAAGGGTACCGCTCCACCCACGACGAGTAACGGGCGATGAGATCCGAAGCAGAAAGCTTGGAGCCGTCGGATTTCCGCAAAACGTAGTGCGAGCCGTCGAGAAACTCGCTCGCCGCGACATCGAGGGCGAGCGCTATCTGTTCTCCCGGGCGGTATTGCGCTTTCTCGATCGCGGCCATGAGGAGATCGAGCGCCTCCTCATGCGTCTTCAAGCTCGGGGCGAAACCTCCTTCGTCGCCGACCGCGGTCGAGAGTCCTTTCTTCTCGAGAATGCTCTTCAAGGCGTGAAACGTCTCGACACCCGCGCGGAGCGCGTCGGAAAAGCTGGCAAAGCCCCAGGGGACGATCATGAACTCCTGGATGTCGAGATTGTTGTCGGCATGGGCTCCGCCGTTGACGACGTTCATCATCGGCACGGGGAGAACCGACGCCATCGGACCGCCCAGGTAGCGGTAGAGCGGAAGCCCGAGGCTCTCCGCGGCCGCGTGAGCGGTCGCGAGCGAGACGGCGAGGATGGCGTTCGCGCCGAGACGCGACTTGTTTGCCGTCCCGTCAAGCTCGATGAGAAGACGGTCGATGAGGACTTGCTCGGTCGCGTCCTCGCCGACGAGCTCGGGGGCGATCTCATCCAGGATGTTCGCGACCGCGCGCCCGACGCTTTTGCCCCGGTACCGCGCGGGGTCGGAGTCGCGAAGCTCGATCGCCTCGTGCTCCCCGGTCGAGGCTCCCGACGGCACCGCGGCGCGACCCACGGCTCCGTCCTCGAGAGCCACCTCGGCCTCGACGGTGGGGTTGCCGCGAGAGTCCAGAATCTGCCGCGCCTCGATCGTCGCGATCGTCGTCATATCGGTCCTTTCATTAGTGCGCTGGGGCCCCACCCCCAGCGCGTCCAAATACAGGCGCCCTCCGGGCGCCCCGCCGGGGCTCACCGCCAGCGCTTCTCGCTTCCGCCTTCGCCCTTCGGGCTTCGGCGGAGCCGCCAGATGCTTTGCGAAGGCGGGCCGCTCGCTGTCACCCGGAAGTGTGATCCGCGTCACAGGTTTCGCAACCGCCGGGTCCGTTGACACTTCGGATTCGCTGTGGTAACTGTACCCAAGCGTTGGGGTATCTTACTCGAATGCCGACGGGAGTGTCTTCGCTGTCCTTACGATTTCTTGGTTTACGCTCGCCCGGGGACGGCCGGAGACCCCTTATGGAGGGGCTTTCGCGATGGTGAATACCCGTCCCGCCATTCTTTCGCTCTTCTTATCACTCGGCGTTTCGGCGGTGGGGCTCGCGGAAACTGATTCGGCTCCGGGGCTTCCGACCGCGCTCGCGGGGCTCGTCAGCGATGAGCTCGGGCTGCCGCTCGGAGGCGCAACGGTCTCGGTATTCGGCAAGAGCCTCTCCCGGGGGGCGTTGACCGCGGTCACCGACGAGAGGGGACGCTTCGAGCTCGCAGGGATCCCGCCCGGGATGTACCGTCTGCGGGCGTACCTCTCGGGCTTCCTCCCCTCGGGCTTCGCCCGGGTGGTCATCGAGGAGGGGGCGGGCCGCGTGGGCACTGTCCTCATGAGCCTCACCCGCTTGGAGTCGGGACTGTCTCAGCAGGATTACGTCGAGGAGACCGAAGAAGCGCGGACCGCCGCCGAGCTGCGCTGGGTCGTCCAACACACGGATCGAAACGTCTTGAAGGAGAAAGAGCAGGCGGTCGGCGTTGCCGAGCTTCACTCGTGGGACGAGAATCCCGGGTTCGATCCCGAATTCGCTTTAAGTGGTGAGTTCGGGATTCGCGCGGCGACTTATGACGAGGGGCTCGAGGAGTTTCCCGGCGCCGGCGCCGGGCTCGACGCTCGGCTGGCGTACGCGCGGCTCTTCATCCCGGGAAACGGCGATGCCCACTGGCTCGTGAGCGCGCAGCTTCTCGAATCCGCGCTTTCGTCCTGGGCGGGCCGCGCCGAGTACGTCTCTTCCGATCTCGGTGGCCACCGGCTCGCGACCGGCGTCACCTATGGGAATTTCCTCTATGGAGACCTCGGCGAGTTTCGGCCGCCCGAGTCGGTGTTGGAGAAAGGGCTCCGGGATCAGCGCTCCGCGGAGTGGTTCGGAAGCGTGTACACAAAGGACTCGTTCCTCGTAGGGCCGGCCACGGTCCACGCGGGGATTGCGTTCCAGTACTTCGATTACCTGGATCGGGCGTCCTATGCGTCGCCGCGCTTCGAAGTCTCTTATCCGCTGGGCTCGGGCGAGAGGAGCGTTCTACGAGGAATCGTCGATTGCCGACTCCAGGCCCCGGGCGGTGAGGACATCGGGCTGCTCTCGCAGGTCGCCTATAGCAGCATCTATGGGCCGGCGCCGGCGCGACGCTCTCTCCGCGCGGAATCGACTACAAAGCTCGGCCTCGGTCTCGAGCAGCAGCTCTCGAGCCGGACTCGTCTCGCCGTCCGCCTGTTCCAGGAGAACGCGACCGACCAGCTCGTACGGACCTTTCTCGAGGAGGGGATGAGCGGCGCCGGCCATTTCTTGGTGGCGAATCAGGGCGACTTCCGCACGCGTGGATTGGGTGTCGCTCTGGCGCAAACGCTCGGTCCGATGGAAGGCTCCGTCGGCTACACGTTCGGGAAAGTGGTCGGTCCCGCGGTTACGCCGGTCTTGGCCGCGCCGTCGGTGAGCTCCGACCGGGAGCTCGCCTCCGAACCGGAGATTCACGACGTCACCACCACGCTCGGCGCCTCGATCGATTCCACGCAAACTCGATTGCAGGCGGCATATCGCCTGATCTATCACCCGGGCCTCATGCCGGGTGTTTCGAGCTCTCCGAATCGCGGCAACGTCGACAGCCGTTTCAGCCTGCAGGTTTTCCAGCTTCTCCCGTTCGTCGGGTGGAACGGCACGCAGTGGGAGCTCATGGTGGCGGTGCGCAATCTTTTCTACGACGACATCGAGCAAGCGTCGATTCTCGACGAGCTGTCGGTGATCGATGCCCCGCGCCGGGTTCTCGGAGGGGTCACCGTCCGCTTCTGAGCGTCTGTGATATCATCCCGAAATATGGATCTTCGATCCATATTTCGGGATCCTTGTCGAAACAGATGCTTCCCTCACAGCGCAAGTCTCCACGAACGAAAGACTTGTACTTGTGTTTCCCCCGGGAGCGGCGGTACGGGAATTGCTTTCGCACCTAGTTGAAGATGAGTTTACATTGAGCACACGATCCGGGGCGTTCAAGATCGGGTTGGTCCTCGCGACCAGCTCCGTGCTCCTGGCTCTCGCGGTTCTCGACCTGTCTCGAAAATCGCGCTTCGAGCTCCTGGACGACGGGGTCTTCTGGGACGAGAGCCAGGGACGAGTCCATGCCCGTCGGCTGGATCCCGAGGGTCCCGCCGCTCGAGCGGGGCTCGCGCCCGGAGACGTTCTGGTCCTCATCGGCGAGACCCCGGTGAACGTTGCCTCCGACGTCCGCAGGATCCTCGACGGTTCGAACGACGGCGAGGTCCTCGAGTATCAGGTGCTGCGCGAGAACGAGCGGCAAGCCCTCTCGATCGCGGTCGCCCCGCTTCCCGAGGGGAACGTTCCCGTCTACTACTTCCTCGCGGCGGTCGGAATCTTTTCGCTGCTGGTGGGAACGTTCGTCTACGTGCGCCGGCGAGGCGAGGCGGCGACGGCGCACTTCTACAATTTGTGCCTCTTCTGGTTTCTCAACTTCGGCTTCTCCCACACGGGAGAGCTCGACCCGTGGGACTGGACGTTCTACTGGATGGATCGCGCGGGAATCCTGTTCTTCCCCCCGATCTTCCTCCACTTCGCGCTGTCGTTTCCGACCAAGCCTCCGATGATTCGCAGGCGGCCCTGGCTTCTCTGGGCGCTGTACCTTCCCTCGGCCGCCCTTCTCTATCTGAGTCTCACCTCGCACCTCGCGTTCCTGTCGCCGGTAGGCTGGGGCGATCGATTCTTCACCGTGACCGAGAGCCTGCTGGATCGGCTCGTGCCCGCCTATCTCGCGATGATGTCGCTTCTCGCGTTCGTGGCCTTCGTGAAATCCCACCGGCGCGCGCGGAGCATCACCGTCAAGAAGCAGACGAAGTGGATCGTCTGGGGGACGGGCTTCGGAACTCTCCCCTTCGTTCTTTTCTACGCCATCCCGTATCTCCTCGGCTTCACCCCCGGGCTCACCATGGAGCTCTCGGTGGTGCCGCTCGCGCTGATACCGCTCGCGTTCGCCTACGCCATCGTCAAGTACCGGCTGATGGACGTGGAGATCCTCTTCAAGCGCGGGATGGTCTACACCCTGGCGACGTCGGCGGTGGGCGGGCTCTACCTCGCGATCTTTCTCGCCGGCGCCCACTACATGGTCGGCGATCGGCACTCCACCATCCTGGCGCTGCTTTCGGCCATCGTGGTGGTGATGGTCTTCACTCCGATCAAGAGCCGAATCCAGGTGGGCATCGACCGGCTCTTCTATCGAGAGCAATACGACTACCGGCGCGCGCTCCTCGCGTTCTCGCGCGACCTGAACGCTCATCTCGATCTCGATCACCTCTCTTCCCGTCTCGTCGAGCGGATCTCCGACACCTTCGAGGTGGAGAAGGTGGCGCTCCTCGTTCCGGGAAATGGAGGGGCGCTCGCGGTCCAGGCGGGTCAGGGTCTCGACGAGAGCGAATGGCAAAGGGCGCGGCTTCCCGCCGGCTCCTCTCTCTATCAGCGGCTCGCTCGGGGCGAGGCGGTGTATTACGCCGACTCCGAGGAGTCCCGGAGCGACAGCCGATCGCCGGCGCGTCCCGTTCCGGAGAGACCGGAGAAAGAAGACGGTCTCGGTATCGCCGGCCTCTCCTACGCTATTCCCTGCCGGTCCCACGACAAGGTGGTCGGGGTGATCCTCCTCGGACGGCGCTGGGACCAGAGTGCCCTTTCGAGCGAGGACATGGATCTTCTCACCATGCTCTCGGGGCAGGCGGCGACCGCCCTCGAGAACGCGCGGCTCTACCGCTCGCTCGAGCAGAAGGCGGCGGAATACGCGGCGCTCAAGGAGCACAGCGAGAACACCATCGAGTCGCTCGAAGCCGGAATCCTTGTGCTCGATTTCGAGGGCAAGGTGGTCCGCTTCAACCGGGCGCTCGAGAGGCTCTACGGCCTCGCGCGGGATCGGGCCCTCGGGCGCGCTTTCGACGAGCTCTTCCCCAAGGCGCTCTCGGACACGATGGAATCGACGATGGGCAAGGCCTGGTGGACCCGGGCGGAGACGAGCGGCATCTCCCGTCTGAATCTCTCGAACCTCGTGGGCGAGGAGAAAGTGGTCAAGCTCCAGGTCGCCCCCTTCGTGGGGAGCGGGGAAGAGCAGAAGGGCACAATCGTCATCTTCGAGGACGTGACGGCGCGGGTCGAGCTCGAGACCCAGCTCAAGCTTCGGGAGAAGATGGCGTCTCTCGGACTTCTGGCGGCGGGAGTGGCCCACGAGGTGAACACTCCTCTCACCGGCATCAGCAGCTTCACCCAGATGCTCCAGGACCAGACTTCCGAGGACGACCCGCGGGCCAAGCTCCTCGAGAAAATCGAGCGGCAGACCGAGCGCGCTTCCAAGATCGTGAACAACCTCCTCAATTTCGCGCGCCAGGGTCGGGTGAGCTTCGTCCCGGTCCGCGTCAACGACGTCGTTCGCGACGTCCTCTCGCTTCTGGAGCACCAGTTGACCCGAGCGCGGGTCAAAGTAAGGCTCGAGCTCGGGGACGGCGTCCCCGAGGTGATGGGCGACGAGAACAAACTGCAGCAGGTGTTCCTGAACCTGATCCTGAACGCTCAAGACGCCATGGCCTCGGGGGGTTGGCTCACGATCAAGACCAGCGCTTCTCCCCCTGCTTCCGAAGATCCGCAGGAGGTCCTGGTGGTGGTATCCGACACCGGACAGGGGATGAGCCAGGACGACATCAAGCGGATCTACGATCCGTTCTTCACCACCAAGCGCGCCGGCGCCGGCGGAACCGGTCTCGGGCTTTCGATCACCTACGGGATCATCCAGGAGCATTCGGGACATATCGGAGTCGAGAGCTTGCTCGGCCAGGGCACGAGCTTCCAGATCCGCCTTCCCGCCAACCGGGCTATGCGGACCGCGGGAGCGGTCGACGATCGCGTTCGAGCCCAACCCGGCCGTTGAACTCCAAGGAGAAACGATCGAGGAAAGGACCCTGAGCGATGGCGGTTTCAGGCACGGTTTGGACGACGTCCCGGGCCGGGCGAAGATGGGAATCCGGAATGTCTGAGAAGGGAACCGTTCTCGTCATCGACGACGAAGAGGTGATGCGGGAGATCCTGGAGTCTTTGCTCACCCAGGATGGCTACCGCGTGAAGCTCGCCACCTCCGGTCAGGAGGGGCTCGAGATCGCGGGCCGCGAGCCGGTCGATCTCGCGATCGTCGACGTGATGCTCCCCGACCGCTCGGGAATCGACGTCCTGGACGAGCTCAAGAAATCGGACCCGGAGCTGGTAGTGGTGATGATCACCGCGTTCGCTTCGGTAGAGACCGCGATCGAAGCGATGAAGCGCGGCGCCCTCGACTACGTCACCAAGCCCTTCAAGAACGACGAAGTGCGGGTGGTGGTGGCGAACGGCATGAAGCAGCGCCGTCTCGTCGACGAGAACCGCACGCTGAAGGAGGCGCTCCACGACCGCCAGCGTTTCGACGTCCTCGTGGGGAAGTCGTCGCGGATGCAGGAGGTCTACTCCCTGATCCAGCAGGTGGCGCCCTCGAAGTCGACGGTCCTCATCACCGGTGAGAGCGGCACCGGCAAGGAGCTCGTGGCGCGAGCCATCCACAATTACAGCGCGCGGAAGCAGAAACACTTCGTTCCCGTGAACTCCGGAAGCCTTCCTCCCGATTTGCTCGAGAGCAACCTCTTCGGCCACGTGAAAGGCGCTTTCACCGGGGCGGTGAGCCCCAAGAAGGGACTCTTCGAGATCGCGGACGAGGGAAGCATTTTCCTCGACGAGATTGCGACCGTCCCCCTGGAGACCCAGGCCAAGCTCCTGCGAGTGATCCAGGAAAAGGAGTTCATGCGCCTCGGCGGGGTCGACGTCATCCGGGTCGACGCGCGCATCATCGCCGCGACCAACACCGACTTGAAGGCGCTCGTCGAGGAAGGGGCTTTTCGCGAGGACCTCTACTACCGCTTGAACGTGATCAACCTGTTCCTTCCTCCGCTGCGGCAGCGGAAGGACGACATCCCGCTCCTGGCGCAGCACTTCCTCAAGAAGTACGGCGACGAGAACGGGCGACCGGGCCTCCAGATCGCCTCCGACGCCGTGCAGTCGCTTCTCGACTACGACTGGCCGGGCAACGTCCGCGAGCTCGAGAACGTCATCGAGCGCGCGGTGGTCCTCGCCGACGGGCCGGTCATCAACCGGCGGCTGATTCCCGAGCACGTGCGCTCGGGGCCGTCTTTCCGACTTCCTCAGGTGGTGGTTCCCGAGGAAGGAATCTCCTTCCGCGAGGTCATCAGCGGATTCGAGAAACGGCTGATCGAATCCTCGCTCAAGACTTCCGGGGGCGTGCAGAAGAAGGCGGCGCAGCTCCTGGGCTTGAAGCCGACCACCCTGAACGAGATGATCAAGCGCTACAACATCGCGCTCGAGCGCAAAGAGCCCTCTTCCACGCGCTAGAATTCCGGGATGCGGCCAGAGATGATGCTTCCCGCGTTGCTCGCCGCCGCGTTGGCCCTGCCGGTCGCGGCCGGGGCGGACGACCGGGTGAAGAAGCTTTCCGAGGAGCACCGGAACTGGTTCGAGCGCGACGTGATTTACATCATCACCGATCGCGAAAAAGACGTCTTTCTTTCGCTCGGCACCGTCGAGGAGCGGAACCGCTTCATCGAGGCATTCTGGCGAAAGCGCGACCCGAACCCGGCGACTCCCGCGAACGAGTACAAGGACGAGCACTATCGCCGCATCGATCACGCGAATACTTTCCTCGGGCGGGAGACCTTTCGCGAGGGCTGGAGAACCGACCGGGGGCGCTACTACATCCTCCTGGGTGAGCCTCGGGAGACACAGCGCTACGACGGTTACTCGGAGCTCGTGTCCTCTGAGCTCTGGTTCTACCAGGGGGAGCCCAACCTGGGAATCCCGTCCTTCTTTTATCTGCTGTTCTTCAAGAAAAACGACTTCGGAGAGTATCGAATCTACCATCCGCTCATCGACGGTCCTCAGGCGCTCCTCAATGCGAGCGTGAACTTGCAGAGCGGGGAGAACACCGAGGCGATTCGGACGCTCCGCCAGATCTCTCCCGAGCTCGCGGCGGCCTCGCTCTCGTTCGACACCAGCGAGCCCCCGGACTACGTCGGCGGCCGCCCGGCCCTCGGAACCGACATCATGCTCGCCCGCATCGAGGACTCGCCGAAACGCGCGATTCGCACCGACTACGCCGACGCCTGGCTGCGCTACGGAAACCGGGTGTCCGCGGACTATTCGTTCAACTTCGTCCCGTCGCGATCGAGCTTCGCCGTCGTCGCCGAGTCCTCGGGGACCCCCTTGGTCAACTACAGCATCGAGATCGATCCCCAGAACTTCAGCATGGAGACCGACGAGAAGCAGGCGAAGTTCTACACCACGCTCGACGTGAGCATCGAAGTGCGAACCCGCGAGGGAACGCTCATCGTCGCGAACGACAAGGAGGTCTATCTCGAGCTCACGCCGAGCCAGGTGCAGACGATCCGCGCCTCGCCGTTCGCCTACCAGGACAATTTTCCGCTGGTGCCTGGCGACTACAACATCTCCGTCATCCTGAGGAACCGGGTCATTCACCAGTACACCGTGGCGGAGAAAGAGCTCTCGATTCCCACGCCCGATCCGTCGGCGCCGGCGCTCATGGACCTGGTCCTGGCGTTCGAGTCCAAGAGCACGATGGGCGACGTGGCGGAGGGTGAGATCCGGACGTTCCAGGTGGGAAACATGCGCTTTCAGCCGGCGTCGGACAACGTCTTCGTCATCGGGGACACCGTGCACCTCGTCACCCAGGCTTTCGCCGCGACGCCCACGCACAAGGTGATCTTCGAGCTCGCGAACGGGGCCGAGGTTCTGAAAACCATCGAGAGTCCGGTAGGGGCGCACGGGATGGTGTTCGATTACCTGAAGCTCGATAACATGGTGGGGGGGAGTTTCGAGGTCCGGGCGCGGCTCCTCTCGCCCGAGGGCGCCGAGCTGTCGAAACGGGCGGCGCCGATCACCGTCTCCCCTCGGTCGGTCGCCACCCGGCCCAGCTTCATCTACCGCCGCGGCTTCAACACCCGCATCCCCGGACTTCTTCCGCTGATTCGCGGAGAGCAGCTTTGGAACCTCGGGCGCTACGACGAGGCCAAGGCCGATCTCGAGCGCGCGGTCGGCGCGAGCGGCGCGAACCTTCCCGAAGCGAAGTGGAAGCTCGCGAACGCCTACCTCCGGGACAAGAGGGCCGACGACGCGCTCGCGCTTCTGAGGCCGCTCGAAGCGGGCTTCCCGAACCAGTTCGAGGTCGCCTCGGGCCTCGGGTACGCCCTCTACATCAAGGGCCAGTGCCAGGACGCGGTTTCGTACCTCGACCGCGCGCGCCAGATCCGCCCGCCGGACACTCTGCTTCTGAACACCTCGGGCGACTGCCACCAGCAGCTCGGCCACAGAGACGAGGCACGCGAGGCCTTTTCGCGCTCTCTCGAGCTCGACCCCGAGCAGCCCGAGGTCAAGGAACGGCTTCAGATGCTCGGCGGAAGTCCGGACAAGCCGAAGCCCTGACCTTGGCGTTCACCAGCATCCAGAAGATCCGGTTCGACGACGTCGACGGCGCCGGCATCGTCTACTACCCGCAGTTCTTCCACCTCTGCCACGGAGCCTTCGAGGACTTCTTCGATACCGCGGCGCCCATCTCCTACCCGACTCTGGTCAAGGAGAGGAGGCTCGGCTTCCCCACGGTTGCCATCACCAGCGAGTTCAAAGCCCCTCTCTCCTACGGGGATGTCGCGGTGGTAGAGCTCACGGTCCGGAAGATCGGCCGCTCGTCGCTGCTCATCGCTTACGACATCCGCAGGAAGCGTGACGGCGCCCTCACGTTCCACGCCGACATCACCACCGTCCTCGTGGATCTCGACACGCTGAAGCCGGTCGAGATCGACGCGGAGCTCCGAGGGATCTTCGAGAAGTTTCTCTCAGCGTCCTAAACTTAGTTCGACCCGAATCGATACCGCACCCCGATTCGCGCCACCCGAGGGGGGAGAACCTCCAGGATGGCGCCGAACGCCCCTCGACGTGAGGAGATCTCGGTCGCGGTGTTCGCGTTGAAGCTGTTGAAGAGATCGAAGACCAGGTCGAGCCTCCCCGCGTTTCCCAGGGAGAATCCCTTCTCGGCGCGCACGTCCAGAAGATGCACCGACGGCTGAATGGCGTCGCCCTGGGGCTCGGCGAGGATCTCGACCGGACCCTGGGCGAGAGGCACGCCCTCGAGGGTCGCGCTCACCAGAATCGACCGGTACAGGGGCTGCCCCGTCTGATACCGGTAGGCCGAGGCGAACCTCATCCCCCACTTCCACTCGTAGAAGCCCGAGAGCCGTAGGATCCGTGGCCGGTCCCAGAACGTGCGCCCCAGGGCGTTCGTCAGGGTATTCGGGTCGTTGAAGAGAGGCGTTGCCGAAGGCGCTCCCACCTGAGACTCGAGGCCGGGACCCGGGAGATATCCTTCCGACTCGCTCAACGAGAGCGACGCCTTGACCTGCCACCTCTGCGCCCGTTTGTCGGCTTCGATCAAGATGCCGCGGTAGCGGGACTCGAGATCCTCCGGGTTCGTGAGCTGAAACCGATCCTGCCCCAGCGTCTCTCGAGATTGATTGAAGACGGGAACAACGGCGTCGTCCGCAGTGCCCACCGCGAGGTCGCGCCCGGGATCGAGAGCCTCCCCTTCCTGGAAGGCGCTCGCGGGAACGCCCACGTTCACGTCGTCGATGAGCTTTCGATCCTTGCGATAGAGGAGCGTCACCGAGAGGGCGAGGCCCGAGCCCATTTCGCGATCCAGGCCGAGAGAGAGCTCGTCGGTCCGCGGCTGCGCGATTTCGGGGTCGATCTCGTTCAGCGCCGGAAGGCTCACCGCGAGGGGTGTTTCGAGATCGATCTCTCCCGGATCCAGGACGCGATTTCGGTTCTCGTCTCCGAATCGAAAGAGGGCCGCGGCGCGTCCATTCGGGTTCTGTGAGGAAACCAGGTCCGTACCGATCTGATGATAGAAGCGGCTGTAGCTTCCTCGGAGAAGAGTTTTTCCGTCCGAGGTCAAGCTGTACGTGAAACCGAGGCGGGGCGCGATGGAGGAGAACGAGAGGAGGCCGCCGTCGCCCGCGGTCGATTCCGGAAGGCCCCGCGCTCGAAAGAAGTCCTCCCACGGGCCCGCGGAGCGGGACTGGTCGGGATAACCCGCGCTCCAGCGATCGAAGCGCGCGCCGAGGTTGAGAACCAACCGGCCGCGGACGTAGCTGTCCTTGACGAAAAAGCCTTGGCTTCCGGTGTCGTTCACCGTGGTCAAGGGCTCGCTATAAACCTCGACCTGAATCGGCGCCCCGAAAAAATCCCGGTAGAGGATCGCCCCCGTGAGGTCGTAGCCGGTGCGCGCCCGATTCCACCCCCCTTCCCACCCGAGCTTCACGTCGTGGGAGCCCGAGAGCCAATCGTCGGCGAAGAGGAAGAGGGCGGCGTTTGCCTGCCGGCGATTCCGCGAGAAGAGCTCGTCGGAGCCGGGGCCTCCGCTCCGGACCCCGCTCGCGAGCTCGATCCGAGAGTAGGCGTCGTCCGGTAGCTCGGGATCTTCTCCGAGAGGGAAGTCGAGGTCCACGAGGCTGAAGCGCGCATCGAGAAGAGCCTTGTCGCCAAGGAGCCTCGAATAGAGCCCCTGAACGACGCCGGTGGTGGAGTCCTGGTGGAGCGTCGTCGCCGGAGTTGGCCGAAACCGAGAGGCGTCGCGGTAGGGACGAAGCTTCCGGTTCTGGAAGAAGAGAAAGCCCAGGCTCCCGCGGGATTCGAGCGAGAGCGACGTGCGCGCGACGACGGTCGAGAGATCGGTACGGTCGACTCCGGGCTCCCCTCCGGGGAGGAAGAAGCCGATGGCGAAGGGTGCGATTCTCTGTCGCGCGTAGCTCGCGTAGAAGAAAGCGCGGTCCCGTACGATCGGCCCTCCCAGCTCCGCGCTCAGGTCGTAAAAAGACTCGAGCGGGTTCGACGGCGGAACACCCTGAGCCCGGAGCCGGTCATCGAGGTTATCGCTCTGGAGGACGTCGTTCTCGAAGTAGAACGAAGCACCGCCCTCGAGCGGGTTTCCTCCACCCTTGAGGACGATGTTGAGGACGACGCCCGGCGGCTGGAGCTCGGCGTCATGGGCGGCTGTCGAGACTCGGACCTCTTCGAAAGCGTCATAAGAATAGTAGCTGGCGGAGGCCCCCAGGGCCGTGGGGTCGGTGACGTTGACCCCGTTCAAGTAGTACTGGTTCTGGGTGGCGGACGTCCCCGACGCCGAGAAGGTCGACTGTTGTCCGCTCGCGGAGCCGCCCACGTCGATGCGGTCGGTGACGAGCGCGGGCGTGAGCTCGAGGACCGACCAGAGACTCCGGCCGGTGGGGACGCTCTGGAGAAGCGACGTTTCGGCGATCTCGGCGAGGCCCGTTCGCTTTCGATCCGTGGAGCCGACTCCGGTGAAGACCGCGAGGCCCTGGACCTGGAGCGTCACCCGGAGCTCGACGTGGGTTCCCGCTTCGACCCTCACTCCCTCGCGCTCGGCGGAGTCGAAGCCCGCGAGATCGAAGCGGACGCTATAGCTCCCGGCGGGAAGACCGGAGAACCCATAACCGCCCCGGACGCCGGTGCGCTGTTTCCGGGAGACGACTCCGTTCTCGCTCTCGACCGCGACGACGCAGTCCGGAAGAACGGCCCCGGTGGCATCGGTCACCAACCCGCCGATGCTCCCGGTCTCCTGGGCAGAAGCGAGACTCGCGGCCAGCGCGAAAGCGAGGCCGAGGGTCTTCACCTCGAAGGCCTGAGGCTATTTCTTCAACGACGACAGCGCCGCCTGAGCCATTTGCGCTTGCGGGCTGTCGGGAGCAACCTCGACCACCTTCTCGAAGCTCGCGATCGCCGCGTCCATGTTCCCCGCGTTCAGGTGGGCGTATCCCATCTTGAGGTGGGGCTCGGGCCAGTCGGGCTTGCGGGTAGCTGCCGTCTGGTAGTACTCGAGGGCCTTCGCGGTGTTGCCCTGGTTGAAGTAGATCTCCGCCACGTTGAAGGGGATGACTTCGTCGGTCGTCTGCCCGATGGCCTTCTCGAAATAGGTCACCGCTTCGTCGAGCTTCCCCTGCACGACGAGGATGTCGCCGATGCCGATGAGCGCCGAGGTATTGTTCGCCTCCTGGTCCAGAACCTTCTGGAACGAGGCCGCTGCCTTGTCGAGCTCGCCCATCTCCCGTTCGGCGATCCCGATGTTGTAGTAAATCTGATAGAGCGTGGGCTCGGCCGCGAGGATCTCCTCGTACTTCGCCAAGGCCTCGGGATATTGCTTCTGCTCCAGAAACTGGTTCGCCTCCTGGAGCTTACCTCCGGAGCCGCCGGAGCTTTGGCCCATCTCCAAAGGCTCGAGGACCACGTCCATCGAGGGATTGCGGTTCATCTGCTTGACGGCGTTCGTGTAGGCTTGCGGCTTGTATCCATCCGCGGTGAACGTGAACTCGTAGGTGCCGGAGCGGAACCCGAGAAGCGCCCACTTCCCGCCCTTGTCGGACGTCGCCTCGAGAGCCCGCTCGCTCTCGGGGTTGGTGGCCGTAATCTTCGCGCCCGCGATCGGCTTTCCCTGGGGATCCTTGACCGTTCCTGTTACCCGGCCGGTCCCCATCTGCGCCAGCACCGTCGTGGCGGCCAGCAGAACGCCTACCCCGAATGCAGTACACCTCTTGACCATTCGATTTCTCCTCGAAGCGGCATTATAGACCACGTCCCGGCGCGAGCGAGAGGTCTGCTCGGGAGCTTTTGGCGCCGGGAATTTTGGTGTGATAGCTTGCCCTCGATGTCCGAGTCCCATCCCCACGTCGAGCTTCAGGGCTCGATCCGGCAATTCTCCGTCCCCGACGTCGTGCAGTTCCTGTGCGGTCACTCGAAGACGGGCAAGCTCGGTCTCGCGTTCGCGGATTCCAGGGGCTCGATTTTCGTCGACGGCGGCACCGTGGTTCACGCCGAGCTCGGGTCGCGCGAGGGCGAGGAGGCGTTCTTCGAGCTGATGAGCCGCGAGGAGGGCACCTTCGAGTTCGCTCCTGGTGAGACGAGCGGAAGGAAATCGGTTCGACAGCACACCACGATTCTGCTGCTGGAGGGCGCGCGCCGCAGCGACGAGCGAGAGCTCTTGGAAGAGCAGATTCCCGACACCAACCTCATCCCCGAGTTCGTTCTGCCCGAAGACGGCCAGACGGGAAAACAGGTTACGTTGAACACCAGTGAGTGGATGGTCCTGGCGAAGATCGACGGACAGCGCAGCGTGAAGCAGATCGCTCTCGACTCCGGCCTCTCCGAGTACCATACCTGCCGTCTCCTCTATCCGCTCGTCAGAAACCGGCTCATCCGGCTGCGCGAGCCGTCCCGCCCCCTTTGAGTTGAGCCGCGCCGACCGATTCCTCAAAGCCTGCCGGCGCGAGGCGGTCGACCGGACGCCCGTCTGGCTCATGCGCCAGGCGGGGCGATACCTCGCGGAATATCGGGAGATCCGGAAGTCGCACGGGCTTCTCGAGATCTGCCGGTCTCCGGAGCTCGCGGTCGAGGTCACGCTCCAGCCCGTTCGCAAATTCGGCTTCGATGCGGCCATTCTCTTCTCCGATCTCCTCGTTCCCCTCGAGCCCCTCGGGATTCCCTTTTCCTTCGCTCAGGGGGAGGGGCCGCGGATCGAGAACCCCATTCGCAGCCGGAACGACGTCGACCGGCTGCGGAAGGTGGAGCCCCGCGAGTCTCTCGCCTTCACCCTCGAAGCGATCCGTCTCCTGCGGCGGGAGCTCGAAGTGCCCCTCATCGGATTCGCGGGAGCACCGTTCACGCTTGCCTCCTACGCCATCGAGGGAGGGCCCTCGAAGAGCTTCGAGAAGACCAAAGCGTTGATGTACGAGGACCCCGAGACCTGGCACCGGCTGCTCTCGACGCTCGCATCGGTGGTGCGCGACTATTTGACGGCGCAGATCGAGGCGGGCGTCGCGGCGGTGCAACTCTTCGACTCCTGGGTGGGTGCGCTCTCTCCCGAGGACTACCGGAAGCTCGTCCTTCCCCATAGCCGCGCGATCCTCGAGCCCCTTTCGAAACTGGGCGTGCCCCGCATTCATTTCGGGACCGGCACGTCGGGGATCCTCCGAGAGATGCGCGAGGCGGGGGGGGACGTCATCGGTCTCGACTGGCGCATCGATCTCGATCGTGGCTGGGACGAAGTCGGAGAGGAGGCCGCGGTCCAGGGGAACCTCGATCCCCTCGCCCTCTTCGCGCCGAAGGATGTCCTTCTCGATCGGGTCGACCTGGTTCTGCGACAGGCCGCGGGCCGACCGGGCCACGTTTTCAATCTCGGCCACGGAATCCTCCCAGGAACGCCGGTCGAGAACGTCCAGCTCCTCGTCGACCGCGTGCACCAGCACCCTCTGTCTTGAGAAAAATTCTCGTCATCGGCGGTGGGATCGCGGGTCTCACCGTCGCCTACGACCTCGGGCGACGCGGCCTCGAGGTTCTCGTACTGGAGGAGCAGCAACGGCTCGGGGGGCTCATCTCCACCTTCGCGCGCGACGGTTTTCTCATGGACGGAGGACCGGACGCGTTTCTCAGAGCGAAGCCCCACGCCCGCGCTCTCTGCGAGGAGCTCGGGCTCGGCTCCGAGCTCATCCCCACCAATCCCGACCGCAGGCGGGTCTATGTCCTTCACCGGGGGAGCCTCCATGCCCTTCCCGAAGGCTTTCGGCTGACGGTGCCGACGCGTCTCCTGCCCTTTCTCGGGACGAGTCTCTTCAGCTTTCGCGGCAAGCTTCGGATGCTCGCGGAGCCCTTCATTCCGGCGAGGCGGACGGAAGCCGAAGAGTCCGTCGCCTCGTTCCTCCGCCGGCGCTTCGGCAAGGAAGCCCTCGAGCGCGTGGGAGAGCCGCTTCTCGCGGGCATCCACTGCGGGTACGCCGCGAAGCTTTCGATGGATCTCCTGTTCCCGAATCTGGTCGCACTCGAAAGGAAACATGGGAGCCTGACCCGGGGCATGGCCGCGGAAGGAGTCAGCGGCGAAGAGACGGTCTTCCTATCGCTCGCGGGAGGAATGGGCCGGCTCGTCGAAAGGCTCGCACAAGAAGTACGGGGCGAGATCCGTCTCGCCCAGCCCGTCGTCGAGATCCGGAGGCGTTGCCAGGGTTTCGAGAGCACGCTCGCGTCCGGGGAAAGAGTCGCCTCGAACGCCGTCGTTCTGGCGCTTCCCCTCCGCGTCTCCGAGAAGTTCCTTCAGACGCTCGCTCCGAGGGCGGCCTCCGAGCTCTCCCGCATCGAGACCGTTTCCACCGCCGTCGTCTTTCACGCCTTTCGCCGGGAGAACGTGCGCCATCCCCTGGACGGCTACGGCTTCGTGGTGCCGGAATCGGAGCCTAACCGGCTCCTCGCGGCGACCTTCGTCTCCACGAAGTTTCCCTTTCGCGCGCCCGATACCGACGTGCTTCTGCGCGCGTTTCTCGGAGGCCGGCGCGACCGCAAAATCCTCGACTCGAGCGACGCGGATCTCGAAGCGCTCTCGCTCCATGAGCTCGAGCGCGTCCTCGGTCCTCTCGGCGCTCCGAAGTTCTCCCGCGTCGTCCGATGGGCCGATCGCACTCCACAGATCGAGCTGGGGCACGCCTCCCGGATCGCCGCCTTCGAGCGGGCCCTCGAGGACGTGCCCGGGCTCTTCGTCCTCGGAAGCGGGCTCCGGGGCGTCGGGATCCCCGACTCGGTCGCCGCCGCCCGCGGGCTCGCGCGAAAACTCGCCGAGCTACAAGCATGAAGGCGCTGGAGACGCGGCCGCATCCATCACTGTCGGCTCGACGCCGCGAGGCTCGCGGATGCGCAGAAGTGGATTGCTTTCTATCAGCGTTTCTGGAACGAGCGGCTCGACGCGCTCGACACGTTGCTGGTCCCTGGAGGTAATGATGAAGATAACGATGACTAGCGTGCTCGTGGATGACCAGGCGAAAGCCCTCGAGTTCTACGTGGGGGTTCTGGGCTTCGTCAAGAAGGTCGACATGGAACTGCCTGGAGGCGCCGGGCGATGGTTGGCCGTCGTCTCACCCGAGGCTCCGGACGGAGTCCAGTTGCTTCTCGAGCCGGACGGGCACCCCGCGGCCAAGCCGTTCAAGAAAGCCATTTTCGAGGACGGCATACCGGCGACGTCCTTCGAAGTCGGAGACGTTCGGAAAGAGTACCAAAGACTGATCCGGCGGGGGGTGGCGTTCAGGACGGAGCCAACGCAAGCGGGTCCGACAACGATCGCCGTCTTCGAGGATACTTGCGGGAACCTCATCCAGATTCATCAGGACGCGGCGAAACCATGACGGCCCCAGCGTCGATCACCATCGTGCGCACCTTCGCATCCCCGGTCGCCGAGGTATTCACCGCTTGGACGGACCCCGCGCTCCTCCGTCGCTGGCTCGCTCCCGATCCATGCCAGGTCCTCGAAGCGAGCGCGGACGCGCGTCCGGGCGGTCGATACCGAATTGTGGTGGTCGACGCCGAAGGTGACCGGCACGTGACCAGCGGCGAGTATCGCGAGGTGGTCCCCGGCAAGCGCCTGGTGAAGACCTGGGTCTACGAGGGAAAGTACTCGGCGGCCGACCGCTACCCGACACTGCTGACCGTGGAGTTCCGCGAGACCGGTCCCCGTTCGACGGAGCTCACTCTGCGCCAGGACCAGCTCCTGACGCCCGACGACCGGGCGCGCAGTACGGACGGCTGGCGTCTCTGCTTCGACAAGCTGGACGCGCTCCTTGGCCCAAGAAAAGTATAGGGCGTGGTGAAGCCTTTCGGCCCAAACCAACGCAGTGGAATTGGCTGGGAAGCAGGGATTCGAACCCCGATACCGCGGTCCAGAGCCGCGTGTCCTACCGTTGGACGACTTCCCAGCGAACGACTCAGCCTAGCCGGGCGGCAAAGGCTTTGTCAAACTGGCGGAGAGGGAGGGATTCGAACCCTCGACACGGGCTCAACACCCGTGTAACTGCTTAGCAGGCAGCCCTGTTCAGCCACTCCAGCACCTCTCCGGCCTACCGAGAACGATTCGGGCGGGCGGCCCGGACGCTCGTTCATACTACAATGACGGCGACGGGAGCGTCAAAGAAAGACACGAATGCTTCCCAGGCTGCGTATGGACATCGACGTGATGCCGTCTCCGATCCAGGAGCGGCCGGGGCTCCTTCTTCGGGATCCGTTCGGATATACCGAGACCGTTCTCGTTCTCCCGCATCCCTGGCTCGCGCTTCTCTCCTGCCTCGACGGGGAGCACACCGAGCTCGACGCCCAGGCGCTCCTCACGCGTTTGTCGGGGGGCGAGCTCGTCGGGAGCGAACGAGTGCGGGAGCTCGTGACCCTTCTCTCGGAAGAAGGATTTCTCGAGACCGACGAGCTTCGCGCCTTGAAGGAGCGGAAGCACGAAGCGTTTCGCCGCGCGTCGGTCCGCGAGGCTTCCCACGCGGGCACCGCCTACCCCGATACCGCCGAAGGCGTACACCAGCGTTTCGCGGCGGCGATGCCGGCGCCTTCGGAGAAGAAGGCGTCCCTCCCCAAGGTTCTCGCCGCTCCCCACGTGTCGCCCGAGGGCGGGTTCGCGTCGTACCGTGCGGCCTATGATTTCGATGCGGACGGCGAAGAGCCCACGTTCGTTATTCTCGGGACCTCGCACTACGGAAGGCCCGAGCGATTCGGGTTGACGCGGAAGCCGTTTCGCACTCCCCTCGGAACCGCGGAAGTCGCCTCGGACCTGCACGATCTCCTCGTGGCCCGGGCCGGGGCCGCGGTCGTCGAAGAGGACTACTGCCACGCGCGCGAGCACGCCGTCGAGTTCCAGGTTCTCTTCTTGCAGTACCGCATGCGGAAGCCCATCCGCATTCTCCCCGTGCTCTGCGGGCCTTTCGTCGAGAGCCTCAAGACGGGGAATCCCCCCGAGAGCCAGGACGCAACCAAGCGCTTCTTCGACGCCCTCGGCGAGATCGCTTCGACCCGCTCCGATCTCGTCTGGGTGTTGGGTGTCGACATGGCGCACGTCGGACGGCGCTACGGCCACGCCGAGGCGGTCCGGGCCGAAGAGGGTGTCATGATCGAAGTCGCCGAGCAGGACCGCGAGAGGCTGGACCGCATCTGTGCCGGCGACGACGAGGGGTTTTTCGAGCTCGTGCACCCCGACTCCGATCCCCTCAACTGGTGCGGGTACCCGCCGTTTTACACGTTCCTCAAGTCCGCGGCTCCGGCCCTGAATCTCGAGGGCGAGGTCTTGAAGTACGAGCAGTGGAACATCGACGAGGCGTCCGTCGTGAGTTTTGCCGCGATGCACTTCCGCGCGAAAGGCTCGCCGACCGCCAGCCGGAATCTCGATTCGACCGGCTGCGTGTAGAATATAAGGGAGCTGTCATGAATCGGGAATACGTCGAGAAGCGTGATGGAGAGTACTGGGTCGCCGGCACCCGTGTTTCTCTCGATTCAATCGTTTACGCGTTCCAACGTGGAGCCTCTCCGGAGAGCATTCATCGTTCGTTTCCCCTTCTGAGCCTCGAGCAAATCTATGGTGCGATAACGTTCTACCTGGGTCATCAGCACGAGGTGAACGCTTCGCTCAGCCAGGCGGAGGCCGACTTCGAGGGCCTTCGCGCGAAGGAGCGGGAAGCGAACCACGAGCTCTACGGTGAGCTAGACGCTGCTCGCAAACGCCTCGCGACAGAGCGGTGAAGATTCGCTTTCAGGCGGACGCCGACCTGAACGAGGACATCGTGACCGGCGTGACGCGGCGCGAGCCCGCCATCGATTTTAGAACCGCGGCTGATGCGGGATTCCGCGCGAAAGACGAAGCGGTACTTGCAATGGCAGCCGTTGTTGGACGCGTTCTCGTCTCTCACGATCTGAGGACGATGCCCCGTGAGTTCGCAGCCTTTGTCGTCGTTCAAACGAGCCCAGGAGTTCTTATCGTTTCCCAGAAACTCAGCTTAGTCGACGCGATCGAAGAGCTCGTCCTGATCTGGACCGCGTCAGAGGCGGAAGATTGGGTCAACCGAATCGCGACGATTCCCCTTTGACTTTCCCCGAGAGGGCGAAAAACAAGTTGGCGGAGGGAGAGGGATTCGAACCCCCGGACCTTTCGGTCAACGGTTTTCAAGACCGCCGCCTTAAACCACTCGGCCATCCCTCCATACTCAGTGCGTTGGGGCCCCACCCTCAACGCCAAAATCAGG
>Ga0209521_10000690_pt1 | contig 26630 bp, 22 predicted proteins | sample Rifsed19ft4_FD_184016 | JGI IMG/M metagenome (GOLD analysis project Ga0209521, IMG submission 184016) | Soil microbial communities from Rifle, Colorado, USA - sediment 19ft 4 (version 2) | ecosystem: Environmental > Terrestrial > Deep subsurface > Rock core/Sediment | place: Rifle, Colorado...
CAGTAGCCGTCGAGGCCGGGAGCGAGCACCCGATCGCCAAGGCGATCGTCGAGGGCGCTCGGGAGCGTGGTGTGCCTATCCCAGAGGTCCGCGACTTCCGCGCCGTGCCCGGCGAGGGCGCACGCGCCTCCCTGAACGGCGTCGAGGCGTTCGTGGGGCGCCGCTCGTTCCTCGAGGAGCAGGGCATCCGGGTCCCCCCCTCGATCGAGCGAGAAGCCGAGCGCATGCAGGCCCAGGGCTCGACGGTGGTGTGGGGCGGCTGGAAGGGCGTGGCCCAGGCCGTGTACGCGGTCGCCGACACGCTGAAGCCGGACGCGGTCGAGGCGGTCGCCGGGCTGCACGGCCTCGGCATCGGGGTCGTCATGCTGACCGGGGACAACCGCGTCACCGGCGAGGCGATCGCTGCGCTGGTGGGCGTCGACCGCGTGCTCGCCGAGGTGCACCCCGAGGACAAGGTCGCGGAGATCCGCCGACTGCAGGCCGAGGGCCGGGTCGTTGCGATGGTGGGCGATGGGATCAACGACGGACCCGCGCTCGCGCAGGCCGACCTCGGCATCGCTATCGGGACCGGGACCGACGTCGCGATCGAGGCCAGCGATATCACGCTGATCCGAGGCGACCTCGCCGGGGTCGTGAGCGCGATCCGGCTCTCCCGGCGGACGTTCCGCACGATCGCGGAGAACCTGTTCTGGGCGTTCGGCTACAACGTCGCGGCGATCCCGCTCGCGGCGTTCGGGCTGCTGAACCCGGTGATCGCGGGTGCCGCGATGGCTATGTCCTCGGTCTCGGTGCTCGCGAACTCGCTCCGGCTGCGACGGTTCGGGCGGTGACCGACATGGACCACTCGATGCATGGAGGCCATCCCGGCCACGCCACTCCGACGAGCCTCGGCGACCACGGCGGTCACGGAGCGGCAGCGGCCATGACCCTCGAGCCGGCCGAGGTCGTGCTGCACGTGGGCGGCCTGCTCGACGTGATGGACGGCGCCGGGGTGGAGCGTCGTCTCTCGGCGCGTCCCGGTGTCATCCGAGTCTGGGCAAACGCGCTGAACCAGACCGCCACGGTCCACTACGACCCGGAGCGGACCTCGCTCGATGAGCTCGAAGGGTTCATAGAGGCATGCGGGTACCACTGCGCTGGACGCTCGGTCCCCGGGCACATGTGCGATCCGATGGAGGATCCGGCGAGCCACGAGGCCCACGCTCCGAACGGCAAGCGCGCAGCCGATGCGCACACCGGGCACGGCGGGCACGCTGGAGTGTCCATCGCCGAGATGGCGGCCGACATGCGCCGACGGTTCGTCGTCGCGATCGTGTTCGCGGTCCCGATCTTCCTGTACTCGCCGCTCGCTGTGGAGGTCTTCGGCCTTGAGCTGGACGCGCCGTTCGGGATGCGGACCGACGTACTGTCCCTACTGCTGTCGCTTCCGGTCGTGTTCTACAGCTCGACGGTGTTCTTCCGCGGTGCGGTCGCGGCGCTCCGCAACGGCACGCTCGACATGATGGTGCTCGTCGCCACCTCGATCAGCGTCGGCTGGATCTACTCGGTGGCGGTGGTGATGGGTCTGGAGGGCGAGCACTTCTTCGAGGCGATCAGCCTGCTCGCCGCGTTCGTGCTCTTCGGGCACTGGATGGAGCTGCGGGCGCGCGCCGGCGCGAGCGACGCCGTTCGCGCGCTGCTCGACCTCGCGCCGCCGAAGGCCGTGGTGGTCCGAGACGGCGAGCCCGTCGAGGTGTCGACAGCCGAGGTCGTGGTCGGCGACCTCCTGCTCGTGCGCCCGGGGTCGAAGATCCCGGTGGACGCCCTCGTCGAGGAGGGCGGGTCCAGCGTGGACGAGTCGATGATCACCGGCGAGAGCCTCCCGGTCGTGAAGGCACCCGGCGACGAGCTCATCGGCGCCACGATCAACCGCCACGGAGCCCTCCGGGCCCGGGCGACGAAGGTGGGCTCGGACACCGCACTTGCGCAGATCGTGCAGCTGGTGCAGGTTGCCCAGAACTCGAAGGCGCCCGCACAACGGCTGGCCGACCGGGCCGCGTTCTGGCTCGTGCTCGTGGCGCTCGGAGGCGGCCTCCTTACGTTCGGGGTCTGGTTCTGGATCGTGGGGTCCTCGTTCGAGATGGCCCTGCTGTTCGCGATCACCGTGATCGTGATCGCCTGCCCGGACGCGCTTGGATTGGCCACGCCCACCGCGATCATGGTGGGCACGGGCATGGGCGCGCGCCGTGGGATCCTGTTCAAGGACGCGGGCGCGCTCGAGCAGGCGTCCGAGCTCACGACGGTAGTGTTCGACAAGACCGGCACCCTCACGATGGGCGAACCCGCCGTGGACGCGGTCCGCACCGACGGGCTCGACGAGGGGGAACTGCTCCGCCTGGCCGCCGCCGTCGAGCGCGAGAGCGAGCATCCTCTGGCCGAGGCGATCGTACGGGCCGCCAGTTTTCTGGGCCTCGAGGTACCCCACGCCCGCGGGTTCCGAGCGGTCGCCGGCGCCGGCGCGGTGGCCGAGGTCGATGGCCGGACCGTGGCCGTCGGTTCGATGCGCCTGCTCGAGCTCGAGGCCGTGGCACTCGACGGCCTGAGGGAGGCGGGTGCCGAGCTCCAGGGTGCCGGCCGCACGGTCGCCTTCGTTGCCGTGGACGGCCGTGCCGCAGGGGTCGTGGCGCTCGCGGACGCGGTCCGTCCCAGCGGGCGCGACGCCGTCGCACGTCTCGCGGCCGACGGGGTGGAGGTCGTCATGCTGACCGGCGACAACCGGGCCACCGCCGAGCGTGTCGCCGGAGAGCTGGGCATCGCGCGGGTGCTCGCCGAGGTCCGTCCCGAGGACAAGGAACGACAGGTGGCGTCCCTCCAGGACGAGGGCCGCAAGGTCGGGATGGTCGGCGACGGCGTGAACGACGCCCCCGCGCTCGCGAGGGCCGACGTCGGCATCGCGATCGGAACGGGCACGGACGTCGCGATGGAGGCGGCCGACGTCGTGCTGATGCGGGCCGACCCGGCCGACGTCGCGATCGCGATGAGCCTGTCGCGGGCGACGGTGCGGAAGATGCGGCAGAACCTGGGCTGGGCCGTCGGATACAACGCCGTGGCGCTGCCGATCGCCGCTGGGGCCTTCGCCTGGGCGGGGCTCACGCTCCGGCCCGAGATCGCGGCGCTCGCGATGTCTGGCTCGACCCTACTGGTGGCGCTGAACGCCCTGCTCTTGAAGCGGGCCCGGGTAACCTGAGACGAACGAGACGACACGAGAGGATCAGATGGCACAGGTGATGGAGAAGGACCCGGTCGTCATCGAGGCGACCGATCAGAACTTCCTGGAGGCGGTCGTCGAGGAGTCCAAGCGACGGCCCGTGGTGGTGGATCTATGGGCGAGCTGGTGCGGGCCGTGCCGCACGCTCGGCCCGATCCTGGAGAAGGTGGCCGACGAGCGGGGTGGTGACTTCCTGCTCGCCAAGCTCGATGTGGACGCGAACCCCTATACGGCCGGGCAGTTCGGGGTGCAGAGCATCCCGACCGTGGTCGCGTTCCGCGACGGCAAGCCGATCGATGGGTTCGTGGGCGCCATCCCCGAGCCGATGGTGAACGAGTTCATCGACAAGCTCATGCCCAGCGAGGCCGAGCTCGAGGCCGAGGACGCGCTCGAGGTTGAGCTGGACGGCGACCTCGAGGGCGCCGAGCAGAAGTACCGCGAGGCGCTCGACGTGGATCCCAACAATCGCGACGCGCGCGTGGGGCTCGGCCGTGTGCTGGCCGAGACCGATCGCGGTGATGAGGCCCGGCAGACGCTGATGCCCGTGCTGCCGGACCCCGACGCCGAGCGGATCCTCGCGATGCTCGAGGTGCGCGGCTGGGCGAACCTCACCGACGTCGGCACGCTAGCGGGCGCCAAGCGCCTCGCGGCGCAGGGCGATTGGCAGAGGGCGCTCGACGGGATGCTCGTCGCGCTCGGCGACGACCCCGACGCTCGTCAGGCGATGCTTGAGGTGTTCGCCGTGCTGGGCGACGAGGACGAGAACGGGCTCGTGCCCGAGTACCGTCGCCGCCTGGCGAGCGCGCTGTTCTGATGGCCGACGTCCACGGCCGTATCCGCGACTTCTGGGACGCGGACTCGCACACGTACGACGAGACCAAGTCCCACGCGATATCTGACCCGCTCGAGGCGGCTGCATGGCGCCAGGCGCTCCGCGAGGTGCTGCCGGCCGCGCCGGCCACGGTGCTGGACGCCGGGGCCGGGACCGGCGCCCTCTCGCTGCTCGCCGCCGAGCTCGGCCACGAGGTCACGGCGCTCGACGTGTCGAGCGGCATGCTCGCCCGAGCACAGGACAAGTCGAAGGAGCGGGGGCTGGAGGACCGGCTGACGTTCGTCGTCGGCTCGGCCACGGAGCCGCCCGAAGGACCGTTCGACGCCGTGATGGAGCGCCACGTGCTGTGGACACTGCCCGACCCAGTGTTCGCGCTCCAGCGGTGGCGCCAGGTCGCGGCTAGGCTCGTGCTCTTCGAGGGCGTGTGGGGCTCGACGAACCCGGCACAGCGCGCTCGGGACGCCACCGCCGAGGCGATCCGCAAGTTGATGCGTATCCGCGACGACCACCACGCCCCTTACCCCGACGAGGTCCTCGCCGTGCTCCCTCTCGCCCGCCTGCCCTCGCCGCTCCCTCTGATAGAGGCCGCGCACGAGGCCGGCTGGAGAGCCGTTCGGATCAAGCGCCTCCGCGACGTCGAGTGGGCCGCCGAGCTCCACGAGCCGTGGCCCCTGGGCTGGCTCGAGCGAAAGCCCCGCTACGCCCTCGTCGCCGACGCGTGACTCAACGGCGGGAGCACCAGAACACGTCGGTGCGGTAAGGCATGACGATCTCGTCACGGCCCGCGAGCTCCTCGTCGGATCCGAGGAGCTCGGTGACCTCTGCGATCAGGCGGTCGCGCTCGGCTTCGGAGGCGCTGGTGACGTAGCTCACCGAGAGGACGCGGTCCATGAACGCCTCGGGTGTGACGTGGTGGACGTGGTACGCGACCCGGCGGTGGAGCGGGCTGAACAGGTCCGTGCGCTCGAAAGCCTCTCGCCAGCGGCCGTCGCGGTACCGCGGGCTGTCGCCGGCGAGACGGTCGAAGATGGCCGTGAGGCGCTCGGACCAGTCGCTCGCCTCGTCGCGGATGTTCCAGATCAGGCCGAGGGTTCCCTCCTCGCGCAGGATGCGGTGGATCTCGGGGAGGGCGCGCTCGCCGTCGAACCGGTGGAACGACTGCGCGGCTACGACGGCGTCGGTCGATCCGTCCGCCACCGGGATCGCCTCGGCGGTGCCGTCGAGGACCGTGATCGTCGGACAGTTGAGCTCTAGGGCCTGGCGCATCGCGGCTACCGGTTCGATCGCCGTTATCCGGGCGCCGGACAGCGCGATCAGCTCGGTGAACTTGCCCGTGCCGGCGCCGAGCTCGAGCACGTCACGGTCCTCGCGTATGTCGAGCTCCTTGACCAGGTATCCGACGGCGTCGTCCGGGTACGAGGGTCTGCCCCGGCGGTAGTGCTCGACCGCTCGCGAGTAGCCGTGGTCGGCGGCGAAATGGATCCGATCGTCGCTCACGCCGTCAGCTCCGTCACGAGTTCCTCGAGCGTCGCCACGTAGTGGTCGACGTCGGCGTCGGTCGCCGCGATCGAGATCGCAGGCCCGGCCCACTCCATCGCCTCCCACACGCCGCGGTTGACCATCCACAGGCGCAGCAGCCGGTACAGCTCGCGATCGTGGCTCTCGTGCGAGTCGGTGGCGGTCCTCGGGAGCCGGCCATCGAACGCGTACACCGCTCGCGGGCCGAGCCGGTGGGCCCTCCACGGCAGGCCCGCCGAGTCGGCCGCCGCCTCGATGCCGTCCGCGAGGCGCTCGCCAAGGCGCGAGGCGCGTTCGTACGCCTCGTCGGTGAGGACCTCGGTCAGGGCCGCGCGCGCCGAGGCCAGCTGGAGTGCGTTGCCGAACAGGGTGCCGCCGGTCGCGACCTCGGGCACGAAGTCCCCGCCGCCGAAGCTCGCCGTGACCTCGAGCGCCGCGGCGACCTCCTCGGTCATCCCGTACGCGCCGATCGCCACGCCCGCTCCGATCGACTTGCCGAGGGTGATCACGTCCGGCTCGAGCCCCCAGGCCCGCACCAGCCCGCCGGGCCCGCAGATCAGCGTGTGGGTCTCGTCGATCACGAGCAGGGTGCCGGTCTCGCGCGTGAGACGCCGGAGCTCGTCGTGGAAGTCCTCGTCGGCGATCACCACGCCTACGTTGGTAAGCGCGGGTTCGGTGACGACGCACGCGACGTCGCCCGGCGACAGCGCGCGCTCGAGCTCCTCGAGATCGTTGAACGGCACCAGACGCACTTCGTCGGTGACGCTGGGGAGCAGCCCAAGCATCTCCGGCCTCAGCTCGCCGTCCTCGCGGGTGACGAGCATCTCGTCGGCGTGGCCGTGGTACTTGCCCTCGAACATCAGCAGCTTCGGCCGTCCCGTGAGCTGGCGCGCCACACGGATCGCCTCGGTGTTCGCCGTGGTCGCCGACAGCGTGAACCGCCACTTGGGTAGTCCCCACCGGCGCCCGAGCTCCTCGGCGACGACGATCGCGTCCTCGGTCGGCATGAGGAACTGCGGGCCGAGCGCGATCCGCTCGCTCACGGCCTTCACGACGGGCTCGGGGGAGTAGCCGCAGAACATCGACGTGTCCGCGATGTTCGTGTCGAGCAGGCGGTGCCCGTCGACGTCGATCATGCACGCGCCCTCTCCTCGCTCGATCCAGAGCGGGTCGTGACCGAACAGCTCGGCCATCCAGCCGTTGGGCACCCCCTGAGGCATCGAGGCGCGGGCGCGCTCGAGCAGGCCGGCGGAGCGGGGGCGCTCGGCGGCGAAGCGCGTGAGTTCGAGCTCGCTCAGCTCGCCGAGGCGGCGACGGTCGATGCCGGGTGCGTGGGCCACTCGCGCTCCTGGGTCTGCAGCCTGAGGTCGAAGACCTCCTCGAACCGGCGAGCCACGATCGGCGCCATCTGCTGAACGCTCACCTCGCGCCCTGCCAGCTCGGACAGCGAGGTTACCCCCTCCTCGGCCAGCCCACAGGGCACTATGGCGTCGTACCAGGACAGGTCGGTAGTGCAGTTCAGCGCGAACCCGTGCAGGCTCACCCGCATCCGCATCAGCCGGACCCCGATCGCAGCGACCTTCCGCTCGCCCGACCAGACCCCGGTCTGCACGTCGCTCCGGTGCAGATCGATGCCTATCTCGGCGGCCGAGCGGATCAGCACCTCCTCGAGGTTCCGCACGAACCGGAGGGCGTCGGGCGTCGACCCGAGATCGAGCACCGGGTAGCCGATGAGCTGCCCCGGGCCATGGAACGTGAGCGAGCCCCCGCGGTCGATGAACCGGAGCTCCGCACCGGCGGCCCGGATCCGATCCTGCGTCCACACGATGTGGTCGGGCTTCCACCGCCGCCCGGCCGTGAACACCGGTGGGTGCTCGAGCAGGATCAGCGAGTCCTCGACCGTGCCAGCCAGGCGCGCCTCGGCGAGCCCGTGCATCGCCGCGTTCGCCGCGTCGTAGTCGACGGGCCCATCCGGGCGGATCAGGCGGCCGGCGCGAGACATAGGGTCAGACGCCGAGGTCGCCGCCGAAGTCCCAGGTCTCGAGGTTCTCCTTGACCCGGGCCAGGAACCGTGTCGCGAGCTCCCCGTCGATCACCCGGTGATCCCAGGACATCGAGATGTTCACCATCGAGCGGATCGCGATCGCGTCGCCGATCACCACCGCTCGCCTCGTGATCGCGTCCAGGGAGATGATCCCCGTGTTCGGCGTGTTGATGATCGGCACCGACGCGATCGACCCGTACGGCCCCGGGTTCGTTATCGTGAAGGTCGCTCCCTGGACCTCGTCAGGCTTCAGCTGGTGCGCCCGAGCCCTCGCAGCCAGATCCGCGATCGCCCGCGCCAGCCCAACCGAGTTCATCCCGTCTGCACCCTTGATCACCGGCACGATCAACCCGGCGTCGTAGGACACCGCGATCCCCATGTTCACGTACCTGTGCAGCACGATGTTCTCCCCATCCAGCCGCGCGTTCACGTTCGGGAACTCGTGCAACGCGTCCACCGTCGCCCGAACAACGAACGGCAGGTACGTCAGGTTCACCCCGTACTTCGCCAGGAACGCGTCCTTCGCTCGCGCCCGCAGCTGCACGAGCTGCTCCACGTTCACCTCGACCATCGTCCAAGCCCGAGCGGTGCTCTGCACCGATCCGTACATGTGCTTCGCGATCGCCTGCCGTATGTGCGACATGGCAACGACCTCTTCTCCCACCCCCGCCGCGATCGAAGCCGCAGGCACGGCACCGGGGGTGGTGGCGGCAGGAGCGGGAGCGGTGAGAACAGGAGCGGCCGAGGGTGCGGCCGCTGCCGCAGTCGGCGCTCTACCCACGAAGGCGAGGATGTCGTTCTTCGTGATCCGCCCCCCCGTCCCCGTGCCGACGACGTTCGCCAGATCGACCCCGTGCTCCGCGGCGAGCTTGCGCACGAGCGGTGACAGGATCTGCGACCGAGATCCGCGATCCACCGGGACACCGGTCGGTGTCGAAGCGGCCGTGCCGGCCGGCACGGAAATGGCGACGGGAGCGGCAGAGGAGGGCGCCGGGGGCTCGTCTCCGGCCCCCGCGCCGGGCCGTACGGACGATCCCGGAGACGACTCCCCCGGCGTCGCCGCTGCCGCGACCACCCCCGCCTCAGCGATCTCAGCGAGCTCGGTGCCGACGGCGACCGTGGAGCCCTCGGGCACGAGGATCTTCGTCAAGACTCCGGCGGCAGAAGACGGCACCTCGGTGTCGACCTTGTCGGTCGAGATCTCGAACAGCGGCTCGTCGAGTGCGACCTGGTCGCCTTCGGCCTTGAGCCACTTCAGGATCGTGCCCTCGATCACGGTCTCGCCGAGCTGCGGCATCTTGACGTGCATCGGACCTCCCGTTACCAGGCGGAGAGCTTGCGGACGGCGTCCTCGATATCGGCCACCTGCGGCAGGTAGGCGTCCTCGAGCGTGGGGGAGAAGGGCACCGGCACGTTGGGCGGCGCTAGGCGCACGACGGGCGCGTCGAGCGACTCGAAGGCTTCCTCAGCGATCACCGCGGCGACCTCTGCGCCGATGCCGAGGAACCGGTGGCTCTCGTACAGGACGATCGCCCGACTGGTCTTCGCGACCGACGCGAGGATCGCCTCCTTGTCGAGCGGCTGCACTGAGCGCAAGTCGAGCACCTCGACGCGGATGCCCTCGGTGGCGAGGTTCTCGGCCGCCTCCAGGGCCTGGTGCACCATCATCCCGTAGGCCACGATCGTGATGTCGTCGCCGGCGCGCTTCACGTCGGCCTTGCCGATCGGCAGCACGAAGTCCGGGTCCTCGGGCACGACCTCCTTGATGCGGCGGTAGATCCACTTGTGCTCAAGGAAGACGACCGGGTTGTCGTCGCGGATCGCGGCCTTCAGCAGGCCCTTCGCGTCGGTAGGGAAGGCCGGGGTAACGACCTTCAGCCCGGGCGAGTGTGCGAACCACGGCTCGGGGTTGAAGGAGTGGAAGCTGGAGGCTCGCACGCCGCCGCCGCTCGGGCCTCGGAGCACGACGGGTGCCGGGACTCCGCTGCGGTAGTGGTACCGGGCGAGCGCCGTGGTGATCTCGTCGAAGCCGCTGCTCATGAAGTCCGCGTACTGGAACTCGGCGACCGGGCGGAGCCCTTCCATCGCCGCGCCGAGCGCCATCCCGACGATCGTCTCCTCGACGATAGGGGTGTCCATCACGCGCTCGGGTCCGAAGTGATCGATGAAGCCCTCGGTGACCTTGAAGGCCCCGCCGTAGTTCCCGATGTCCTCGCCGAGCATGAACACGCGCGCGTCCCGTTCCATCTCCTCCCACAGCGCCTCGGCGATCGCGATGAGGTAGGTAGCCTCGCCGGCATCGGTCCGCTTGCCCCGCGGTTCTGCGCCGTGACCTGCGGCCCCCGCATGGAGCGTCCTCGTCGCCATCAGGTGCCCGTCCCGCCGCCGCGACCCGGCTCGCTGTTCCAGTAGCCGTCCTCGACCCATAAGCCCTTCGTCACGTCGCCCGGCTCGGGGAACGGCGAGGCGAGTGCGAACTCGTACCCTGCCTCGAACTCGAGCTTCACGCGCTCGTCGAGGGCGGTCGCGTCCTGCTCGCTCGCGACGTCGTGTGCGAGCAACAGCTCCTGGAACCGTTTCACGGGGTCCTTGTTCGTCATGTACTCCTCGAGCATCTCCTTCGGCACGTACTTCGCCGGGTCGTGGCCGGCGTGGCCGCGCCAACGCAGCGACACGCTCTCGATCAGGGTGGGCCCGCCGCCGGCGCGGGCACGCTCGACCGCCTCGTGGGCGACCCGGTAGACCTCGAGCACGTCCTGCGCGTCCACGCGTACTCCCGGCATCTCGTACGCGGGTGCGCGCTCGGCGATCGACTTGAGCGGGAACTCGAGGGTGTTGGGCGTGGAGTACGCGTACTGGTTGTTGTTCACGACCCAGACGACCGGCAGGTCGTAGATCGCCGAGACGTTCAGCGCCTCGTGCCACCGGCCGTTAGAGGTGGAGCCGTCGCCGCAGATCGCCATCGCGACGCGCGGGTCACCCCGGCGCTTGTAGGCGAGCGCCGCGCCGCAGGCGACCGGGTACGCGATCGGCAGGTGCGACATGACGGTCCACGTCTTGTTGCCTTGCCAGTCGCCGATGTGGCTGTTGCCGTCGCGGCCGCGCGTGTAGCCGTCGATCCGTCCCCAGAACTGCGCCATCACGCGCTTGAGGTCCAGGCCCTTCGTGAGCTGGGCGGACAGGTCCCGGTGCGTCGGGAACAGCGAGTCCTCGTCGCGGAGCGCGAACGCCACGCCGACGTGGGTGCCCTCCTGTCCACGGCCCGAGTAGATCGCGCCGGGAAGGCGCCCCTGCCGATACAGAGCCTCCATGCGTTCGTCGAAGTAGCGACAGAGCCTCAGCAGGTACCACATCTCCCGGAGCCGGTCGTCCGAGAGGCCCGCGCGCCAGTCCTCCGAGGACATCTGCTGCTCTGAGACCGTCGTCGCCACCCTTCAGGCCCCGTGCAGCGGCTTGCCGGCGAGCGCGAGGAAGGCCTCGCCCACGCCCTCGGAAAGGGACGGATGGGGGTGGATCAGGGCCGCGACCTCGGCGGGAACCGCCTCCCACGCCACGGTCAGCATCGCCTCGGAGATCAGGTCGGTGACGTGCGGCCCGACCATGTGGACGCCCACCACTGGACCGCCCTCGGCGCCGGCGATGATCTTGACCATCCCACCCTCGCCGACGATGTTCGCCTTGCCCAAGCCCTGCAGGTTGAACCGCTCCACCTCGACGATGTGGCCGCGCTCGATGGCCTGGGCCTCGGTAAGGCCGACGCTCGCGATCTCAGGGGTGCAGTAGGTGACGCGCGGGATGTTCGCGTACTCGATCTCGGGCACGTCGATGCCCGCGATCCGCTCGGCCACGGCGTAGCCCTCCGTGAACGAGACGTGCGCGAGCTGCAGCGGCGTCGCGGCGACGTCGCCGATCGCCCAGACGTGCGGGGCCGTCGTCCGCAGCATGCCATCCACCTTCACGAAGCCGTGGTCGCGCTCTACGCCGCCCCGATCGAGGCCGAGCCCTTCGATGAAGGGACCGCGTCCGACGGCGACGAGACACACGTCGGCCCGCACGGTGTGCGCCTTCCCGGCGGCTTCGAACGCGACCTCGACGTGTTCACCGAAGTCGCCGACCGAGCCGACGGAGGCACCCACGTGCGCAGCGATGCCGCGCTTGCGGAACGCGCGTGCGATCTCCTTCGAGGCGTCGTCGTCCTCGAGCGGGGCAAGCCGGGGCAGCGCCTCGACGAGCGTTACCTCGGCGCCCAGCGAGCGGTATAGGCTCGCGAACTCCAGGCCGATCGCGCCGGCGCCGATGATCGTCGCCGAGGACGGGATCTCCCGGTACCAGAGCGCCTGGTCGCTGGTGATGATCCGGTCGGTGACCTCGAGCCCGGGCAGGAGCTTCGGGCGTGACCCTGTAGCGAGCACAACATCTAGGGCGGTCAGCGTCCGGCCGCCGACCTCGACGCTAGGACCGATCCCCAGGACCGCCTGGCCATGCACTACGTCGATCTTCCGCGCCTTCACCAGGCCGGTGAGGCCGTTCACGAGCTTGTCGACCATCCTCGTCTCGAAGGCCTGGACCTGGGTCCAGTCCGGTTCGCCCGAGGCCTTGATGCCCCATTCCTCGGAGCGGTTCACGGCGTCCATCACGGCGGCCGACTGCAGGAGGGCCTTCGTAGGGATGCAACCGCGAAGGAGACAGGTGCCCCCCAGGCGCTCGTCGCGTTCGACGAGGGCGACGCGCTTGCCGAGTTGGGCCGCCCGCAGGGCGCAGGAGTACCCTCCCGTGCCCGCGCCGACCACGACTACGTCATACGCGTCGGACATACCGAGCGACCATGCTACCGCGCCTGCCCCGTGCGACCGCCCGAACCCGCGAACGTAGGATGCCCCTCGATGGCCGATAGCGACTTGCGCCACGGCCCCCTGGAAGACATGCACCTCGAGCTCGGGGCCAGGCTTGGACCGTTCGGCGGGTGGCTGATGCCGATCGGATACACGGGCACGCTATCGGAGCACCGGGCGGTGCGCGAGCGCGTGGGCTTGTTCGACCTCTCGCACCTCGGCAAGCTCGATGTCATCGGCCCGGGGGCGTTCGACACCCTGCAGGGCATGCTCACGAACGACCTGCGGAAGGTGGATGTCGGCCGGGCCCAGTACCACCACCTGCTGAACGAGGACGGCGGCGTCCTGGAGGACCTGTTCGTGTATCGCCTCGGGCCCGAACGGTGGTTCCTCGTCCCGAATGCCTCGAACAAGGAAGTCGTCGTCTCGGCGATCGCAGCGGCGGGAGCTCAGGTCGTGGACCACGACGACTGGTGCTTCCTCGGGGTCCAGGGACCCAGGTCGCACGTCGTCGTAGGCAGGCTCTGGCCAGATGCCGTCGAGCTGGCATTCCGCGACTGCCGCACCGTGGAACTCTCGGGGGCCGAGATCGTGCTCGCCCGCACCGGGTATACCGGGGAGCGCGGGTACGAGCTCTTCGCACCCGGTGAGCTGGCGCGCGAGCTCTGGGATGCGCTCGAGCGCTCGGGCGCGGACGCGGGGATCGAGCCGTGCGGGCTCGGCGCGCGCGACGTGCTCCGCCTGGAGATGGGGTACCCGCTCTACGGGCACGACCTGGGACCGGAGCGCACGCCCCTCGAGGCCGGGTTGGGGTGGGCCGTCTCCTTCGACAAAGGTGGGTTCCCAGGGCGCAAGGCTCTCCTCCGGCAGCGGGCCGGGGGGCTACCTAGCATCCTCCGTGGCCTCGCGACGGCCGATCGCCGACACATCCCTCGCGCACATCAGCCGGTGATGTCCGGTGGCTCCCAGGTAGGCGAGATCACGAGCGGGAGCTTCTCCCCGTTGCTCGGCCACGGCATCGCGATGGCCTACCTCTCGCCGGCCGACGCCTTCGAGCCGGGGACCGCGGTCGAGGTTGACATCCGCGGGCGCGTGGGGCGGGCGCGCGTGGTGACGACGCCGTTCGTGGATCGCTCGCCTCGGTAAGGGATCAGACCGGGCCGACCGGGGAGGACTCCGGCCGGGCCGCGGCGATCATGTCGGCGACCGAGGCCCCGTTGAACTGGGTCCGCTCCACCAGCCGTCCGATCAGGAACGGAGCGTGCGGCGACTCGGGCATCACGGCGACCACCAGGTACAGCCCCGAGCTCGGGATGCCCACCTCGCGCACGGGCCCATAGCCGGGAGCCGCGACGAAATAAGCCCAGCGCGTCAGCCGATCGCGCACGACGCAGGTCCCGTTGCCCCGAGCCACGAAGTCGCCGGGAGAGTGCGGCACCCCTTGTGCGAAGGCAGGGACGTGGTCGACGATCACCCGGCGGCGTGTCGCGCTGCACCGCTTGGAGCCTGTGATCAGGTCGAGCGCCGTGCTGGTCCCGGCCAAGTAGTAGTAGTCCGAAGGGACGCCGACCTCGGTGCCGTCGACCCACATCGCGGCGAGCCCCTCGATCGGCGGCCGGCCGGTTTCCCAGGCGCCGGGACGCGGGCCGGCCACGATCCCGTGCCTGGGGTCGTCCGATGCGCCCGCCAGCTGGGGATGCCAGGCGTCCGGGATCATCGCCGTGACCGGTCCGGCGGAAACGTGCTGGAAAGCACTGGGCGACGGCCGGATCAACAGATCCTCAGGGGGTTGGGCAGATGGGTCAGAGCCAAGGTCGCCGCAACCCGCGGCGACCAGCGCAACCACGAAGACGCTGATGACCCTCCGCACCCGTCGATCCCGTCGGGGAGCATAGACCCGAGGTCCCTGGGCGCGCCACCGGCTGTCTCGAGGGTCCGCTAGCATCCCGGGTACAACCGAAGAGCGTTCACCCTCGAGGGTGACCGGGCGGCGGCTCGCCGCCCGGTCGGAAGCGGTCCGGGCGATCCCGGATCGCCGACAGGGAAGCCGGTGCAAGTCCGGCGCGGTCGCGCCACTGTGACCGGGGAGCGAACCCGACGGAGCCACTGGGATCACGATCCCGGGAAGGGGTCGGGGGAGTGCGGATCCGGGAGCCAGGAGACCTGCCCCGAGGGTTCGACGGCGTCCTTCGCACGAAGGGAGACGCGCGTGAGAACCACCCGTTCCACTCTCGGCATCGCCCTGCTCTGCCTGCTCCTGTTGGCCGCGGCGTGCGCCGGCGACGAGCCTGCGGCGTCGCCGACCGGAGCCGACGGGTCCGTCGCGATCGGCGCGACGAGCGACCCGGGGTTCCCGGTCACCATCACCGACGACGACGGCTTCGAGGTCACGGTCCCCGAGGAGCCGCAGCGGATCGTCACGTTCGCGCCCTCTATGACCGAGATCGTGTTCGCTCTTGGCCTGGGCGAGCGCATCGTCGGCGTGTCCGGTCCCTTCGACGACTTCCCCGCCGACGCGCAGGGGATCGAGCAGGTCGGGGGCGCCGGCGAGTTCGGTGTGGACCCCAACCTGGAGAACGTCATCGCGCTCGAGCCCGACCTGTTCCTCACCATCGCCGGCGGCGACCCGTGGAAGGAGCAGCTCCGCGACCTGGGCGTCCCGGTGGTCACATTGAACGCGACCGACTTCGAGGACCTACTGGACGATATCGGCAAGGTAGGCGTGGTTACCGCGGCCGCCGAGGAGGCCGAGGCGCTCGTCTCCCAGATGGTGGCGCAGGCCGACGCGGTCGCGGCCGCCGTGCCCCAGCGCACGACCTGCTTCTTCGAGGTGTACTTCGCGCAGTCGCTCACGACGGTCGGCCCGAACACGTTCGTCTACGACCTGCTCGAGCGGGCCGGGTGCGACCCCGTCACGGCCGACGCCGCGAGCGACTATCCAGAGTGGTCGGTCGACGAGCTCGTGGCCGACGCGCCCGCCGTGTACCTCGTGACGGCCGAGTCCGCCAAGAGCGTCGAGCAGATAGCCCGGCGTCCTGGGTTCTCCGGGATCGAGGCGGTGGCCAACGGGAATGTGGCGTTCCTGGACCCGGACCTGGTGACGCGGCCTGGGCCGCGCGTGGTCGATGGGCTGGCGCAGATCTCCGCGGCCCTGTCGGCGGCGGAGGACTGACGTGCGGCCGGGGGGGCGACGCTACCGCACCGTCATCGCGGTTCTCGCCATCCTCCTGGTCGCCTCGGTGCTGGTCGCGGTCGCGGCCGGCTCGGTGGGGATCTCCCCCTTGACCACGGTCCGGCTGGTGGCGTGGAAGTTCGGCCTGGCCGATCGGCCCTACGTGCCGGTATCGACCGAGGTGATCCTGTTCCAGCTCCGACTGCCGCGGGTGATCCTCGCCGTGATCGTCGGGCTCGCGCTCGCGATCGCCGGAACGTTGTTCCAGGGCCTCTTCCGCAACCCGCTCGCCGATCCTGCGATCGTGGGCGTGTCTTCGGGGGCGGCGCTGGGGGCGATCGCGGTGATCGTGGCGGGAGGCGGTGCCCTCTTCGGCGGGCTGGGCGTGTCCCTCGCGGCCTTCGTGGGTGGCATGGTCACGGCAACCTTCGTGTACCGGCTCGCTAGGGTCGGGCCGGCGGTCAACGTTGCAACGCTGCTCCTGGCGGGGATCGCCGTGGCCGCGGTGATCTCGGCCGTGATGTCGTTGGTGATGTCCTTCGCAGGAGAGGAGATCCGGAGCATCTACTTCTGGCTGCTCGGTGGGCTGTCAGCGCGAGGCTGGAGCGCCGTCGAGGTCGTCGGACCCTTGATCCTGCTCGGTTCGGCCGGCGCGGTCCTGCTGATCCGGGACCTGAACCTCGTCTCGCTGGGTGAGGAGCGCGCCGCTCAGCTCGGCATGGACGTCGACCGGTTCAAGTGGCAGGCAGTGGCGCTCGGTGCGCTGCTCGCGGGGGCCGCCGTATCCGTTGCCGGCGTGATCGGGTTCGTCGGACTCATGACACCCCACGTGATGCGCCTGGTGGTGGGCGCGGATCACCGGCGCCTGCTCCCGGCAGTACTGCTCGCCGGGCCTGTGTTCCTCGTGCTCGCGGACCTGGTCGCCAGGGTGGTGATCGCCCCCCAAGAGCTGCCGCTCGGCGCTGTCACCGCTCTCGTCGGTGGGCCGTTCTTCCTCTACCTGCTGCGTCGCGAACGCGGGAGGGCGAGCTCCCGTGCCTGAGCCGGCCCTGGCGCTCGTCGACGTCACGTGCGGATACGGCACTTCGACCGTCCTTCACCGGGTATCGCTCGAGGTCGGTCGGGGTGAGGTCGTAGGGCTCGTCGGCCCGAACGGCTCTGGCAAGACCACCCTCGTCCGCGTGGCATCGCGAGCCCTCCGACCCGCCGAGGGCATCGTCCGGGTCGGTGGGCTCGACCCTTATGCCGTGGCGCCGCGCCAGGCCGCGCGTATGGTCGCGGTCGTCCCCCAAGACGTCGCCGCCACCTTCTCGTTCACCGTGCTCGAGATGGCCCTGATGGGCCGCACCCCGTACCTGTCGGCCTTCGGTGGTGGCAGCCAGGAGGACTGGGCCCGTGCCAGGGCCGCGATGGTCGCGACCGGTGTTCAGCACCTGGCCGACCGCTGCGTCGACGAACTCTCGGGCGGGGAGCAGCGGCGCGTCGTGCTCGCGCAGGCGCTCGCCCAGGGTGCGCCACTCATGCTGCTCGACGAGCCGACCACGCATCTGGACTTTCGGCACGTCCTGGACGTCCTCGCGATCGTCCGTCACCTGGCCGAACGCGACGGAACCGCTGTGCTTGCGATCCACCACGACCTGAACGTCGCCGCGGCCACCTGTGACCGGCTGATCGCGATCGACCACGGCCGGGTGGTGGCGACCGGCTCGCCCGAGGAGGTGGTTACCGCCGATCTACTGCGGGAGGTCTACGGGGTCGAGGCTGACGTGACGACCGACGCTTCGACCGGTCGGCCCGCGGTCCATCTCACCGTGCCGACCGAACCGGCGGCACGGCTCGGGCGCCGCGCCCATGTCATCGGCGGTGCGGGTCGTGGGGCGCGCATCATGCGGATCCTCGCCGAAGCCGGCTACGACGTGTCCGTGGGCGTCCTGCACGCCTCGGACACGGACGCGAACGCGGCCGAGCGCCTCAACCTGTTGCGCGTGAGCGTTCCCCCGTTCTCGCAGGTGGATCGGGAGGCCGAGGACGCCGTAAGTCCGTTGATGCGCGAGGCCGATCTGCTCGTGGTGTGCGACGCGCCGTTCGGGCCGGGCAACGTCGCGAACCTGCGTCTCGCGCTCGAGGCGGCTCGAGCGGGGGTGCCGACGCTACTCCTCGAGCAGGTGCCGATCGAAGAGCGCGATTTCACCGGGGGCGAGGCCGCGGAGCTGTGGTCGAACCTTCGACTGCATGCGCGCTCGGTCCGGACCTATGAGGAGGTCGTGTTCGAGTTGCGCTGAGGTAGCTGCACTACGTTCGCCGGCTGCTCATCGGCTGGGTCCACATCCGGCCGGGTGGGGAGCGACGGGTCGGCGAGCCGAGGTCGGACGGCGCGCTCTCCGGGACGAGTGGGGATCACGAAGGATACCCGCGTCCCGCCTGCGGGGAGCGGGTCGGCCCACATGATCCCGCCGTGCTGCAACACGAGTTGACGGGCCATGTGCAGACCCACGCCGGCCCCGGCGCGCTCCTTGCGCAGGATGTCCTCGCCCGCGGCGAACGGTTCGTCGAAGGCCTTCGACACGGTTTCGCGCTGCATGCCCTCGCCGCCGTCGGTGACCGAGACGACCACGCCCTCGTCCATCGCTCGGCCCTTCAGGATCACCGGCATCCCCTCTCCGGTGTAACGACAGGCGTTGTCGAGCAGCTGGCGCACGATCTCGGCGAACCGCACCGGGTCCGCCGCGCCGGTGAGCGCCTCGGGGATCTCGCGCACGATCTCGACGCTCAGATACTGGCGACCGATCTCGTCGGCGACGTGCGCGAGCACCGGCGCGAGGTCGACCTGGTCGAGTTTGAGAGTGAGCGTTCCCCGGTCCAGGTCGGCGATCGTGAGCATCTCGTCGACCAGCATCATGAGCTTGTCGAGTGAGGCCTCCAGCTGTCCCAGGAACTCCTGCTGCTCCTCCTCGGGGATGCCACGGTTCTTGAGCACGTAGGCGATCCCCTTGGCGACGGTCACAGGCGTCCGGAGCTCGTGCGAGACGTTGGCCAGGAAGTCGGCCTTCGCGCTCGTGAGCGATTCGAGCTCGGAGGACACCTCGGCGAGTGCGGCCTCGAGCTCGCTGCGCTGGGTGGACTCGCTCGTGAGGCGCTCGGCCACCTGAGTGGCGACCGTCGGGCTTAGGGCGACGTTGCCAGCGTGCACCGCACGCATAGCTCGGAACACGCCGTCGGGACCGTCGTTCTTCAAGACGTAGGCGGACGCGCCCGCCGCGAGCATCTCGGCCGCGAGCAGCGGTGAGGGCGCGTTCGTCCAGCAGATCACCGAGGTCTCGGGCACCGTAGCGACCAGGCGACGGACCAGTTCGCCGCCGGCAAGCCCCTCCAAGCCGATCTCTGTGACGACGATCTCGGGCTGGGTTCGCGCGGCGACCTCGACGGCGCGGAAGCCGTCGGTGACTACCTCGAGCTCCAGCGCCGCCCCGGACTTCATCAGGGTGTACTGAAGCTGTGCGAGGCCGTCGGGCGTGTCGCACAGCAGTACCTTCGTGGGCATCGTGTTCCAGGTATCGGCCGTGCCTGTGGCGGGTTGAGCCCGGGGGACGGGGCGGGTAGGCCGGGCGGCCTAGGAAGATGTTCTGGCGCTAGCTACTCGACCAGGCCGCTTCGGATCGCGATGGCGACCGCCTGGGCGCGGTCGTTGGCACCCAGCTTCTCGAAGATCCGCTCCAGGTGGGTCTTCACGGTGTGGGGGCTTATCCCGAGGTCGTGGGCGACCTCCCGCGTGGTGGCGCCGTAGGCGACCTTCTGGAGGATCTCCTTCTCGCGCTTGGACAGCGGCGTCGCGTCAACCCGCTTCTCCGCGAGCTGGACCTCCTCGATGAAGGCCCGCGTCAGCTGCGGGTGGATCACGGCCTTACCCTCAAGCGCTAGTCGGGCGGCGTTCACGAGCTCCTCCGCGGAGGCGTCCTTCAGGAGGTACCCCGAGACCCCGGCCTGGATCGCCTCGGAGATCGAGGCGCGGGACTCGTCCACGGTGAACAGGATCACTCGGGTCTCCGGGGAGGCCTTGCGGATCGCCTTCGTCGCCTCGATGCCGCTCATCCCCGGCATCCGAACGTCCATGAAGACCACGTCCGGCGTGAGCTCCCCGGCCTTCTCGATCGCCGCCTCGCCGCTCTCGGCCTCGCCCACGATGACGACGTCGTTCTCGAGGTCCAGCGCGGCGTGCAGCCCCTCGCGGGTGACCGGGTGGTCATCGACGATCAGGATGCGGATGGCCATGGGCTCCATGGAATAGGTATCGGCAGCCAAGTGTCCTCTAGGATAGAGGCTCACCTTCCCCGAAGGGTGTATTTCCGATGGACGAGACGGCCACACACGAGTCGACCGCCGATGAAACCCTGCCTGAGACCAGCGTGAGCGGGGGGGCGGGGCTCCCCACCCAGGAGCAGGTCCTGGACGCTCTCAAGCACGTCATCGACCCCGAGCTCGGCATCAACATCGTCGACCTCGGCCTCGTCTACGACGTTGAGGTCACCGAGCAGGGGGTCGTGCACATCGATTACACCCTCACGACCATGGGCTGCCCGATCGGACCGCTGATCGAGCACCAGATGGAGTCGTTCCTGGCCGGCATGCCCGGCGTCTCCTCCGTCGAGCCAGAGATGGTCCTGCGCCCTGCCTGGAGCCCCGACATGATGTCCGAAGAGGCCAAGGCCGCCCTCGGGTACTTCTGATCTCGAACCCGCCTCGATCCTAAGCGTCCCGATGTAGGTCCCTCAGGCTCACCCAGGTCGTCGGTGATGATGTGCCTCCCTGGCCTCCGCGTCCATCTGCCCGATGGTGGGGTCAGCCGGCGGGGGGAGGCGGGTCAGCCGAGCGGCTACCTGGCGGCGATCACCTCCAGTCGGATCGCGAGCAGGTTGCGGGCGCCCTGCCTGGACCACCTAAAGCCTCGGCGTTTGAACCGGCGGTTCACGGTGAGCTCGATATGCTTCTCCGCCGGCGCGGAGCCGTGCATCCACCTGCCAGGACCCATGTGCCGGTAGGTGTGCAGGTGATCGCCGTTGTTGGCCAGGTAGGTGGCGAGCTCCCTTGCCTTGTCGGGGTCTCCCTTCCACCTGCCGGCCCGAGCTGTGGGGCGAGCGAAGGGCCCGGTGAAGCATCCGGCGGAACAGTCGCTCCTCCCGGGAGCAGAACTCCCGGATCTTCACGGCGAGGTGCCAGTAGTCGCACTGGTCCCAGGCGGTCGGCGACCAGTCATCGGCCAGGTGCTTGATCCAGGCCTCCCCGTCGGCGAGCAGCAGCAGCCGCCCGATCCGGTGGGCTCCATAGGTCCGCTCCAGCGCGTAGGCGAGAGCCTGGCCGAAGGGTCGGGCTCGCAGATGTCGGCGAAGACGTGACGGTCCACCAAACGGTGTTTGGCGCCGGTGAGCTGCTCGGTCCCGGTGAAGGCCACGGCGAGCTTGACCGAGGCGCCCTCGCCTTCGATCAGGCGGATCCCGGTGGCGTCCACGGCCGGGTGCAGAGCCGAGGGCACCTTCCGGGTCGGGGGAGGGCGGGCCTCGCCGTCGGCGAACATCGCGTTCACCCGCTGCGCCCGGGCCCTCAGCTTGGCATCGCCGTCGGCTTGGACCCTCCGCCAGATGGCCCGATGGTCGACGCCGGTCCCGAGCTCGGCCGACAGGAGTCTTGCCGCCTCCCGGTAGGGGTGGCAGGCGACGAGCTCGCAGCCGCGTCGACGCACGTACGGCGAGTCCTCGTGGTGGGGGGCGTGGCCGAGGCGCTCGTCAAGCGGGAAGTACTCGGAGCCGTCCGGGCTGCGGGAGGGGCCTCGGGTGATCGTGAGGTAGCCGCATCGGGTAAGGATCGTGGGCCGGCGGCCTCGGGTCTTGCTCGAGCGGCGTGCGCGGGCGTGCTCCATCTGCCGGCAGGGCTCGCTCATGGCGTCCCTGGCTGCCTTCCTGGACGCCTTGACGCAGGCTTCCTCGATCACCTCGATCGTGGCGGTTGAGGGCACCTGCAGCGTGAGCGACACTGAGACCTGCACCGGGCTCACCTCCCTGCCCCTTGAGGGCCTATTCGTTGAGGTGAGCCTGGTGCTTCTTCCGGCTGGTTCCAAGGAACCTCCGTCGGGACGCATCCGAACCTGGAGCACGACTTGACCGGCACGTAGCATGGGGGATCGACGAGCGATCCATTCGGGGAAGGTGGATGGGCTCGGGGCCATCGCTACGGAAGACTCGGCATGTTGGTGCTGCCGCCGTCATCGTCCTGACCTCCATGCTGTACGCGCCTCAGCCGGCTGCCGCAGCGACACTGCAGGTGCCTGAAGCGTTCCCGACCATCCAGGGTGCCGTCAACGCCGCGTCGCCAGGGGATTTGATCGACGTCGCCCCAGGCGCCTACGCCGGTGTGGTCCTCGACAAGGCGGTGACGCTTCGCGCCCGCGTGTACGACGCGGCGGACCCCCGGAACAACACCACGGTGATCGACGGTGGCACGAACTCGGCCATCGCAGTCCCGTCCGGTGTGACCCCGGCCCCGACCGTGGTCGGGTTCAATCTGCGCAGCCGGGGGGCCGACACGGTCTCCTTGAGGAGTCCTGCGATCATCGAGGACAATCACGTCACCCCCGGCGGCGGAGATCTCCTGGCTTTCGAGGGGGGCGCCGGCGGCATCGCTCGCGGGAACGTCATCGAGGGCGCGGGCGACGACGGCATCGACGTCGATCACCTCACGAAGAACCTCTTGCTCGAGTCCAACAGCATCGGGCTGAGCGGCAACGACGGCATCGAGATCCGCCTCCAGGATGACACCATCGCCCAAACGGCTGTGCTGACCATCCGGGGCAACGAGATCTTCGGCAGCCGCGAGGACGCCGTCCAGCTCATCGACTACAGCACGCTGACCAACCGGCGGTTCGTGATCGAGCGCAACCTGCTGCGCAACAACACCAAGGCAGCGATCGGCCTGCTCGACAATCAGGACTCGACCGAGGACTTCCGGGCCGCGAGCATCCTCGAGCGTATCCACGTGTTCCACAACACCATCGTCGACAACAACCACGGGATCTCGGGCGGCGACAACCTCGTCGCCGTGAACAACATCTTCAAGGGCCACCTGTTGGCGCTGAAGGGCGTCGACGGCAACAGCGTTGCTGCGAACAACCTGTTCTTCTCCAACGCCACCAACTACCAGACCAGCAACGTCGACCTCGCCGGTACGATCTTCGCCGATCCCCTGCTGGACGCCGCCTACGAGCTCAGCCCTGGCAGCCCGGCCATCGACGCGGGCACCGCGACGTTCAGCTTCCAAGGCGAGCAGGTCCTGAGCCTCGCGCCTGCCGAGTACAACGGCGCCGCTCCCGATCTGGGCTGGCACGAGAGCACGCCCTCCGGCCCGCCGCCTCCCACGCTGTTCATCGGCGACGTCACCGGGCTCGAGGGCAACCCGCCCGTTACGGGCACGACATTCAGCTTCCCGGTCACCGTGGAGAACCCGCCCACCGAGGGCAGCATCACCGTGGGGTACGCCACACTGGACGCGAGCGCTAGGGCCGACACCGACTTCACCGCCGCCAGCGGCACCCTCACCTTCACCTTCCCCGGCTCCGCCACGCAGAACGTGGACGTGGTGGTGTCCGCCGATACCGACTCCGAGCCCGCCGAGGCGTTCCTCGTCCGGCTCGCCAACGCGACCGATGCCACTATCGCCGACGACACGGGCGTGGGCACCATCACCAACGACGACGCGCCACCTCCAACGGTGTCGGTCGGCGACGTCACGGCGCCCGAGGGCAACCCGCCCGCCACGGCCACGATGTTCAGCTTCCCCGTCACCGTGACGGATCCGCCCGCCATCGGCACCCTCAACGTCAACTACGCCACCGAGGGTGACACCGCCACGCCCGACACCGATTTCACCGCCGCCGGCGGCACCCTCACCTTCACCTTCCCCGGCCCGACCACGTTGGTCGCCGACGTGTCGATCACCCCCGACACCGCTCCCGAAACCGACGAGACCTTCCAGCTGGTGCTCACCGGCGCCTCCGGCGTTCCCGGAGCCACCATCGCCGACAACTCCGGCCAGGGCACGATCGCCAACGACGACGCACAGCCGACGCCGACGGTGGTTGAGGTGCGGGTCGGGGCCGGCAGGGATGACGCCGAGGAGAGCACCTCCGGCGGGGTGAACCTGACGAGCAGCGACTTGGAGCTCGTGTTCGACGGAAGCAACCAGACGGTCGGGATGCGCTTCGCGGCACTCGCGGTGCCCCGCAACGCGCTGGTCACGAGCGCCTACGTGCAGTTCACGGTCGACGAGACCAGCTCGGACGTCGCGTCCTTGACGCTGGAGGGGGAGGCATCGGACAACGCCGCCGCGTTCACGACCGCGACCCGCAACGTGTCGTCAAGGGCCCGTACCGGCCCGGCGGTGGCGTGGACGCCAGTGGCATGGACGTCCGTGGGCCAGGCCAGCGCCAACCAACGCACCCCTGACCTGAAGGCGGTGGTGCAGCAGATCGTGGATCGTCCGGGCTGGGTGAGCGGCAACGCGCTGGTGGTGATCGTGACCGGGTCGGGCCGGCGGGTGGGAGAGTCCTTCGATGGGGCTGCGGCGTCGGCGCCGCTGCTCCACGTCGAGTACCTGCCTCCCGGCCCGCAGCAGAACCAGGCGCCGGTGGTATCGGCGGGCCCGGACCAGACGGTGGTCCTCGCCTCGGGCGCGTCGCTCGATGGGACGGTGACCGACGATGGGCTGCCCGGCCCGATCGTGTCCACGCTGTGGTCGCAGGTGAGCGGCCCGGACGGCGCCACCGCCCTTTTCGCGAACGCCGCGGCGGTCAACACCACGGTGTCGTTCAACCTGGCGGGCGTCTACGTCCTGCGGCTGGATGCGTCCGATGGCGAGCTGTGGAGCTCCGATGAGGTGATGGTGACGGTGACGCCGCTCGCGCCGACGGTCGTGGAGGTTCGGGTCGCCACCGGCAACGACGACGCCGAGGAGAACGCCGCCGGAGCCGTGAACCTGACCAGCAGCGACCTGGAGCTGGTGTTCGACAAGTCCACCCAGACCGTCGGCTTGCGGTTCGGATCGGTGGCCGTGCCTCGGGGTGCCGAGGTTACGGCCGCGTGGCTGCAGTTCACGGTCGATGAAACGGGCTCAGCCTCGACCGCCCTGACGCTCGCAGGGGAGGCCAGTGACAACGCCCTGCCGTTCGCCAAGACCACCCGCAACGTTTCGGCCAGGCCGCGTACGAGCTCGTCGGTGGCGGTTTCGTGGTCGCCTCAGCCGTGGACGGTCGTGGGCCAGGCGGGGCCCGATCAACGCACCCCCGGGCTCGCGGCCGTCGTGCAGGAGATCGTCGGCCGACCCGGGTGGGCGAGCGGCAACGCCGTGGTCATCGTCCTCACCGGGTCGGGGAAGCGCACCGCGGTCGCCTACAACGGCAGGGCCTCCACCGCGCCCCTGCTCCACATCGAGTACGTGGCACCGTAGTCGCCCGCAGCTCGACTGCGTCGGGACAGGCGAGGGATCCTACCTGGGACGGCCATGCACTCTGACCGGCGAAGGTGCGCCGGGGAGGACTCGAACCTTCGACCCGCTGCTTAGAAGGCAGCCGCTCTGTCCACTGAGCTACCGGCGCACATCTGCCGACGGTGACCCCTTCCACGTAACCCGGCCCGTCACCTCCGCAGGCACCATCCCGGCAAATCTAGGCGACCTCGAGCTGCCCACCGCCCCGCACTGCAGGCGGCTTCAGGTGGCCAACCTCTCGCCCGCCCGAGAGCGACGAAGCGATCCATCCGAACCCGTTGACACCTTTCGGGGCTCCGTGGTTGAGTTGCACCTGCAATTTCCGACCTCCCGAGTAGGAGATCGATCTGGTGATCAGGACACGAGCCGCAGGGGTGGTGGGGACGATGATCCCTTCCCGCCTGTGCTGTCCGGGTCCCCCGTCGCTCCGGCCCGAGCAATGACGCCCGGGCCTTCGCGCCGACACCCCACCCCGGCCCTGTGCCCGAGGACATCGCCCCCTTGACACGTGGCAGCGGCCCCGCGGCACCCATGTAGTGGTCGAACGCTCGAAGGGATGACCGTCCCGGAAGGAGGAACGGATGACCGAGTACGCCAAGCCCGAGGTGCTGGTCGAGACCGACTGGCTCGAGGAGCACGTCGGGGACCCCGGCGTCCGCATAATCGAGGTGGACGAGGACTCGGCCGCCTATGAGAAGGGTCACATCGAGGGCGCCGTCGGCTGGAACTGGTCGACCGACCTGCACGCCAAGGTGGTCCGCGACTACCTGAGCCGGGTCGACCTGTCCGACCTGCTTTCCCGCGCAGGGGTCGGTGAGGACACCACCGTGGTCCTCTACGGAGGGAACAACAACTGGTTCGCTGCCTACGCCTACTGGATCTTGAAGCTCCGTGGCTTCGACGCCGTGAAGCTTCTGAACGGCGGGCGGAAGAAGTGGGAGCTCGAGAGCCGCCCGCTCACGCAGGATGTGCCGTCCTACGCGGAGAGCACGATCGCGCTCTCGGCCCCGGAGAAGCCCGAGATCCGCGCGCTTCGGGATGAGGTGCTCACCAAGGTGGGCGGCGCCACAGTGGGCTTCGTTGACGTCCGCTCGCCCGAGGAGTACCGGGGCGAGAAGCTCGCGCCGGACCACCTGCCGCAGGAGCAGGCACAGGTTCCCGGCCACATCGCCGGCGCCGCGAACATCCCGTGGGCGAAGGCGGCCAACGAGGACGGGACGTTCAAGAGCGCCGACGAACTGAAGGCCTTGTACGAGGCCGAGGGCATCACCGGTGAGGGTGAGATCATCGCGTACTGCCGGATCGGGGAGCGATCCAGCCACACGTGGTTCGCGCTGCAGGAACTGCTCGGGTACGGGAACGTCAAGAACTACGACGGTTCGTGGACCGAGTACGGCTCCCTCGTGGGCGCGCCGGTCGAGAAGGGCTGACCTCTCTTAGGCAGGGGCGGGCGGCTT
>Ga0209521_10000692_pt1 | contig 26597 bp, 41 predicted proteins | sample Rifsed19ft4_FD_184016 | JGI IMG/M metagenome (GOLD analysis project Ga0209521, IMG submission 184016) | Soil microbial communities from Rifle, Colorado, USA - sediment 19ft 4 (version 2) | ecosystem: Environmental > Terrestrial > Deep subsurface > Rock core/Sediment | place: Rifle, Colorado...
AACAGGGTTCGAAATTCGCCATTCGCGAAGGCGGTCTGACCGTCGGCGCTGGCGTTATCACCAAGATTCTCGAATAAGGGAAAACATGGCTAAGCAACGCATTCGCATTCGCCTGAAAGCATACGATCATCGTGTATTGGATCAATCCGCCAAGCGGATTGTTGAAACAGCTGAACGCAGTGGCGCGCAAGTAGTCGGTCCTGTACCGCTGCCCACCAGCATTGAGCGTTTCACCGTTCGCCGCTCGACCTTCATCGACAAGGACTCGCACGAGCACTTCGAAATCCGCACCCATAACCGTCTGATCGACGTTTTAGACCCGGATTCAAAAACCATTGACATGCTCATGCGCCTTAACCTGCCGGCTGGCGTCGACATCGAGATCAAGATTTAACAGAACTTTGAAAGTGTGAAATACCGGCACGCGAATGCGCGCCGTGATCGTACGGCGCACCTCTGAATTATCCATGTCATTGAAATGGCTGCAATGACTTCAGCCGATTTTCGTTCGGCTGAAGTCATTGTACTGAAATCAGAAGATTGCACCAAAATGTTAGACAACCCTGTTCAAATATGCAGAGTTGATTTATAATCGTAAGGTTTTGGGTGTAAACCCAACCGAGAGTTGGAAAAGAGCTGATCTGTGGGCGCATACCAAACCCCACAATGACGCAGCAGATAGCTGACTATCCAACGTCAGGGATGATGCAGCCAAGCCCAGGCTGACAGTCCCGGGAATTCTGAACGTCAAGGAGAACAATCGAGATGTTTAAAGGGCTGATCGGGAAGAAAATCGGCATGACCCAGATTTTCGATGAGAGTGGTGCGGCTATTCCAGTCACCGTTATCGAAGCTGGGCCATGTTTCGTTACCCAGATTAGACGACCAGAAAACGACGGCTATTCAGCCGTCCAGTTGGGTTTTGCAGAAGTTAAGCCTAAGCGTCTGACGGGCGGCCAGCTCGGCCACCTCAAGCGCGAAGGGTTCAACCTGCCTCCGCTGCGCTTTTTGCGCGAATTCCGTGCCAAATCCCCCGAAGTCAAAGAAGGGGATCAATTAACCGTTGAAGCGTTCTCGGTGGGGGAGCGCGTGGATGTTGTCGGTACTAGCAAGGGTAAGGGTTTTGCTGGAGCAGTAAAGCGCTACCATTTCGCCGGTGGTCCGAAGACCCATGGTCAATCGGATCGACACCGTGGACCTGGTTCCCGCGGCTCTGGTACCACACCCGGTCGTGTCTACAAAGGATCTCGTGGCCCCGGTCATATGGGCGATGAACGTGTCACTTCACAGCACCTTAAGGTGGTCCTGGTAGATGTTGAGCGCAACCTGTTGGGTGTGCGCGGTGCGATTCCTGGTCCTCGTGGAGGCCTGGTCATCATTCGTGAGGCCCGCAAGCAGTAGGCCTGCGACGCCGGATCATACCTGGACTACGGGAGCAACTAGAAATGTTAGCAGATGTCTTCAATATGGAGGGCAAGAAGGTCAATCAGGTTGAATTACCTGAAATGATCTTTGGTGCCCCAGTCAATATCGATCTTATGCACCAGGCCTATGTTCGCCAGATGGCGAACGCGCACCTGGGCACCCACGACACAAAAGTCCGCAACGAAGTGGCTGGCGGCGGTCGTAAACCCTGGAAACAGAAGGGTACCGGCCGGGCACGTCAGGGTTCCATCCGGGCAGCGCAATGGAAGGGCGGCGGTCGTATCTTTACACCCCATCCCCGTTCCTACAATCAGGACATGCCCCGCAAAATGCGCCGGGCTGCCCTGCGCTCCGCTCTCTCGGTGAAAGCCGCCGAGGCTTCGATTGTCGTCGTGGACGAACTAAAAATTGCCGAACCGCGTACTCGTCTGATGGCCAGTGCACTGAATTTACTGGTAGGCGAGTCAAGCGCCCTGGTTCTTATTCCAGAAAAAACCAACTATGACAACGTCATCCTGTCCAGCAGCAATCTGCCGGCCACCAAGGTGATGCTCGCGGGTTACCTCAACATTCGCGATCTTCTGACGTTCGACAAAGTTGTCCTGCCCCTGGCAGCTCTGGAAATTATTCAAAGCAACCTGGGTTAGGAGGAGGAAAACATGACAAACATATTTGATGTTCTCCGCCGCCCGTTGGTGACTGAAAAAACGAACTATCAGGTCAATCGCCTTCACCAGTACGTGTTTGAAGTGGCTGACAAAGTCACCAAGACGCAGGTGAAAGACGCCGTAGAGACCATTTTCGATGTAACCGTGTTGCGCGTGAACATTCTCAATGTTCCGGCCAAACGCACCCGTCGGGCACGCAGCCGCCGCCTCATGGTTCGTAACGCTGCTTATAAGAAAGCCGTTGTCACCCTGGCGCCTGAAGATAGAATTCCCATCTTTGAAGGGGTTGAATAATGGCGATTAAAATTTATAAACCAGTAACCCCCGGTCTACGCAACATGACCGGCTACGGCTTTGAAGAAATCACCAAGTCGAAACCCGAGCGCTCACTGCTCGTGCTGCGCACCGCGCATGCTGGCCGCAACAACACCGGCCGCATCACAGTGCGGCATCAGGGCGGCGGCAATCGCCAGTACATTCGCCTGGTGGACTTCAAACGTAACAAGTTGGAAATTCCTGCCAAGGTCGCGGCCATCGAGTACGACCCAAACCGCACCGCCCGCCTGGCCTTGCTGGTGTTCGTTGATGGCGAAAAACGCTACATCATCGCACCGGTTGGCCTGAAAGTTGGCGACATCGTGGTTTCAGGCAAAAACGCCGATATCCGCCCTGGCAACAATTTGCCCATTTCCAACATCCCGGTTGGCACGATGATCCACAACATCGAGCTCAAGGAAGGCCGCGGCGGACAGCTGGTACGCTCCGCTGGCACCGCTGCCCAACTGCTGGCTAAAGAAGGCGACTACGCCCAGGTGCGTTTACCTTCCGGTGAGGTTCGCCTCATCCGCCAGGTGTGCTTCGCCACCATCGGCCAGGTCGGTAATCTGGATCACAGCAATATCAAACTGGGAAAAGCCGGCCGCAAGATCCACATGGGCATCCGCCCCACGGTGCGCGGTACTGCGATGTCCCCGCGCGACCATCCGCATGGTGGTGGCGAAGGCCGCCAGCCTACCGGTATGGCAGGACCCAAGAGTCCCTGGGGCCGCCCCACTCGTGGGTATCGGACCCGCCGCAACAAGACCAGCGACAAGTACATCGTACGCCGTCGCACGGCCAAGCGGTAATCGGCCCAGGTTGATAGGTTGAAACCGAGAAAGAAGGACGAGATATGTCACGTTCATTAAAGAAGGGTCCGTATTTTGACCCGAAGTTGCTGAAAAAAATCGAGCAGATGAACACCCGCGGTGATAAAAAGGTCGTTCGCACCTGGAGCCGGGCTTCAGTGATCTTCCCCCAAATGGTGGGTCACACGGTCGCAGTGCACGATGGCCGCCGGCATGTGCCGATTTACATCACCGAAAATATGGTTGGCCATCGCCTGGGCGAGTTCGCACCGACCCGCCACTTCCGCGGTCACATGGCGGAAAAGTCCACGAAGAGGTAGAAAATGGCTTCTGATATTCGTGCTGAACTGAAAAATCTATCCGTGTCCGCTCAAAAAGTGCGCCTGGTAATTGACATGGTGCGCGGCAAGCGGGCCAATGATGCCCTGGATATTCTGGCGTTCACCAACAAAGGCTCCGCGTCCGACCTGCGCAAGCTGGTTGCCTCGGCAGTCTCCAACGCCGAAGAGAACTTTGGCGTCAATCGCGACGACCTGTATATCTATAAGATAACAGCCGATGAAGCACCCACCCGAAAGTGGCGCCGCTTTGGAGCTCGTGGCCGTTTCAAGCCGTTACTGCGGCGATCGTCGCACGTGACCGTAATCTTGCGGGAGCAAGAGTAAGAATCGGGCTGGCTGGCAGACCTTCTGACAAGAAGGTAACCGGCAAGCAAGAGACAGACACCAGGAGAAATTATGGGTCGTAAAGTACATCCGATTGGGTTTCGTCTGGGCGTTCACCAACCATGGGAAGGCCGCTGGTTCGCTGATGGCGCCGAATATACCGATCAACTGCACCAGGATTTCGCAATCCGCAAGTTGATTTTCGCCAGCGCCGACAAGGCTGGCATCGCCAAGGTTGAGATTGAGCGTTACCCGGGCAAAGTGAAGGTCATCGTTCACACCGCTAAACCCGGTATATTGATTGGCCGTAAAGGTGAAACCGTCAAAAAGGTCCGCACCGACCTCGAGGCGCTTACCAAAAAGAAGATCGATCTTGACATTAAAGAGATTAAATCGCCGGACTGTGACGCGTTTCTGGTTGCCCAGAACATCGCCGGGCAGATCCAGCGCCGGGTTGCCTACCGCCGCGCCATGAAACGCGCGCTGCAACAGGCAATGCGCCAGGGCGCTCTGGGAATCAAGATCGAAGTAGCTGGCCGCTTGAGCGGCGCAGAAATGGCCCGCAGCGTCTGGCTGCGCGAGGGGCGTGTGCCTCTGCAGACGATCCGCGCGAACATCGATTTCGCGCGAGCCGAAGCTTTGACCACTTATGGCAAAATCGGCATCAAAGTCTGGGTTTATCTGGGCAACGTCTTGCCAGGTGTGGAAGAGAAAGCCGAATCCACCGAAGGCGTTTATGTTAGTGAATAAACCTTGCGCTGGGTCATTCCCAAAGCGTGATGAGAGAGGTTAGCAGCTATGTTGATGCCAAAACGTGTAAAGTGGCGCAAGCAGCAGCGCGGTAACATGCGGGGTCTGGCTTTGCGTGGAGCAGAACTCTTGTACGGCGAGTTCGGTCTCCAGGCAATGGAACCGGGTTGGGTAACCGCCCGCCAGATCGAAGCCGCCCGCCGCGCCGTTGTCCGCCAGATGAAACGCCGTGGAAAGGTCTGGATCAGAATCTTCCCGGACCATCCCTATACTCAGAAACCCCCGGAAACTCGTATGGGTAAAGGTAAAGGGAATGTGGAATACTGGGTGTCGGTCGTAAAGCCCGGGCGCATTATGTTCGAAGTGGGTGGTTTACCCAGTGACCAGGCGCTCGAAGCCCTGCACCAGGCTTCCTATAAATTGTCGATCAAGACCAAAGTTATTGCTCGGCATGAAGGTCCTTCAGGAGAATCAGCATGAACAACGAGCAGATTCGCCTGATGTCGATCGATGAACTGAAAATCAAACTGGCGGATACCCGTCAGGAGTTGATGAACCTGCGTTTCCAGGTTGTTACCGGGCAGTTGACTGATACCAGCCGGTTGAAGGTCACCCGCCGCTTAATTGCTCGCTATATGTCCGTTCTTCGCGAGCGCGAACTTTCACAAGAGCGGGAAGGTGGAAAATGAACACTCGGCGTCGATTAACCGGTGTTGTTACCAGCAACAAAATGCAGAAGACGGTCGTGGTGAAGATCACCCGCACCTATTCTCACCCTTTGTATAAAAAAGTGGTGCATTCGTCCAGCAAGATCAAAGCCCACGACATCCTCGGCTGCCAGATCGGCGATGAAGTTGTGATCGTGGAAACTGCTCCCATCTCCCGCGAGAAGGCCTGGGCAGTCGAATCGATCGTGAAGCACCAATATGTTGAAATCGAGCCACCTGGCGAAGGAGCATAAGCATGATCCAGCAGGAGTCTCGTATAAAAGTTGCAGATAATACCGGTGCCCGCGAATTGCTGGTTATCCATGTGTCGGGTGGTTCCACCCGCCGTTATGGTTCCATTGGCGATATCGTCGTCGCCACGGTGAAATCGGCAACTCCCCAGGGGTCGGTCAAGAAAAGCGAGATCGTCAAGGCTGTCATCGTGCGCTGTTCCAAAGAATGGCGTCGTGAAGACGGTTCCTCTATTCGCTTTGACGACAATGCTGCGGTGATCCTGGATACCGATGGTGTCAATCCAAAAGGCACTCGTATCTTCGGACCGGTCGCTCGTGAGCTCCGTGAAAAGGGCTTCATGAAAATCGTCTCCCTTGCACCGGAAGTTATCTAGGCAGGGAGCAGGAGCGAAACGATGAATTTGAAAATCCATAAAGGCGATACGGTCGAAGTCATTAGCGGCCGTTTGGAAGACAAAGGCAAGCGCGGCGAAGTCATTCGCGTGCTGCCCAAGGATGAACGGGTTGTGGTTCAGGGCGTGAACTTGCGCACCAAGCACCAACGCCAGGTCCAATCACAGGGCCGCACCATTTCTCCGGGAAAAGTGCGCTTCGAGGCACCGCTCGACGTCTCCAATGTCATGCTGGTTTGCCCCAAGTGCAGCAAAGCGACCCGTGTGGGACTCTCCCGCTCGGAAGATGGCAAATCTGTGCGGGTTTGCAAACATTGCGAATCCATCATCGACGAATAGGCCATCGGAGCTAGATTATGAACATTATGAAAGAACGTTATCAGAAAGAAGTGGCCCCTGCGCTGTTCAAGGAATTGAACTTGACCAACGTTATGCAGGTGCCGCGCGTCACCAAAGTGGTCATCAACATCGGTCTGGGCGAAGCAATGGATAACCCCAAAGCTTTGGAAGCAGCCAGCGGCGATTTGGCCAAGATCACCGGTCAAAAACCGGTCATCACCAAAGCCCGCACCAGCATTGCTGCCTTCAAACTGCGCGAAGGGCGAGCAATTGGCACCATGGTCACCCTGCGCGGCGACCGTATGTGGTCTTTCCTCGACCGTTTGATGAATATCGTTTTGCCGCGCGTGCGCGACTTCCGCGGAGTTTCCGCAGAAGCTTTCGACGGACGCGGCAACTACACCCTGGGCTTGCGGGAGCAGATCATCTTCCCGGAAATCGAATATGACAAGGTCGATAAAGTCCGTGGGATGGAAATTACCGTCGTAACGACGGCGCCGTCGGATGATCAGGCTGCCAAATTGCTGCAGCTGCTTGGTATGCCTTTCAGGAAGGACTAGTATGGCCAAGAAATGCATGGAATATCGTGAAAAACGGCGCGAATTCAAGGTCCAGATTCGCAACCGCTGCCGCCTGTGCGGCCGCCCGCGTGGATTTATACGTCGTTTTGGTCTTTGCCGCATTTGCTTCCGGGAACTTGCTCTCTCAGGGAAGATCCCCGGCGTGACTAAGGCATCCTGGTAGCCCCAGGCCGGAGGTAGGCATGAGTGTAAATGATCCAATTGCTGATATGTTGACCCGCGTACGGAATGGCATGATGATTGGCCTGCCCGTTATCGCGATGCCGAATTCAAAAATTAAGGCAGAGATTGCCCGCGTCCTCAAAGAAGAGGGCTTCATCGATGGCTACGAAGTCGTTGATGGCGAAAAAACGTTCGAGCGTGTCCTGCGCGTCCGCCTCAAGTACGTCGGCGAGCGCCGCCAGCGACAACCGGTCATCACCGGAATCGTACGTGTCAGCCGGCCGGGCCGTCGCGTTTATACCCGTAAACAGGAAATTCCCTGGATCCTTTCCGGTCTGGGAATCGCTATCCTGTCCACCCCCAAGGGCGTCATGACCGGGCAGCGAGCTCGCCAGTTGAATGTTGGCGGCGAGATCATCTGCAAGGTTTGGTAGCCCGGAAAGCGCACAGGAGGATAAATCGTGTCCCGAATTGGTCGCTTACCGGTGGTTATCCCCGCGGGCGTGCAGGTGGACCTGGCTGGTTCGCTGGTGCATATTAAAGGCCCCAAGGGCGAGATGAAGCGTGAATTTTCCCAGGCAGTATCCATTGCCTTTGAAAATGGGCAAATCGACGTTTCTCGCAGCTCTGAAGAAGCCAATGTGCGCGCGCTGCACGGGATGACCCGGGCATTAATTCAAAATATGGTGACCGGCGTAAGCCAGGGATTCACCAAGGTGCTTGAAATCGATGGCGTTGGTTATCGCGCCGAGATGGATGGTAAAAACCTGAAATTGTTTGTTGGTTACTCTCACCCCGTTATTGTGGAACCGGAAGATGGTATCTCCTTTGAAGTAGATACCAAAACCCGCCAGGTGAAGGTGAACGGTTACGACCGCGAGGTCGTCGGGCAGGTGTCCGCGGACATCCGCAAAATCCGTCCCCCGGAACCGTATCATGGTAAAGGCATCCACTATCTGGGTGAAAAGATCCGCCGTAAAGCTGGTAAGGCCGGCAAGGCCAAGAAGTAGGTGATGGCGTATGTCTAAATTAAATCGAACCGAAGCAAGAATCCGCAGACACCGCCGCGTGCGCAAGTTCATTGCTGGCACACCGGCCCGGCCGCGACTGGCTGTTTTCCGCAGCCTGTCGGAAACCTACGCTCAGGTGATCGATGACCAGGCTGGTCACACCCTGGCTGCCGCTTCCACCATTGACCATGAACTTAACGGTAAATTGGACGGAAAAACCAAAACTGAGCAGGCTCGACTGGTGGGAGAACTCGTCGCCAGACGTGCCAAAGACAAGGGCGTCAAAGAGGTCGTGTTCGACCGCGGCGGTTTCCGCTATGTTGGTCGAGTCAAAGCATTGGCCGATGCTGCCCGAGAGTCTGGCCTGGTTTTCTAGGCTGATCTGTGATCAAAGATAAAGGGCCTGACTATGGAAATGACTGATTATTCAAATATGGAAAAGCAATTCGAAGAGCGCGTCATCGAGATCGCTCGCGTGGCTAAAGTCGTCAAAGGCGGTCGCCGCTTCCAGTTCCGTGTCACCGTTGTCGTCGGCGATGGCCACGGCAGCATTGGGCTGGGAATCGGCAAAGCCAATGCCGTACCGGATGCCATGCGCAAAGCGACCGAGCGTGCTCATAAGACCATCCGCAGCGTCGCGATGACTGGCACAACCATCCCGCATGAGGTCACTGGCCGCACGGCTGGGGCCAAGGTGCTGCTCAAACCGGCTTCGGCTGGTACGGGCGTCATCGCAGCGGGCGGCGTACGTGCCGTTCTCGAGTCCGCCGGATACCACGACATTCTGACCAAATCGATGGGCAGCGCCAATGTTCTCAATGTGGTGAAAGCCACCTTCGAGGCTTTGGACCAGCTCAAATCGCCAGAAGAAGAAGCGGTCCGCCGCGGTAAACCCGTCAGCGAACTGCTGCCCTTCTGGGAGCGGAGGAAGAATGGCTAAGAAAAAAGAAACCAAAAAGATGCTGCGCATCACTTTGGTTAAGAGCGCCATTGGCTACTCGGAACGGCATAAAGCGACTGTTCGGGCGCTTGGCCTGCGCCGCATGAACCAAAGTGTGGTGCAAGAAGATACCCCGGTGCTGCGTGGCATGCTGCGCAAAGTGAATCACCTGGTATTAATTGAAGAGCAGGGTGCGTAATGAAACTGAATGATCTTGTGCCAAATGAAGGCGCCAAAAAAGAACGCAAACGCGTTGGCCGTGGTATCTCCGCTGGACAAGGTAAAACCAGCGGTAAAGGTACCAAAGGCCAGTCGTCGCGCTCGGGTGAGGGCGGTCATCAGTACCGCCAGGGTGGTAACCTGCCTATCTACCGCCGCTTACCCTTCATGCGCGGTGAGGGCTTTACCCCGCCCAATCAGGTTGAATATAACGAAGTCAACCTGACCCAGCTTGCGGCGAAATTTCCCGCCAAAAGTGTTGTAACTCCGGAAACCCTGGCCGAAGCAAATTTGCTTCACAAACTGGCCAATCCGGTTGTAATCCTTGGCCGTGGTGAAATTGCCGTAGCGCTGACTGTTCGTGTCCAGCGCGTCAGCAAAGGCGCCCAGGCCAAAATTGAGGCTGCCGGTGGCAAGGTTGAAATCATCGCCTGAGCCCAGGTATAAGGAGACCCACGCATGAAGCGGTCAGCATGGCGCTATCTCTGGAAATCGGAAGACATCCGAAAAAAGCTACTCATCACCCTGATGCTGCTGGTGCTCTACCGGCTGGCAGCCAACATCCCGGTCCCTGGGATTAACCGCGAGGTAATTCAGAGTGTCGTCTCTTCGACGGGCGCAGCTGGAACGCTGTTTGGCCTGCTCGATCTGCTTTCTGGTGGAACCATCTCAAACTTCTCCATTTTGGCGATGGGGGTTTATCCCTACATCACCGCGCAGATTATCCTGCAGCTGCTGGTGCCGATCATTCCGGCACTCGAACGCCGCATGAAGGAAAATCCCCGCGAAGGCCAGAAGTGGATGGAAAAGTGGACCATCATTCTGACCGTGCCGATGGGCTTGCTATCGGCGATTGGACAGATTAACATTTTCAACTCTTTGGCCGGGCAGACCGGTCAAACCGTGCTGAACTTTGCATACGGCTTCAGCGGCGCCAGCCTGCTGCCGACCTTGACAATCCTCGTCGCCATGGTCGCCGGTACCATGCTGGGCATCTGGCTGGGGCAATTGATCTCCGAATATGGTATTCCTAACCAGGGCCTTTCGCTGATCATTTTCTCCGGTATCGTTTCTCAAATGCCGCAACAGTTGATCGGCCTATGGAGCGATAAACAAAACGGCTGGTGGCTCACCATTGTGATTCTGCTGATCATGGCACTGACTATCTTTGCGATCGTCTACGTCCAGCAGGGGCGCCGCAACGTGCCGGTGCTCTTCCCAGGCCGCCGCGTTGGCAACCGCATGTCCATGCCGGTGCGCAGCAACCTACCGTTGATGGTCAACATGGCCGGCATGATCCCACTGATCTTTGCTCAGTCGCTCTTGTTGTTCCCCGCCATCATTGCCAGTTACTTCATTAACTCCAAGACTGTTTGGGTGGCAAGCCTGTCCTCCGGCATCTACAACATCTTCGGCGGTCAGAGCGGCTGGTATGCCATCTTGTACTTTGTGATGGTCGTAGCCTTCACCTTCTTCTATACAGACGTGCTTTTCGCTCAACAGAACTACGGTGAAACACTCAAGCGGCAAGGCGCCCAGATCCCTGGCGTGCTGCGCGGCCCAGCCACGCAAAAATATTTGACTAAAGTGCAGCGTCGTATCACTTTCCCCGGCGCGTTCTTCCTGGGCTTCGTGGCGGTGCTGCCGTTCATTTTGAACCTCTTCCTGCCGGCATCAGCCCGCAATGCGGGTCTGTTGATCACCGCTGCTGGTCTGCTGATTGTGGTAGGCGTGGTTCGCGATACCTTTACCATCATCGAAACCGAGCTCAAGCTGCACGGTTACGATGAAAGCCTGATCAAGGGATAGACTGCGATATGGGTAAATACATTGTCCTGCTTGGTCCTCCAGGCGCAGGAAAAGGTACGCAAGCCGAGGTCCTCTCCGAGAAGACCGGTTTGGCGCACATTTCCTCAGGCGACATCTTTCGCGAAAACCTGAAAGCCCAAAGCGAGCTGGGAAAACTGGCTCAGGGCTTCATGAACCGCGGCGAGCTGGTGCCGGACGATGTAACCATTGCCATGATCCGCGAACGGCTTAGCCGCCCGGATTGCGCAGCCGGAGCCATTTTGGATGGTTTCCCGCGCACCCCGGCCCAGGCTCAAGCTCTTTCGGACATGCTCGCACAATTGGATGGCAAAGTGGTGAGTGTTCCTTATATCTCGGTACCAGCCGCGGTGCTCGTTGAACGGTTGAGCGGCCGCTGGACCTGCCGGGCGCAAGGGCACATCTATCACAGCCTGTTCAATCCGCCCCTCAAGGACGGGATCTGCGACGAAGACGGTTCTGAACTCTACCAACGGGAAGACGATCAACCCGCCACAGTTGAGCGCCGCATTCGTGTCTATCTCGAACAAACCAGCCCGCTTATCGATCACTACCGCCAGACTGGTTTGTTAGTCGAGGTTGACGGTACTCAATCCATCGATCATGTGACCAGTGCATTGCTGGCAGCTGTAGCTTAGTTAAGGAAACGTCTGAATGTCCTGGGAACGCCAAATCACCATCAAATCTGCCGCTGAGCTAGCGCTTATGCAGCAGGCTGGCCAGATCAACGCGGAAGCGTTGGCGGCTGCGCGTGATGCGGCTCATCCCGGGGCTTCCACCGCGGACTTGAACGATGCGGCCGAAGCGGTGCTTCACAAGTACGGTGTTTACTCGCCGTTCAAAAACTACCCAGGTCCTTACCCGTACCCCGCCAGCACCAACGTCAGTATCAACGAAGAACTGGTGCATGGCATCCCTACCTCAAAGCGCAAGCTGCGTGAAGGGGACATCGTTTCCATCGATTGCGGTACGGTTTATGAAGGGTTCGTCGCTGACTCGGCCATCACAGTGCCGGTCGGCAAGGTCTCAGACCAGGTTGCCAACCTGCTCGAAGTCACCGAAGGCTCGCTCTACGCTGCGATCGACCAGATGGTGGCTGGCAATCATGTCGGAGATGTTTCTGCCGCGGTGCAGAAATTCGTGGAAGATCGCGGGTTGCAAGTTACCCGTGAGTACACCGGCCATGGTGTTGGGCGCGATATGCATGAAGGCCCGCAAATGCCAAACTACGGCATCGCCGGACGCGGCATGCAGCTGCGGGTTGGCATGACGATCGCCATCGAACCCATGGTGTTAATCGGCTCGCCGTTTACACGCGTGCTGGCTGATCAATGGACAGTCGTGTCGCGAAACGGTTTACCGACTGCCCACTATGAGCACACGGTCGCGGTCACTGAAAACGGTCCGCGCATCCTGACTCTACTGGCTAATGGCGCAAGCCCTGGACGAATCCAATTTCCTCGGGTATAATCGAGTCTTTGGCTGTCCTTGTAGCATTATGTGAGGAGTATCCGATCATGAAAGTATCACCATCCATCCGAAAACGCTGCGCGAAATGCAAAGTCGTTAAGCGTTCCGGAACCTTGTATATCATTTGCGAAAACCCAAAGCACAAACAGCGACAGGGATAAGGAAATATGGCGAGAATTGAAGGTGTCGACCTTCCGCGCAACAAGCGGATAGAAACTGCTCTGACCTATATTTTTGGGATCGGCCCTACTCGGGCACACAAGATCCTGTCGGGTACCAAGGTCAATCCGGACATCCGGGTTAAGGACCTGAGCGAAACAGATGTCAATCTGATTCGTGAATTCATTGGTCAAAACTTCGAGGTAGAAGGCGATCTGCGCCGCAAGGTGCAGATGAACATCAAGCGCTTAATTGAAATCGGCTGCTATCGCGGCCTGCGCCACCGCCGTAATCTGCCCGTGCACGGCCAACGCACCCGCACTAATTCACGCACGCGCAAAGGCCCAAAGAAGACCGTTGCTGGTCGCGGCCGCCGTCGTGGAGCTACCAAGAAATAATCTGGCAAATAGCGCTGGCTGGTTTTGGGGTCCTTCCCACCCCAGCGGCCAACTGGCTGGCGCAGCCCAGTTTATGGATTACGCTGTACTCTGATGTAAATTGAGGTTGATAGCGAGGAACTATGGCACAGAATGTACGATCAGCGCGCCGCACGAGCGCGCCGCGTAAAGTAAAGCGCACGCTGTCCTCTGGACAGGTGCACATTTACGCGTCATTTAACAATACCATCATCACCGTGACAGATCAGCAAGGCAATGCCGTTTGCTGGGCGAGTGCGGGATCGGCCGGCTTCAAAGGTTCTCGTAAGAGCACCCCGTTTGCCGCCCGTCTGGCTGCCGAGCAAGCGCTCAAAGCCGCACAGGCTATGGGCCTGCAGGAAGTCGATATGATTGTCAAAGGCCCCGGTCCCGGACGCGAATCTGCAATTCGGGCCATCCAGGGCATGGGTATTAAAGTGCGATCCATTTCGGATATCACCCCGGTTGCCCACAACGGCTGCCGGCCTCCGAAGAAACGCCGCGTCTAATTTTTTTGAGAGAGGGAAGGTATGGCTAGATATATTGGTCCGGTTTGTAAACTATGCCGGCGTGAAGGTTTCAAAATGTTTTTGAAAGGCGAGCGCTGCTTTACCGCTAAGTGTGCGTTCGAGCGCCGCGCTTTTGCTCCTGGTGAGCACGGACGAGCCGGCGCTGGCCGTGGCGGTTCAGACCGCGCCTCCGACTATGCCCGTCAACTGCGCGCCAAACAACAGGCCCGCCGCACGTACGGCGTACTCGAAGCCCAATTCCGCCGCTATTTCGGCGTCGCCCGACGTACGAAAGGCATGACCGGCTTCACTTTACTGCAAATGCTTGAACAACGGTTGGATAACGTCGTTTATCGCATGGGCTACGCTGTCAACCGGGCAGAAGCCCGTCAGTTGGTTAATCATGGTCACTTCAATGTCAACGGCCGTCGCATGAGCATCCCATCCATGCTGGTGAAACCAGAGGATGTGGTTGAGGTCCGCGAAGGCTCCCGTAGTAAACCATTTTTCAAAGATCTTTCTGACTATGCCGAAAAACGGGCCTGCGCAAGTTGGCTCGACCGCGATCTAAAGAAGCTGAGTGGCAAGGTCTTGCGCCTGCCCGAACGCGCCGAGATCGACGGTAACCTTAATGAACAGCTGATCGTCGAGTATTACTCTCGGTAATCCTGTCGGAGTGCAAATGTGTGATTTTCGTGCATCGGAAAGGGGTGTAACTTGTGTGCCTTGAGTAATATGGTCAAGCCGAAGGTTGAGCGAGACGGAGAGGCCCGTAATTACGGGAAGTTCGTTATTAGTCCCCTTGAACGGGGATTTGGCGACACCCTCGGTAATGCACTTCGTCGTGTTTTGCTTTCATCATTGGATGGCGCGGCAGTAACGTCGGTGCGTATTACCGATGTTCTCCACGAGTTCAGTGAAATTCCCGGTGTCCGGGAAGACGTCATCCAGGTTCAGTTGCAGATCAAGCAGCTGCGGTTGGTGCTCCACGATGTGGAATCCTCCCACCTGCACCTGGACGTGCGCGGCGAAGGTACGGTAACCGGTGCCGATATTCAGGTTCCCGCCGAGGTTGAAATTGTCAACCCCGACCTGTACCTGTTTACGGTAGACGACAGCCGCACCCGCTTCGAACTGGACATGGTGGTGGAACGTGGACGCGGCTATTCACCTGCTGCTGACCGCTCCGGCCGCCTGCCCATTGGCGAGCTGCCCGTGGACGCCATCTACAGCCCGGTAACCCGTGTCAATTTCACGGTTGCCGCCGCCCGTATTGGCCAAAACACCAATTATGAAAAATTGGTTTTGGAAATCTGGACAGATGGAACCATCGCTCCTGAAAAAGCGTTGGGTACCGCTTCCAAAGTTCTCATCGATCACTTGCGTATGGTGTCTGGCATTAGCGAAGACACAATCATGCTGGCAGCCGAGAAAGAAATCTCCGGCAGCCGCCTGACAAGTGAAGCCGCTGAAACCCCCATCGAAAACCTGGACCTGTCTGTGCGCGTCTTCAATTCGTTGAAACGCACCGGCATCACCACGGTCGGCGATGTGCTCGAGCTGCTCGAGAAGGGTGACGAAGCAGTCATGTCCATCCGCAATTTCGGCGAGAAGAGCCTGGATGAGCTGCGACAGAAGATGCAGGAAAAAGGTTTCCTGCAAAACGAAAACGAGACGGAGTAAGAGTTATGCGTCACAAGATTTCTGGCTATAGACTGAGTCGGACCAAGGACCAGCGCATTGGATTGCGCCGGACTTTGATCAACCAGCTTTTTGAACATGAACGCATGCAAACTACCCGCGCCAAAGCCATGGCCATCCGCGGCGAAGCCGAAAAGATGATCACCATTGCCAAAAATAGCGCGAACGGCAGCGATATCGATAAAGTTAACGCCCGCCGTCTGGTAGCAGCCCGCCTGGCGAATGCGAACACTGTCAAAAAACTGTTCGACGACATCGGACCGCGGTTCGCAAACCGCCCCGGTGGTTATACTCGTGTATTCAAACTGGGCCCTCGGCTGGGTGATTCGGCCGAAATGGTCCTGATTGAGTTGGTTGAAGCGTAAGAACTTTCCGGGTAAGGTTACCGGAATGGAATGGCACATTACCAGGTTATCATAGCCTACGACGGCACAAACTTCCAGGGCTTTCAACGGCAGGGAAGCAGCCGAACGGTTCAGGCAGAAATAGAAGCCGCGTTACATCGCCTTGACTGGCAGGGTGACGCCATCTTCTATGCGGGACGCACCGACAGCGGTGTGCATGCCTCAGGTCAGGTCATTGCCTTCGACCTGGAGTGGGCGCACTCGCCAGAGAAGTTGGGACGGGCACTCAATGCCCACCTCCCGGCAGACGTGGCAGCCCGCGATGTGTGTCTGGCAGCAGCGGACTTTCATCCTCGCTACAAAGCGACCGCCCGCCGCTACCAGTACCATCTTTTCTGCCAGCCAAACCGCGACCCGCTGCGTGAACGGTATGCCTGGCGTGTCTGGCCGCAAGTGGAAAGCAGCCTGCTCATTCAGGCCGCTGCCAGCTTGCCCGGCACGCACGATTTTGCGGCATTCGGTTCACCTCTCAAACCGGGAGGCACCACCATCCGCACGATATTCGCGGCGGAGTGGGTAGCGGAAGAAGACGGCTGGTTATTCACAGTAACCGCCAATGCCTTCCTCTACCGCATGGTGCGGCGTCTGGTGTTTTTGCAAGTTCTGGTAGGGCAAAAGCAACTCTCATTAGAGAAATTTGCCTCCGCCCTCCAGTCTCCCAGCCCCCTGACACCAGGGCTTGCAAAACCAAACGGACTGGTTCTGGAACGTGTGCTTTTTTCGGATGATCGGCTAATAACGCAAGGGTCGTACCAAACCCTAATTGCAAGTGGAGATAAAGACAGTGGATAAGACGTACGTCGTTAAAGGAATACCAGAGTCGAATTGGCTGCTGGTGGACGCAGCGGACCAGAACTTGGGCCGTCTTGCCACGCAAATCGCTGCCTACCTGCTGGGAAAACACAAACCAACTTTTACCCCCGGCGTTGCTGTGGGCGATCATGTGGTAGTGGTGAATGCTGCTAAACTGGGTCTGAGCGAAAAACGCCTGGACACCAAGAATTACTACAAGCATTCCGGTTATCCCGGCGGTCTGAAAACAGTCGGTTTGCGCGAGCAGATCGCTACCCACCCGGATCGTGTGATTCGGGCTGCGGTGTGGGGCATGCTGCCCCATAACAAACTGGGCCGCCAGCTCATCAAGCGCTTGAAGGTCTACGGTGGTGCTGAGCACCCCCATACGGCGCAAACCCCGGAACCGGTTGCCAAATAAGGAGCAAGGAAACAAATGTCAGTTCAGTATATTGAAGGTATTGGACGCCGGAAAGAAGCCACCGCCCGCGTACGTCTCATGAGCGGGTCGGGCAAGTTCATCGTCAACCAGAAACTGGTGGAAGAATACTTCCCCCGCCTGGGCGACCGCGAAGCCATTCTCAAACCCTTTGAAGTCACCGGACAGGACGGAGCCACCTTCGACGTGACCGTACTGGTCAACGGCGGCGGTGTCACCGGTCAAACGGGTGCCGTCACGCTGGGTTTGGCCCGCGCTTTGGTCAAGTTGAACCCTGAATTCATTCCCGGTCTGCGCAAGTTCGGTCTGCTCACTCGCGATCCACGCATCAAGGAACGCAAGAAGCCAGGTCTCAAGCGCGCCCGCAAGGCACCGACCTACACCAAACGTTAAATCTGCCAGCAATCGGAAATCTCCGATTCTGGTAAATGCCGGGGCATGCGCAGGCAGTTTCTATGTCTGCGCATGCCTCGCATGTTAACTGCTAGAGGATTAGCCATGACAGAATCGACCCGCGGCATAACTTTACTCGGTCTTGGTCCCGGCGACCCGGCGCAGCTTACCCGCCAGGCCTGGGAGTGGCTCAACCGCATACCGGAAGTATACCTGCGCACCGCCCAACACCCGGTGATCGCTGGATTTCCACCTTCTCTGGCGGTTCATACTTTCGACGCGCTGTATGAAAAAGCCGATACATTTGAGCAGGTATATGCCGCCATAGTAGAGCAGGTGCTTGAACTAGGCCGGCGCCCGTCCGGGGTCACCTATGCGGTTCCAGGCCATCCGTTCGTGGCTGAATCCACCGGTCCAGAGATCGTCCAGCGCGCCCGCGCTGAGGGTTTGCCGATTCAAGTCATCGAAGGGTTGAGCTTTCTCGAGCCGGTTTTCTCGGCCCTGGGCATCGACCCGTTCCCGCGTCTGGCCCTGGTGGATGCCTTCGAGTTGGGTGCGCTGCACCATCCCAATTTTCCCCCAGATTCTCCGGTACTCATCACCCAGATCTTCGATGCCTTCAGCGCTTCAGCCGTCAAACTGGCGCTGACCGCCGTTTACCCGGACGAGCAAGCTGTCAAGCTGGTGCACGCTGCCGGCACAGCCGACCAGGTTGTGGAAGAATGCAAGCTCTACGAAATTGACCGAAGCCCGCATATCGGCCTGTTGACCGCATTATACGTACCGCCGCTGTCTGCCGACACCTCGCTGGAGTCCTTCCAGGAAGTGGTGGCTCGCCTGCGCGCTCCAGACGGCTGCCCATGGGACATGGAACAGACCCATAACACCTTGCGCAAATATTTACTGGAGGAGACCTACGAAGCCCTGGAAGCACTGGATGCGGAGGACCCCGATGCTTTACGCGAGGAACTTGGCGATTTAATGCTGCAAATTGTGCTGCATGCCCAAATCGGCGTCGAAGAGGGGGAATTCACCATGGCGGATGTGCTGCAGGGGATTAATCAAAAAATAGTGCGCCGCCACCCGCATGTTTTCGGCGAAACCAAGATCGACGGCGTGGATGGCGTCTTACAAAACTGGCAAAAGTTGAAAGAACAGGAACGTTTTGATAACGGGGTGGGGGAGACCAAAGGAATGTTGGACGGGGTGCCGAAAATCCTGCCGGCACTATCGCAATCCCAGGAGATTCAGGACCGCGCCGCCCGGGTTGGTTTTGATTGGCCAGATATCCAACCGGTCTATGAAAAGCTGTTCGAAGAAATCGAGGAAGTCCGTCAGGCGGAGGGTGACAACCAGCGCGCCGGCGAACTTGGCGATCTCTTATTCGCTGTGGTCAACCTGGTGCGCTGGTATAAAGTCGACGCGGAGAGTGCATTGCGCGCCGCCAATACCAAATTCCGCCGGCGCTTTGCTTATATCGAAAAACGTGCCCGCGAGACCGGCCGTGAATTGACCGGTATGACTCTGGCCGAAATGGATCAATGGTGGGACGAGGCCAAAGGGCTGGAGGGTTAGGGTCCGCGCAGCTCCGGCGAATCAAACCATAATCCGGAGATCAGGTGTGGTTCCGCCAGGTCGAACACCACACGCATGCTGACCTCGTTGTCTTTTTCGTAGGTCAGGCGGTATACCACCGTCGAAAAACTGTCATCCTGCAGCACAGTCACCAGATCGCTGGATTGGAAAACGCCAAGTTTGCTGTCCAGCATCGTCAGCAGCTCATTGAAGGCGGCTTCATCCATGCCGTTTTTCATTTCACCCGAAAAATCACGGGAAAACTGACTGTAGTCGCGCGCCAGCAGCCCCTCCAGGACATTCTCGCTGGCTGGCTGACCATATTCGAGCACGGCGTCGCGATCCGAGGTTTCCAAAACCCGCGGCTCCATCAGCGGAGCTTGAATCAGGGAACAGCCGGTAGCCGCAAGCAGGGCGATCAACACGATAAACTTGGTAACAGGCGTGAAATTGACCTTCATAAATTCCACCTTGAAATGGTTTTTGGGATTATTCCAACTAAATCTATAAAACCCATTATACCCCGTCAATGACCTCTGGCCGTGCCTGGCAAAAATTATGAAAATCGCTAAAGTTAACCTAACTTCAATAAAACAACTAAAAATATTAATAATATTAAACATAACGTAACAATTATTGAAAAACCACTTGACAAACAGCTAAAAAAGGTTAATATAAATAGGATATTCAGGTTATGCATCTGAGGAGGTCGTTATGGCAACCCAATCCTTTCCGGTCGGCGCTGCGCCTACAATTGAAGTCTCCACCGACGGTAATTTAAGAGTCAGCGGTTGGTCGCAGGAATCGGTCGAAGTACAGAACCGCAATGGAGAACCCCTGAGCGCAGAAGTTCAGGGAGACCGGCTGCGTTTCTATTGTGAGGAAGACCTGCTGCTCAAAGTGCCGATCCAGGCACGGCTTCAGGTCAACGTCGTGGAGGGTTCGCTGACGATTTCCGCGGTCATGGGTGAGGTAACCGTCCAATCGGTGGGCGGCAGCGTGACCCTTCAGGCTTGCGGCCCAGTCAGCTGCGTCAATATCTCGGGCCATTGCAAATTTACCGGCACTACCGGCGATTTACGCCTGCTCAACATCGGCGGAAACCTGAAAGGTTCGTCATCTTCCGGCAAGGTGACCGCATCCAATGTGGGCGGCAACATTAAATTGTTGGATGTGATGCTGGTTGACAAAGCCCACGCGGGCGGCAATATCAAGGTCAAACTGCCGGCTTCACCGCTCGAGTTGGAAGCTCTGGCGGGCGGCAATATCAAACTTTGGATTCCGCAGGATGCCAACTTCAATCTGGAAGCCCACAGCGGCGGGGAGAAAGTGGTTTTTCAGAGCGGGACAGAGCAGCAGCGTTACGTGACCGGGCGTCATAACGTGGCAATCGGCGCTGGCGGACCGCTGGTACGACTGCATGCTGGCGGCAATGTGTACATCCTTAACTCCGGTTGGGAAGAAGACCTGGTAGCCGAGGATTTCATCCCGGTGGAGGAGAACGCACCCGATTGGACTTCGGACATTTTCAATGACCGTATCCAACGGCGCATCGAGGCTAAGATGCGCGCGGCAGAGGCCAAAGCTCAGGCTGCCGGACGCCGCGCCGAAGCACAGCTGCGTCGGTTGGACCGCTTCCAAATTCCGCCGATTCCACCCATCCCCCCGATTCCGCCCATCCCCAACATTGGCGATTTTTGGTCTAGATCTTCTGGTGGCGCCAGCAATGCACCTGGCGCGCAACCCGAACCGCGTGCCCGTGTCAGCGATGAAGAGCGCATGATCATCCTGAACATGCTCAGTGAAAAGAAAATCTCAGCTGAAGAGGCCAACCAGCTTCTGGACGCTTTGAACGGGAAATTCAGCAAGTAAATGCGCCTGATATGGATTGAAACGATGGAGTGAGGGTTGTTATGGACATCAACCGTCTGGATATCTTACAGAAAATCGAGTCAGGTGAGGTCACGCCAGAAGAAGGTTTGCGCCTGTTAAATGAAGTCGATGGAAATTCGCCACCGGTGTCAGAGCCGATGCCAGCCTATGGCAATCCGGTTCCCGCGGTGGAAGTCCTTCAGCCGCCAGCCTCTCACCAGACATTCACCTCGCAGTCAGACCTGCCGAATTTTTCAAAATTCCGCACCTTTTCCTGGATCTTGTTTGGCGCATTCCTTATCCTTACGCTGATTTCCGCCAATTGGATGGTGCAGGGCTGGCTGGCGAACAATTTTGGCTGGGGATTTTGGTTGTCTTGGATTCCGTTCGCTATTGGTATTCTTGGCATGGCAACCAGTCTCAATTCCCGTTGGCTGCACGTACGGGTAACCGACGAAGAAAATGGCCGGCAGAGGAACATTCGCATCTCCATGCCGCTGCCGTTGGGCATAGCAAGTTGGGTATTGAAGGCCAACTCCGGCTGGCTGCCGCAGGAAGTGCGCGAAAAGCACATCGCCGAGGTTCTTGGCGAGATCAACCGCTCGATCTCGCGTGACGAGCCGTTTTTCGTCCAGGTAGACGAAAATGACCAGCACGTGGAAATTTACATCGGATAGACTTGTACGGGAAGGTACCCTCGCCCGGCTGTAATTGTTAATTTCACATTCTCATACCGAAGAGTAGGGAACGACGCCCTCGTCGTTCCCTACTTTCATTCTTATCAACCGACTTTCGTTTTCCCGCAAGCCTGCCAGAAAATCGGGTAAACCGCGGTAAAAAATTTCCAAAATTCCCGCAAAAGCTTGAAAAACGGCAATTTCCCCTTGACCGGGTCAAGGTGGGAAAAATTCATTTCGGTGTAATGCATCCCGCTTCGCCCTTTCAAGGCTGCCTGCAGCCGCCTTGATTCGCCAACCGGAATCACCTGATCGCCAACATCATGCAGGTGCACAAAGAGCGGCGCGTGGACATCATGAATGTAGGTCATGGGGGACAAGGCTGTCAGCTTTTCTCGCATCCCGGACGGCAGAAGCTGCAGGGCTTCCTCCGCCTCTTGCGGATCAGGTAGGGTGAGCAAAGCGTAAACGGCTTGTCCGTCCGCGGAAAGCTCCTGCGGTGTTAGCGGCGACCCATCCTCAGCCACAGCACCGCGAATTAGGTCCGCCTCAGTCGGTGGCAGCCAGGCGGTCAAGGATTGGACAAACACACGGCGCGTCAGTTGGTCCACTTGCCAGGTCTCACGCACCTCACCATTCAGGCGGCTCGCGCTGGCAATATCTCGTGCGAAGGTCCACATGGAAGAATAAGGCGCATAGCCGCTGACAAAGGCAACTCGCTCGCGAACCAGGGCTGTGGCGCTGGCCATAATGGCAAAAGCCCCCCCAACGCAGGTTCCTAACAGACCGCTGCGATTGGCATCAATATAAGGCTGGTGGATCATCCAATCATAGGCCAGAGCGATATTTTCCACGTCCTCCGGATCCAGCCGAAAATCCCGCATGGTCGGTGACCAGTACAGCAGCCCGACAAAACCGGCTCTCGCCAGCGCCTTTCCCAACACAGGTACCTGGGGATGTTCAACGCCAAAGGGCACAACGCCCAGGCACACCACCATGGCTGGGTGCGGGCCGTCTGAGGGCGGGCGGTACACCTCGCCTTCAACCATGCCGGTCCGGCTAGGGTAACTGACCTTTTCGATGACCGGCTTCGTCGTGACCCGATCGATCAACCGCGAAGGCAGCATTGGAAAGACTTTAATGAAAAAGACAAACGCTCTAGCCACGGCGCGAATTGGCTGTGTGGCGCCAAACCAAATATTGGATAGTGTGGTCATTTTTATTATCTTGAGGGCGGGATCCTATGAGTATACCAGGTCCGATTTTGAGATGAGCTGATTCCCTTATCATTTTTTTTATCCAAGTCCTGCAGCCGCCACCACCATCGCCCTGCCGCCCAGCCGTCATTCGTGAAATCTGTGATTATTGCTCGCCGTAATAACTTTACGGATTGTTTTATTGTTGATAAAATGTTGGGGTTGGGCGGGTGTTGGTTACCAGTTTCCCATTGGTCCAAAAAACAATTCTATAGGAGCTACCATGCTGAACGACTGGCTCTACGTGGGCATATTTGCCCTGGTATCCATGTTCCTTCCGGCTGCAGCCATTTCCATCGCCGCGTTACTTTCTCCCAAAAAGCCAAATTCGGTAAAAAACGCTACGTATGAATGCGGTATGGAAACCGTAGGACCCGCCTGGGCGCAAATGAAGGTCCAGTATTATGTTTTTGCGCTCATTTTCCTGGTGTTTGACGTGGAAGCAGTGCTGCTGTTCCCCTGGGCGGTTGCTTACAACCAACTGCCGCTATACGCCGTGATCGAGGCTGTCCTGTTTATATTAATCCTGCTGGGCGGCTTGTTGTATGCCTGGCGAAAAGGCGCTCTCGAATGGCTTTAGCCATTTGGGGTATTAGCCGCTCGCCGGGTTGGAGGCAATTATGAGCTTCTGGCGTGACCCTATCGTTTTCCTCATCAACTGGGCCAAAGGCCTGCTGGACGGCATCGGTTGGGGACCGGGGTGGGCGACCACTGTCGGTTTTGTGATCGGTGCATTCGTTCTGGCAGCTGGAGCCATGTTCTTTGTGGTATTTCTGATCTGGTACGAGCGTAAATTGATCGGGCGTTTCCAGGACCGTTTCGGTCCCAACCGGCTGGGCCCTTTTGGCCTATTCCAGCCGCTCGCGGATATGCTCAAAATCTTTACCAAGGAACTGATCACCCCGGTCGGCGTGGACTGGGTCGCCTATAACCTGGCGCCAGTTCTTTCAGTCTCGGCCGTGTTGATGATGTGGGCGGTGACGCCTTTCTCCAAGACCTTCTTCGGCGTCAACATTTCGGTCGGCATCCTGTTCCTGATCGCCATTGGCGGTCTGGGAGAACTTGGCATCCTGCTGGCAGGCTGGGGTTCGAATAACAAATATGCCCTGGTTGGAGCCCTGCGCGCCATCGCGCAATTGATTTCGTACGAGGTCCCGTTTGTACTTTCCGCCCTGGTACCGGTGATGCTGTCTGGCTCCATGAGCCTGGTGGACATCGTCGAGGCGCAGCAACCCTGGTATATTGTGGTCGCTCCGGCTGCCGCGTTCATCTTTTTCATCGCCTCGGTCGCCGAAACCGGCCGCGCACCTTTCGACCTGGCTGAAGCCGAGTCTGAAATCGTCGCCGGCTACAACGTCGAATACTCCGGTCTCAAGTTCGGTATGTTTTTCGTCGGCGAGTTCCTGCATGCTTTTACCGCCTCCTTCATATTTGTGACCGTCTTCCTGGGCGGCTGGCGCGGTCCGTTTGCCGACGAAATTCCCGTCCTAGGCCTGGCGTACTTCTTCATTAAAACTTTCATCGTCTATTTCGCGCTCATCCTCTTCCGCGGCACCAACCCGCGCTTCCGCATCGACCAGATGATGGACCTCAACTGGAAGGTGCTCACGCCGCTTGCCCTGGTCGTCATCATGGCGGTGGCCCTGGTGAACAGCCTGTTCGCTTCGAGCGCCGACTGGCTGCGCATCGGCGCGCTGCTGGCGGTTAATCTGGTCATCGTTTTCGCTGCGGAGCGACTGGTGCGCCGCGGGGTCAAAACAACCCGTCCGGAGGTCGGCTCGCGTCAGAGGCCGGTTGCCAGCCCGGACAATGTCTTCATTCAACCTGGCTCAGGAGTGAAGGGATGAGCGGATTACAGGTCGTTTTCTTGATCGTCGCCATTGTCACCCTCTTCTCCGGTCTCATGGTGGTCGCATCGCGCAAGATGATGCATTCTGCCCTCTGGTTGATCCTGTCGCTGTTAGGTGTAGCGATTTTATTTGGCACCCTGCAGGCTGGTTTTTTTGCCATCGTGCAAATTCTGGTCTACATCGGCGCCATCAGTATCTTGATCATTTTCACGCTGATGCTCACCCGCCGCGTCATGGATGACGACCATCCGGGCGTGATCAAAGGGTGGTGGCTGCCGGCACTGATGGCAGTCATTCTTTTTGGCCTGCTGGCTGGTTTTATGGCCACCTGGGACAATTTCCAGGCGATGCTCAACGAACTGCCGGCCAACCCTGAAAATCTGGCCGGTTTTGGGGCTGCGCTGGTCGACCCGGCCGGATATGTGATCCCCTTCGAAGTCGCTTCGGTGCTGCTTTTGGCTGCCCTGGTTGGCGCCATTTATATCGCCGCTGAGCGTAAGGAGAAAGCCGGATGATCCCGCTGTCCTGGTACCTGATTGCCGCGGCTGCGCTTTTCTGCATTGGCCTGTTTGGTGTTCTCAGCCGCAAGAACGCTGTTTCGATCTTGATGAGTATTGAGTTGATGCTCAATGCGGTCAATATCAACCTGATAGCCTTCTGGCACTACCACTCCCAAATTCAGGGGGTAAGCCAGGTGGCGCCGCAGGTCTTCGTGGCCATGGTCTTTATTATTGCCGCGGCGGAAGTCGCCGTCGGCCTGGCGTTGATCATCTCGGCTTACAAGCGCCGTGAAACTTCAGTCGTGGACGAAATGACCCTGCTCAAGGGTTGATCTTGCTGGCGGAGAGGTGCAATGACATCTGAAACCCTGGTTTGGCTGATCCCACTTCCGCCCCTGCTGGCATTTTTCTTGATTGTGGTGTTCACCAACCGCAACAAAGCCCTTAGCCACTGGCTGGCTTTGATCGCCGCCGGGCTATCCTGGGCGATCAGCATGGTGATCTTCGGCCGGGCGGTGCGCACCGAGGGGTTGGCGGAGCATCCAATTGCTCAGGCTATTCCTTGGCTGCCCACGGGTACGACCAGCCTGAATATTGGCATTCAAATCGATCCGCTCTCGGCTGTGACGCTCTTTTTTGTCGCCATTACCGTGTTGATGATCTTCATCTACTCCACCGGTTACCACAACTACGGTCAACCGGCCGGCCAACGTGACCACAAGGGTCTGCCGCCGGAAGGGGCAGAGGTTGAGGACGCTAAAGGCAAGCTGGTCAAAGTACCCTCCATCGAACCCATGTACTCGCGCTTCTTTGCGCTCATCAGCCTGTTCGCCTTTGCCATGTTCCTGCTGGTGGTTACCGATAACTTGCTGACCCTGTACGTCGGCTGGGAAATCATGGGCCTGTGTTCCTACCTGCTGATTGGCTTTTGGTACGCCAAAGAATCGGCGCGCAAGGCCATGATTAAAGCCTTCCTCACAACCCGGGTAGGGGACGTTTTCATGCTTCTTGGCCTGGCAGCCCTTTATACGCTGACTGGCACCCTCAATTATCAGGAGATCCTTGGGAATCCAGACGTGCTCGGGCAGTTGGCTGGCGCGCTTTCGCCGGTCTTAGGCCTTTCCTGGGCAGCACTGATCGGCATCCTGATTTTCATCGGCACTGTCGGTAAATCGGCCCAGTTCCCGCTGCACATCTGGCTGCCGGATGCCATGGAAGGCCCGACCCCCGTATCCGCCATGATCCATGCCGCCACTATGGTCTCCGCCGGCGTCTACCTGGCGATCCGCTTCTTCCCACTGCTCTCGGTTGGTTGGGAACCCGGCGCTGCACTGACCACGCCTATGATGGTGATGGGCGTTATTGGTTCCTTTACGGCCTTATTCGCCGCCACCATCGCTGTGGCGCAAAATGATGTCAAACGTGTCCTGGCTTTTTCCACCATATCGCAGCTTGGCTACATGATCGCAGCGCTGGGAGTCGGGGCGTACGCCGCGGCCGCCTTCCACCTCGTGACCC